>Ga0326597_10008807_pt1 | contig 13570 bp, 17 predicted proteins | sample RVTome_12_FD_203789 | JGI IMG/M metagenome (GOLD analysis project Ga0326597, IMG submission 203789) | Soil microbial communities from uranium-contaminated site in the Upper Colorado River Basin, Wyoming, United States - RVT100D185 | ecosystem: Environmental > Terrestrial > Soil > Contaminated >... | reverse complement strand
CCGGCCGTGACTGGGATGACGTCCGCGGCAGGCTTCCTGAGCCTCGGCCAGGCGACCGCTCGAACGATCGCGCAGCGGTCCGCGGCCCGTGGTCGCCTCCAGCGGACGCTCCTGGTGCACGGCCCCGCCGGCAGCGGGAAGGGTGCCTTCGTCGAGGATCTGCTGGCGCTTCTCCTCTGCCAGGCGGCCGATGGCGAGCATCCGTGCAATGCCTGTCCCGGCTGTCGCGGCGCGCGGGCCCGGACCCACCCTGACCTCGTGATCGGGTCACCCGAGCGCTGGCGGGAGGATCGATCGACGGGAGAGAGCATCGTCTCGGCGGCGCGGCGCTGGCTTGCCGACAGCGCCGGTGCGCCGATCGCCGGGGAGCGGCGCGTGATCCTGGTCGAGGGGGTCGACCGCGCCAATGAGCAGACGCAGAACGCCCTCCTCAAGGCGCTCGAGGAGCCGACCAGCCGGCACATGTTCGTCCTGGTTGCCGACGAGCCGACGCGTGTCCTCCCCACCATCCGGTCGCGGAGCCAGGCGCTGCGGATCGGGTCGGTGCCACGCCTCGAGCTGGCTGCCTGGCTCGTCGATCGCGAGCGGCTCCCGGTCGACCAGGCCGATGCGCTGGCACGAATCGCGGGTGGCATGGCCGGTACGGCGATCGGCTACGCCCGCAGCCCACAGCTGGTGGACTGGCGACGTCGCACGCAGCGCGAGCTGCTGGGACTCATGGGAGGTGGCCCCGCGGATCGGTTCAGCTCAGTCCGCGACCTGCTCGACGAAGCGGCGCGCCTCGGCAGCGAGCCATCGGCGGGCAGCGAGGTCCCGGTCGGGGAGGAGGGGGCGCGACCGACCGGGGGGGCACAGCGCGAGGCGGCGCTCCTCATCGTCGAGGCGTGGCTCGGCCTGGCGCGCGATCTCCTGGTGGCCGCTGCCGGCCGGCCGCAGATTGCCGCTGCCGCCGCGCTCGACCCGGGTCTGCCGGCGCTCGCGCAGCAGATCGGTCCGGCGGCGATCGGCGACTTCATCGGGCTGCTCGAGCGGATCCGCGACGGCCTGCGCCAGAACGCCGCGCCGCGGCTCGCGCTCGAGGTGGCGATGCTCGCCTGGCCGACCCGAGCCGCGCGGTGAGCGGCGGGTCCCCGGAGGGCGTCCAGCGCCTCTCCGCGACCGTCGTCGGTCGGGTGCAGGGGGTCGGCTTTCGATGGTGGGTGCGCACTGCCGCGGACCGGATGGGCCTGACCGGCTGGGTCATGAACGGTGCCGATGAGCGATCGGTGGAGCTGGTCGCCGAGGGTCCCCCCGCCGCGCTCGACCAGCTCGAGCGCCTCCTGCGCGAGGGACCTCCCGGCGCGGCGGTCGATCGCGTCGAGGCGACCCGCCTCCCCGCGTCCGGGAGCTACGGCCGCTTCGAGATCACGCGTCCGTGAACTGGCGTGCGATCGGCTGCGGGACGCTCGCCATCGTCCTCTTCCTGGCGGTCGGGCTGTGGGGCATGTCCAAGGCCTTCGACCGCCTCGAGGGCTGCCCGAACCGGCTGCAATGGGGCGACCGCGCCTACCTGCCGGCCGGGTCGCCCCGGCCGGAGCCGAGCTTCGCCGAGGGTTCGCCGGTGGAGATCGGGTCGACCTTCATCGGCCTGACGACGCGACAGGTATGGGGCCCGCCGGGGAGCGCCCCGTCGCGATCGGCGGCCGACCGGCCGAGCCGGATCTACCTGGACTGTGACGACGGCAGCGTCCTGCTCTTCGCCGCGGAGAGCAGCCCGCCCTAGTCGGCCTCGCCCAGGCGGGCGTGCGCGGCCAGGGCGTAGCGGTCCGTCATGCCGGCCACGTAGTCGGCGACCTGGGTGACGAGGGGCGCATCGGCCTCGCGATAGGTGGGAGGGATCTGGTCCGGATGCGCCAGGTGGTGGTCGACCAGGGCGCGCAGCGTCTCGATCGCCGCGCGCTGCTCGCGCAGGAGGGATGGCGCGAGGTAGACGCGCTCGAACATGAAGTCACGCAGGTCGTGCATGACCGCCAGCGTGTCGTCGTCCATGCGGACCTCGCCAACTCGCAGCGAATGCTCGAGCACCGCGTCGATCATCTCGCCGACCCACACGCGCCCCGGCTCTCCGAAGCGCGCCAGCACCGGGGCCGGAAAGGAGTCGGCGGCGAGCACGCCGGCTCGAATGGCGTCGAGCGCATCGTGGGCGAGGTAGGCGATGCGGTCCGCGTACCGTACGCAGAAGGCCTCCTGGGTCGTCGGCGGCGGTGTGATCTTCCAGGAGTGGGCGCGGATCCCGTCGCGCACCTCCCAGGTCAGATTGAGGTCCTCGAGCACCTCGTAGACGCGAACGCTCTGGGCGGCATGATGCCAGCCGTCCGGCGGGAAGTACGGTGAGAGGGCCTCCTCGCCGGTGTGCCCGAACGGCGTGTGACCGACGTCGTGGCCCAGCGCGATCGCCTCCGCCAGCGGCTCGTTGAGGGAGAGCCCGGCGGCCAGCGCGCGAGCGATCTGCGCGACCTGGAGGGTGTGCGTCAGGCGGGTCACGAAGTGATCGCCCTCGGGGTTCAGGTAGACCTGCGTCTTGTGCTTCAGGCGGCGAAACGCCTTGGAGTAGATGATCCGGTCCCGGTCCCGCTCGAACGCCGTGCGGAACCGATCGGGCTCCTCCGGGCGCACTCGACCAAGACTGCGGATCGAGCGCGCGGCGGCCGGGGCGAGGTGGGATTCCTCCTCCTCTCGCGCACTTCGGTCGCGCTGGACCAGCTCGGGCATGGACCGATGATGACCGATGCCTCGAATGCGTGGCGCGCCGGACAGGATTCGAACCTGCGACCTTCGGCTCCGGAGGCCGACGCTCTATCCACTGAGCTACCGGCGCGTGGGTGAGGTCGCCGAGTCTAGCGGAAAGGAGAAGGCCCCTCCGAAGAGGGGCCTTCCGTTGCTGCCGGATTCGCTAACCGCAAGGGCATCTTTCACGAGCGGTTTCCCGCTCTACCCTTACCCAAACCTACCCATGGCCTTGCGATCAGTGGTGAATCGCTGTGCGAACAGCGCCAAAAGGATACCCGCAAGGTCGGGTAAGGGTCAATGGTTGGGGGCTAAGAATCGTTTACATTCCGAAGCGGTTTTGAGGCCAGACAGGGCGCTCAGACACCGGATTCGACCGTCACCGACTCGATGATCACCGGCTCCAGCGGGACACCATCCTGTCGGTTGTTGACGGCCACGGCGCCGATCGCGTCGACCACCTCGGTCCCGTCCGTGACCGCGCCGATCACGCTGTAATAGGGGCGCAGCTGGCCCTCCAGGCTGGCGAGGTCGATGAAGAACTGGCTCCCGTTCGTGTCGGTGCCGCCCTGGATCTCGCCCGTCATCGGGTCGTACTGCATCGCGTTCGCCATGGCCACTGCGTACTTGTCGTATGGCTGGCTCGCGTCCGGAAACTCGATGTCGAACCGGTAGCCCGGTCCACCGCTTCCCAGTCCCTCGAACGGGCCGCGCTTGCTCCGCGTCTGCGGGTCGCCGGCCTGCGCGACGAAGCCGGCGAGGACCCGATGGAAGGTGATCCCCGCGTAGAAGCCGCAGCGGGCGAGCGTCACGAAGTTGGCGGTGGCGATCGGTGCGGACGAGGAATCCAGCTCGATCGTGAACGAGCCCAGGCTGGTCGCAAGCACCGCGCGTCGCGCATCGGCCAGGATGGTCGCGGCCTCGGCGGCGCTCGGTGCCGAGATCGGGCATTCGGTGGGAGCCACGCTCGCCGCGGGCGGCGAGCCGCATGCGACGAGGACCACGGCGAGGATTGCGGCGGGTGCGCCGCGCAGGGCCCTCCTCACCGCGCGTGCAGCGAGCGTTCGAGGAAGCCCAGCACCCAGCCGGCATACTCCGAGGAGCAGGTCTCGACCGACCCGCCATGCCCCGCTCCCGGGCAGGTCTTCAGTTCGACAGGAGCTCCATCGGCCTCGCCCGCGGTCATCAGCTCGGCCGCATCGCTGGGGCCGACGGCCTCGTCATGGCCTGCCGCCACGATCAGCACCGGCCGGTCGCCGATGCGTGCGATCGCCTGCACCGGGTCGGCCACGCTGAGATCCTCGCCGGTCCGCAACAGTCCGCCGAGCAGGATCGACCAGGCGCCCGGCAGCGCGAGCGGGAGGCCGCGGCTCTCCAGCTGCGCCTGGAGGGCGCTCACCAGTGTGGCGTGCGTGGAGTCGAGGATCACGGCCGCCACGCGCTCGTCGCCGGCCGCCTCGTCGATGGCGGTTGCGCCACCCATGGAGACTCCCAGGACCGCGATCGAGGGCGGGGACTTGGTGCGCTCCACCCAGTCGACGACCGCCTGCAGGTCGCGCACCTCGCGCACGCCGAGCGTGGTCAGATCGCCCGAGCTCTGTCCGTGGTTGCGGAAGTCGAAGAGGACCAGGTTATAGTCCGCGTGGAGCGGCTCAGCCCAGCGCAGCATCTGACTCTTGCTGCTGCCATTGGAGTGGGCCAGCACGATCGTCGGAGATGCCGTGCCGGCGCTGGCGGCAGGGATGTACCAGCCCGCGATCCGGATCCCGTCGCTGGCCGTCAGCGCATCACCGGCCGCTTCGCCGGCCCGCGGACAGGAGGTGCGATCGGGGAACGCGTCGAGCTCCTGGTCGGAAACGAGGTCGTAGTTGATCGCCTCGTACGACCAGCCGAACTCCGAGGTCGGGGTCCGGCAGTCGCCACTGCGATCGTGCGCCGCGAGGGTCTGCGAGCCGTCGTAGCCGATGTAGGCGAGGTAGCCCACGAGGGCGACGAGGGAGACGGCCATCGCGAACGAGACCCACCGCCAGATTGCGGTACGGCGCGCCTGGCGAGGGTCGGATGGCGGCTCGAACGGCACTCGGCCGAGTATACGGTGGTGCCTCACCGACGGCTCCCCTACAATCCGGGCCCGTGTCTAGTCCGAAGGTCAGCCAGCCCGCCACCAGGACCGTTGCGCCGAGGCACCGGGGCCATTCGCTGGCGCCCGAGCACCTCGGCGAGCTTGGGGCCGGGGCAGCCCTGGTCACCGCGATCGGTGGGATGGCGATCTTCATCGCCGCCATCGCCATGACGGTGAGCGGCCTGACCCTCCCCAGCCGCTACGCGGGCACCGAACCTCCCCCAAACGTCGGCCAGCTGGGGATGGGGCAGGTGGTGGGTGGTATCGGGCTGCTGGTGCTCGGGATCCTCATCGTCGGCGGCGCCGCGGCGCTCCTCGGCGGGCTCCAGCGCAGCCGACCGTTCGCGGTCAGCATCTCCGCGATCACCGCGCTGCTGGGGCTCATCGGATTCCTGCTCCTGGTGACGCCGTCGCGCCGCGACTTCGTCCTCCTCGCCGCCCTGGGGGTGGCCGTCGTCGCCTTCGGCGGCTCGGCCGTCATCCTGGCGCGGCTGCGGCGCTAGCTCCTCCGCGGGCGCGCGTGGCGCGGCCGTCCGGGCTGGCCTCGGCGATCCTCCTGGCGGCGGGAATCGTCCTGGTCCTGGCCGGGGCGGCGGCGGTCGCGGTCGGCCGCTTCAATCCCGGCCTGATCAGCTCGCAGCTGCCGCCCGAGGCGGCGGTCGATGCCCCGGCGGTCGGCGGCGCTGCCGTCGCGCTGGGTGTGGCCACCGCCTTGCTGGGGGCCATGCACCTGGTGACCGCCCTCGCTCTTCGACGGGGGAGCGCGATCGCAGCCACCGGCGGCGTGGTGCTGGCCTCGACGATGGCGATCCTGTCCCTCGGGTTCGCGGTCGCCGCCGTGGTGAGCATCGCCTCAAACGCCGCGCCGGCGGTGTATATGGTCCCAGCCTCGGTTGGCCTCGGCGCCGCGGTGATCGGCTATGCGATGGTCACCGCCTTGATCATGCGCGCGCGCGAAGCGCCGATCTGAGGTCCGAAAGCGCCCCTGCTATACTCCGCCACCGTCGCTCCCGCGGGCCCGTGGTGTAGCGGCCCAACATGCCAGCCTGTCACGCTGGAGATCGCCGGTTCGAATCCGGTCGGGCCCGCCACCGCCTAGGGATCCGCGGTTACAGGCCCCGCCGTCTCCTCTCCGAGTTCAGCCAGGTGCATCTCGTGATGCCTTAGGATCACGGCGACAGCCTCGTCGACGTCATCGGTGATGGTGAAGATGTTCAGATCCTCGGGACTGATCCTCCCGCCGATGAGCGCGGTGTCGTTCAGCCAGTCGATGAGCCCGCTCCAGTAGTCGGTCCCGAACAGGACGACCGGGAAGTGCTGCACCTTGCCGGTCTGGATCAGCGTCAGTGCCTCAAAGAGCTCGTCGAGCGTCCCGAACCCGCCGGGGAAGATGCAGAACGCCTCCGCGTACTTCACGAACATCGTCTTGCGCACGAAGAAGTAGCGGAACTCCATCCCGAGGGTGACGAACTCGTTCAGTCCCTGCTCGAAGGGCAGCTCGATGTTGCAGCCGACCGATACGCCGTCCGCGTCGTGCGCGCCGCGGTTGGCGGCCTCCATGATCCCGGGGCCGCCTCCGGTGATGATCGCGTACCCGTGCTTGGCCAGCTTGCGGGCAAGCGAGCGAGCGGTGCGATAGCTGGGGTCTCCGCGGCCGATCCGCGCCGAGCCGAAGACGCTCACCGCCGGGCCGATGGTGGCCAGCGCATCGAAGCCCTCGACGAACTCGCCCATGATCCGCAGCGCGCGCCACGTGTCGGTCTTCAGGAACGATGTGTCGGCCCCCTCCTGCTGGAGGAACTGCTGGTCCTCGGTGGGCCGCTTCTCGGCGCCGCGCATGACCACCGCCCCGCTGCGGTGCGCCCGGTTCCGTTTCGTTGCCATGAGGCACCTCTCGCTCGACAGGGTTCAAGCTCGGATGGTAGGGTGAGGCTCGTTTCGTGCGGGTCGCGACCGTGCCCGTCGCCGAACCCAACCCGCTACCGCGAGGATCATATTGCCGGACCTCCTGGCGCGTGTCGCAGTGCGGACCATCGTCTTTGCGGTGGCCCTGGGGCTCCTGGCGCCGCTCAGCGCCCAATCCGCAAGCCCGGTCACGGCGGAGTCGATGCGTCTCCTTGCCGCCGCAGATCAGCCGTTCAGCCTGGCCGACCGCTCCGCGTCCGTCGGCCGCGACCGCTCCGCGTCCCTCTCGCTCTCGTCCGTGAGGCAGCCGATGGGCATCGAAGACCTCGGTCTCAACGCAGCGCTGGCGACGCCACCGAGCGCGCCGATGGAGGCGACCCTGTATCGCCGCGTCGTGCAGACCGTGGCGGCCCCGATCAGCAGCGACGCGATCTCCGGCAAGGCCACCTGGTACTGCTGCTCGGCCGGGTGGCGGGGGCAGGCCGTGGTGGCGCTGCCAGGGGCGCTCGGCGGTCACTACGACGCCCCGCCCGCCTCCCGATTCGTGACGGTGTGCGCTGACCGCTGCGCGGTGCTGCCGGTGGCGGACTACTGCGGCTGCCTGTGGGGGACCGCCAGCGAGAAGGTCGCCGACCTCTCGCCGGAGGCCTGGGCGGCGATAAGCGACAGCAGCCTGTCGCGTGGAGTGATCACCGTCACCGTGCACCTCGGCGGCTGAAGTTCGTCGCGTCGCAGCCATCGCGCGCTGGTAGCATCCCGCGATGCTGCAGCCTCTCCGGATCGGGCACGTCGTGCTCAAGGTGCGCGACCTGGACCGATCCCTCGCCTTCTACCGTGACCTGCTCGGCTTCAGGGTGGTCAGCGAGCTGAGCAACGTGATGATCTTCCTGGCCGCCGATAGCCAGAACCACCACGACCTGGCCCTGCTGCGCGTCGGCCAACAGGCCCCCTCGCCGGTCCCCACCGCCGTGGGTCTTTACCATGTCGCGATCCAGCTCGCCGACTGGGAGGCGGTGCGGGCCGCCCATGCCCTGCTCACCGAGCGCGGGCTCCTGCGCGGAGCGATCGACCACGGCGTGAGCCGTTCGCTCTACACCGCGGACCCCGATGGCAACGAGATCGAGCTGTACTGCGACGCGCCGCGCTCCGAGTGGGAGGGCCGCGTCGATGAGGTGATGACGGTCAAGCCGCTCGTCCTCGACTGATGGATGCCATCCCACTTACGCTGAGCGTACCTAACGGCCAACTTCTGCCGGATTTGCGCTGAATCGACGCCGGTCAGGGCCTACTCCGATCCGGCTTGCGCACGACTCGGAGGCCCTCGTGTCCATGCTGCTTGGCAACTTGGCTCCTAGGCACGCTGGGCGTAAGCGGCAGGTCCGCTCAGCGGGCGAAGCTGAGGATCGCGAAGCCCGCGACGAGGACGAACGCGACGAAGAAGATCACCAGCCGCGCGCCCCAATTCACGCGGCGCGCCGGGAGGGGCTGGTAGGGGCGTCCGCGACGCGAGGAGCGGCGGCTCATCGGCCCCACTCACGGCGCAGGAGGAAGGGCGTCGTCAGCGCCTCGCGGCTGCCCACGCTGCGCAGCTGCTTGCGGACCCGCTTCAGCAGCTTGCCGTGGTACGTGCCGTCGCCGTACGGCTCGTGCAGGCGGGCCACGTCCCAATCGTGGGTGCCGTCGATCGCGGCCGGCGGGAGGTATCGGTCCAGGACGGACTTCGCCTCGTCGATCGCGACGAAGCGGCGGGGGCGCGACGCGTTGTCGAGCAGGGTCAACAGGTCGGCGAAGCTGGCGTCGAGGTCCGTGACCAGGGTGGAGAGGCGCTCCATGGTGCCGGGCATCCGCTCCTGCCTGAAGAGCCCGCCGAGGAGCGCCTTCCGGTCCTCGGCGCCCAGCTCGGCAAGGGCTTCGCGCAGCGACGGAACGCCAGCGGCGGGATCGGCCACCGGGACCTCGTAGTCGTAGAGATGGACCATCATCGCCGCAGTATCGCGCGCGGGGAGGCGACCGGTACAATCGGCCGCATGTTGCTCGACGGCAAAAAGCTGCTCATCACCGGCGTCCTCACCGACGACAGCATCGCGTTCAGCGTGGCCAGAGTCGCGCAGAAGGCCGGGGCCGAGGTACTGCTGACCGGCGTGGGACGCGGGATGAGCCTCACCCAGCGGGTGGCGAAGAAGCTGCCGACCACGCCAGACGTGCTCGAGCTGGACGTCAACAATGCGGAGCACATCGAAGCGGTGAGCGCCGAGCTGATGCGGCGCTGGGGGAAGGTCGACGGCGTCGTGCACGCCATCGGCTTCATGCCCAGCGACGGCCTCGGCGGCAACTTCCTGAACACCCCCTGGGAGAGCGTGTCGTTCGGCTTCCAGACGTCGGCCTACTCGCTGAAGGCGCTGAGCGTCGGCCTGCTGGAGCCGATGAAGGCGGCGGGCAAGGCCTCGGTCGTCAGCCTCACCTTCGACGGGCGCTTCGCCTGGCCGATCTACGACTGGATGGGGGTCGCCAAGGCCGGCCTCGAGGCGGTCACCCGCTACCTCGCGCGCGACCTGGGCGAGCACGGGATCCGCGTCAACACTGTCTCGGCCGGGCCGATCCGGACCATGGCCGGCAAGAGCATTCCCGGCTTCGACCAGATCGCCGACACCTGGCTCAAGCGCGCCCCGCTGGGCTGGAACATGACCGATGCGACCGCGGTCGGCCAGATGGTCTGCTTCCTGCTCAGCGACTGGGCGGCGATGACGTCGGGCGAGCTGATCCACGTCGACGGCGGCTACCACGCCATGGGGACCGACATCCGCCGCTAGGGGTCCGCTAGGCCGGGGTCGCGGCCAGCGCCGCCTCGTGGGCGAGCAGCCATTCCTTGCGCCACCGCCCGCCGCCGTAGTTGCCGGTCTCGCCGTCCTTGCGCACCACCCGATGACACGGGATCACGACCGCGATCCGGTTCGCGCCGTTGGCGGTGCCGACCGCGCGCTGGGCGTTCGGCCGCCCGATGCGCTGCGCGAGCTCCTCGTAGCTGAGCGTAGTGCCGGGCGCGATGGCGCGCAGGGCTGCCCAGGTGCGCTGCTGGAAGGCGCTGCCGGGCACGACGAGCGGAAGGTCGAAGGCCCGTCGCGTGCCGGCGAAGTACTCGGCCAGCTCTGTGCGCAGCTGGTCGAGGTGTGGGTGGCTGCCCGCCACGATCGGCCTTCGGAGGCGTCGGCGCAGCGTATCGAGCTCGGTCGGCAGCATGCGGCGATCGGTGAACTCGGCGAGGCAGATGCCGTCGTCGGTGGCGCCGGCCAGCACCGGGCCTAGCGGCGTCTGGATCATGGTGGTGACGATGGCCCCTGCTCCGGAACGGCGTCGTCGCGCGCGACGGGCGGCGACCAGGACGGGACGCAGCTGTGCCGCGCCTCGAAGGGTTGCTTCGCTCAGGGCGACGCCCGGCGCGGCGAGCGGGTCGCAGCGCATGCAGGGTCGGTAGCCGGCGAAGAGCGCCCCGCCAGCAGAGGGCAGGCGCTCCACGTTCTCTGGACGCGGCGCTGGAGCCGGACACCCTGCACGGCAGAAGATCCCAGTGGTCTTGACCGCGATGACGGGGGCGTCATCGGTTGCAGGAGGGGGGAGAGCCATGGTCAGCGTCTCAGTGCGGATTCAGTGCATGAAACGCGGGGAGAGGCCCGCGCGTGAGATGCGCTCCCTCACGTGGCATCGAGGAGGCGGAGGCCAGCTTCCACCAGCTCGACGATCGGCAGGTCTGCCAGCTCGGCGCGAGTGAACCAGGCGGCGGCATCGGTCGAGCCGTCGACCTCGTCGCGGAGCGTGCCGCCGGTCACGCGAACACGGTAGAGGATCTGGATGGCCTGGAAGTCGCGGCCGGTGTGCGAGTCGGCCCCGAGGCGCACCCACGATCCGACATCCCCCAGCGCGACGATCTCGCCGCTCAGTCCGGTCTCCTCGGTCAGCTCGCGGAGGACCGCCGTGGCCGGCGCTTCCCCGAAGTCGATCCCCCCACCCGGCAGCGTCCAGTGCCCGGCCTTGAGCTCCGGGTACGTGAGGCGCGTGAGGAGGATGCGTTCCCCGTCATCCAGGCAGAGGGCGTACGCCGCGATGCGGGTGAGCTGGCCGACATCTCCTGCCGGGCTCGCATACAGATCGGGGTCCAGCAGCCAGGCCAGCTCGCCGGCCCCCGGCTCGGGGATGCCCGGGAACTCCAGGCAGGCGATCCCGCCCGGCCGCAGCCGAACGGACGAGGCACCGGTCAGCAGGCAGACCGCCTTCGAGAGGTCGGGCTCGTGGCCGACGAACATCACCCGCCGTGCGCCCGGATGCGCGGCCATCGCCTGGGCGAGGTCGGACCAGCTGGCGCCGGGGCCCAGTCGCTCGTCTACGACCGGTTGATCGGTCAGGCCCATCCCGGCCAAGAACAGCTCGGCGGTGTGACGGGCGCGTGCCAGCGGCGAGGCGAGCACGACATCCGGGCGCAGGTTCAGGCCGCGCCACATCGGAGCCGCGGCCTCCAGGGCGGCGACGCCGGCCGCAGACAGCTCGCGGGCGGCATCATCCGCGGCGCCTCGGTACGGGCCGGCATCGCCGTGGCGCAGGAAGTAGAGGATCACAGGAGGGGCGTCCGCCGGGTCAGTCGGGGAAGGCTTCGGGTCCCCGATCGGCCAGCTCGCGGGCGTGGGCATCCGCGTCGGCATCGGTCGGGGGGAGCCACGAGAACGGGTAGCGAGGGTCGTCGAGCTCGCCCGCCTGGTGGGTCAGGTGCAGCGGGTGAAAGGTGTCGATCATCACCGCCAGTTCCTCCGTCGCCTCCTTGCCGATGCTGGCCTCCACGGTCCCGGGGTGCGGTCCGTGCGGGATGCCCGCCGGGTGGACGGTGAACGAGCTGATCTCCACCCCGCGCCGGCTCATGAAGTTGCCGGCCACGTAATAGATGACCTCGTCCGAATTGATGTTGCTGTGGTTGTACGGCGCCGGGATGGCGAGGGGGTGGTAGTCGAACTTGCGCGGCACGAAGGAGCAGACCACGAAGTTGCGCGGCTGGAAGGTGAGATGCACCGGCGGCGGTTGGTGGACGCGCCCGGTGATCGGCTCGAAGTCGGCGATGTTGAAGGCGTACGGATACAGGTAGCCGTCCCAGCCGATCAGGTCGAAGGGGTGGAACGCATAGTGGTAGGCGGTGATGCGTCCCGCCTTCTTGACCTCGACCACGAAGTCGCCGGTCTCGCGGTGCGCCTCCATCTCGGCCGGGGGTCGGATGTCGCGCTCGCAGTACGGCGCGTGCTCGAGCATCTGCCCGTACTCGTTGCGGTACCGCTTCGGCGGCTCGATGTGCGACGGGCACTCGAGCCAGAGCATCCGCTGCTCGTCCCGGTCGGGGATGACGCGATAGGTGGTGCCGATCGGGATGACGAGGTAGTCGCCCGGGCCGTACTCGATCGGCCCGAAGACGGTCTCCAGCGTCCCATGCCCCTCGTGGACGAAGAACATCTCGTCCATCTCGCCGTTGCGATAGAAATGGTCCATGGCGGTCGCCGGCCGCACCACGCCAAAGATCACGTCCGCGTTGTAGAAGAGCGCGATCCGGCCGCTGACCGCGTCGCCTGCGACGGGGACGCCGGCCGAGTTGACGAGGTGATGGCGATGCGGGCCGGCCTCGTCATCGGTCCAGGGCTCGAGCGCGACGTCCCGAACCCTCTCGATCCTGTTCGTCTGCGTCGGTGGCGTGTGGTGGTAGAGGAGGCTGGCCTTGCCGGAGAAGCCCTCGACCCCGAAGAGCTCCTCGGCGTACAGGCTGCCGTCTGGCTTGCGGAACTGGGTGTGGCGCTTGTGCGGCACCTGGCCGCGCTGGAGGTAGAACACGGTGCGCTCATTCTAGAGTCCGGATGCCGCCCTCGATCCCCCAGGCGGCCTGCGCTAGACTGGTTGCATCAGCAACTAGACCGATGCGGCCGCCGGGCCTCGAGGAGACTCCAGACCGATGTTCAACGTCACCCGCCTCAACCACGCCGTCCTGTGGGTCCGCGACGCGGACAAGGCGGCCGAGTTCTACCACCGCGTCTTCGGCTTCGAGGAGCTGGAGCGGCCTCAGGGGATGCGCGCCGCCTTCATGCGCTCGCCGAGCGGCGGAAACCATCACGACCTGGGCCTCTTCGAGGTCGGCGCCGCGGCCCCGCGGCCGCCGCGCGGCTCGGTGGGGCTCTACCACCTGGCCTGGGAGGTCGGCACGATCGAGGACCTCGCCACAGCCGCCAAGGCGCTGTCAGAGGCCGGGGCCCTGGGCGGGGCCAGCGACCACGGCGTCAGCAAGTCGCTCTATGGTCGCGACCCCGACGGCAACGAGTTCGAGATCATGTGGCAGGTGCCGCGCGAGGCCTGGGGCGAGTACGCCGACTCCGGCGTCGTCCTTCCGCTCGACCTCGAGGCGGAGCTGGAGCGGTGGGGCACGAAGGGCGCCGTCCAGTAGGGAGGCATCGGTACACTCGCATGCGCTGGTGTCCGACCCCGTCCCCGTCATCCGCTCCGATGCGCACCTCGCCCATGCCGGGCTGATCGAGCTCGCCAGCGGGGTCGAGATCCCGTGTTGGGAGTCACCCGAGCGGATCCTCGCCATCGAGGCTGCGCTCACGGCGGATGGAGGCTTCACCTTCGAGGTCCCGATCGAGCACGGCCGCGCGCCGATCCTGGCGGTCCACGACCCCGACATGGTCGAGGTCTTCGAGCACGCCTGGACCGATGCGCTCGCCGCCGGCGCCACCGACGGCTCGCGGCCCTGGTTCCCCG
>Ga0326597_10008806_pt1 | contig 13571 bp, 11 predicted proteins | sample RVTome_12_FD_203789 | JGI IMG/M metagenome (GOLD analysis project Ga0326597, IMG submission 203789) | Soil microbial communities from uranium-contaminated site in the Upper Colorado River Basin, Wyoming, United States - RVT100D185 | ecosystem: Environmental > Terrestrial > Soil > Contaminated >... | reverse complement strand
CCTGGCATGCCCTGGAGCGGGCACTCGACGACTTCACTCGAAGGAGCTTGATTGCAGCCTGAGCTGAAACTTGACCGAACCGTGAACTTCTGGGCGGCCTAGTCGGACTAGGGAGCCCGAGAGTGGCGAAGGTGAGCAACCGGGGACATAGGTAACAGTTAGTCCGGGGACGTGCGTAACACTTTTCTCGGGACCCGTCTGCCCCTGTGATATTCGGTCTGGCGACGTCATCCTCAAGGCGCCGCCGCTTCAACCGTCCGAATTAGACGTCAACGAGCACGTCGGCAACCCGTCGGCCAAGTCGTGGGTGTCGTTCGTCGATGGACGACACCGAAAAGTCCCGCGCGGTGTTGTCGGGTTCACCGGCCTGTTGGTCGGCGTTCAGCGATCGTTAGCCGGTCCGGAACGGATACAGTGGGCAAATGCCAGACCCGACGCAGCCGGCGGCCAGAACGGTGCCCGCCAGGTCCGGCTTGCGTCCGGGTGACGTCATCGACCTCGACATCGAGAAGGCCGTCTACCGCGGGCAGGGCCTCGGCCGCCACGAGGGGCAGGTGGTGTTCGTGCCGCGCGCCGTTCCCGGCGACCGGGTGCGCGTCCGCATCGAGGCCGCCACCGCGGGGTACGTGCGCGCACGGGTGGAGCAGGTGGTCAGCCCGGCGTCCGGGCGTCGCGCCGCGCCCTGCCCGCTGTTCGACCGCTGCGGCGGCTGCGCCTATCAGGGTTACGACTACGCGAGCCAGCTCGCCTTGAAGGAGGCGGTGCTGCGCGAGACGCTCGCCCGCGGGCGCGTGGAGTGGGCCGATCCGATCGTCGTGCATCCCTCGCCGGAGGTCGGGTGGCGCATCCGCGCCTCGCTCCACGTGCACTACGGGGCCGACGGCCTGCGGCTGGGCCTCCACGAAGAGGGCAGCCATCGCATCACCGATCTCGACAACTGCCTGCAACTGTCGTCGGCGATGAACGGCGCCCAGCGCGCCCTTGCCAAAGCGCTGGGGCGGCGGCCCGACTGGGCGCGCCATGTGCAGGACGTGGACCTCGCGGAGGCTCCGGATGGAGGCCAGCTCGTGGCTTCCCTCGAAACCGACCTCGAGCCCCCGGCGGCCGCCGCGCTGGCCGGGCTTGCCGACGGCGTGCCGGCCCTCACCGGCCTCGGCGTCATGGCCGGGGCCGGTCGGGCGCGGCGGTTCATGCCGCTGCGCGGGGAGCCGTGGATCGACGCCACCGTCCAGGGCGTGTCCCTCCGCGCGCACGTGCGGTCGTTTTTCCAGGGCAACCGCTTCCTGTTGGGCGACCTCGTGGCCGCGGTGACGGGCCTGACCCCGGCGGGCGGCCCCGTCCTCGACCTTTACGCCGGTGTCGGGCTGTTCGCGCTTCCGCTGGCGGCGCGAGCGGAGCGGGTGAGGGGTATCGAGATCGACGCCGGCGCCGTGGGCGACGCCCAGCGCAACGTCGAGCGATCCGGCCTCGGAAACGTCCGCATCGAGCGCGGGGAGGTGGCGGCCGCCCTGCGCGGGATGGAGGCCGGCGTGGACGAGCGCGTCGTCCTGGACCCGCCGCGCGCGGGTGCTGGAGCGGAAGTCGTCCGGGCCATCACCCAGCGGCGTCCGCTGTCCATCGTGTACGTGTCGTGCGACCCATCGACACTGGCGCGCGACCTGAAGGGGTTCGCGGCCGAGGGATATGTGCCGGCGGGCGTCGAGTTGTTCGACCTGTTTCCCGACACCTTCCACCTCGAGACCGTCGTCGCCCTCCGCCGGGACTGATCCTCCTTGTGACGGTTCGCGAACTGACCTCATCCGTGGCGCGGCGCCTGCGCGGCCCGCCTACGCTGTCGCTCCCGTCACCGCATGCCCACATCGACACGCCCGCTCCTCCTCGTCGCGCTGTGCATCGGCCTCGGCGCGGCCGCCGCGGGACCCGTGCCGCCGCGGTGGCCGGCGGCCCTCGCGGCTCTCGCCGTCGCGCTGCTGACGCTGGCGTGGAACGCGCCGCCGCGCGCCGCCGGTGCCGCGGTGTACGCGGCGTCGTTGGGCATCGGGGCGGCCGCGGGAATGGTCGAGCACCTCGCGTATGGCCACACGCCGCTCGCCGCGCTCGCCCACGAGCTGGAGGGCGCAGGGCCGGTCGAGGTCCGCGGCGTCGCATGCCGCGATGCGGTCCCGGCCGACGCGCGGTTCGTCCTCCTGTTGGACGTCGACGCGGTCACGGTCGCCGGCCGGGTGAGGCCGGCCCGCGGGCGGGCCCGCATCGAGGTGGGTGGCGTAGCGGCCCGGCCCGCGATCACCGACGGGGACGCGGTGGCGGTCTGGGCCGACCTGCGGCCGCCGCGCCCGGCGGGCAGCCCGGGCGCGTTCGACCCGGCGGCCCAGGCCTTTCGCGGCGGCATCCACGCGTTCGGGTACGCGAAGAGCGCGCGCCTGGTCTCACGGCACGGGCGGGCGCGGGTGGGCTGGCTGCGCGCCGCCGCGGCGCGGAGCCGTCAATGGGCGCGGGCAAGGATCCTCGCCGTCGTCCCTTCCGGCGCGGAGCAGGCTCTGGTGCGCGCGATGGTGCTCGGCGATCGCGCGGGCCTCGACGAGGACACCGCGGAGGCGTTCCGGATCGCGGGGACGTACCACGTGCTCGCGCTTTCGGGCGCGCAGGTCGCGCTCATCGCCGCCCTGCTGACGGCCCTGGTGCGGCGCGCGCTGCTCGGTCCCGCGTTGAGCGCGGTCATGGTGGCCGGCGCCCTCGCCTTCTACGCCGAGCTCGTGGGCGGGGACGTGCCCATCGTGCGGGCCACGGTGATGGCCGTCGTCCTGATCGCCGGCCGCGCGCTGGCGCTGGATGCCGACGGCGCCAACCTGCTCGGGCTCGCCGCTGTCGTCCTGGAGGTCCACCGCCCATCGGCCGTCGGCGACGTGGGGTTCCAGCTCTCGTTCGCGGCCACTCTTGGCCTGATCGTCTTCACGCGGCCGCTCCTCGCCCGCGCTCCGGCGCTTCCCCTCGGGCTGCACGTCGCCCTCGCGGGTTCGCTCGCGGCGCAGGCCCCGCTCGTCCCCCTCCTGGCCATGCACTTCCACCGCGTCGCGCCGGCCGCGCCGCTGCTGAACCTGCTCGCCGTTCCCTTGTCGGCGGGCGTGCTGCTGGCGGGAGCGGTGGCCGTCGCCGTGAGCGCGCTTTCGCAGGCCGCAGGAGCGATCGCGGGCGGCCTTGCCTGGACGCTCGCCCATGCGCTGCTCGCCTCCGGCGAGGTCGTGCGCCGGTTTCCGGCCCTCGATCATCGGATGCCCGACCCATCGGCCTCCGCCGCGGTGCTGTATGCCTGCGGTCTGATCGCGCTCGCGGTTCGTCCCGGCCGGCGCGCCGTCCTGCTCACGTTGGCGGGGTTGGCCTGCGTGGTGGCCGGCCGCAGCCCGGTCGCGGACGGCCTCGTGCACGTCACGATCCTCGACGTCGGGCAGGGCGATTCCATCGTGGTGCGCTCGCCGCGCGGCCGCGCCTGGGTCGTGGACGCGGGCCCGGCTTTTGGCAGCCGAGACATGGGGGAGTCGGTGGTGGCACCGTACCTGTGGTCGATGGGCTTCCGCCGCGTCGACGGCGTGGTGATCACCCATCCCCATCCCGATCACGGCGGCGGCGTGCCGTTTCTCTTGCGGGCCCTCGACGTCGGCGAGACCTGGGAAGGAGTGGCGCCGCGGGGTGACACCGCGTACGCCGCGCTCGATGCGGCATTACGCGAATCGGGCGTCGGTCGTCGGGCCGTCCGGCGCGGGTTTCGCGCCGACTGGGATGGGGTGGACATGGAAGTGATCGGCCCCGGAGGCGGGCCGCCGCCGTGGAAGACGCGCAACGACGACTCGCTGGTCGTGGTCCTCCGCTATGGCGGCGTGTCCTTCCTCCTGGCCGGCGACGTCGAGCGCGCGGGGGAGGCGCATCTCACCATCGGCGGGGCATACGCCGTGAAGGTCCCGCATCACGGAAGCCGTTCGAGCAGCACGCCGGGGCTGGTGGCGGCCGTGCGCCCGGCCGTCGCCGTCGTGTCCGCCGGCCACCGCAACCGCTTCGGCCATCCGCATCCGGAGGTCGTGGCCCGGTACCAGCAGGCGGGGGCGATGCTGCTGCGGACCGACCGCGACGGGTCGGTGACCCTGTCCACCGATGGCCAGCGGGTGTGGGTGGCCACGTACCGCGATGACCGCGAAGTCCGTCATCGCTGACGCGAAGTCCGCCACCGCCAGAGGAAAGGCCCGCAGGCCCGAATAATTCGGGCGAAGCACCTGTGTTAGAATCGCGCTCCTGCCGGCGATCGTGCGGTTGCCGCCCTTTCCACGGCTTCCGTAGGGTGGCCGAGGCGGGGCGGCACGCATTCCGCACCCTTTCGCCCGCACCGATAGATGAGCGACGACAACAAGAAATCCTTTACCGTCAGTGATCGGCGGCACTTCACGGCAGAGGGACGAGCGCGGGAGACCGAGCCCGCCTCCGATCCGTCGCCGCCGCCACCCCGGGGCGAAGCGAAGCCGGAGAGCGCCGGTCGGGCGCCCTGGCGTGCCGCCGACGACGGGGTTCCGGCCGACGAGCCGGGCGCATTTGCCACCGAACGGCCGGATGTCGACGACGACGCGCGGCCGGACGGCGCGGATGACCTGCCGCCGTTTCCGGCCGACCTGCTGGGCCTGATCGGGTCTCTCGCCACCCAGGCGACGGTCCTGCTCGCCGGCGATCCCGAAAACCGCCGTCCGCCGGCGCCGGCGGAGCTGGAAGCGGTGCGATCGATCATCGCGCTGCTCGACGTCCTGCACGAGAAGACGGCGAACAACCGCAACCCGCAGGAGGAACGCGTCCTCGACGCCGTCCGGTACGAGCTCAAGATGGCCTTCGTGGCGCGCACGCGCGCGGGCGGGGCGTGAGAGCAGCCGTCGCCGCCGTCATGGCCCTCGCGGCGGCTCTTCCCGCCGCCGGTCAGCCCCAATCGTCGAGCCAGGACAAGGTGATCGACGTTCGCGCCCGAAGCGCCGCGGCCGGCAACAGCTTCGAGTCGTTGTGGTCGGCCCAGAAGAAGGCGGAGCGCAAGGGAGATCTCGTCGCCAGCCAGAACGTGTTCCGCGAGATCCGCCGCCTGCGCATCGAGCGGAACATCCGCAGCCTCGAGACCCTGGCCCTCGCGCGGGTCGCCGACGGGATGGACGCCCTCACCGCCGACGAGGCGGACAAGGCGACGTCCCTCTTCGCCGATGCCGCCGTCCTCGACCCCCATCTCGCGGACCCGCGGTTCGGTCTCGCCCGCGCGGCAATGACGAAGGGACCGTTGGGGGTCATCACCGCGGTCCGGGAGACCATCGGGGGGACATCGGCCCGGCTGACCAGCGGGCGGGGCGGCCTGTACCTCCGAAACCTGCTTGCCGCGTCCGGGCTGCTCGCGCTGTTCGTCACCGTCTTCGTGTTCGCGCTGACGATGCTGCTGCGGCATGCGACGCTGCTCCGGCACGACTTCGAGGAGGCCCTCGGCTCCGGAAAGCGCGCGATCGCCTTCGGCCTCGCGGTGGCCGTGCTCCTCCTGCCCGCCATCACGTTCCAGGGCTGGGGATGGCTGCCGCTGTGGTGGCTGTCGGTCCTCTTCATCTATATGTCGCCCACCGAGAAGGGGGCGTCGGTCCTGGCGCTCCTCACCACTCTCGCGGTGGGGCCGGTCGTGGACGGCCTGGAGGGACGGCTGGTCGCGGCGCCGAACCCGCTGTTCCGGGCGTCGATGCTGGCCGTCGAGGGCGAGCCGGATTCGCGCGCCATCTGGCAGCTCGAGGACGCGGCGCGTACAAATCCGGACGACCGGGACCTCCAGTACCTGCTCGCCATCCAGTACAAGAAGGCGGGGCGGTACGGGGACGCCGGCAACGTCTACAAGGAGCTTCTGCGCGCGGCGCCCGCGGACAGCATCGCCCTCAACAACCTGGCCAACGTCGAGTTCGCGGCGGGCGAGTATTCGGCCGCCATCGCGCGTTACAAGCAGGGCATCGATTCGGCGCCGCCGCCCGACATCGGCGCGACGTTCTACTACAACCTGTCCCTCGCCCACCTCCAGCGCTTCGAGTACCAGCCGGCGCAGGAAGCGCGGTTGCAGGCCGACCGCCTTTCCAGCGGGCTGATCCGGTCGTACGACAACCTCTGGAAGTACGACAAGGGCGACTACGCCGTGGTCGACCTCAACCTCACCCCGGGCCAGGTCTGGGCAAAGTTCGCGGGATTGCGCGAGGGCGTGGGGGCCAAGAACGTGGCCGGCAATCCGGACGCAAGGCCGTCGAGCGACTGGACAAAGGCGTACCTCAACCGGTTGAGCGCCTTCCCCCTGGTGTTCGTGCTGACCTTCGTGGGCCTCGGACGGTGGCGCGGGTCCAAGGCGTTCACCATGCGCTGCTTGAAGTGCGGCACGCCGTTCTGCCGCCTCTGCCACCTCGGGGTGGTCACGGGGGGCCTGTGCACCCAGTGCCATCACCTGTTCGTCGTCCGCGACGGGGTGTCCGGGCCCGCGCGCAACCAGAAGCTGCTCGAGGTCCAGAAAGAGGACTCCCGGCGCGGCCGCGTCTTCCGGATCCTCTCGCTGCTCATCCCGGGCGCCGGGCACCTCTATGCGAACCAGGCGCTGATCGGACTCCCGCTCGTCCTCTTGTGGTCGGCCATCCTCTCCGTCGCGCTGCTCACGCACCGCCTGCTCCCGCTCACCGAAGCGGCGGGCGCGTTGAGGCCGCCCTTGGGCCTGGCCCTGGGCGGCCTGCTGTTGCTCGTCCTCTATGTCGCGGCGAACCGCGTGCGCCCCGACTTCGACGTCCGCGTCACCGCCCGCCGGCCGCCGCCGCAGCGGGCGCGGAAGCGAGCCGCGTAGGCGATGGCGCTCGAAGGGACGATCCGCGACTTCGGCCTCCCCGACATCTTCCAGCTCATCGGATTGCAGCGGAAGACCGGCATCCTCACCCTGAAGAACGAGAAGGACCAGGTCACGGTGGCTTTCGAGAACGGGATGGTGGTGGCCGCCGACTCGTCCACCAAGCGGCTCGAGGACCGCCTCGGCAACGTCCTGGTCAAGCAGGGCAAGCTGACCAAGGAACGCCTCGACGACGCGCTGCTGACCCAGAAGGCCACCCTGCAGCGCCTCGGACACGTGCTGACCACGCAGAACGCGATCACCGTCAAGGACCTGAAGGAAGCCATCACGGTCCAGATCTCGCAGCTCGTCTTCAAGGTCTTTCGCTGGCGCGACGGCGAGTACCACTTCGCGCCCACCGACACCGTGGACTACGACCGCGAGAACTTTGCCCCCATGAGCGCCGACTTCATCCTCATGGAAGGGATCCGGATGGTGGACGAGTGGCCCATCATCGAGAAGAAGATCCCTTCCATGGATATCGTGTTCAGGACGGCGGTGGATCCGAGCACGATCGAGGTCGCCGTCGCCGAGGCGGAGCCGGGGGACGCCAAGCACAAGGCGGCCAGCGCGTCCAACAAGATCCGCCTGAGCCGCGACGAGGAGCGTGTCTTCCGCAAGGTGGACGGCACGCGCACGGTCCAGGGCATCGTGGACTCCTCGGGGTTGGGCGAGTTCGACACCTGCCGCATCCTCTTCGACCTCCTGAACCGCAACCTGATCAGCACCGTGGGCCGGGGGGCCAAGGTCACGGAGACCAGCCGGCGTGAAGCCGTCGTGTCCTCCACGCCGGGATACCTCCTCGCCGCGGCGGCGGTCCTCCTGGCGCTGGTGGGGGCTTCGGCGCGGGCGGGCGCGCCGTTCGCGGTGGTCGGCCTCTCGCCCTACCCCCAGTCGTCCTACGACCGCATGCTCGAAAACGTCAGGCACACCCGGCTCGAGCGGCTCGACCGCGGTGTGCTCGCGTATCACCTCTCGGAGGGGACGTCGCCGAACACCCTCGAGGAAGTGGCGTCACGCGGGCTGGTGGATCGCAGCTACCTGAAGGACCCGTGGGCGAGGCCGTACCACTACGCCCTGACCGCCACCGGATACCTGCTGAGCGCCGTGGACGACGCCGGAAAGAAGATTGCCGGCACGACCATCGAAAGAGCGCTCCCCCTCGAGAAACCGTAGCCGCGCGCCATCGCGATGATGGAGGTCGTGCGGCTCGAGGCGGCCTCCGCTCCCCGCTGGCCCCGCCCCTCCGTCGCCGTCGGGAACTTCGACGGCGTGCATCGGGGGCATCAGGCCCTGGTGGGCAGCGCGGTGACCGCCGCCGCCGCGAGCGGGGGCACCGCCGTCGTCCTCACCTTCGATCCGCATCCCGCCCGCGTGATCGCCCCCGAGGCCGCGCCTTCGGCACTCATGACGCTCGGCCAGAAGTCGGCGACCCTCGTCCGCCTGGGCGTGCCCGTGATGGCGGTGCTGCCCTTCACGCCCGATGTGGCAGGCGCCAGCCCCGAGGACTTCGCGGCCCGCGTTCTGCATCGCGCCCTGGGCGCGGACACCGTCGTGGTGGGCACCAACTTCCGGTTCGGGCGCGGCCGCGCCGGAGACGTCGGCACCTTGCGGCGGCAGGGTGAGTCCCTGGGCTTTCGGGTGGTCGAGGTTGCCCCCGTCGTCGTGGACGGCGAGCGGGTGAGCAGCAGCCGGATCCGGGAAGCCCTGGCGCGCGGCGACGCGGGCGCGGCGGCGGCGCTCCTCGGGCGCCCCCACTGCATCGAGGGGCGTGTCGTTCCGGGGGACGGCCGGGGGCGCACCATCGGCGTCCCCACGGCGAACCTCGAACCGGCCAACGAAACCCTTCCCGCCCTTGGCGTCTACGCCGCCTGGTGCTGGCCCGGACGGGCGCGGGCCGGGACCCCGGCCGTGGTCAATATCGGGCGCCGGCCCACGTTCGGCGGCGGGGCGGTGTCGGTGGAGGCTCACTTGCTGGACTTCGCCGGCCACCTGTACGGCGAGGCGATGAGCCTCTCGTTCGTCTCCCGGCTCCGCGAAGAGCGCATGTTTCCCGGCGTAGACGCCCTCGTCGCGCAGATCCACGAGGACATCCGGGCCGCCCGCCATGCCCTTGCCGGCGCTCCGCCAGCCTCTCCGTGGGATGGGTTATAGTCGGCTGGCGGCGCCTTTCCCGGCGTTTTGCCCCAATCCATGAGTGATCTCACGGTCGAGACCAGGGACGTCGCGGACGTCACCGTCCTGTATCCGCACGGCTTCATCAACGCCCACACCGTGCGCGAGTTCGACAGCGCGATCCAGAAAGCGGTCGTCCGCCGGCGCTTCAAGATCGTGGTCAACTGCGAGGGCCTCAGCTACATCGCGAGCGCCGGCCTGGGCGCCATGATGGGCGCCATCGAGGAGATCCGAGGCAGCGGGGGGGACCTCCGGCTGGCCGGGCTCAACGATACCGTGCACAACATCTTCGAGATCCTCGGGTTCAATCACCTGTACCGGACGTACCCTTCCGAAGCGGAGGCCGTCTCGAGCTTCCGCGAAGGCGGGCAGGCCGCGTCCTGATGCCGGCGACCGCGCCCCGTCCAAGGCGGCGGGCCAAGGCCACCCTTTTCGTGAAGATCCCCAGCGAGACGTCGTACCTCGCCCTCGTGCGCGAGCTCACGAAGAAGATGGCGGAGGCGGCGGGGTTCCCGGAGGCCACCGCGGATCGCCTCGCCCTCGCCGTCGACGAGGCGACCACCAACGTCATCGAGCACGCCTACAAGGGGGCGGCCGACCAGGAGATCGAGCTGCGCTTCGAGGACCGGGGCGCCGAGTTCCGCGTCGAGCTCATCGACACCGGGAAGATGGTCGACCCGCGGACCGTCCCCCGGGTGGACCTGGAGCGGTTCGTCACCGAGCGCCGCACGGGCGGCCTCGGGATGCACCTGATGGAGAAGATCATGGACTCGGTCACGTTCCGGCGGTCGGCGCGCCGCAACGTGTGCCTGCTGGTGAAGCGCAAGGACGGCGCGGCCGTTCCGTGACCCGCCCGTGACCGCCGCGCACCAGCCGGTCGTCTCCCAGTACCAGCGCGCCCTCGACGAGTTCCGCAGCGCCGGCGAGGCGAGCCCGCTCCTCAAGCGGATGTCGGAGCTGGTCTCGCTGCTCGACCTCACCACCACCCTCAACTCCGGCCTCTCGCAGGACGAGATCCTCGACGGGGCGCTGCTCATCGTGATGGGCGAGCTGCAGGCCACCCGCGGCTGCCTCCTCGTACGGTCCGGCGGCGACGCCTACGACGTGGTGGCCGCCCGCGGCCTCGAGGCCGGCGCGCCGCCGCGGCTCGAATCGACGCGTTTCGAGGAGGACAAGGTCGTCCTCCGCGGCGACGGAGCTCACCACGCCGCGCTGGCCGCGCTGGGTCTCGAGGTCCTCTGCCCGGTCGTGCGGCGCGATCCCACGGCACATGGCGCAGGCGCCGATGCCGCGGCCGGTCCCCTGGCCCTGCTGGGACTCGGACCGCGCGCCGGCGGCCGGCCCTACGGTCCGGAGGAGGCCGGCTTCCTCCTGAGCGTCGCCGCCTGCGCCGCCGCCCCCATCGAGAACGGCCTCATCCACGACGAGCTGCAGAAGGTCAACCAGCGGCTCTCGGTGAGGGTGTTCCAGCTCCACGGCCTGTTCGACATCAGCCGCGAGCTCACCGCGAGCTTCGACGAGGAGAGCATCACGAACCTGGTGACCAGCACGGTGATGGGGCACCTCATGGTCTCGCGGTGCGCCTTGTACCTGCCGGTGCCGGGCGGCTTGCGGTGCGTCCACGAGCGCGGCCTGCGGACCGAGGGCGAGGCGCCGGTGTTCCCGCCCACGGAGGCCGCCGCCGTGCTCGACGTCCTGCAGAAGCCGGCGGCGGTGGCCGAACTGCCGCCGGGCCCGGTCCGCGAGCGCCTGGCCGCCACGCGGATGGCGCTGGCCGTCCCACTGGGCCTCGGGGCGCAGACCGAGGGCCTGCTCGCCATCGGCGAGCGCCTGTCCGGGGCGCCGTTCACCGAGGAGGATGGCGAGTTCGCGCAGGCGCTGGGGCGGCAGGCGACGGCGGCCCTCGAGACCGTGCGCCTGCACCGCATCAGCCTCGAGAAGCAGCGCCGGGACCGCGAGATGCAACTGGCCCGCGACATCCAGCGCAGCCTCTTCCCCCAATCCTGGCCCGCCATCGCCGGGTTCGAGGTGGCGGCCGAGAACCGGTCGTACTTCGAGGTGGGCGGCGACCACTACGACGTGATCCCGCTGGACGGCGGCCGCGTGGCGCTGGCCATCGCCGACGTCTCGGGCAAGGGCACGCCGGCGAGCATCCTGATGGCCTCCGTCCATGCATCGCTCCGCGCGCTGGCCGGCACCTCCACCCTTCCCGTGCTCATGCGCCGGCTCAATCGGTTCCTCTACGACAACACGGAGGCCAACCGCTACGTCACCCTGTTCTACGGCGAGCTCGACGCCCTCCGGCGCCGTTTCGAGTACGTGAATGCCGGGCACGTCCCCCCGTTCCACATGGGCGCCGGCGGCGCCGTCGAGCGCCTGCGCTCGGGCGGCCCGGTGCTCGGCCTGCTGGACGAAGCCGCCTACGAATGTGGAGAAGTCGTGCTCGCGTCCGGCGACGTCCTCGCCATGGTGACGGACGGCGCGACCGAGGCGCTGTCGCCCGCCGAGGAGGAATTCGGCGACGAGCGCGTCGTGGCTGCGCTCGCGACCTCCCACCGCGCGCCCGCCCCGCGTGCGCTCAGCCACCTCCTCACGACGGTCGAGGCGTGGACGGGCGCCGCGGGATGCACCGACGACCTGACCGCGTTGCTCCTGAAAGCCCTGTGACCCTGAACCTGCACAATACCCTGACCGGAAGGGTGGAGCCTTTCGCTCCCGAGCGGCCGCCCGAGGTGCGCATGTACGTCTGCGGCCTCACGGTCTACGGCCGCGGCCACATCGGGAACTACCGGTCGCTGGTGGCCACGGACCTGCTTCGCCGGACCCTGAAGTACAAGGGCTGGCAGGTGAAGGAGGTCATGAACATCACCGACGTCGACGACCGCATCATCACCCTGGCCGCCCAGGTCTCCTCCGACCTGCGCTCCTTCACGGCCCCGAATATCCGCTCCTTCGAGGAGGACCTGGCGACGGTCCGCATGGAGCGCCCCGAGGTGGTCCCGCGGGCGACCGAGCACATCCAGGACATGATCGACCTCATCGGCCGCCTGCAGGAGCGGGGACACACCTACGCCGCCGAGGGGAGCGTCTACTTCCGGATCGCCTCCTTCCCGGAGTACGGGAAGCTGTCGCGCCTCGACGTGTCGGGGATGAAGACGGGCGCGCGGGTGGACACGGACAAGTACGACAAGGAGAACGCGCGGGATTTCGTCCTGTGGAAGGCGAAGGAGGGCGACCCGGCGTGGGCGCAGTGGAACGCGCCTTTCGGACGCGGCCGGCCCGGCTGGCACATCGAGTGCTCGGCGATGAGCATGAAGTATCTCGGCGAGACCTTCGACGTCCATTGCGGCGGCGTGGACCTGATCTTCCCGCACCACGAGAACGAGATCGCGCAGAGCGAGTGCGGCACCGGGAAGCCCTTCGTCCGCCACTGGATGCACGTCGAGCACCTGATGGTGGACAACGAGACGATGTCGAAGAGCAAGGGGAACTTCTACACCCTGCCCGACGTGCTCGCCCGGGGCCACGGCCCGGAGGCCATCCGCTACCTCCTGCTGCAGGCCCATTACCGCAGCTCGCTGAACTTCACGTGGGAAGGGCTGCAGCACGCCGCCGCCGCTCTCGAGCGGATCCACGGGTTCGCGCAGCGGCTGTCGGAAGTCGAGGGCGAAGGCCCGGCGGGGGACGCGGTGCGGCAGGCCGCGCAGAAGGCCGCGGACGAGTTCGACGCCGCGCTCACCGACGACCTCAACACGCCGGAGGCGCTGGCCGCCGTCCACCTGCTGGTGAGCGAGGGGAATGCGCTGCTGGCGGCGGGGGCGGTGACGGCCGAAGGCGCGGCCGTGTTCCGCAAGACGCTCGAGGACATGGACAGCGTGTTCGCCGTGCTGCTGCCCGTGGAGGACCGCCTGACACCTTCGGAGCAGGCGCTGTTCGACGGCCGGCAGGCGGCGCGCCTGCGGCGCGATTTTGCCGGGGCGGATGCCGCACGCAAGGAACTCGAGGCGCTGGGCATCGTCCTCGAGGACACTCCCCGCGGCACGCGATGGAGGAGGAAGCGCTGAGCGGGCTGCTCGCCCGCCTGCGCGGGCCGCACTCCGGCGCCGAGGGCGAAACGCTCGCCTGCCGGCACCTTCAGGATCAGGGCTACCGGATCCTGGCCCGGAATTTCCGGTGCCGATCGGGAGAGATCGACGTGGTGGCCCGCGAGGGCGACGTCACCGTCTTCGTGGAGGTGAAGGACCGGCGGGGGCGTTCACACGGCGAGGGACACGAGAGCGTCACGTTCGGCAAGCGGAGGCGCGTGGTGAGCGCGGCGCGGCTGTACGCGGCGTCGTACGGGCTTTCCGAAGGGCGGATCCGGTTCGACGTGGTATCGATCGAACGCGACTCCAGCGGAGACCGCATCCGCCACGACCGCGGCGCCTTTGACGCCGACGGACGCTAATGAAGGCCCTCAGCAGCGAGGAGCGGATTCATTCCGCGACGAGCGGCG
>Ga0326597_10008805_pt1 | contig 13571 bp, 14 predicted proteins | sample RVTome_12_FD_203789 | JGI IMG/M metagenome (GOLD analysis project Ga0326597, IMG submission 203789) | Soil microbial communities from uranium-contaminated site in the Upper Colorado River Basin, Wyoming, United States - RVT100D185 | ecosystem: Environmental > Terrestrial > Soil > Contaminated >... | reverse complement strand
CATTCATCCAATTCGGGGTATTCAGACAGAAGCTATCCCACCGCTGTGAACGCCAAGTCTGCCCCACCCGGCCCTGTTCCAACACGACGACGTCAACGCCAGACTCGACAAGATGATAAGCAACGCCTAGACCCGCCTGACCCCCGCCGACAACCACCACGTCGACCCGAACTCGTCTCACCATCGACACCTTTCACAGAACACGTCGGCCCTAACCGGTTCCTGGATCGACGGCTGACGAACCCCGGGCACGTCATGAGCTCCCAACACTACTCCAGCATCGCCATTGTGCCTCGTCGCCCTGGGTCGGCGTCCTTGGCTCGAACAGCGAGCAAACCCGGATCGAAGCGGCGATGTCGCCGTCTGCCGCGGGTCATGGCCGGCATGAGGCTTGGCATCCTGCGGCGACGGCGCCGTCAGTCGGGAGCCAGCGGTAGGCACTCCCGTAGATCGCCTCGAGAAGGGGATGATCGAACAAGTCCGCGAGCGGATCGTCGTTCGTGATGTCAACCATGGTGGTGCCTCCAGTCACCCCGCCACTCGGTCACGAGGCTCGAACCGTCGACCCCTCGGGTGCCCCATCTCGACAATCATGCACATCAAAACAGCAGAGCCTGAGTGCAGTGTGACGATCTCACGTCGGGAGCCAAGTTGGGAGCCATTCGCTGGCGACTCGTCGGGCCGGTCGTGGACGCCGGTGGTATTGAAAACCTTCCGTTCCGGGCTGTGTGCACTCCTGTGGACACCTATGGACACCGCTTGGAGATCTACGGATCAGGAGGTTGGGTGTTCGAGTCGCTCCGGGCGCGCCGCGTGAGGCCTGGTAGATGGTCATTTCTGGCGTTGGGCCAGCCTCGAGAGCGGCTGAATGATTACGTGTGATAACGATATGCAATGTCGTGGTTCTCTGGCAGGGACCTTCGGCGAGCGTTATCGCTCGTGGTTCGCCCTTGCGTACCTGGTGATACTGGGCGTCACGGCGCTGATCCAGCTCGCTGCCACTTATGTCATCTGACTCAGGGTCAGATGCTGCGCCGGATCAACAGAGCTAGGTAACCATGTTCTAGCTGAGGAACCGGTCGACCTCGGCGAGGAAGACGGGCCATGCAGGCTCGTTCTCGGTGAGGATGTGGTTGCGGCTGTCCAACAGCGCGAGGCGACTGTCGGGGATGAGGGCCGCGAGCTGGCGCGCTTGCGCCTCTGGTACCCGGAGATCTCCTCGGGAGTGGAGGATCAGGGTGGGACACCGAACCGTTGCGGCGACACTCAGGACGTCGATCCGGGCGAACACTTCGAGGAACTTGACCACATTCTCTACCGATGTGGTGGCCCGCTGCAGGTCATTGAACGCGTGCCACAGCTCTGCGGTTCCGTCGGGGAGGAACTGGCTGGCGAAGACCTGGCGGAAGCTCTCGTCGTCTCGACGCCACCCCACACGCGCCACCTCCAGGTCGACGGCCGCCTCTTCTCGTTCCTCCTGGGTGCGGGCTCGGGCCAGCCGTCCCTGCCCGTAGGCGCCGGACAGGATCAGGTGCGTTACTCGTTCCGGGTGCGTCGCCGCGTAGGCAATGGCCACCGCGCCACCCTGAGATACCCCCAGGAGCGGGAACCGGTCGACTCCTACCGAGTCCACCACCAGCTCGAGGTCATCGACCCATGCCTTGAGGCTGAATTCGTTTACCTCCCAGTCGGAGAGACCGCAACCCCTCTGGTCGTAGCGGATTAGCCGGAAACGCTGGGCGAGACCACGCAACCAGTGGGCCCACACCGGACTGTGCCACTCGCGATCGAGGTGCGTCAACCAAGTGGCCGTCTTGACCAGCGGAGGGCCCTCCCCGGCGATGGCATAGGCGACCCTCACCCCTTCGGGGGAAACGCAGTAGCGGATCTCCTGAGAGGCCGGGGTGGGGCGAGCACCCATCTCGATGACGTCGGCTACGAATCGGTAGCCGCGCCCATGGACTGTTCTGATCAGCCGCTGGTTGCGACCGTCGTCTCCCACAGCCCTCCGCGCTGCCTTGATCCGACTCGTGAGCGCTGATTCGCTGACGAAACGGTCACCCCACACGCTGTCGAGGAGTTCGGCCTTGGAGACGAGACGACCGCGGTTGGCGACCAGGTGGGCCAACACCTCTAGGACTTGTGGCTCGGCAGCCAAGATCTCCTCGCCCCGGCGCAGCTGGAACTGGTCGAGGTCCAGTTCGAAGTCCTCAAATCGGTATACGGGGGCGCTCACTCGTCAACAACCTCTCCACGACGGCCCGATCCGGCTCCGAGGATCTCCATGGCTTCTCCACGCATTCTCCAAGCATGGTCCGGTGAAGGGGGGAATGCTGGCGTAGTGACCGGCCCGAGGGACCCGCGAGCGCAGGTCGATTCCGGCCAACAGATGGGTGGTGGACACCGCGTATATGGGTAGCCGCCCCCCATGACCGTTGCCAACCGGGTTCGTAGGGTCGGCTGCAGGTGGAGACGGCCGTGAGCGAAAGGAGTTTGCCATGCCAACCATCACCGCCAAGAACGGCATCGATGTCGATCAGTTGGTGCAGACCATCGGGGCCATCAAGGAGGATCCCGGCCTTGGGACCTTCACCTTCCGCGCCAAGAGTTCGTGGAAGGACGGAACCCACAACGTGGGGGAGATCGCCGGGTTCACCCACGCCGGAGGCGAGGACGAGAGCCGGGCGGCGCCATTCGTCCTGCAAGGGGACGAGCCCCCAGTGCTATTGGGATCCAACAATGGTCCCAATGCCGTGGAGCTTCTGCTCCAAGGCTTGGCCTTCTGCTACGCCGTCGGTTACGTGGCGAACGCTGCGGCCCGGGGCATCGAGATCACCCGGATGGACTATGAGATCGAAGGCGATTTCGACGTTCGACCCTTTCTGGGGTTGGAGGGGCCGCGTCCCGGGTTCACCCGGATCCGGGCTAAGGGCCGGGTGTCGAGTCCCAACGCCACCCCGGAGCAGCTGCAGGAGCTGTGCCAGTACGTCCAGGACACCTCACCGGTGCGGGACTGTCTGGCCAATCCCATCCCGGTGGAGACCACGCTCGAAGTGTTGTGACCGAACCACAGGAAAGACAAGCGCCGAAAAGTGATTGGAACGGAACGGAGTCTCGGCCTCCGGGACGGGAAGGAGCAAGGAAATGACGGGCACACCTTCGCTTGACGTCGACATGTTGGAGACGATGGTCAAGGACATGTACCGGGCGGTGGCGGAGAACCCCTCCGGGGCCTATCACTTCGAGGTGGGTCGGGGTCTGGCGGAGCGCCTCGGCTATCCGGCGACGCTCCTCGACCAGGTCCCCGCCGGGGCCGTGGACTCGTTCGCCGGTGTGGGTTACTTCTTCGACCTTGCCGACCTCAAGGAAGGGGAGGAGGTGTTGGACTTGGGGTCCGGTTCGGGGATGGACGTGTTCTTCGCCGCCCTTCAGGTCGGAGAGAAGGGGCGTGTCGTCGGTGTTGATATGACATCGGAGCAGTTGGAAAAGGCGGAGCGGCTCCGCGCCGAAGGCGGCTTTGACCAGGTGACCTTCACCGAGGCTCACATCGAGGAGCTGTCTTTTCCCGACGCCAGCTTCGACGTTGTCATCTCCAACGGGGTGATCAACCTGGCCCCCGACAAGGGCCGAGTGTTCGCCGAGGCGGCCCGAGTGCTCCGCCCCGGCGGCCGCCTCGTCATCGCCGACATCATCGCCGAGGTCGAGCTGACCCCCCAGATCGTAGCCAACACCGACCTGTGGGCCTCGTGCATCGGCGGTGCCGCCCAACAGGACGCCTATCAGCAGGCCATCGAAACCGCTGGGCTGAGGTTGGAACTGATGAAGAAGAACCACTACCGGTTCTTGTCCGAGCAGGCTCGCAACGCCGGCGAGCGGTATGGAGTGAAGAGCGTCTCCGCCCTCGCACGCAAGCACGAGTCGCAAACGAAAGGAAAACGATCATGACCAACACCGCGACAGGACTGGATCGCAACCTGAAGACAGGCTCGTGGCTTATGGGGATCGGCGCGGTGGCCTTCATCGGGTATGCGGTGGTGTTCTTCGTCCTCAACTTCACCGACAGCTTCCTGGAGCTGGGGATCGGTCCCGAGCAGGTGGACGTGGGACGGGCCGACATCCAAGCCTTCAGTCCCTCCCTGTTCCACTACATCAGCCACCTCCACATCGCGGTGTCCGGGTTCATCGCCGCTACCGCCCTCGCCGTCCTCTTCCTCATCGTTTATGGGGTGAGGCGCGGAGAGCTGTGGGCCTGGGTGGGTGCGGTGGCAGCACCTGTCCTGGGACTGGCGGTGGCCCTACCCGCCCACTATCCCAACGGGTTCGACACCCTGGGTCATCTGGGACCGATCTATCTGGCCACGATCGTCTTCGTAGTGGGGGCGATGTTCGCTGTTCAGGCGATCACCACGGCGAGGCGGTCGGGGGCTGGGGCCTGAGCCACCTGGTGTGAGGGACCCCATGTATGAGGTTCTCAGGGAGGCGGCGGAGCGGGCCATCTCCTATCTCGCCGAGGTTGGCGAGAGATCGGTTCGACCAGAACCCGCCGACCTCTCCCAGGTAGGTGGCCGGTTTCCCGACGGGCCCACCGACCCGTCGGTAGTGGTCAAGCTGCTAGACGAGGTGGTGAATCCCGCCACCATGGCGACGGCGGGTTCCCGTTTCTTCGGCTGGGTCATCGGCGGCGCCTACCCGGTGGCGATTGCCGCCGACTGGCTGACCTCGGCCTGGGACCAGAACGCGGCGTTCGCGGAGGCTACCCCGGGGACGGTGGCGCTGGAAGCGGCAGCGCTGCGCTGGGTCATCGAAGCGACAGGTCTGCCCGATGGCAGTTGGGGAGCCTTCGTCACCGGCACCACCGTGGCCAACATGGCCACACTGGCCACGGCGTTCGCCTCGGTTCTCGCCGGCGTCGGTTGGGACGCCGTCGGCGACGGCTTGTTCGGGGCACCCCCGGTGACGGTGGTTGTGGGAGAGGAGGCGCACCCGTCGCTGGTCAAGGCGTTGGGAGTGGTCGGCCTAGGCAGGAACCGGGTGATCAGGGTCCCGGTCGACGACCAGGGTCGGATGAGAGCCGACGCCGTACCCAAGGTAGATCCTCCGTCGATCGTCTGCGTCCAGGCGGGCAACGTCAACACCGGCGCTTTCGACCCCATGGCCGAGATCGTCCCCGCCGCCACGGAGATGGGAGCTTGGGTGCACGTCGACGGTGCCTTCGGTTTCTGGGCCGCCGCCTCACCATCGCTGGACCACCTCACCGCCGGCATGGCACAAGCCGACTCCTGGGCCACCGACGCCCACAAGTACCTCAACGTTCCCTACGACGCCGGGATCGCCCTGGTCCGCAACCCCAAGGCGTTGGAGCGGATGATGAGCGTCTCCGCCTCCTACCTGCCCGACGGGGACATCGGCCGGGACCCGCTTTTCTACACCCCGGAAATGTCGCGGCGGGCCCGAGGCATACCTACCTGGGCAGTGCTCAAGACTCTGGGTCAGTCCGGCCTAGCCGAGATGCTCGAAAGGACCGTCTCCCTGGCCCGACGCTTCGCCCACCGGCTCGACGCGGCCGGATTCGAAATCCTCAACGAGGTGGTCCTCAACCAGGTGCTGGTCAGCTTCGGAGAACCCGAGAAAACAAGGCAGGTGGTCGAGGCGATCCAGGCGGAGGGAACTCTCTATGCCGGGCCCACCGTGTGGCACGAGAAGACGGCGATGCGCATCTCCGTCACCTCATGGAGAACCACCGAAGCCGACGTCGACCGCTCCGTCGAGGCGATCGTCCACGCCGCCCACGGCAGGAGAGCTAGATCATGAGCCAGATGCAAGAAGCTCAGCTGGCGATCCTGCCGCTGATCGCTTGGAGGGTGTGGGCGATCACGACGAGCGAGCCATGGGAAGGTGTTCCCGGCCCGGTGCTACGAGGCGCCTGGGGTCACCCGTGGCCGGGCCCCGAGTTGGAAGCTCGTTGTCTCAACCCACCCGTGAGAAAGAGCGTCTTCTCGGCGTTCCTCTTCGGAAGAGAAAAGCGAGCACACCAGAGTCCCGCTCCCTTTCTTTCTTGCGACTGCGGGATCTACGCTCGGAAACCCGGCGACAGCGACGATTTATGGGTGGTCCGAATTGCCCACCTACCCATGGCCGGGGGTTTCATCGAGATGTCGGGCGTCGTCATCGAGGGGTCCAAGGGTTTCCGGGCCCAGCGCGCCCGGCTTGTCGGGCCGGTCGAGGTTTGGGTGCCCTGCGCGGACTGTAGAAGTCCGGCCACAGAGATTTTCATACGAGATCACCTGTTCAGGGGACGATGCAATCGACACGCGGCCGGCGACGTTCCAGGGATGGCCAGGGACGAGTGGATGGACTACGTCGTACCTGCCCTAGGTCGACGATATCGGGTACCCGTGGTCGGGGTGGAGGAGGGAGTTGCTGATGGACATCGGTGAGATCGAGCGAATCTGGGAGGTCGAGCCACTCGAAGTGCCCGACCTGGAGCCGGCGCCGGCCGAAACGTCCGGCCGTTCGATACCGAGCTCCCCCATGAGTTCGAGCACTGTCATCGTCACCCGGCCGCCTCGGGTCACCCTTCATCTGCCAAGACGTCAAGGCTCCATGAATGATCTGGGCAAACCGGTCGGCGGTGAGTCGGTGTGGGTGGGTGGACCGATGGATGGTCGGGTTCTCCGTGGCTCGACTGTCGTCGACAGCCTCGCCGGCCAGGATCTGAGGGACGCCGAGGCCGACGACGCCGCTGCTATTGGACATGCGCGCTGACATCGAGACCGACCCCTGATTAGGAGGCACTCACATGACGAAGCCGGCAGGAATCGAAGCCTCCCGAGACGTCAAGCGTGAACTGGAGCTCGGTCCCGAGCTGGTGGCCGCCCTCGCCGAAGGCAATTGGGCGAGAGTCGAATCGCTCCTCCATCCCGACCTTCATCTGCGAGGGCTTACCCCGGGAAAGTTCAACCGGGCCAGAGGTCCCGATGCGGTGGCAGAGGCCATCGACATCTTCAAGCTGTGGTTCTATGAGGACACCGACCATCTCGTCGAGGTGCTCGCCTGTGAGGCAAGCCCCAACGGTCCCGACGGTCAATACAAGCTCAGCTACTCGTTCCGAGCCAAGAGCCCGGGGATGTCGACATGGCACAACGACCAGGGATTGGACCCCGTGTCCCTCGACGCCGACTGGGTGGTGGAACAGGAGGCCTACTACCGAGTGAAGCGGGGGCGGATCTCTTGGATGATCATCCTCTGCGACGGCTATCACCGGATCCTGACCACGGGCACGGCCGGATGACCCGGGCTAGATGTACCGTCGTGGCCTATCCCCTGTTGAGTAGCCCGAGCTCGACGTAGCGGTCGGCCGCCTCCCTCCGGCTGGAGACACCGAGCTTGGTGAGGATCGCTTCGACGTGATGCTCGGCGGTCCTCGGAGAGACGAACAGCCTCTCCGCGATCTCTGTGTTGGTGAGGCCCTCAGCGAGGAGTTCCAGAACCTCGAGCTGCCTCGCCGTCAAGCCGGCCGGGTTCGCCAGGGTCGTCTCTCGGGGCCTGTGAGGAACCGTCATCCCCAGTTCTCTCATTCGCTTGCTCACCCGCTCTTCGAGCGGCCTTGCACCGAGGCGACGGGCGATGTCGAGCGCCTCGGCAAGCGCAGGCTCCTCCTTGAGTAGAGATAGCATCAAGGCGCGGTCGTATGTCCAGCCGACGGCACCAAATGCATCTGCCGCTCCGGCCCAATCGTGTTCGATCATGGCGGCGTGTGGCTCCGGCGCCTTTTCCTCGATTCTGATCGAGATGCCAGCCACCGCTGCCCACGCCGCCACGGTTGTTTCTGCCCACCCCGTAGCGGGTTGCATGATCCGTTTCGCCCGCTCGAATCGCTCCGACGGCATCTGAGCTTTCGTGGTGAGCGCCCATTCCGTCTCGAGCTGCAGCACCGGGCCGATCCGTTGCAGTTCGCCGGTACGATCGGCTTGTTCGGCAAGGTCTGCGAGTCGTTCCGCCGCATCGGCGTCACCCCGCCTGATAGCTAGCTCGGTGAGCACCGTCTTGGCGAGCAGCTGGGCCACGCTGGTGCCCGCTTCGACCGCTACGCGGGAGATGCGCTCCGACTCCTCCCAGTTTCCCTCTCGGAGGTGAAGCCACGCGGACATGGCCTTGGCGTAGAGGAGCAATGAGTCGACCTGGTGCTCCTCGGCATAGGCGATGGCCATGCTGGTATACCTCCGGGCGGTTTCGGGCTCGATCCAAGTGATGGCGGAATAGCCCAGGTTGAGAACGGCCCGCACCGCCTCATGCCGATCACCGATGGCGTCAGCAAGCCGGTATGCCTTGAGGAGAGTGGCTGTATCGGTTGGATCGGCCTGCATCCGAATCGCGCCGATGTTGACCAGGGCGTGAGTCTTGACGGCTTCGTCGCCGAGTCGCTCCGCCAGCTCCACGGCCCGGTTACCCCACTCCACCGTCTCTCCGGTTCTGGACGCCAACATGGCAAGCTGGGAGAGTCCGCTGTAGGCGCGGGCCAGCTCCACCGACTCCCCCAGGGGCTCCAGTATCCGAATGGCCGCATGCGCCTCTCTCATACTGGCCTCGCCATCGCCTGCATACCAGTGGCATCTCGAGAGGACACGCATACACCGTCCGACGGCCTTCTGCTCGCCTAGCTCTGTGTTGATCTGTATCGCTCGTTCAACGGCGCTCAACGCATCGGGTAGTCGATCGACGGTATAGGCGGCGATTGCCAACTCCTCGAACAGGGTCGCCTGCTCGGGCAGTGGGAGCCGGTCGGCGAACTCGACTGCCCGGCGAAAGTGGGAGTAGGCCTCGCGGTTCGACTCCAGGGCGGCAGCACTCCTGGCGGCCACCAGGGCATGGGTGGCTACCACCTCCACGTCTCCGGCGGCCTCGGCATGGTGGACGATATCGGCAGGGTCCGCGCCAGTCGCCACCAGCGCCTCCAGGATCTCGGCATGGAGTCCTCGGCGTCGGGCAGCCGGAACGCTCGACCTGATCGCTGCTCGGGCCAGCTCATGTCTGAAGCTGACCTGGTGGAGATCAACGCTCAACAGTTGGCGGCGCTCCGGCTCCTCGGCCGCGGCCGCCCAGTCAGGCATCACTATGTCGAGGAGTCTGGTTTCGATCCGACTCGGGACCATCGACACCAACTCGACCAGCCGCCGTGAGGAGTTGGCCAGACGGGAGGCCCGGCCCAGGACAGCGCTAGCCACCGAAGGTGGCAGGCCGACGGGGAGGGCGGCGATCATTTCGGTGACGTAGAAGGGGTTGCCTCCGGTGACTGCATAGACCCGGTCGCCATTCTCTCCGGCAAGGGTGGCGACGGCGTGGTGGGATAGCGGAGCAAGCTGGAGGTAGAGGGAGGTCCCACTCCGGATCGCGCCGAGGGCGCTGTGGAGAGGATGACCTGGGTCGACTTCACCGGATCGGTACGTGAGGATGAGAACCGCGGGGAGCCCGGCGATGCGGCGTCCGATCACGGTCATAGCGTCGACGGTGGCCTCGTCGGCCCAATGTACGTCCTCCAGCACGAGCACCGTGGGCCGCGGAGCCGCCTCCAGCTCCTCGAGCAACATCGAATGGAACCGGTGCGGAGGGGTGTCCGAGGTGAGTTCTCTCTCCAAGGACGGCGAAGCCGAAAGGGCGAGATCTCGAAAGGGCCCGAGCGGGCGTGGGATGGAGAGATCGTCACACGTACCCCACAGAACGTGAGCGTCGACCCCGAGACCCTCCACGAAGCGGGTGACCAGCGCCGTCTTACCGATCCCGGGCTCGCCGGTCACCAAAACCACCGAACCGTGGCCTTCTCCGGCAGAGTTCCGGGCTGCGGTGAGTGCCCCTAGCGGTCCCTCACGTTCGAGAAGCTCCATCCAGCGAAATCTACTTCCCTGCTCGGATCGCGGAACAGATAGGTAACGCCGTGCTACGGCTGCTGGATCAGGGCACTGCCAGCGCAGTTCTCGATGCTCGCAGCGCGCGCCGAGGATCGGGAGCCGACCGTTACCTCACGCGCGCCTCGTTGTAGCGGTTACCAATTCCCTCACTGGAGTACTGCCCCGTGGATGGCGCTGCTACGAGCTCTCGGACAATCCGGTGCGGGACCATGAAGTACCGGTAGACCTCGCCTTGCCGGACCTCGACATCGAGACCGATGTGGTCGGGTCGAAGACGACAGCTGCGAGGCTGAGGACTGGGGGAGGGGACCGATCCGCTCTCGCACAATTCGACGTACGCCCATCGGGTCGGCCGATGTCGAGACCTGGGAGCCAAGTTGGGAGCCATTCGCCGTGGATTGACATGGACGCCTGTGGACGTGCAGGGACTCCGAAGCTCCGACCACCAGCCTGAATCGACTGCCGTGGACACCTATGGACACCGCTTGGAGATCTACGGATCAGAAGGTTGGGGGTTCGAGTCCCTCCGGGCGTGCTGACCCACGGCGACCGCCATGCCGACGCCAGCAAGGGCGAGACCTGCCGCCATGATCACGGCGACGAGGAGCGATGGCGGCCCTGACGAACTCCCGCCTATAGGCGAGGCCGCTCCGATCGTGGGCGGGGGCCCGTCGGGCGAGCGGGCGGCCTCCTCGACGACGAGGGTCCCCACCATGTTCGGGTGCAAGGTGCAGATGTACTCATAGCTGCCCGGCGCGGTGAAGGTCCACTGGAACACGTCGCCGGTGTTCAAGATCCCCGAGTCGAACCAGTCGGCGGCGGTGACGGTATGGGGTAGTTCGCCCATGTTGGTCCACACCACAGTGGTCCCGGCGGCGACCCTCAGGCTTCGCGGCTCGTAGTCGAGGTCGACGATGCTCACCAACCCGAGCAGCTCCCGATTCTCGGACGGGGCCGAGTCGGGTGAGCTCGTGGCCCCCTCGGCGGTGCCCGCGGCGTCCTCATTGCCCTCCGCCCGGACCACACCGTCGCCTCCGGCGCCGGCCGTGCCGGTCGGGGTCCCGCCCGGCGTCACCACCACCGTGCCCACCATTCCAGGGTGGATCGTGCAGAAGTACTCGAAGGTGCCCGGCTGCGCGAAGGTGCGGCGGTAGCCGTCACCGCTCATGAGGATCCCGGAGTCGAAGGCCCCTTCGCTGGCGCTCACCGTGTGGGGCAAGCTGCCCGTGTTGGACCAGGTGATGGTGGAACCGGCGGCCACGGTGATCTTTTGCGGCCGGTAGCCATTGTCGACGATCTTGACGTCCGACTTCACCGCTGGGGCCGAGGTGGTGGCGCCCGGGGTGGTCCCGGTGTTGTCGTTCACCACGGGAGCGGGGGGTGGGGCGTTGCCCGTGGCATCGGCGACCAGGATGGTGCCTTTCATCTCTGGGTGGAGACTGCAGAAGTACAGATAGGTCCCGGAGGTGGTGAATGTGCGTCGGTACGTGCCGCTCGCCATGAGGACCCCAGAGTCGAAGGCCCCAGCACCGTCGGTGACGGTGTGGGGCAGCGAACCGGTGTTGGACCAGGTCACGGTGGATCCGACCGCCACTGAGAGCGTGGCCGGGGTGAATCCGTTGTCGAAGATGGTCACGTCGCCGGGAGCGGCAGGCTGCGGGGCCGGCGAGGGGGTAGGCGCCGGGGCAGGTTCGGCCGGTGGAGGCGGGGGCGGTGGCACGGCCCCACCGCTGCCCCGGACCGACACGGTGGCCACCATGTCGGGGTGGAGGGTGCAGAAGTACTCGAACGTGCCGGGAGTGGTGAAGGTGCGGCTGTAGCCACCTCCGGTGCTGAAGATCCCGGAATCGAAGCTGCGGTCCTTGGCAGTGACGGTGTGGGGCCGGTCGTCGATGTTCTCCCAGCGCACCGTGGTGCCCGGGTCGACGACGAGGGAGGCAGGCTGGTAGGTGCGGTTGACCACCTGGACCGTCACCGGGCCCGTCGCGGTTCCGCTCCCTCCTGGGGCGGTGGTGGTCGGGGAGGCGCCGGGAGGGGGAGGAGCTGGCGTATCGGCGACGACGATGGTGCCGTGGTAGGCGGTGTTCTCCCGGTCGCGGTCGTCCCAGTAGCTGTAGGTGCCGGCCACTTCGATGGACATCGAGAAGGCCTCGCCGGGCTCGAGGTTCCCCGAGTCGAACTCGACCGGGCCCGAATGGGATCGGATCCGATGTCGCTGCGAGTCGGTGTTGCGCCAGGTGATCGTAGTTCCCGCCTCGACGTCAACCGTCGAAGGGTTGAGCGAGGTGGTGATGGTCACCGTCACCGGCCCCCCGGCCAACGCGGCCGGGACGATGGGTAGGAGCAGGGACAGCAGGAAGGCGAGAGACCCCGCGCCCAGGGCGCGACCGAGCAACCACCATCTTGTCGGAAGGCGCCTTGGGGAGTGCGGTCGGCTGTACATGTGAGGAACCCTTGTCTCGGTGTTGGCTACGGTATGGGCCGGCCCCCAACTTCACTCACGGCCAAAGGTCCCAGGCTTCCTCGCAGAGCGTTCGGCCAAATGGAGGAGAAACACGTGTTCGGCGACAGAGTCGTCGTCAGGGTGGCGGCCGGTTCCGGTCCAGGCTGTAGCAGCCGGACTTAGGTGCGAGCCAGTTGGCCGGCCGCATACGCATAGGCAGGGACGACCGGGGGAAAGGACGGGAGGAGCGAACATGCGTCGTCTCATGATCGTGTTGGTGCTGGCCGCAATGCTCGTTGTCGGCCTCGCACCGGCGGCATTCGGTCACGTACATGGCATCACCCCTCTGCTCGAGCTGGGCTGCAAGGTCGACAACTCGATCACCGGAGGGAATCGTGCCGACGACGGTCCGGCAGGCGCGGCCAACGGTGGACCGATAACTGGTCTCATCCCGAGGGACCTCGGTAATGCCCCGTTGACCTTTGGCGACGGAGGTTTCGGAGCGGCAAACGACAACGTCTTCCCATAATCTCCTCAAGTCGGAGTAGCGCGGCTGCAGCCGCTCCTACAGTCGAGGCGCGTGGGTAGAAGGGGAGGGCCGGCCCAGGACGGCTAGCGGGGGAGACTCGGCTGGTCGGGACGTTGGGCCTGGTCAGGCTGCCGGGAACGAGGATGAGCCGGTCGGAAACGTGCGGTGCGGTCCGGTCTGGGCTGCTGTGATATTGCGGAGGTCGACTCGTCCGACTGGCTCTCCAACCTTGGAAGGGCGAGCTCGAAGATGGTCTCGTCCCCCTCTCGCCGATAGCTCACGTCTCCTCCCATGAGTCGGGCCAGCTGCCGCGAGACGGTGAGCCCCAATCCCATCGACGCGGTCAATCCAGGGGCATGGTGTGAGCGGCGATAAGGGCGGAAAACCGTCTCCTCGTGGCCCTGGGGCACTCCGGGACCGTTGTCGCAAACTCGTGCCTCCGCCCAACTTTCACGGTCGACCCGCAGCTTCTGGCCTCTTGAGAGGCTGCGTCCCCGAGTGGCCGTCCTACCTCAGCTCAAGGCGGTGCGCAGTTCCTCGGGGGTGACGGAGCCTTCGAAGCGGGCAGTGACCTGGCCGGCTGCGTCGACGACGAACACCCAGGGCTCGGAGGGCAGATTCCAGTACTGGGGTCCTACCGCCGGTGAGAGGTGTTCCGGGGTGGGGGTGAAGTCGGGCGTGTTGATGTCGGTGT
>Ga0326597_10008804_pt1 | contig 13572 bp, 10 predicted proteins | sample RVTome_12_FD_203789 | JGI IMG/M metagenome (GOLD analysis project Ga0326597, IMG submission 203789) | Soil microbial communities from uranium-contaminated site in the Upper Colorado River Basin, Wyoming, United States - RVT100D185 | ecosystem: Environmental > Terrestrial > Soil > Contaminated >... | reverse complement strand
CCGGGCGAATCTCTTCCTGGGCTTCTCGTACGTGTTCATGGCGGAGCAGTTCTGCCGTGGCACGGTCCGGTCCGGGCCGGAGCTGACAACGTTGGCCATGCTCGACTCGGCGGTCGTGCACTTCACGCTCGCCACCTCCCGCGGCGACGCGGCTGGCGGCGAGGGCCTCATACTCGCCAACGCCGCGCGGGTAGGGTTGGCCCGGGCGCACCTCCAGGCCGGACGCCTGGCGGAGGCGATCACGGCGGCCACCGCCGTTCCGGCCGCCTTCAACTTCAACCTCACGTACACGGATGACCTCGCCCAGCGGTTCCGGCTCGCGAACCGGATGTGGTTCTATGTCCGGGACCGCGGCTCGATTGCGGTGGCGCCGATTTGGCGGACCACCACCTCGGACACCCTGCGGGTGCCATGGCTGGTCACTACCGCCTACGCCCCACAGGACGCCGCCTATGCCAGCGACCGGGGCGTGCCGTATGCGATCCAACAGAAGTTCCCGGACTACAACATCCCGGTCCGGTTGGCCTCAAAACTGGAGGCGGACTACATCACGGCCGAGGCGCAAGGAACGGCGGCGCAGCTGACGCTGATCGATGCCCGCCGCGCCGTGTTCGGCCAGGTGCCGTACGCCGGTCCGACCGATGCGAACTCGGTGCTGACGGAGTTCTTCACTCAAAAGGGCTTGGATTTCTACCTCGAGGGGAAGCGGCTGGGCGACTTCCGGCGGTACCCCGCCAATATCATCGGGGTGCCGGTTCCTGGGGCCACGTATTGGAAGCCGGGCTTCGCCCCGGTGAGCGATAACACCTGCTACCCGCTGCCGATCACGGAGATCGACAACAACCCGAACTTGAATTAGATCGGCGGCGGCTCAGGACCGCCACCGGATAACGCCAACAGGGGAAGCCGCGGCTTCCCCTGTTGGCGTTTGGTGCGAGAAGACGCTGGCTACTGGACGATCACCGTGCCAGTCATTCCGACGTGTTGCGAGCAGTGATAGTCGAACGCGCCGACGCTGTCGAACAGCACTTCGAACCACCACTGGGGCGCAAGCAGGCCGCTCTGCCACGCCACGCTGTCCGCGACGACGGTGTGCTGCACCGCTCCCTCGTTGGTCCAGCGCACACTCCTGCCGAGCATGACCGTCGCCGTCTCCGGCTGGAAAAAGGTGTCTCGTACGCTCACGAACACCGTGCCCTCCGGCGGTCTGGTGAAATCCTTGGCGCTGCACGCGGGCAGGGTGAGCACCGCCGCGATCGCGACGATGGGCAACGCCGACGCGCTCCGGATTCCCGACGTCATTCGCGTCCCCGGCCGGGCGGTGGTTCCCCGGAGTACGTCCAGATGACAATCACGCCACAATGAGCGGTGCTCGAATGGAACTGCAGCGGAACCCGTGACGCGCCGCTGTACACTTCGAGCGCCGCGATATCCTTGGGCTGGATGAGGTTGTTGATGCCGATGTCGCCGGTCACGGGGAACGGGACGCCGTCCATATAGTACAGCATCGGACAGGCGCGCGACCCCGACACGCGTCCCGTGACCGCCTGGTAGCTGCTGCCGGACGGCCCCCGCACCGGTTGGAGCCGCACGCCGGGCACGCGCCGCAGCACGTCGGTGAAGAGGCTCGGCCGCATTCGCTCGATCTCCTCGCGGGTGAAAAAAACCCCCCCGCCACGCGACCGTCTCTCGTAAAACCCTCGCAGCAGCGGGGCCACCGCGGGTTCCGCCGTGACTTCGACCGGGTCCAGCGGAACGGGTTCAGTCTCCAGCTTCACCTGGACGTGCAGGGTCTCCCCATCCTTGACCATGATTGGTAGCAAGATCGTCTTGTGCCCAAGCATTCCCACTTGCAGGATTTGAATCCCCGTGGGCAGGTTGGCGAGGTGGAAGCGGCCGTCTACGCCGGTGACGGTTACCAGCTTGGTGCCGACGGCGGTGACCCGAGCCTCCACCATGGGAGTCGCACCCGTGTCCGTGACGGAGCCGGTGACCGTCCCCAACCGCTGTGCGGACGCTTGGACCGGCCACGCGAGCAGAAGAAACGACAGGGGCTGAGCAACAAGCCTCCGGAACCCGAGCGGGGCCAGGATGGCGGGCGAATGGGGCACCTGCGAGAGCCGAGTGAGAGCCATCTTCACTTTCCAAGGACACAAGGGTCCGGCCTACGAGATGATAAGTGCCCGTCCACGGTTTCCTTGTCAAGGTTGTCCTCCGCGTGCCGGGGTCACAAAGGCTAGATTTCGGGTCACATGATCCCATTCGTGGCACTGGCGCTCCTTGCCCAAATCGCCATCCCCGCCCCCCGCGGCTTCGTGAACGACTTCGCCGGGGTCATCGATTCGGCGGCCATCCTTCGGATGGAGGCGACGATCCGCGAGGTGCGAGAGAAGACGCAGGGCGAGATCGCTGTCGTCACGTTGGCGGATATCGGCAATCGCGCGGCGGGCGACATCGCGCTGCAAATCGGACGGCAGTGGGGTGTGGGAGCGAAGGGCGAAGCCGGCGACGCCGCCAAGAACCTGGGGGTTGTCGTACTGCTCGTGCCGCTCAAGAACCACCAGCGTGGCACGGGCCAGATGTTCATCGCGACCGGCCGAGGCGCCGAGGGGTTTCTCACCGATGCGCGCGTCGGACGCATCCGGGACGCGATATCGCCCTATGTCGCCGCCGAAAACTACGGCAGCGGCCTCGAGGCCGGGGTGGCCCTCCTCGCCCGGGCGTTCGCCGACGAGTTCCACGTGCCCCTGACGAATGCGGGAGCCCCACCGGCGGCCGTGCCGCTCGCGGCGCCGAAGGCGCGTCCGACCATGCGCGGGATGGTGGTGGGGCTGATTGCGGTGGTGATATTCTTGATCTTCGTCACCGCGCTCGCTCGGGCTGCCGGCTCGGGTCGCAAGTATCGACGCGGCGGCTGGTGGGGTGGAGGGGGTTTCGGTGGATGGGGTGGTGGATTCGGTGGGGGAGGGGGAGGAGGCTTCAGCGGCGGGTTCGGTGGGTTCGGGGGTGGGGGGGGCTTTTCGGGCGGCGGTGCGGGAGGGCGTTTCTGATGGCCGTTACAAAATCGGTAGAGGAATTCGGTCGGCAAGTGGCTGCGGCGCTCGGCGGGCGCTTTGTGTCCCTGTTGCTCTACGGCTCGGCCGCGCGCGGCGGTCCGGGGGCCGGGCGGGGGTCGATCAACACCCTGCTCATCTGCGACGGCGTGGACGCGCGGCTGTTCGCCGCGCTGGCGCCGCTCGTCGCCGCCTGGGGGCGGGGCGGGCATCCGCCGCCGATTGTCCTCTCCGAAACGGAGTGGCGCGCTTCGGCGGACGCGTTCGCGATCGAATACGAGGACATCCGCGCCGCGCATCGCGTAGTCACCGGGCGCGATCCGTGGCCAGGGGTCTCGGTGCGCCGCGAAGACGTCCAGCGCCAGCTCGAACACGAGCTGGTGGGGAAGTTGGTACGGCTGCGGCAAGGCTACGTCGGCGCGCTGGACGACGGGCGACGGCTGACGCAGCTGGTGGCGGCCAGTGCCTCGGGCTTTCTCACGATGCTCCGCACCACGTTGCGGCTCGCGGGAACGCCGGTCCCGAAGACCCCGGCGGAACTGGTCCTGGCGGCGGCGGCGGTGGTAGGATTCCCAGCCACGGACCTGGCTGACGTGGTCGCGCACGTCGAGGGACGCGCACGGCTCGCGCTCGGGCCCGGCGACCCGCGGGCGGGGGCCTATCTCGAGGCGGTGGCCCGGACCGCCGACTACGTGAACCGATCCTAGCAGAGAGGAGCGAGACCTCGTGAACAGTATGCGGCGTCTGGTGCCCGCCCTGGTGCTGGCGGCGGCGGGGTGCGGTTACAACACGATCCAGACCACCGATGAGCAGGTGAGCGCGGCGCTGGCGCAGATCAAAGTGCAGCTGCAGCGCCGCGCCGACCTCATCCCCAACCTCGTGGCGACGGTGCAGGCCTTCGCCAAGCAGGAGCGGGACGTTTTCATCGCCGTGGCGGACGCGCGCAGCCGGCTGAACGGCGCGATTCAGGCCGGCGACCCGCAGCAGATGGCGGACGCCAATCAGGCGCTGAACGCGCCGCTCGGTCGGCTGCTGGCGATCGTGGAGAATTACCCAGAGCTCAAATCGAACGAGAACTTCCGCGCGCTGCAGGACGAGCTGACCGGGACGGAGAACCGCATCGCCGTGGCGCGCCAGGATTACAACGATGCCGTGAACCGCTACAACGCCTACATCCGCCGCTTTCCTCAGGTGCTCACGGCCAAAGTGATCGGGGCGAAGGCGCGGGCGTATTTTCAGGAGACGGCGGGAGCGGATAGCGTGCCGAAAGTCGACTTCGGCCGGTGATGCTCTTCTAGTCTACGATCGCATCCGGCATCACGTAACGGGTCGGATTCACCGGCTTACCATTCACCCACACCTCGTAGTGCAGGTGCGGGCCGGTGGACAGCCCCGTGGATCCCACGAGTGCGACGCGTTGGCCGCGCTTCACGCGCGTTCCGCGGCCCACCAAGATCTTGGAGCAGTGGGCGTAACGGGTCACCACGCCGAAGCCGTGGTCGATGGAAAGGGTGTTGCCGTACCCCTCTTCCCAGCCGACCTCGGTCACGACGCCGGCGGCCGGCGCCTCGATCTCCGCGCCCATCGGCGCGGAGACGTCGATGCCCTCGTGCGGCCGTGCCAAATGGAGGATCGGGTGCTCGCGCGCGGCGGCGAAGGCGTTCGTGAGCCAGCCCCTCGTCGGCATGATGGACGGCGTGGCCGCCATGCGCGCCTGATGCGACGACATCGAGTCGTACGCTTCGTTGACGGACCGCACCAGAATGTTGGCGCGGCGAATCATCTCATCGACGTCACTGCGCGCGGCGAGAGCCTGCGCGCCTTGCCGTCCCGACGCCGACAGGCTGTCGCGCTCCGACCACGAGCCGGCCGGCCCGCCGATGCCTGCCTGCTGGACGCCCGAGTCGGTCGGGGTGAGCCCCGCGAGCTGGCGCAGCTCTTGGGCGCGTTGACTGAAGGTGGACAGCGTGTCGTGCAGCCCGGCGAGCCGGTTGCGCATCCGATCGATCTCTTCGGCGAGCAACCGGTTATCGCGCTCCAGCACCCGGCTCCTGGTGATGCTGACCCCGCGGGACAAGGCGGCGCCGCCCAGCACGAGGAGCAGGAGGACGAGCACACTCCCGATCCCGACCAAGGCCTTGAGGACCGTCTGCGACACCACCACCGCGCGGGAGGATCCCGAGCCGTGCGGCACCACCATGACCGTCCATTTCGGTTCCGAACGTCGCTGCATCTTGTTTTCCCGCCCGGACTTCGGGCCTCAAGTGAAGCCAATAATAGACTCGTCACCTACAGGCGTCAACGTCGCACGAATGTGAGCCACATCACGGGGTTTTGGGTACTTCGCCTAGCTACGCTGCACAGCGGGTTTAGGAAACATCGGCGGCGGCTTCTGCACCACCCATCCGGAGGGGTCGAGCCGCTCAGCGTCGAGAAACCGGACCCCCACGAGCGGCCGACCACTGCCCAGCGTCTCCCACAGCAGGCCTGCCTTCGCCGGCATGAACGGCAGCGCGAGCACCGCGAGGCGCCCGACGGTGCGGACCAGGTTCGCGAGCACGGTGCTCAGCTCGGCGTCGCGTCCTTCCTTGGCCAGCTTCCACGGCGCGGTCTCTTCGACGTAGCGGTTGGCCCGTGTCGCCAATGCGATGAGCTCGGCGGCGCCGCCCTCGAGCGCGACCGCGTCCATCGCCTCTGCATACGCCGCAAGATGGCGGCGCGCGTCCGCTTCGAGTGCAGTGGCGAAATCGCACGGATCGCGCGGCACGACCCCGCCCTGATAACGCTGCACCATGGAGAGCGTGCGCGAGGCGAGGTTGCCGAAGGTGTCGGCGAGGTCGGCGGTGTAGCGCGCCTCCAACCGCTCCCATGTGAAGTTGCCGTCGTTTTCGAAGCCGATCTCCCGCAGCAGGAAATAGCGCAGCGCGTCGGCGCCGTAGCGGTCGATGGCGCCGCCGAGGCTCACGGCCGTCCCGGCCGTCTTGCTCATCTTGGCGCCGCCCCACTGCACGTAGCCGTGGGCCCACACGCGGTGCGGCAGGGCGATCCCGGCGGCGAGCAGCATCGCGGGCCACACCACGCAATGGAACCGCGTGATCCCCTTGCCGATCACGTGCAAATCGGCGGGCCATAGCCGCTCGTAGCCGGCATCGGGAAAGCCCGTGGCCGACAGATAATTGATCAACGCGTCGAACCAAACGTAGATGGTCTGCTGCGGATCGCCGGGGTAGGGAATGCCCCACCCCTGCCGCTGCCGCGAGATCGAGATGTCTTGAAGGCCGCTTTCGAGCAACCGCAGCACTTCGTTGCGGCGGATCGCCGGCTCGACGACGAGCCTGCCGGACGTGATCAACTCGAGCAGTTGGTCACGATAGGCGCTGAGCCGGAGGTAGTGGTTTTGCTCGCGCCTCGGGACGAGGGTCAGGGTGGGGTGCTCGACGCACCGTCCGTCGGCGATCTGAGATTCGTGCTTGAATTCCTCGCACCCGGTGCAATACAGTCCCTCGTATTCGGCAACAAAGAGATCGTCGGAGCAGCGCGTCGCAATACGCTCCAGCAGGGCCGTGACGGCACGCGCGTGCCGGGGTTCCGTTGTGCGGATCCAGTCGTCGTGGCTGCAGTCGAGGCGGCGCCAGAACTCGGCGAAGGTATCGGCCATCCGGTCCGCCCACGCCTGGGGGGTGACGCCGGCGCTGGCCGCCGCCTGGATGACCGACTGGCTGTGCTCGTCCATGCCCATGAGGAAGTGCACGTCGTCGCCGCGCAGCCGACGCCACCGGGCGACGCAGTCGGCTCCGACTTTCTCGAGCGCATGGCCGAGGTGTGGGTCGCCGTTCGAGTAATCGATGGCCGTCGTCAGGTAGAACTTAGGCACCGGGAGTGGTGCCTCCGTCGCGTGGGCGCTTGCGGCGGCGTCGCCGGCGGCCTTCGCCGGCGCGGGGACCTCCAGTGCCCGAGGTGGCCGATGGGGAGGGGGCGCCCGCGGCGGTAGGAGGGGATGTCGCGTCCGCGGGCGACGCGTCGTCCGCGGCCCGCTTCAACTCCTCCTCCAGCAGGTCGAGCGGCACGACGCGGGTGCCGTCCTCCTCGGACCGCAGCGTCACGCGGTCCCGGAAAATGTCCACCGCCAGCACTTTCTCCTGCCCGACCGCGGTGCGCAGCAGTTTCCCCTCCTTCGGGAAGCGTTTGCGGCTCTGCACGTAGAATTCGTGCTCATAGTGCAAGCAGCAGAGCAATCGCCCGCAGGGGCCCGAGATCTGGGCCGGGTTGAGCGATAGGTGCTGGTCTTTGGCAATCGAGAGATTGACCGGCCGCAGCTCGGGAAGCCAGCTGGCGCTGCAGTATTCGCGACCGCACCGTCCAATACCCGAGAGGCGCCGCGCTTCGTCGCGCGCGCCGATCTGGCGCAGCTCGATGCGGGCCCGGAACACTCCCGCCAGATCGCGCACCAGGGCGCGGAAATCGACCCGTTGCTCGGCGGTGAAATAGATGGTGAGCTTGCGGCGGTCCCATTGCCACTCGGCGTCGGAGACCTTCATCGGGAGGTTGTGCGTGCGGACGCGGTCCCGCGTCGCGCGCCTCGTCTCGACCTCGTCCGCCCGGAGCTTCTCGAGCTGCTGGACGTCTTCGCGCGTGGCCCGGCGCAGCACTTGGCGCGCGACCGTCGCCTCCGCTTCGGCCACGGCGCAGCCCCCGCAGCCGCGTGCGCACTTCTTGAGCGCGACCGGGCCGAGCGCGGACACGCGGCCCAGGTCTTGCCCCCGCTCCACCTCCACGATCACCGGCTCGTTCAGGGCCAGCGGCTCCGCCGAGGGCCAGTTGAAATACTCCAGCCGGTTCCCCTTGAACCGGACTTCCACGACCGCCGTCACGTTACTTCTCGCTCAGGGTGCCTATCGAGAGGTACTTCTCTTCGCGCCGCTTCAGCAGCTTGTCGATCTTGAGACGGCGCAGCTCCTGCAGGTGGCGCCGCAACGACGCCCCCAGGCCCCGGGCCGTCGCCTCGGCGTCCGCGTGGGCGCCGCCCGGTGGCTCGGGGATGATCTCGTCGATCACGCCGAGCCGCAGCAGGTCCTGGGCGGTCAGCTTCAGGGCGTCCGCGGCCCGTTCGCGCTGGCTTGCGTCCTTCCAGAGGATGGCGGCGCACCCTTCGGGTGTAATCACCGAGTAGACCGAGTTCTCGAGCATCACAACCCGGTCGGCGAGTCCCATGGCGAGCGCGCCACCGGAGCCTCCTTCGCCGATCACCGCGGTGATGATGGGCGTGCGCAACGACGCCATCACCAGCAGGTTGCGTGCGATCGCCTCCGCCTGGCCGCGCTCCTCGGCCGCCAGTCCGGGGTAGGCACCCGGTGTATCGACGAGCGTGATCACGGGAGCGTGGAATTTCTCGGCGAGCTGCATCAAGCGCATCGCCTTGCGATACCCTTCGGGGTGCGCCATGCCGAAGTTGCGCTTGAGGTTTTCCTTCGTGTCCCTCCCCTTCTGGTGCCCGATCACCATCACCGAAGCACCGTCGAGCCGCGCCCAGCCGCCCACGATCGCAGGGTCGTCGCGGAACAACCGATCGCCGTGCAACTCCACGAAGTCGCCAAAAACGGTCTGCAGGTAATCGAGCGTGCAGGGGCGCCGCGGGTGCCGCGCGACCTGGACGCGCTGCATCGGCGTCAGGTTGCGGTAGATCTCGGCGCGCAGCTCGTCCAGCTGCGCTTCGAGCGGGCCGAGGTCGGCCGACTGCTCGCCGCCGTTCCTGCGCAGCTCCTCGATCTGCTTCTCGATCTCGAGCAGCGGGCGCTCGAAATCGAGGCTGTAGGTCGCCATGAGGCTAGCTCGCTTTCACCAGGTGGACGCGGTCCGCGCCGAGGATCCCGCGCAACGCGCCCAGCAGCTCGTCGTCCGGCTCCACCCGCAGAGTGCGGCTGCGCAACCGCGCGGTGAGGCCCGCGCCCCCGCTACCGTTTGACCCCTCCCACTCCACCAGCACGGGAGCCGGTCCGGGGTGCGCGGCGCACAGCGCCGCCGCCGCCCGCGCGGCGTCCGGATCGGGCGGAGTCGACGCATTCCAGCGCAGGGCCAGGCCGATCTGGCCGTTCGCCTTCAGGTCGTCCAGCGCGCGCGCCGTTTCCACGATGAACGGCGCCGCTTCCTCCCCACGGTCGCGTGCGCTGTAGCCACCCGTGAGGAGCAGGGCGCCGTCCGGACGGATCACGGCGTTGAGCCGCGCCCACGCCTCCGGGAATACCAGCGCCTCGGCCGTGCCGTGAAAATCCTCCAGGACGAGCCGCGCGTACTCGGCACCGGTCTTCTTCGAGACCTGCCGCTTCACCACCGTGACGACCGCGGCGATGGTGACTTTCTGGTCGCTCCAGGTCCCCAGCGTCGCGGTCGTGCGGGTCCCGAAAAGCTCCACCTCGGCGCCGTACTTGGCGAGGGGGTGCCCGGAAATGAAGAAGCCGAGCACCGCCTTCTCGCGGGTGAGGCGCTCGTGCTCGGTCCAGGAGGGCATGTCGGGAAGGGTGGGGGACGGCCGCGGCACCGGGGCGTCCCCGCCGAACAGCCCGACCTGACCCGACTCCCGCTCCTGCTGGCGCACCTGCGCCTCCCCGAACGCGTGTTCCACGGCGGCCACGAGCTGCGCCCGGTGGCCGCCGAGCGAATCGCAGGCGCCGGCGTCGATGAGCGCCTCGAGCACCCGCTTGTTGCACAACCGCAAATCGATGGAGTCGCACAGCCCGACGAGCGAACGGTATGGCTCCGCCGCGCGGCCTGCGAGGATCGAGGCGATGGCGCCTTCGCCGACGTTCTTCACGGCGCCCAGCCCGAAGCGGATCCGCGTGTCGCCCACCACGGTGAACTTGAACCGCGACTCGTTCACGTCAGGCGGCAGCACCTCGAGGCCAAGTTCGCGGGCCTCGTTGATGTACACGACGACCTTGTCGGTGTTGCCGATCTCGCTCGAGAGCAGCGCGGCGAGGAATTCCGCCGGGTAGTGCGCCTTTAGCCACGCGGTCTGGTACGACAGGATCGAGTAGGCGACGGCGTGCGACTTGTTGAACCCGTACCGGCCGAACGTCTCGATCTGCGCCGCGATGTCTTCGATGACCCGCCGGTCGTGCCCGCGCGCCACCGCGCGCTCGACGAAGCGCCCCAGCTCTTCCTGAATCAATTCCTTGATTTTCTTGCCGACCGCCTTGCGCAGCACGTCGGCTTCGGCGAGCGAATACCCTGCCAGGATATTGGCGATGCGCATCACCTGTTCCTGGTAGGTGATGACGCCGTAGGTGGACTGGAGCACCTCCTGGAGCGCGGGGTGCGGATAGCGCACCGGGTCGCGCCCCAGCTTGCGGTTGATGAAGACGAGATGCATCCCCGTGTCGAGCGGGCCCGGACGAAGCAGCGCGTTGGCCGCGACGAGGTCATCGAAACGGTCGCATTTCATCTGCCGCAGGCAGTCGGTGGCGAGCGGCGACTCGAACTGAAACACCCCCGCGGTGCGGCCGGAGCGCAGCAGCCGGTAGACATTCGCGTCCTCGAGCTCCAGGTGGTCCATGTCGAGCGTCACGCCATGCCGCTCCCGAACCATCTGCACGGTGTCGTGGATCACGGTGAGCGTCTTCAGGCCGAGCAGGTCGATCTTCAACATGCCGACCTTCTCGAGCGCCACCATGTCATACTGCGTGATGATCGCGTCGTCGTCCTGAGGGGACAGGCAGACGGGGACGTAGTCGGTGAGCGGGCCCGGCGCGATCACGACGCCGGCCGCATGGACCGACGCGTGGCGCGCCAATCCCTCGATCCGGCTGCCGAGGTCGATCACCTTGCGCACCCGGTCGTCCTGGTCCACGATGGCTTTCAGCTCGGGGACCTTGGCAGCCGCCTCGGCGAGCGACCACATCGCCGCGGGACCCGCGGGAATGAGCTTGGTGGTGCGGTCCACCTCGCCGATGTCCAGCCGCAGTGTGCGCGCGACGTCACGAAAGGCGGCGCGGGCTTTCATCGTGCCGAACGTGATGATCTGGCCCACCGATTCGCGCCCGTAGCGTGCGCGCACGTACTCGATCACCTCGCCGCGACGCTCGAAGCAGAAATCGAGGTCGATGTCGGGCATCGAGATCCGTTCGGGATTGAGAAACCGCTCGAACAGAAGGTCGAACGCGAGCGGGTCGACGTTGGTGACCTTCAAGGCGAACGCCACGAGCGAGCCGGCGGCGGAGCCGCGCCCCGGCCCCACCGGAATGCCGCGGTCGCGCGCCGCCTTGATGAGGTCATAGACGATCAGAAAGTAGCCGGCGTAGCCGGTGCGCGAGATGACGTCCAGCTCGAACGCGAGCCGCTCCGCCACCGCGGGGGGCAGCGGGTCGCCGTAACGCTCCGCGGCGCCCAGTCGCGCGAGGTGGACCAGAAGGTCGTTGTCGCTCGCGAACTCCGCCGGACGCGGGTACTGCGGCAGGAAGTACCGTTTCTCGAAATCGAACTCGCACAGGGCCGCGATCCGGGCGGTCTCGGCCAGTACTTCCGGATGGTCCGGGAACAGCGGCTTCATTTCCCTCTCGGACTTGACGTAGCTCTCCTGCCCGAAGAAGCGGAATCGCTTGGGGTCGTCGAGGTCCTTCCCGGTGCCGATGGCGAGCAGCACGTCGTGCGCCTCGGCGTCTTCCTTCATGAGGTAGTGCGCATCGTTGGTCGCCACCACGGGAAGGCCAAGCTCCTGCGCCAGCCGGAACATGCCGGCGGTCACGAGCTTCTCATCTTCGATCCCGTGGTTTTGCACTTCGAGCCAGAACCCGTCCGGACCGAACAGGCCCGCGAAGTACGCGGCGCTCGCCTTCGCGGCTTCGTAGTTGCCCTGGCGCAAGTGAAGCGCGACCTCTCCCGACAGGCAGGCGGCGAGGCAGACGATCCCGTCCTTGTGGCGCTCCAGGACCTCGCGGTCGATGCGGGGCCGCCGGTAAAAGCCCTCGAGAAAGCCGATCGAGGAGAGCTGTATGAGGTTCTGGTACCCGGTGCGGTTCTTGGCGAGCAGCACGAGGTGCGAATAGGGCCCCGGGGCATCGGGGAGTTTCTCGCGCAGTCGCCGGCTGCCGAACGCGAGGTACGCCTCGAAACCAAGGATCGGCCGGACGTTTCGCGCTTTGGCTTCTTCGTAGAAGGTCCAGGCGCCGTGCAGATTGCCGTGGTCGGTGATGGCGAGCGAGTCCATCCCCAGGGCCACGACCCGGTCCAGCAGCTCCGGAATCCGGTTGGCGCCGTCGAGGAGCGAGTATTCGCTGTGTGTGTGGAGATGAACGAACGCCATCGTCGCCTTGTGCTGCGTCGCTGGGGCGCGCCCGCCGTCAGCCTGGGGTGCGTCGGAGGTCCGCGGCCAGATAGGGCGGGCCGGGGGATCGCTGCGGAAGATACCGGCGCCGTTTTGCATTGTCAAAACCCGTTGTCGCGTCGAAATTTGGGCCACCCATGCGTACCCTCGGCTCGCTGCTGCTCCTCGGCCTCGCGTTTGCCCTGTTGCATCGCTTCACCGCCGCCGCGCCACTGGCGGCGCGCGCCACGCTCGCGCTCGGCGTGGTCGTGGTGCTGGCGGAGCTCGCCGGCCGAATTGCCGCGCGGTGGCGCCTGCCGCGTGTGTCCGGGTTCGTGTCCGCCGGCATCGTGTGCGGACCCGCGTGGGTTGGACTGATCCGCGCCGACGAGGCGGAGGCGCTCCGCTTCGTGGGCGATGCCGCCATCGCGCTGTTCGCGTTAGGCGCCGGGCTCGCGATGCGCGGGGACGCGCGCCCCTTGGACGGGGTGGCGCGCTACCTCGCGACCTCCCTGGTCGTGCCGTTCGCGCTCACCGCCGCGGTCGTGTATTCGGTGCATCCCTGGTTTCCGCTCACGGTGCATCAGCCGTCCCGCGACGCGCTGGCGGTGGCGCTCGTGCTCGGTGCCCTCACCACCGCAGCGGCGCCGGCGCTGGCATGGGCCACCCTCACCGACGCCCCTGGCGGGCCGTTGGGCGACACCCTGGTGCGGCTCCATGTGTTGCGCGACATCATCGCGGTGCTGCTGTTCGCCGCCGTCCTGGCGCTGGTCCGGCCGCTCGCCAGCGCGGGGTCGGTCCACCCGATGGCGTTTGGCTCACCGCTGGTCACCCTTGGCGCGTCGGTGGTCGCGGGAACGCTGTTGGCGTGGCTCGCGAGTCGTTACCGTCGCCTCCTCGGGGTGGATCCGGGGATCTTTCTGGTGGCGGTGGCATTCGGCGCCGCCCTGGCGGGGTGGTTGGGGCGCGCGGAGGTGACGTTGACCGCATTGATCGCGGGCCTCGGACTGGCTCGGATGGACGACGAGACGGCGGGGTTGTTGCGCCGTCACCTTGACATCCGCGGCGTCGCGCTCGCCGCTGCCGCGTTCGCCCTGATGGGGGCCCGTTTCGACGTGACCAGCCTGCCCGGTCTCTGGCCGTGGATCGTGCTGTTGGTGGGGCTGCGGGCGGTCGGCCTCTATTGGGGGGGGCGGTGGGCGGCGCGTGGTCCATTGGTGACGG
>Ga0326597_10008803_pt1 | contig 13572 bp, 11 predicted proteins | sample RVTome_12_FD_203789 | JGI IMG/M metagenome (GOLD analysis project Ga0326597, IMG submission 203789) | Soil microbial communities from uranium-contaminated site in the Upper Colorado River Basin, Wyoming, United States - RVT100D185 | ecosystem: Environmental > Terrestrial > Soil > Contaminated >... | reverse complement strand
ACGGACATTCACGCCGGCGACAGCGCAGCGGCGATGGCACGACGCAAGCTTCAGATGGTCTTCCAGGATCCGGCGGGTTCGCTCAACCCAAGGCTGAGCGTTCTCGACAGCGTCGCCGAACCGTTGCATGCCCGCGGGATGCGCAAGACCGACGAGCGGGTGTTCGAGGCGCTCGACCTCGTAGGTCTCAAGCCCGAGTACGCGCATCGTCTCCCCCACCAACTCTCAGGCGGTCAGCAGCAGCGTGCCTGTATCGCTCGAGCCCTGATCAGTGAGGCGCGTGTGGTGGTGCACGACGAGGCGGTCAGCGCTCTCGACATCTCCCTCCAGGCCCAGGTGCTGAACCTGTTGCGCGACCTCCAGGACCGACTGGGCCTCACCTACGTCTTCATTTCCCACGACCTCGCCACCGTCCAGTCCATCAGCACGCGCATTGCGGTGATGTACCTGGGGAAGGTGGTCGAACTGTCCCCCGCCAGCGGGTTCCACGAGCGGCCCCTGCACCCCTACTCGGTGGCCCTGCGCTCGGCGGTACCCGTCCCGCATCCGGCAGTGGAACGGGCCCGGGCGCGCATCCTTCTGCGAGGCGACGTGCCGAGTCCGCTGGCACCGCCGTCCGGGTGCCGCTTCAACACCCGTTGCCCGCTCGCCCAGGACATCTGCCGTGAGACGGAACCACCCTTGACCGAACACGCTCCGGGACAGTGGGCGGCCTGTCACTTTGCGGGCAGGTTCGACCGCACGCTCAGCCAAATTCGAGAGCAGCCCGAGGATGGCGCAGCACCATGATCAGGTTCGCCTTGGAACGGATCATCGGCCTGATCCTCGTGCTGTTGGCCGTGTCCGCCATCGTCTTCGGGCTCGGGTCGCTCATACCCGGAGACCTCGCCACGGTGCTGGTGGGGTCGGAAGGCGCAACCCCAGAGCAGTTCGAGAGGGTCCGTGAGGAACTCGGGCTGAACGACCCGCTCATCGTGCAGTACGGCCGATGGATGGGGGGTGTCGTCCAAGGTGACTTTGGCGTCTCCCCCATCACGGGCCGCTCCGTGAATGCGGAGCTGGCCTCCCAGGTGCCCGTATCCCTGGAACTGACGATCCTCGCGCTCATGGCCTCGACGCTCATCGGAATTCCCTTGGGAATCCTGGCAGCGGTCCACGCCAACAAGGCCTGGGACTTCGTGATTCGTGCGGCTCTCTTGGTCGGGTTCTCGGTGCCGATCTTCGTCGCCGGGATCCTCCTGCTGTTGTTCGGATCCAAGTATCTGACCCCTCTGTATGCAGCCTCCTACACGCCAATCTCGGAGAGCATCGCCGAGAACCTGCGAAGCATGTTCTTCCCGGTCATGTCGATCGCAATCCCGGTGGCCGCCATGACGATGCAGATGACGCGGACGAGCATGCTGGAGACTCTCGGTCAGCACTACATCACGATGGCGCGAGCAAAAGGGGCACGGCGGCCCAACATCCTCTACATCCACGCTCTCAAGAACGCCATGTCACCCGTGCTGACGCTGCTCGGGTTTCAGTTCGGGATCCTCCTCGGCGGTCTCTTCGTGGTCGAGGCGATCTTCAGCCTCCCCGGCGTCGGACGAGGCCTCCTGGTGGCGATCGGGCAGCGGGACTATCCGCTCGTCATGGCGATCACGATGGTGATCGCCACCGCATTCGTCGTCGTCAATGTTCTCGTCGACCTGCTGTATCCCATACTCGACCCGCGACAGAGAGCTGCACGATGACTGCCACACCGTACGCACACCCTCCCCGCCGACTGACACGACTGGTCCGGAATCCGAGCGGGCTGATCGCAACGATCATCGTCGCTCTCTTCCTAGTGATGACAGTCGCCGGTTCGTGGATCGCTCCGTACGACCCGAACGAACTCGGCACCGGGATCCCGTTGCAGGGACCGTCGGCAGAACATTGGTTCGGGACAGACGAGCTCGGGCGCGATCAACTCAGCCGGATCGTCTCGGCCGCGAGGGTGGCAGTGGGAGTGTCGGTCATCTCCGTCGCGCTCGCGCTCACGGTCGGTGGCATCGGGGGTATCGCAGCCGGCTACGCGCGGGGCCTGACCGACAAAATCCTCGTCCGAGTGATGGACGTGATGTTCTCGTTTCCCACGCTACTCCTCGCGATCGTGATCGTGGCGGTCCTCGGGCCGGGCCTCCTAACCGCCTCGCTGGCTATCGCCATCGTCTATACGCCCAGGTTCGCACGGGTGGCCCGCGGAGCCGCCCTCGGCATACGCAACGAATTGTATATCGAAGCTGCTCAACTCTCCGGGGTACACCCGGTGCGGATCGCCCGCCGTCACGTCGTTCCGAACATCGCTGCCCCGATGACCGTGCTGGCTGCCCTCTCGATGTCGACGGCACAGCTCGCATACGCCGCACTCAGCTTCCTCGGCCTCGGGACGCTCCCTCCCCAGGCGGACTACGGGAGCATGCTGGCGCGGGCGCGGAACTTCATGACGATCGCACCATCGATGGTGATCTTCCCGTCGATCGCTCTCGTGCTTCTGATCGTCGGCTTCAACCTGTTCGGCGATGCGTTGCGCGACGTTCTCGACCCACGGGCACAGCAAGGCAAGGCATCGATCCAAGGAGTCGAGGCAACCATCTGAAGCGGAGGAGCCCGATGGCGATCGCCGACTTCCGAATCGACGGCGGGACCATCATCGACGGGACCGGGGAGCCCGGCCGGGTCGGCCGGGTGGCGATCCAGGACGGACGCATCGTCGTCACCGATGATGCGGTTCCCGCCCGTCGCATCATCGACGCCGACGGAGCCATCGTTTCGCCTGGCTTCATCGACCTGCACACGCACTCGGACTTCACGCTGCCGCTCTACCCCGCCGCAGCGGCGATGGTCCACCAGGGGGTCACGACGCAAGTGACCGGAAACTGTGGGTTCTCCCCGTTTCCCGCCCCTCCGGCACATCTCGACGAGCTGATGGCACTCACATCGTTCATCGACAAGGGGATCGATTGGGACCGGTGCACGACCGCCGACGACTACATCCGATACGTCGAAGACACCTCCCCGGCGACGAACGTCGTCCTGCAGGTCGGTCTGGGGACCGTCCGCGTGGCAGCGATGGGCTTCGACCGACGCTCTCCCACTTCCTCGGAGAGGGAGCAAATGGAAACGGAGATCTCGGCCGCGTTCGACGCTGGCGCGCTCGGAATCTCCAGTGGCCTCGTCTATGCCCCCGGCAGCTACGCCAGCGCTATCGAGGTCGGTGCGCTCGTTTCCGTCGCGGCAGCTCGGGGCGGGTTCTACTCCACCCACATCAGGAACGAGGGCGCGGAGTTGCAGGCATCGATCGAAGAGGCACTCGCCACCGCTCAATCGGCCGGCGCTCCCCTCCAGATCAGCCATCACAAGGCGATCGGTTCTGCCAACTGGGGATCGGTGAGCTCCAGCCTCGCCCAGATCGACCGTGCTATCGATCGCGGTCAGGATGTCCTCGCCGATGTGTACCCGTACCGTGCGGGTAGTACCACGCTCATCCAGATCTTGCCGACCTGGGCCCTCGCGGGTGGCATCCCAGCCATGCGAAGGAACCTCCAGGATCCAGCCGTACGCAAGCGGATCGCCCACGAAATGACGCGCCCCGACGCGGTCCGCGAGTTCGATCCGAACGCGATCGTGCTCGCCGAGATTCCCCCGGGACGCAACGCGGGACATGAGGGTCGCTCCCTTGCCGATCTCGCCACAGACGCCGGCCAAGACCCTCTTGACGTAGCGTTTCGGCTACTCGTCGAGGAAGGTGCGGGAATCGTCATGGTGGTGTTCGGCATGGCAGAGGACGACGTGAGACGGGTGATGAGTCACCCCGCGGTCGCAATCGCGAGTGATGGATGGACGCTCGATCCTTCCGCAGGCGGCACCCCGCACCCCCGCAACTACGGGACGTTCCCCCGCGTGCTCGGTCGATATGTGCGTGAGGAAGGAGTGCTGTCGCTCGAAGCGGCCGTACACAAGATGACAGGCCTTCCGGCGCGCCGTCTGCGTGGCCTGCGTCGCGGTCACATCGAGACGGGGTTCGTTGCAGACATCGTCGTGTTCGACCCTGCGGTGGTTGCCGATGTCGCCACGTACTCGGACCCACATCGATTCAGTGTCGGCCTCGAACATGTCTTCGTCGGCGGCGTCCCCGTCATCGAGGATCGACTCGAAACCGGCGCCCGCCCGGGCTCGGTGTTAACCAGACAGCGCCGAGCCGATCCAGTCGAGTGATCGGGACGGCATCAGTCCGTAGTGGTAGAAGTCGACCCGGGAAGCGCCCGCAGCCCGGGCGACCCGAACCTTGTCGATCAGGCTGGCCGCGCTGACAGTATCCGGCCACATCGGGCGCAAGCCCACACCGAAGTCGACATCACCGATCTCGTCGAGGTACCCCGCGACGAGATGCCGGAGGTCGTCCGCCTCGGCAACATACCCGAGGATCTCGAAGTCGTCGACGAGCGACGCCACCCGCGACAAGTCGACGCCGAGCACCCATGCCTCCGTCGGCGAGTCGCTGCTTCGCGTCGACCCACCCTTGGCCGAGCCACCGTGGGCGCTGTAGGTGAACCGAACACCAGCCGACCGGGCGGTGTCTGCGACCTCGTCGACCAGAGTCGAAACCACTTCGAGACGAGCCGCGAGGAGACCGACGAGCTCTTCGTCGATCACGTCGATGAGCGCCTCTCGCGTCAGCGGGTCGTGGCCGCCAGTTCCCACCTCGAAGACCCCGTCGAGGTACCCCGCCACCGCTGCCTGCAACCGGTCGCCGTCGACGCCGAGGCGGCCCGCCGCTTGGCGGCAGGACTCGCAGAAGCAGAGGCCGAGCAGGAATCGGGCGACAGGCCCCATGTCGACGAAGGTTCGCTCGTGGTGGTATCCGTGGTCGATCGTCTTGAAATGAAGCGCCTCGGCGAATATCGACCTAACCGGATACCGGCAAATGTCTCCTGTGAGCGCCACCGCGTACCGGCGGACCTCTTGGTTCGCCGGACAGAGGTCTGTCAGGTATCGATCACCATATGCGTTCCGCGGAGCACACTCGGGGTGGGCTCTCGCGAGCCGCGAATTGTGCAGGTAGACGGTCCAGGCTCGCGTCGTCATCCCCCGCACGTCTGCAGCGCCGCACAGCATCGCCAGGACGTCCTGCTCGCGCTGCAGCGAATCCTCCACAGGAACAAGCGTGCCGTACCGAGCAGGCTCCGGCCGGAAAAGAATCGTCCCGCCGTCGTGGAAGTACACCTTGCGCACCGGGTTGTGGGGGAGGACGTCTCTCGCGTTGTGGTAGGCCGTGGCGAGCGATACACCGCTCGCCCCGGACCTGTCACGGATCTCGTCCAGCGCGCCCGCAAAACCGGTGTCGACCAGGTCGACCGCGAAGACAAACAACGACGCGTCCACCCGACACCTCCCATCATGCGAACCGGGTGTGGAGCACGCTACCGCCCGCCGGATCGGATACGATGCCGGCGTGCCGAGCCCTCCCTCACCGCCGAGCGGTCCATGACGCGACCGACACACCGCGCCGAGATCGCAGGACGTCCGCTCACCGTCCTCGACAAGGGAATACCCTCGGCTCCGCCCGGTGCCACCATCGGTACGATCGGCGAACTCGGATGGAGCGTGCCCGATCTCCTTCCACCGGTGGCGGTGCTGCGGGAGTCGGCCATCGAGCACAACATCGAGACAATGGCCGGGTACTGCCAACAGCACGGATTCGAACTGGCTCCGCACGCCAAGACAACGATGGCGCCTGCACTCGTCGACCGACAGCTCGCACATGGCGCCTGGGGGATGACCGTGGGAACCGCATTCCAGGCACGCGTCCTGGCCGGGCTCGGAGTCCACAGGGTCATCATCGCTCACCAGGTCCATGACCGGGTCGGGATCGCGGAGGTCGCCCGGTTGCTCGTGGAACACCCCGACCTCGAGGTCCACGTACTGGCCGACTCGTTGCAGGGTGTGGCGCTGATGGACGCCGCTCTCTCCGCCCTCGAACCTCCCAGGCCGTTGCACGTCCTCGTCGAATTGGGGATGACCGGTGGTCGCACCGGCGCGCGAACCGTCGAAGCGGCTCTCGATGTCGCCCGCGCCGTCGGCCGCGCCCCCACGCTCCGGTTGGCGGGCGTGGAGGGCTACGAGGGCCTGGCCGAGCGCGGCGAACTCGACACCACCCTCCGGGCAGTCGACCGCTTCCTCGACGAGATGGTCGGGCTCACCGAGGTCGTCGAACGCGAGCGACTGGTCGACGGAGCGATGATCCTCTCCGCCGGGGGGAGCGCGTACTTCGACCGGGTGGTCGACCGGTTCGGGATGATCGGTCCGGAGGTCGTCCGGATCCTCCGGTCTGGTTGTTACGTCACCCACGACCACAGCAAGTATCGGCGCTTGTCGCCCCTCGACGGACGAGCGCCATCTTCTCCCAGTTTGCGGGCAGCGCTCGAGGTCTGGTGTACCGTCGTCTCGCGCCCCGAACGCGATCTCGTCGTCGTGAACGGAGGACGGCGGGACATGTCCTTCGATGCCGGGTTGCCGTTGGCGTTCGCGATGTGGCGCGACGATGCAGGTGTGGTGGAGTTCGAAGAGTGGTGGCCGGTGGAGCGGATGATGGATCAACACGCGATGATCCGGGTCCCGGCCCACGCCGAAGTCGGGCCAGGCGATCTGATCGCACTCGGCATCTCCCATCCATGTACCACCTTCGACAAGTGGCGGGTGATGCCCGTCGTCGACGACCGGCATCGGGTCGTCGACGCCGTCGTCACCCACTTCTGAGAGAGGACGCAGTCGATGAGCGAACGATCCACCCGACCGAGGACCAAGGTGCTCGTCATCGGAGCGGGCGGGTATATGGCGTCCCGACTCCTCCCCGAACTCGCCCGTGACTACGACCTCCGCCTGGTCGACGTGCGCGACGTGGCCACGGAGTACGACGTCGTCGACGTCCACACCGCCGACCTCGCCTCACCGGACCGCAACGGGTATCGCCATCTCTTTGCAGATGTCGAAGTCGTCGTCCACCTCGGCTACATCCGATCCAGCCCCGGCGGCGTCTACGACCCGACCATCCCCCATATCGATCGGTTCGAGGCCGAGATGACGAACGTGCAGATGGCATACAACGTGTACCGGTGTGCGCTCGACGCAGGGGTGCGGAGGGTCGTCGTGGCGAGCTCGAACCACGCCGCCGATTGGTACGAGCATGCACTCGTCCACTCCCGCCGCCGTGAGATTGTCACGCCCTCCGACCTGCCTCTGTCAGACAACTTCTACGGGTGGTCGAAGGCTGCCTACGAGCTCATGGCATTCCCGTTCGCATGTGGCACCTTCGGCCGTTCACTCGAAGTCGTGCTCCTCCGCATCGGTGCCCCGAGGGACGTGGACGCGTCCGATCACATCGGCCGGGAGACGGGTGCGCAACCGAGCATCCCTGGTGGGGTGGCGGGACTGAAACGTGACCTCGGCGCCTACCTGAGCCGGGAAGACGGAGTGCAGCTGTTCACGCGGGCGATCGAGGCCGAGGACATCCGCGACGAGCATGGCGTGCCTTGGCTCGTTGCATACGGGATCAGCGACAACACGCGCGCCTTCTGGTCGCTGGAGACAGCCAGAGGAGTGTTGGGCTACGAGCCACGGGACGACGGGGACATCAGGTTCGCCGATCAGGTGGGGCGATGGATCACCGACCCCGGCGATCCAAGGCCGGGAAAGCTCGGATGACCAAGGAGCAGCGATGACCGCCGCCACCACCACCTCGATCGGGATGATCGTCCCGTTCGACTCCGCGCTCGATCGGGAGTTCTGGCAATACGTTCCCGACGGCGTCGACCTGTTCCTGACACGCACGCCTCACGTCGCCGGGCCGCTCGGCGTCCCCTTGATGGCGGCAGTCTCCGAACCCGCATCGATCCTTTCCGCCGCCGCCGACATGGCCGTGGCCCTCGATCCCGACGTGGTCGTCTATGCGTGCACGTCGGGGAGCTTCATTCGAGGACTCGACGCGTGCCGCCAGCTCCGTGCGGACATCGAAGCGGCCGGGTGTCGCCGGGGTGGATCCACCAGCGAGTTCGTGCTCGACGCGCTCGAGTTGCTGGGGGCAGGGAGGGTGGCGGTCGCAGCCCCGTACGACGACGAGATGACCGGCCTCCTCCTCGACTTCCTCCGGGAGGCGGGACACGACCCGGTCTCGTTCGCGAACCTGGGGCTGACCGGCGACCCCAAGACGGTCGACTCCCAGCGGGTCCTCGGACTCGCACGGGCGGCGGACTCCGCCACAGCCGAGGCTCTGATCCTCAGCTGCACCAATCTCCGCACGTTCGAACTCGTACCCATGCTCGAGTCGGAATTGGGTAAGCCCGTTCTGACGTCCAACCAGGTTTCGGTATGGGGTGCACTCGTCCATGCCGGTGCTCCGATGCCCGAGATCGATCATGCTCTGTTCAAGCGGGAACCACCACAACCTTCGCTGCCACCCACCCGGGGGGCGTGATCACGAAGCCGCGACGAGCCCATCCCGACGGGAGTCACTGCCGCCGGTGACGACGCCGGACGCGGCGACCGTCAACAGCTGCCCGCCACCGAAGAAGCGGGCCTCGTCGGACGAGGCGAGCCTGACCGTGTGGCCCATGCGCTCGAGCGCGACGGCTGTCTCCTCCGCGCCAGCCTCCAATCGGATTCCGTCCCCGGCTTCGACGTCGACATTGAACCGCGGAGCATCAAGGGCCGCCTGCGGAGCGAGTTCCTCGTCGACCAGACGCGAGAGCACCTGGATGTGCGCCTGGGCCTGTTGGAAGCCGCCCACCACCCCGAACACCGCCCACAGTCGGCCGTCACGCAGGGCCATCGCGGGAATGATCGTATGGAACGGCCGCGCACCCCCACGAAGAGCGGAAGGATGGTGGGGATCCATCGAGAACAGCAAGCCGCGGTTGTGAAGGATCACGCCGGTCCCCGGTACGACGAGCCCGGAGCCGAAACCATGGAACAGACTGCTGATCATCGAGGCGCCGTTGCCGTGTTCGTCGACAACGGCAACGTACGCAGTGTCGCGGGGCGCACCGAACGGCACGGACGGCACCGGAACGACGGCGCGAACGGGATCGATCCCCGACCGGACGTCCGCGATCCGGTGAGGGTCGAGACATGCGAGGGCCGCCTCGCCACCGTCGTCCGCTCCCACGGTGGCGAACGCATCGCCAAGTCCGAGCTTCGTCGCTTCGACGACGAGGTGCGTCCACTCGGGAGTGCCGACGACTCCGAACGGGTCGAATCCGTCGAGAATCGCGACAGCGACGAGTGCGGCGATCCCCTGGCCCTTCGGCGGGCATTCCAGCAACTTGATGTGCCGGTAGCGGGTCGAGATCGGGTCGGTCCATTCGCCCCGGTGTTCCCGCAGATCATCGTGGGTCAACCAACCGCCGAGGCTGGACGAGTACTCGATGATCCGGTCGGCAAGTTCCCCCATGTACACCACGTCTGGGCCACCTGATGCGATGGCCTCGAGCGAGGCGGCCAGGTGCGGCAACCGAGCGATCTCACCCGCACGGGGTGCCCGTCCGCCGATGAGGAGCCCGGACGCCGGTTCAGGGGCGACGAGCGTCCCCACCCCCCGCTCCCAACTGGCCGCCACCTCCTTTGGGACCGGAAAGCCTCGCCTTGCCAGGTCGATCGCCGGCGCCAGTGCGGCCTCGAGGGTGATCGTCCCGCGATCGGCCAGGATCTCGGCCCAAGCGTTCACTGCCCCCGGAACCGATACCGACAGCACGCCGTCCCGGCCACTGACCGGCACGGAACGATGTCCTCTCGCGTGGAGGGCATCCAGCGAGGCCGCTCGCGCCGATCGCCCGCTCCCGTCGAAAACTTGGGCCCGTCGATCCGAGGCCGACCACAACATGGCGAACAGGTCCCCGCCGATCCCCGACATCATCGGTTCGACGACTCCCAGCGCGACGGTGGCGGCGACGGCTGCATCCACCGCATTGCCGCCCGACCGAAGAATCCGTAATCCCACCTGCGCCGCCTGCGGGCTGCTGGTGGCGACTGCGCCGCGCACCGACGACACGGACGGACGCCCCCTCATCCCAGCCACCGGTGAACCACTCCACCGACGCCAAGCGCAACGCGGCGAAGCGACAGCCCTCCCCGAGTACCCGGACGGTCCACCCGACTAAAACCAGTGGGCCTTGTCGACAACGTTGAGGAGAGGCTCTCCCGCCGCGAATCGGGCGGCGTTGTCGGCGAGGACGGCGAACCGTCGCTCGTCGATGTACGGCCCAGCGACGGCGACGTGGGGTGTGAGGAGCACATTGGGCATGGCCCACAACGGATGATCCGGCGGCAGGGGTTCTACCTCGAAGACGTCGAGCCCGGCACCGGCGATCTCTCCCCGCTCGAGCGACTGGACCAGATCGTCCAGTCGCACGGTCATGCCGCGGCCGATGTTCACGAGATGTGCTGTCGACTTCATCAGCGACAGGCGACGAGCGCCGATCATGCCCTCCGTCTCCGGAGTGTGCGGCACCGTCAGCACGATGACGTCCGCCTCCGGAATGAGACGATCGAGCTCAGCCGGAGGCGCCACCTCGTCAACCAGGGGTGATCCATCTGTCACGCGCGCGTCGGTGGCGATCACCCGCGTTCCGAACACCTTCATCATTCTGGCGATCTCCGATCCGATGCCACCGAGGCCCACCACCAGCACCGTCGCCTCCGGCAAGTGCAAGACGCCCTCCGCGGTACGGATGGGATCCCATCGCGCTCGTGCCTGGCCCAGGACGTAGCGTGGGAACCCCCGCGCCAGCGCCAGCACCATCGCCACCGCATGAGTGGCGACATGATCGTTGTAGATCCCGCGGAAGTTCGTGACGACGACGGGGTGCTCCACCAGCGCATCGAAGAAGTAGCCGGCAGGCGGTGCGGCGGCGGGAGCCTGCAGCCAGCGCAGCCGCCCCGCAGCTTCGAGCTGTGATCTCGACAGCGTGCCATAGGCAGCTTCGGCGTCGGCCAGCGCCGCGGTGGCCTCCGCGTCGGTCTCGGCTACCACCACCGACACTTCGGGCAGCGCTTCGGTGATCCGTCCCGCCCATTGACGCGTCAGCTCGTCCTGCGGCGGAAGCATTACCAGCCGGTAGCCGCTCACGACGGAAAAGTGAACAGCCGCCGCGGATTGTCGATCGTCATCGCGTCGATGTCGCCCTGGCTCAGCCCCCGGTCGCGGAGCAGTGGAAGAAAGCCGGTGATCACGTGGTCGTAACCCTGTCCTCCGTAGGAGCGCAGGGCTCCGCGCTTGCCGACGTCGGTCGACAGGAGGATCCGGTCACGGTGGCCCCGTCCGATGAGTTCCACGATCGCGTCGGCTCTCTGCTCGTCGGACTGCTTGTCCAGTTGACCGATGGCGTCATATGCGATCCACACGCCGAAGCGGACGAGCTCCTCGTGATAGTCCACGTCGGGGGTGGTGTCGACGTGGCCGATCACGAGCTTGTCGAGGTCTGCGCCAGCGTCGGCGAACGCCCGCGCCTGCTCCATGCCGATACGGGTGAACAGGGCGTGGGTGGAGATCGGGACGTGGGTCTCACGCTGGGCGGCGGCGCACGCTCGGATGACGCGTGCCTCCGCAGGCGAGATCGCCCGATGGTGGGTCCCGATCTCGCCGATGATCCCGGCGACCACATCCGTACCGGCGAAGCCCTCGGTGAGATCCCTCACGAGCAGGCGGACGATCTCAGTCTCACTCATGTCCGCAAGCCAGGTCGGATGGAACCGCTCCCAATAGAACCCGGTGCCGGCAACGATGTTGACTCCGACATCTGCCGCCACCTCCCGAAGAAGCTCAGGATCGCCGTTCAGCCCGTGAACGGTCTGATCGACGATCGTCCGCCCGCCCTTCTGCAGGTAGATGCGGAGTTCGTCACGCGCTACCCGGGCATCGCTCAGAATCATGTGCGAGTTGAGCGTGATGTCGTAGAGGTCGTGGAACACGTGCTCGTGCGGCAGCGTGAAGCCCAGTTCGGCGGGAGCGATCTCCCCCAACACCGTTTGTACGTTTCTCACCGGCTAGCCCCTCCTCTTGGGTCGAGCCAACGGTCAGTACATGACCGAGGCACCGCTCACATTGATCGTCGCTCCGCTGATGAAACTGGCGTGACGGGAGGCGAGGAATACAACGACCGCCGCCACCTCCTCAGGCTGGCCGATGCGTCGCAGTGGGCAGGCCTGGATTGCCGCCTCCACGATCTCGGCGGGGTTGTCGACGTGCTGCATCGGTGTGTCGATCTGTCCCGGCGACACCGTGTTCACGAGGATGCCGTGCGGGCCGAAGTGCTTTGCGAACCCCCTCGCCATCGACACCACGCCTCCCTTGGAGGCAACGTAGGCGTGACTACCGGAGGCGGGTCCGGTGAGCCACGCGCCGGACGTGAAGTTGATGATTCGTCCGCCGCCACCGGCCTCCACCATCGCGTTCCCCACTGCCCGGTTCAGGAAGAAGCTCGCCTTGAGGTTGACGTCGAGTTGCAGGTCCCAGTCGTCTTCGGTGACCTCGTCCAAGGGCTGCCGACGCAGGACGGCGGCTACATGGGCGAGAGTCCACAACGACCCAACCGCGTCTCTCGCCTGCTCGACGAGGTGCGGTATCGCCCCGATGTCGCGCAGGTCGAATCTGATGGCGATGTGCCGATCGGGAGTGCCGATCTCGGCAATCGTCTGACGGACACCCTGCTCGTCGCGGTCGACCGCCACCACCCGCGCTCCCGCGTCAGCCATCGCCTTCGCCGTCGCCCGGCCGATCCCGCTGGCTGCTCCCGTGACGATCACGCCACGGTCGTCGAGACCCGCGCCGAGACTCCATCCGTTGTCTGTCATCCAGGTTCCCTCCCGAGCCCGGCGGTCAGCCGCGGCTCACGTATTCGTCCAGCCGCCTGCCGTCGACCACCCGGTTGACCCAAGGAGTGTCCTCCCCCTGGAACGCCCGGAGGTTCTGTCGGAAGATCCGGGCGAGCCGCTCGCCGTATCGCGGGGTGTCGCCCGCCGAGTGGGGAGTGATCACGACATTGTGCATGTCCCACAGCGGTGAGGCCGACGGGAGCGGCTCGGTTTCGAAGACGTCGAGTCCCGCACCTCGCAACCGTCCTGCCGCGAGTGCGTCGGTGAGCGCAGCCTCGTCGACGACGCTGCCCCGGCCGACGTTGATCACATACCCGTGACCAAGTGCCTCCAGTTCCTCGGCGCCGATCAGGTGACGGGTCTCCGACGATCCGGGCATCGTGATCACGAGAATGTCCGAAAGCCGGCACATTTCGAGCAGTTCGCCGGGACCGAACACGCGGGGAACCACACCGTCGTAGTCGCTCGGGTGCCGCTTGAAACCGAGCAGCTCGACGTCCCATCCCTGGGCGCGCCTGGCGAACGCCTCGCCGATGGTCCCCAGGCCGACGATCCCGATCGTGCTGCCCGCCAACTCGGGTCCTTCGCGCATGATCCACTCGTGCCGCATCCCGTCTCGGACGGCGTCGGCGATCCTCCTGGTCAGCGCGAGCAGCAGCCCGAACGCACCCTCCGCCACGC
>Ga0326597_10008802_pt1 | contig 13574 bp, 11 predicted proteins | sample RVTome_12_FD_203789 | JGI IMG/M metagenome (GOLD analysis project Ga0326597, IMG submission 203789) | Soil microbial communities from uranium-contaminated site in the Upper Colorado River Basin, Wyoming, United States - RVT100D185 | ecosystem: Environmental > Terrestrial > Soil > Contaminated >... | reverse complement strand
TGATCGCATCGTGTGACTCGGCTTCAGCAGTTGGCCTGCGGGATCGCGCGATTCTGCTGCTACTCGCACGCCTGGCACTTCGGGCCGGCGACATTTCCCAGTTACGTCTGGAGGATATCAAATGGACAGAAGCCTTGATTTCGGTCTCTGGAAAGAGCAGACGTGAGACGCAGCTGCCCCTGACGCAGGAAGTAGGGCAAGCCGTGGTGGAATACCTGCAACACGGACGGCCACAGTCGGACAGCGCCGCCGTATTTGTCCGATCCCGTGCACCTTTCCGGGCCTTCGCGAATCACTGTGCCATCTCGGTCATCGTCGAGCGAGCGATGCGCCGCGCTGGAGTCAGGTGCCCGAGCCGAGGTGCAGCCCATGTCCTTCGACATTCGGCGGCGAGTGCCATGTTGCGGCAAGGCGCATCGCTGCAAGAGATCGCGGACGTCCTCCGCCACCGCTCAATCGAGACTACGCAGATCTACGCGAAAGTCGACGTCATTGCTTTGCGGAGCATCGCTCAACCTTGGCCGAAGGTGCAGCCATGTTAGCGCACGCTGTCGAGTCGTATCTGGCGGTGCGCCGTGCGTGCGGATTTGAACTTGATGCCGTCGGCAAGCATCTACGAAGCTTCGCCACGTACTCCGATGCGAGGGCGAAACCCCACATATGCTCGGCGACCGCCATCGAATGGGCCGGATTGGCGCGATCGCTCGCTGAGCGTGCACGCCTGCTGGGCGAGGTCGTTCGGTTCGCACGCTATGTCCATGCCGAGGATCCACACCATGAAATACCACCGCCCGCATTTGGTAGCGAGAATCGGCGCCGGCCTGTCCCTTATATCTTCTCGAAACAGGACGTCGAGCGCCTCGTCCAGGCGGCGTTGCAGCCGGTTTACCATGGTTTGCGGCGAGATACCTACAGCACCCTCTTCGCGCTACTCGCTTGTACGGGGCTTCGCGTGTCGGAGGCGATCCGCCTGCGCTATGAGGACATCACCGCGGATGGTCTGGTGGTTCGATGTTCCAAGTTCCACAAGAGCCGCCTCGTACCCTTGCATGACACGGCTCAAGCGCAACTCCAATATTATCTTGAGCGACGTCGCCGCTATGGGCCGTTCGATGACCACCTGTTCGTCTCAATGGGCGGAAAGCCGCTATGTCTCCAGAATGTCGACTCCGCATTTCGAACCGCCGCGATAAAAATCGGCGTCCCCTGTGGAGCGCAACGGTCGCCCCGGGCCACCCCGCATTCGCTACGCCATACCTTCGCCGTCAGAGCCCTGCAAACCTGCCCGGACGACCGCGATCGCATCACGAAACATATGTTGGCGCTGTCGACCTATCTCGGCCACGGCAACGTTGCCAATACCTACTGGTATCTCGAAGCAACGCCCGAGCTGATGGGAAGGATCGCTGAGCGTTGCGAAAGCTTTGTCGCGGGAGAGAAGCCATGACCCCGATCGCACCGCACATTACCGCGTTTCTCCAACATCGTCTGCTTGTCGAGCGCAATGCCAGCGACAACACCTGCGACTCCTATGCCTATGCATTCAAGCTGCTGTTTGAGTACGCCAGCGACTGTCGCCAGGTCGCGCCATCGGCATTGTGTCTGGAGCAACTTGATGCACCTCTTGTGGTTGCATTTCTAAATCATCTGGAGACGGCCCGCGGCAACGGGCCGAGTTCCAGAAACGCCCGACTCGCTGCCATCAAATCGTTTATGCACTTCATGTCCTACCGAGTGCCGTCGGCCATGGAGCAGATTCGGCGCATTGTGGCGATTCCGGCAAAGAGAGCTGAAACCCGTCTGGTGAAACATCTTACGTTGGAAGAGATGCAGTCGATCCTTGATGCGCCCGTGCCCAATCACCGAGATGGCATCCGGGATCGCGCCATGCTCCACCTGTGCTTTGCCGGCGGATTGCGTGTTTCTGAGCTGGTCGGACTGCGACTCGACGATGTCAAGCTTCAGCCACACACCAGTGTTCTCGTCCACGGCAAGGGTCGAAAAGAGCGTTGCTTGCCATTGTGGAAGGAAACGACATCGGCAATTCGTGCGTGGCTGTCGGTAAGGGGGCCGGTCTTCGCACCAGAACTATTCGTTAACGCCCGTGGTGAAGCCATCACGCGTTCCGGCTTCGAATACATTCTGCGCAAGCACGCCCAGTCAGCCGTGGCGCGTTGCCCCTCGCTGTCAACGAAGCGCGTTTCTCCTCATGTGCTAAGACACACCTGTGCGTTAACGATCCTCCAGGCAACCAAAGATCTCCGAAAGGTCTCTCTCTGGCTCGGACACGCCCATATGCAAACGACGGAAATGTACACGCGCGCCGATCCTTCCGTGAAGCTGGAAACTCTCGAATCTGTCATCGCACCGAAGTTGCGCTCAGGTCGCTTCAAGGCCACGGATCAACTGATCGCCTCGCTTAAACCCCGCCCCGTTATGCGGAGAGAACAACCCCAGAAGTAGTGCAAAATCAGGGCCCCTGACCAAGGGGCTCTGCATAACAATAAACTCCGCATTAAATTTACCCTATAGCGCATGGCAGGACGTCCTCGGTAATCCAGCGCTGGTGTCGGCACTCTTAAGCCGCCTGCGCGAACGTTGCCACACCGTGAAAATCGACGGACCGTGCCTACGAGCGCAAACCGGTTGAGCGCAATCCCACTCCGATCGGTCGGCCTCGAATCATGCACCGGTGGCACTCGCCTCGCTGTGCCGCTCGATCTCTTGGCTTGTGGACGATGAATCTCTCCGACCCAGCACCATGATCCCGGTAAGCATCGACAACGTGCGCACGCCAGAAAGCTCCTCGTCTGTGCTGCCTTTACCGCGCCGAATCATGTAACTCAACGGGTCTACTTTTAACGAGTAAACCTGGACTGGTTCTGGCGAGCGCCGCAGACCGGGTGGGGAATTTTCAATTCCCACAACTGGGGAAATTTGGGTTCCCCTTGACAGCGGCGCTCTTCGTCAGACAGCAGGTAGAACTCGCTGCTGTTGACTGGCGCCACGATTCCGTGCGCTCCAGCCTCGATTACGAAGTCCACCTCACGCCGAAGGCTTTCCTCGTCCAAGGATCGGTCATCGTGGAAAGGGGTGAACGGGATAGTAAAGATCCCATGCCACGATTCAGTCATCTGCATTCCCCCGAAGCGGAAACTCTCGATCGCGAGGCGCCAAAGCGCACGAACGGGAGTCCGAAGATGGACGAGTTCCAAAGCCTAAGCGATACGAAGTCGAAGCGCAAATATCACTTGGATTCTTACGTGAGGCAACAAGGCTTGCTGCAGACCCTGCCATGTCCCGTGTTCCTTCATTTAAAAATCTCAGTGAAAAGTAACCTTGCAGACGAATGCATGGATTGATAGACTGTCAAAAAATACGTCTTGAATTTATCCTTTTCCCTTTTCGCCCAGTCCACCTCGCTATCAGGTGACTGGCTTCGCGAGCAAATCGATTTTACCTTGAGGTATAACGTGGACAAACGACCCATCGCTGTCTTAGGGGCCGGAAATGTCGGTCTCGCCATGTCCGCATTCCTCGCGCAACGAGGCTACCCGGTGCATCTGTATAACGCTTTTTCTGGCGAGATCGAGGCGCTGCGCGTCTCGGGGCAGGTCCACGCGGAGGGGTTTGTCGACGGCGTTTTTCGTTTGGCGAAGGTGACTACGGATATGGGCGACGCGTTGGCGGGAGCGCAGCTTGCCATCGTGACCGTACCGATTTTTGCCCATCGGGTTCTGATCGAAGCAGCCTTGCCGCATCTCGACCAACTCGAGTACCTGGTGCTTCATCCAGGCCTCGTTGGTAGCGCTCTCGCGATGGATACCCTGATTCAGACCCGCAGGCCGGGCGCGCGGGTCGTCGTCGGGGAGGCGACAAGCAGCCTTTTCTCTTGCCGCAAGCTTCGCCCCGGCAGTGTGCACGTGCGAACGGTAAAGCACCGAGTTCGGGTTGCCGCCTTGCCGGCTACGGATACGCCGGGTTTGCTGAATATGCTCGATGATCCGTTCGAAAGCCGGTTCGATGCTGCGGAAAGCGTTCTCGAAACCAGTATGAACAACATTAACCCGGTTTACCACTCTCCGGTTATGGTAGCCAACTACGGGCGCGTGGAGGCTGGCGAGAAATGGTACTTTGCCGATGTCGTCACTCCAGGCATCGCCCGGTTGATTGAAGCGGCGGACCATGAACGTGTAGCGCTCGCGCGTGCGCTTGGCGTCTCTACCGCTCGTTCGTTTCCCGAACTGATGGAAGAGTTCTACGGCGTGGCACCATCCGACCTGATGACCCAGCTTCGCGCCGCTTATCTGACGGGCGGGGGCTCGCCATTGCCCATTGACCCTATGCACCGCTTTCTCAGTGAAGACATTCCTTACGGCATGGTTCCGTATGTGGCTCTCGGTGAACTGACGGGCGTCAATACGCCTGTAATCCGTGCAACCGTGGAGTATTCATGCGCTTTGCACGGCCGGAATTGGTGGGCGGAAGGCACCGATCTGAAATCACTCGGCTTGACGGATTTGGCTTCGTTGCAGCGTCGGGTGATGGGAGGTAGATTCTGAAACCCATTTATCGGCTCGGTTGTGATATTGGCGGGACATTTACGGACTTCGCCCTTGTTGAGGTGCAAACCGGAGCCATCCATCTCGAGAAATGCCTGACCACTCCCGATGATCCGGGCCGCGCGGTACTGGAGGGCCTCGTCCGGCTGGTACAAAAATTACCCGGCTCACTCGAGACTTTGACCACGCTGATTCACGGCACGACATTAGTGATCAACACTTTGCTGGAAGGCAAGGGGGCACGCACTGCTCTCATCACTTCCGAAGGGATTCGCGATGTCCTGGAGATGCGGCGAGAGCAACGGTATGATAAGTACGACCTGTTCCAGCAGTTTCCTCCGCCGCTCGCTCCGCGCCATCTTCGCTTCGGTGTTCCCGAGCGCATGCACGCCAGCGGCCGGGTGCTCAAGCCGCTGGTGATTGCTGCGGTGGAGCAGGTCGCCGATGATTTGAAGGCGCAGGAAGTGGAGTCGGTCGCGGTTTGCTTGCTGCATTCCTACGCCAACCCGGCTCATGAGCGGCTGATCCGCGAAATCGTGACCGCACGAGCGCCAGGTCTGCTGATCTCGCTTTCCTCAGAGGTGTTGCCGGAAATCCGGGAGTACGAGCGTTTTAGCACCACCGTGGTGAACGCCTATGTTCAGCCCCGGGTCGCGCGGTACCTTTCTGACCTTGACGTCCGGCTGCGTTCCGTGGGCTTTACTGGGGAGGTCTACCTGCTAAGCTCCGAAGGTGGCCTCACATCGGTGGAGACCGCCAGACGCCTCCCGGTGCGTATCGTCGAATCCGGCCCCGCTGGCGGCGTGATCGCAACACAGCACTGGAGCCGCGAGGTCGGGGTAAACGATTTTGTCAGTTTTGACATGGGCGGCACCACTGCCAAGGTCTGTGTGGTAGCTAAAGGACGCGCCGCGCTGGCCGCCGATTATGAGGTCGCTCGCGTGGAACGGTTTAAGCGCGGAAGCGGCATTCCGATTCAAGTGCCGACGGTCGATCTGTTAGAGGTCGGTGCAGGCGGGGGCAGCATCGCCCACCTGAACCGTATGGGGCTTCTGCAGGTCGGGCCCGAAAGCGCCGGCGCAAATCCCGGCCCCGCTTGCTACGGACTCGGCTCTGACCAGCCTACTGTCACCGACGCCGACTTAATCCTGGGGTACCTTGATCAGGATTTCTTCCTGGGAGGCCGCATGCGTCTGGACCGCCAGGCTTCCGTCAATGCTCTAGAGCGGCATATCGGCCAGCCCTCGGGGCGCGCGGCGGTGGAAGCAGCCTGGGGCGTTTTCGACTTGGTCAATGAGAACATGGCGGCCGCAGCCCGTGCCTATTTACTCGAGCGGGGCCAGGATCCCACAAGCCTTCCCATATTCGCCTATGGCGGGGCGGGACCCGTTCACGCCTACCGCGTGGCGCGGAAGCTGGGAACTCCTGCACTCGTCATTCCGCCCGGGACGGGTGCCCTCTCTGCACTGGGTTTCTTGGTAGCCGAGCCCGCAATCATGGTATCGCAGACCCACAAAGTCAGGCTCAGTGGGGTTGATTGGGGTAGCGTCGCTTACACGTATGAGGCGCTCCGAAAACAGGCCGTGGAATTACTGCCCCAAGGCTTTACTGGCACCCTATCGATGACGCTCGGGGCTGACATGCGGTACGTCGGACAGGGCTATTCCATCGAGGTGATCTTCCGTGACGTATTACCCGGCGAGCTAACAGCCGAGCGAGTGACGGAGGCATTCACGGCGGCTTACCGCGCCATGTATGGCCGCACTTATGATGATTCGGAACTTGAGTTCCTCAACTTGAGGCTCCGCGTGTCGCTGCCACCGCCCGAGATTCCTTTTGGCCCCAGGACAGCCGCCGGGCAAAACGCTCTCAAGGGCAATCGCCAGGCATATTTTCCCGAGGGCGGCGGATACATTTCTTGCCCGGTGTACAACCGGTATCGGCTGGCCGCTGGGCAGCGCCTCGAAGGGCCGGCAATCATCGAAGAAGCCGAATCGACGACAGTGGTGGGACAAGACGCCACGGTGACGGTCCACAGCTCTGGCGCTCTCTGGGTCGACCTGAAAGGGAGGGGCTGAGGCATGGACGCTTTTCGCACTGAAGTTTTCTGGAGCCGTATGGGCGCCGCGGTGGACGAAGCGGCAATTGCGCTGATGCGCACCGCTTTTTCCGGAGTCGTGCGCGATAACCGAGATTTCGCCTGCGGGCTGTTTGACGCCAAGGCCCGCCTGCTTGCCCAGGACGGGCTGGGCACGCCGGGCCTGGCGGGGCCCATGCCCGGGGCGATCAAACACTTTTTAGCGGCCTACCCGCCTAAGACGTTGGAACCCGGCGATGTGCTGATAACCAACGATCCATGGATGATGACGGGCCATTCGCTGGACACGACGGTACTCACCCCGATCTTCTCGGAAAACGGGCTGGCAGGCTATGCCATGTGTATTGCTCACCAAATCGACATCGGCGGCCGGGGCATGACCATCGAGAGCCGAGACGTCTACGAGGAAGGGCTCTGGATCCCGATCCTGAAACTGATGCAGGCTGGCCAGCCCAACCGGGATCTCTGGATGATCATTGGGCAGAATGTCCGCACCCCGGAGATGGTGCTGGGGGATATCCGGGCGCAGCTCGCCTCCAACGACATCTGCGCCAAGCATCTGGTCGCGATTGTTCAGGCGATCGGAATTGAAGGCCTGAGCGATCTGGCCGACAACATTACCTCTCGGACGGAGAAGTCTACCCGGGCCGCGATCGCGGCGATCCCCGACGGCGTATACCGGGCCACTGTTGAACTCGACAGCCGTCCCGACCGTTCCGGTCGAAACGGTGCGCCGCTTTACCTGCGTGTGGCGGTCAAGGTACAAGGAGACGAGGTAGTGGTCGACTTCGAGGGAACCTCGCCTCAAGTTTCGGTTGCGATCAACTCGCCGCTCAACGGCCTGACCACTGCCTACACCCTGATGGGGCTCAAGAGCATGTTCGATCCGCTGATGCCGATCAACGACGGCTTCATGCGCCCCATCACAATCACGGCGCCCCCGGGGTGCCTTGTCAATCCTACCAAACCCGCTTCGGTTCGGATGCGTAACCAAGTCGCTCACTTCATTCCAGAACTCTTGTTCACCGCCATGTCCTCTGCGATTCCGGGCCAGGTGATCGCGCCCTCCGGCACCGTCCCCCCTTGGAACCAGCAAATCAACGGCACGTGGCCGAATGGCAAGCCGTACGCTCACTTCTTTCCGGTGCGCGGCGGGCTTGGCGCCCGGCCCGACAGGGATGGCATCTCCTGCCTTAGCTTTCCCACCAATGTCTCCACACTCCAGATCGAACTGCTGGAGACCGATGCCCCGATCATCGTCGAGAAGAAGGAAATTTCGATGGACTCGGCGGGCGCGGGCAAATTCCGCGGAGGCTGCGGGCAGGAAGTGCTGCTGCGCGTATTGGAAGGTGAACTCGCGCCGCACGGGCAGCTTTATCTGGGTATCCAAGGCGGAAGATTCGAATTCGGCATCCCGGGTTTTCACGGCGGTGGATCCGCACCCCGCGGGTATATTGAGCTGAACGGCGAGCCTATTCGATCCGGCAAACTCTATTCGATCGGCAGCGGCGATTGCGTGTTATACCGCACGCCGGGCGGAGGCGGGTTCTATCCACCGTGGGAGCGGCCTTCACAGCGAGTGGCGGACGACGTCCAGGCTGGTTATGTGTCCCAGGAACAGGCCCGTAAGGTTTACGGCGTAGTGCTTGACGATCGCTTGAATGTCGATTTTGCGCGGACGGTTCGGGAGCGCGTTCGCCTTGAGGCTGCCGCCTCGCAGACCGTAAAGGCGTAATCAGGCAGCGCCGAAATTACTTTGCCTTGCTGCTGGCATTATTGTCCTCGCTGAGTTTCAAATTATTGTCCTCGCTGAGTTTCAAATTATTGTCCTCGCGGAGTTTCAAATTACCTCTCTTCTCCTTCGGCGAAAGTTCTTTCGGGGTGTTGCCGGCGAGGGACGCACCGTCATTACTCAGACTTTGTTCGACTTCCGGCGTCTGCAATGCTTTGATTGTCTGGAAATGAAGTTTGTCGATTACTTCTTTAGAAATTCCCGCCGGCGCTAATAAGCCATACCAACCGCCGGAGTAGGAGCCGGACAGGCCGGATTCGCTGATTATCGAAGCAGCGGTATACGCCATTCGGCTACGGGGTGATGAATCCGCTGATGGTAGCAACGCCGCTGGTAATGACGGCACACCTCCATCCGTTCAGCGGCGCGGTGTTCGCGATTCAATGGCATGTAATCGCAATGTTCGCCCCGTGGTTTTTCACCGGTACCCCAAATCAAGCGCTATGGCGTGATCAAGGTGATGCTGGGCGGAGCCGGGATGTGGGGGCTTTCGGCCGTGTGGCGGCGTCCCAAGTCAAAACAATAACCCATTGAAATGACAGCACTTAGTACGCTTTTCCAAGCGCGAAATGCGAAACTGTAACCGGCGGCCGATTTCGGGTAGAATGACGCTCTTTTCCCGTTCACGCAATGTGGACCTAAAACATAAGCGTCTGATCGGTAATAACAATTGGATTGCCACGAGGAGAAGAGGTAGTAATGAAACAAACGGCTACAGCCGCGCGGATTGCCGAGGCGCCGGAATTTCCGGATCGCGTGCGCCACGCGAAGCTCAAGGCCTGGGTGAACGAGATCGCGCAGCTCACCCAACCCGATGCGATCCACTGGTGCGATGGCTCGCGGCAGGAATACGACCGCCTGTGCGATGAAATGGTGCGCGCCGGCACGCTGATTCGCCTCAATACCAAAAAACGCCCCAGCAGTTTTCTCGCGCGCTCCGATCGCGACGACGTTGCCCGGATGGAAGACCGCACCTTTATCTGCAGCCAGGCGCGGGAGGAGGCCGGGCCCAACAACAACTGGGTGGCGCCGACAGAAATGAAAGCGACGCTCAAACGGTTGTTCGACGGCTGCATGCGCGGCCGCATCTTGTATGTGATCCCGTACAGCATGGGGCCGATCGGATCGCACATCGCGCACATCGGCGTCGAACTTACCGATTCGCCCTACGTGGTGATCAACATGCGCATCATGACGCGCATGGGCCGCAGGGTGCTCGACCAACTGGGCGCCGACGGCTTTTTCGTGCCTTGCGTGCATTCGGTCGGCATGCCGCTCGCCGCCGGCCAGAAGGATATCCCGTGGCCGAGCAACAAAGCCGAGAAGTGGATCGTGCACTTTCCGGAGGAAAAATCGATCTGGTCGTTCGGCAGCGGTTACGGCGGCAACGCGTTGCTCGGCAAGAAATGCTTCGCGCTTCGGATTGCCTCAGTGATGGCGCGCGAGCAGGGCTGGCTGGCCGAACACAAGCTGATCCTCGGCATCGAATCTCCGGACGGCAGGAAAGACTACATCGCGGCGGCGTTCCCGAGCGCGTGCGGCAAGACCAACCTTGCCATGCTGGTGCCGCCGGCCGAAATGAAGGGCTGGAAAATTACCACCGTCGGCGAGGATATCGCGTGGATCAAGCCGGGCAAAGACGGCCGGCTGTACGCGATCAACCCCGAAGCCGGTTACTTCGGCGTGGCGCCGGGCACCTCGACCGAATCCAATCCCAACGCGATGGCGACGCTGCATGCGAACGTGATTTTCACCAACGTCGCGCTGACGCCTGATGGCGACGTGTGGTGGGAGGGCATGACGAAGACGCCGCCGGCGAAGCTCATCGACTGGCGGGGCAAGGACTGGACGCCCGATTGCGGCAGAAAAGCCGCGCATCCCAATGCACGCTTCACGGTAGCCGCATCGCAGTGCCCGTCGCTCGACCCGGAATGGGAAAATCCGGACGGCGTGCCGATTTCAGCGTTCCTGTTCGGCGGCCGGCGCAGCGACGGGGTACCTCTCGCGTACGAATCGTTTAACTGGGATTCCGGCACTTATGCCGGTGCCACCATGGGATCCGAAACCACCGCCGCGTCGACCGGTGCGGTCGGCGTGGTGCGGCGCGACCCCATGGCAATGCTGCCGTTCTGTGGGTACCACATGGGGGACTACTTCAATCACTGGCTGCAGGTCGGCGCAAAACTCAACGATCCGCCGCGCATTTTCAGCGTCAACTGGTTCCGGCTTTCCAATGACGGCAAGTTCCTGTGGCCGGGTTTCGGCGAGAACATGCGCGTGCTGCGCTGGGCGATCGAGCGCTGCCGCGGCCAGGCGAACGCACTTCAGACGCCGGTTGGATGGATGCCGCGCTTCGAGGACCTCGACTGGCGCGGGCTGGACAATTTCAGCCGTGAGCAGTTTGCCGAGCTGATGTCGATCAACGAGGCGCAGTGGCGCAAGGAACTCAAAGAACACGATGCACTGTTCAAGAAGCTTGGCTCACGCGTGCCGCGCAAGCTGCTGCTCGAACGCGAAATGCTAGGACTGAGTTTTATTTAGGTAACCCACATATCTCCTTACGAGTGGTTACCGCAGCCCACCGGCTTTGCCGGTGGGTTTTTTTTATAGCCCCGCCCGGTTCTTTCCTTTTACGGCCCGGTTTACCACGTTTACGGGCCATTCACCCGAAAGCACACGGCGCACTTCGTTCGGCGCGCCGGCCTGCAGGCCCACCATGGCCTGCTCGCTGTACCAGGCGGCATGGGGATTGATGATGACGTTCTCCCGTCCCCGCAGCGGATGAGGATTGGGGAGCGGCTCAGGGTCCGTGGTGTCGAGCGCGCAGCCGGCGATCTTTTTCGCATCGAGCGCCCGCACCAGCGCATCGGTGTCGATGATGGGTCCGCGCGAGCAATTGATGACAAAAGCGGTCGGTTTCATGTGCGAAAACGCGTCATCGTTGATCATCTTGCGCGTCTGCGGCGTGAGCGGAGGATGGACCGAAACAAAATCGGCTTCGCGCAGCAGGTCCTGCAGTTCCATTTTCTTGCCGGGAGCGTCGAATTGGCCATCTTTGACGAAGGGATCGCAGTAAAGAACGTGCATGCCGAAGGCTGCGGCGCGTGCTGCCACCAGCCGCGCGATATTGCCAAAGCCGATCAGCCCCAGCGTGCTGCCTGAGACGCGGAACATGGGCTTGCCGGGAGGGACTTCCCAGCGCCCGCTGCGCACCAGCCGGTCGTAAAAAGCGACCTTGCGCGCGCACGCGAGGAGCAGCGCCATCGCGTCCTCGGCAACCTCCTCGACGCAATAGCTCGGGTTGTTGGTGACGATGATGCCCGCCTGGGTAGCCGCGTCGAGATCGATCGTGTCCACCCCGATGCCGTAGCGGGCGATGATCCTGCACTTGGGCATCCGCGCCATGGCTTCCGCCGTGATCGGTCCTGCGTAAGTGTTGAGCAGAGCGTCGCAATCCTCTGCCTGTGACAGAAACTCCTCGGGCTTCTTGGTCTGAAGCGGCAGCAACTCAGCGAGCCCGGCGAGTATTTTCTTCTCCACCTCGAGGGACTCCCACACATAGTCGGTAAGAACCACCTTAGCCATTGCAGTCATGACCGTTCCTTTATCAGTTGATCCGACCCTACAAATGCCCCGGGTTGAGCTATTTCGGCGGGGCGTAGATTTCCTTGTTCCAGCAGTTGGGCGGCTGGCGGCCGTCGAGCACTGCCAGGATGTTGTCCGCGACCACGTTAGCCATTGATTCCCTGAGTTCCGCGACCGCACTTCCCAGATGGGGGGTGAGCACGACGTTGGGCATCGTCAGCAGTGCCGGGTCGACGTGGGGTTCGCGTTCGAAGACGTCGAGTCCCGCGCCGGCGATACGCCGCTCCGCGAGCGCGCGAATGAGCGCAGCCTCGTCGACGATCGGTCCGCGCGAAGTATTGATCAGGAACGCCGTGGGTTTCATGAGACCAAGCTCACGCGCGCCGATCTGGTGGCGCGTTTCCGGCGTAAACGGCGTGTGGACCGAGACGAAATCGGACTCGGCGAGCAGTTGGTCGAACGGCACGTAGTTGAGCCCGGCTTCCCGTTCTTCACTTGCAGGTTTGCGGCGCGGGGTCCAGTAAATGGTTCGCATCGAGAATCCCTGCGCGCGCTTCGCGACCGCACGACCGATGCGGCCGCCGCCGCCGATCAACCCGATGACCTTGCCGTAGACCCCAGCGCCTAGCAGGTGCGACGACTGAGCGCCAGGGAAGACGCCTGCACGCACCAGCCGGTCGCCTTCCACCAGGCGCCGCGCGACCGCGAGCAGCAGCGCAAAGTTGATGTCGGCCGTGGCTTCGGTCACGATGGGCGCGATCACGGTCACCGGAATGCGGCGGGCGGTTGCCGCTTCCACGTCGATATCCGACGGCGTGATTTTCATCGAGGCCACGGCCCGCAAGTTCGGGTTGGCCGCAATTACGTCGCCATCTACTTTGTCATGCAGCAGGCAGAACAGGATGTCATGCCGGCGCACGGCATCCAGCAGCTCGTCCTTGGTCACGATATGGACCGAATCAGGATTCAATTCCACGTCGGCGACCGCGCGCAGCCGCTCGATGGCGCTTTGCGCCACGGGCTGGGTGATGTATACGCGCGGACGCATTAATGCATCCAGCGTACTACCCCCGCGACGCCGTCGACGGCAACCCGCACGCCGCTCGGAATGCGCCTGGTCGCATCGAGTACGCCGAGTACCATCGGGATTCCGCGTTCGCGGGCGAGCGAGGCAAGGTGAGAGGTGCTGCCGCCACGCTCCGCCACCACCCCCGCAACGCGCGGCAGTATCTGGCTCAGCGCCGGTCCGGCGACTTTGGTAATCAATATGTCGCCGTGCTCGATCCGGGTGAGCTCGCATTCACAGTTCACCACGACCGCGCGTCCTTCGCCCCAGCCGATGCCGGCTGGATGCCCATTGAGGCGCGGATGGTGTAGCCAGAGCTTGTCCGGCACCGGCGCTTTCTCCATATGCAGCGGACGCGCCTGCAGCAGTTTGAACCCGGCATCGTCCATCGCCCATTCGATTTCCGCCGGCATGCCCATCAGAGTTTCGACCTTGCGCAGCAGTTGCCCGAGTTCGACCGCCTGCGGCTTG
>Ga0326597_10008801_pt1 | contig 13574 bp, 9 predicted proteins | sample RVTome_12_FD_203789 | JGI IMG/M metagenome (GOLD analysis project Ga0326597, IMG submission 203789) | Soil microbial communities from uranium-contaminated site in the Upper Colorado River Basin, Wyoming, United States - RVT100D185 | ecosystem: Environmental > Terrestrial > Soil > Contaminated >... | reverse complement strand
CAATCAGCCCACCTGCCCCGCCACCCACCCCCCATCTCGACCCACCCTGCCCCAAACGACCCCCTGCACGCCGTCGGCTTCCCGCTCCGCACACTCTGACCGGGGAGGAACCGACGATTATGGGCAAGTTCTGGCCCGTTGACAACTTTCTGAAAAATAACTAGAAGATTTCTCCGGATCGGCATGGCCGGCTGGACGATCTACCGCAGGCAGGCGCTCAGCAGCGGGAGAGCACATCCACACGTAACAGGGAGAACGGTCTCATGGAGCACAAAAACGTTTGGAGATGGTTGACGTACGTGGCGATGGTCGCCATGACTTCATTCCTGCTTGCCGGTTGCGGGGATGATGATGATGACGATGATGGTGGCGCCCCGCCGATCGAACCGACGGTGCAGGTGACCGACAGTGCCGGCGCGGTCGTTGCCGGCGCAGCGGTCTACGCCATCCCGGCGGCGGACGTCGCCGACCTCGCGGCCCAGCCCTTGACGCTGGCCGCCGGCGTTTACGACGCCGCCGCCCTGAACGTCGACGAGCCGCTGGAGGATCTGATCAACGGCAACTACACCCCCACCGGTGGCGGGGTGGGGACCTACACCTCCGCGGTCACCGACGCCAACGGCGAGGCGGTCCTGACGGGGCTGGCGGTCGGCGCCGCGGACATGTATTTCCTCTATGTCGCCCCCGCTGCGGCCGATGCCGGCCACCTGCCGGGCGGCAGCCTCTGCCGCACCGCGGTCTCGGGCGCGTCGCTGGACAACAAGGTGACGCCGGTCTTCATCTCGACCACCCCGTCGGCCGCGGCGACCTATATCGGCAGCAGCGCCTGTCTGGCCTGTCACCCCACCCGTGACACCCAGAAGCAGACCGCCCACAGACACGGCATCATGGTGGCGGGATCGCCGGGCCCCCTGCAGGACCTGGCCAAGTTCGCCCCGACCGACGGGGTGTTCAACTACATGGCCGGCCTGAACAAGTTCACCGACGGGGATGCCACCTCGGGCGGCACCACCGTCTGGTTCTACGATTACGACGCCACCCGCGGCTTCGACAAGTTCAAGACCCTGGAGAGCGATCCGGGCGCGGGCGCGACCGTCTGGGCCACGGTCCGGGCCTATAAGGACGGCGCCGGCAAGTTCCAGATGGAGTTCACCAACGTCATCAACCCCGCGGACCCGAACTCCCCCATGACCCGCGAGGCGCTGATGAACTACGGCGGCGGCGTCTATAAGCAGCGCTACCTGACCTCCTTCGACACCAGCGAAAGTCTCCATCTCCTGCCGCTACAGTTCAATGCCTCCGGCGAGGACGCGAGTACCGACCGCACCCGCCGGGTGTGGCGCGATTACCACCTCGATTTCTGGATGACCGTCGACACCACGACCCCGGCGAACAGCACCTTCAAGGAATTGCCGGCGGCGTCCAAGAGCTTCGACATCAACTGCGCCCCCTGCCACTTCACCGGTTTCAGCATCACCCAGGACGCGACCACCGGCGATTACTCCGCCTCGGCCGTGGCCGACCCCAACGGCGAGATCCACCCCCTGACCGGTGCCCAGCAGGAGCTCAACATCGGCTGCGAGACCTGCCATGGCCCGGGCTCCGAGCACCAGGCCGCGGGCGGCAACGGCGTGGCGATCGTCTGGCTGAGCTACCTCACCCCGGAGCGGGAGGCGATGGTCTGCGGCCAATGCCATAGCCGGCCGAAGGGGAACGACTCCTTCGGCGTCAAGGGCGATGCGCCGCTCAACGGCGCGGACAAGATGCTCTTCCCCGGCACCAGCCGGGCGGCCTACCTGGCGAACCAGACCAGCCGCCATGACGCCACCACCAGTGACCTCTGGGCCGACGGCCTGCACTCCAAGTCGCACCACCAGCAGTACACCGACTTCATCCAGTCGGCCATGTACCGCAACGGCAGCGCACTCCAGACCTGCACCGCTTGCCACGACGTGCACGCCCCGGGGACCGACCGCCACCAGCTCACCGGCACCGGCGACAACACCCTCTGCCTGGGCTGCCACGCCACCATCGTCAACGCCGACCACCAGGTCGCCGAAACCGGTTCCAACCTCCATTCGACGGCCCCCGCCCGGTGCATCGACTGCCACGCGGTCAAGACGGCCAAGTCCGGCGCCGCCGAGCAGGACTGGAACGGGGGCGACATCAGCTCCCATCGCCTCGATGTGCCGTTGTCGGCCACGGACGCCATGCCCATCCCCCACAACAACGCCTGCGGGGTTTGCCATACCTAACCACTAACCACCAGACAAAGGGAAAGTTCGGCCAGGCAAAACGGCCACGAAAAGACAACGCCCTCGGAAGTTCGGGGGCGCTGTCTTTTTTGCCGCGATGCGATGGGGGCACGATCGGATACCCATTAGGCTCATCCCGTAGGGCCACTTTGCCCGCCGTGTCGGGCGAAGCCCAACCCTCAACGCCGGTACCATGGAGACCCTGACCCGCCAGCGCGGCGGGGTCGCGGCCTCCTACGACGCCGCCAGCGACGGCTGCTCCGCCACCTGCACGGTGGAGGAGGGCTTCACCTGCACGGGCGAGCCCTCGGTGTGCACCGAGGGCATCGATGGGGCGGCCCTCTACGCCACGAACTGCGCGGGGTGTCACGCCACCGACGGGTCGGGTGGGATCGGGCCCGATGTCCGGGGGACCACCGCGACGGCGATTCAGACCGCCATCGATACCAACGCGGGCGGTATGGGCTCGGCCGCTCTCCAGGCCCTAACCCAAGAGGAGATCCAGGCGATCGCCGATCGCCCTCTAAACTTCAGCATTTCGTGCGGGGACAGCGGGAAGGACCGGCAACGGTCCTTCCCCTGTTGTTGTCTGGTCCCGATCGTGTCCCAGCACGCGTAGACCGTAGGTCGCGGGACGCGACCTACGGTCTACTTCCACCGCAGTGGTTCCGAGCCGTTCTTGGCGCCTCCGCGTCTTGGCGCGAGAGCTAAGATCTGCGCGGATCAGCGTCCTCTGCGGATGGGGAACTTCCAGAGGGAAAGGCGCTTGTCACCCGAAACGGGTGGCCCTACTATCCGGTGGCTCATCCGTGATCCAGTACGCACGTCGCTTTACCGTCGGTCCCCCCTCCTCCGTGGCGAGATCCCTGTTCTTGATCCAGGGAATCCGAACCCACCCGCCCTTGTCCCCCTGCCGTCCACCCCGCGAGGCCGCACTCCTGGTCCTGCAACACCCCTCGCACCACGCCGGCCGCGTGACCGCTTCCGAGCAACCGAACTCGTCCCACCGCGGCGACCCCGTCGTTCGCCTATCCCAAACGGTGGCCCGTGGAGCCTCTCGGCCGCAGGCCGCCGATGTCCCGATTCGTGCACTCTGCTTTCCCCGGAAAGCCAACGTTAACCCGCGCCATCGATGATCGATGGACGCAGAGGAGGATGAAGACATGAGAAGCAGATGGTGGTTCCGCTTTTGGCTGGTGGCGCTCCTGGCGACCATGCCGGTGCTCGTCGGGTGTCCGGACGATGGCGATGATGGTGCCAAGGGGGAGCAAGGGGACCCGGGGGACAAAGGGGAGCAAGGGGACCCGGGCGTCGATGCCGCGGCCCGGCCGATCCCGACCCTGGAGGGCCACACCTCGGCCACCGACCACAGCCTGATCCTCGCCTACGACGTCCAGGCGGCCTTCAACGGCGACACCTTCTTCTGGCGGGTCTCCTACCGCGGCAACGAGGGCAAGCGCCACGACTACTTCCGCTTCACCAACGGGGAGTGGCAGCAGGAAGGGGGCGATCGCCGCGATGCCCAGGCCTCCGTCGACGACGATGCCAATCAGGGCAGCACCAACCTCAACTCGACGATCTACGAGCAGCGCACCTCGATCATGATCAGCGACCCCAGCGGGGCGCACCCCACGGACTTCGACAAGTTCGGCTGCTTCGTCACCTGCCACGACCAGCTCCGCCACATGCCCGAGTGGCATGAGGAGCACGGCGAGGACGGCAAGTACGTCATTCCCAGCCTGGTCAGCGGCGTGGAGGGGGATGCGGAGGGGGCTGCGGTCCTCGACCTCTGGCACTGGCGCGGCGCCCGCAGCGGCCCCATCGAGCGGGCCGACGACCAGTGGATCGAGGCCCTGACCTTCGTCAACGTGGATGAGCAGGACGACACCGGCCGGCGCGGGGATGCGGGCGCAGGCGTGTTCCGTTCCCAGGCCATGACCGACGACCACCCCGACTTCGTCTTCGACCCGGCGACGACCGACGGCGAGTTCGCCTTCAACTGGGAGCAGTTCTGGCTCACGCCCCTGTACTTCATCACGGATCCCGACGCCACCCAGCTCGGCGCCCTAGCCCCCACCCCGACGGTGATGGCGTGGGCGGATGCGGTGGCCCTCGGCTACGTACCCGCGGAGGGGGACACGGTGCCCCGGCGGGTCCTGCGCGCCGGCGACGGCAGCCACGCGGACATCACCGCCCACGGCACGGAGTTCCTCCCCGAGTCCGGCGATGGCCGGCTCGGCGTCTGGCACGTCCAGATGCAGCGCCTCCTGGACACGGGCAACGACGACGACGTCGCACTCGTCCCCGGCAACACCTACGACGTGGGTTTCGAGGTCCACCTCTGGGAGTACACCACCCGCGACCACTACGTCTCCTTCCCCATGAAGTTGCGCCTCCCCCTCCCGGTGGTGGTGGCGGCGGCGGCGGCCGCGCCCCTCGACGAGGAGATCGTCGCGGTGCCGCTTTTCGGCGACGGCACCTTCCCCCTCCCGGACTGGGATGACGAGGTGAGGTTCCCCAAGACGCGCATCTACCTCTTCCAGCCCGGCATCACCTCCTGGGAGTTCGTCACCGGTGCCGATGCCGGCAAGGTCTTCTTCGACCCGGTCGCCGGGGAGGCGGTGGATCAGAGCCACGGGGGCGCCACCGCGGTCTCCGATGCCACGAGCGCATGCATCGACTGCCACAACGTGCGGGCCGAGGATGATCGGGTCCCACCAACCCTCAACGCCGGCGCCATGGAGACCCTGACCCGCCAGCGCGGCGGCGTGTGGGCCGACACCCCGGTGGACAACGAGTGCGGGGACGGCGTGGTGGAGGGGATCGAGGAGTGTGACGACGGGAACACCACCGCCGGCGACGGCTGCGCCGCCGACTGCACCACGGAGGACGGCGACGCGGTGTGCGGCAACGGCACGGTGGAGACCGGCGAGGAGTGTGACGACGGCAACACCACCGCCGGCGACGGCTGCGCGGCCGACTGCACGGAGGAGGCCGCCATCGACGGGGCGGCCCTGTTCGGGAGCGAGTGCGGCAACTGCCATACCGGCAACGGTCTGGGCACGGGGACCACCAGTGATGTCACCGGCGCTACCGCCACGGCGATCACCGACGCGATCGCCAGCGTGACCCTGATGAATGACATCGACCTCACGGCCGAGGAGATCCAGGCGATCGCCGACGCCCTCTAAACTTCGGCATTTCGTGCGGGGACAGGGGGAAGGGCCTGCCAGGGTCCTTCCCCCTGTTGTTTCGTATCCATCGGGTTCGAGTACCGCGCCGGGGGACACCCGCGAGGAGAGAGGCGCGCCAGCGCCACGTCTCGGGCGGATGCCCGTAGCGCGATCCGCCATCGTGCGAGGACCTCGCATGATGGAACAGCCTGCGGCGTTCTGCCGTACGTCCCTGCCACCAGCCGGTAAACGAGCGTGGCGTACCGCTGGCCTACGCCAACCTCTCCTTCCGCGACATCGAGACCGGTGTCGAGGGAGACATCCGCACGCGCTTCGACCTTGCGGTGCAACTCATCCACCCCACCGCGCTCGATCAGGGCGGCTGGTAGGACGCGTCGAGAATCTCCAGCCGCTCCGTTGTCAACCCTCTTCTACAAGAATCTCAACCCGCGCGGGAAGGCGCTTGTAAGCCCTAGCGCAGCGCTCTAGTATCACGCCGCTTAATAGTGATCCACGTTCACGTCGCCGTGCTGCCGGTCCTAGTCATTCGTCAATGAAGTCCCGCTCTTCGAGCCAGAGAATCCGGCCCGACACTCCCTCTACCCGCCGCCGTGCACATGGAGAGACCGCGTTCTGCGTGCCGCCTCCATACCCTCCCTCCCTGCCGCGACGACGACCCGCTGCTGGCGGGCTTGCCATCCCGCGGTGGCTTCATGGACGCCTGCCCACGCGGCGGGTCGCCATTGATCTCCCGATTTCTGGAATCTGCTTTCCCCGGAGAGCAAATGTTAACCCTGTCCATCCACGGTAGATGGACGCAGAGGAGGAAGAAGACATGAGAAGCAGATGGTGGTTCCGCTTTTGGCTGGTGCTGCTCCTGGCGACCATGCCGGTGCTCGTCGGGTGTCCGGACGATGGCGATGACGGTACCAACGGTACCAACGGCACCAACGGTACCAACGGTACCAACGGCCAGGATGGTGTCGATGCGACTCCTACTGACCTGGTCCCCTTGGGTGGCCTGACGGCGGATGACGTCATCGCCTCCAATCTCGTGCTCAATCTCAACGACTCGGTCGCCTACGATGCGGCGACCGGCGCGGTGACGGTGCACTTCTTCCTCACCGACGAGGACGGCGACGCGGTGGATGTCACCCAGGACGCGTTCGAGCTGCGCGTCTATGTCTCCGAGCTGGTCCCCACGGCGGCCGGCACGACCGACGACCCCGGCCCGAACTGGCACCAGCTCATCGCCGAGCGCGGCACGCCGGCCGTGGAGGGTGCGGAGCTGCCGGGGACGTTGACCCTCGTCGACGCGGCGACCGGCGAATACACCTATGTCTTGGCCGAGACCCTGGCGGCATCTGACAATGTCATCCGGGTGACGGTTCGCGCCCGGTGGCGTACGAGTGAGCGGGACAAGAACGGCGACCGGATCGTCTTCGCCAACCCGGTCAACGCCTCCTACGACTTCCTCCAGGCCGATCCCGCGACCCGACTGGAAGCCTCCGGCGCCGACATGGTGGCCACGGCCGCCTGCGAGTCGTGCCACGGGGCCCGGATCGGCGACGTCGGCCACGGTGGCGGCTACACCCAGATCAAGACTTGCAACCATTGCCACAACCTCGACTACCAGGAGGTCGACGAGGCCGACTTGGCCCACATGATTCACCGGATCCACGTGGCCGGCACGTTCGTCGAGCTCGTGGACGATGGCGAGCCGGTGGATTTCTCCGAGGTCACCTATCCGCAGCACATCTACACCTGCGGCAAGTGTCACACGGAGGATGCCCCCAACGCCGACCTGGCCTATACGAACCCCACCCGCAGGAACTGCGGCGGGTGCCATTCGGACGTGAATTTCACGAAGTCGGGGGAGACCGATCCCACGCCGGTCAATTTCGCGACCGGTGAGAATCATGACGGTGGCGCCCAGGCGAATGACGCGGGCTGCGCTGGCTGCCACCCCTCGACCGCGATCCCGGGCAACCACGATCCGGAGCCGGATCCGAAGAACGTTTCGGAGTTCGACGTCACGATCAGCATGACGGCCCCGGCCAACGGCACGCACTACGTCGCCGGTGAAACCCCGGTGGTCACCGTGACCCTGGCAGATGCCGACGGCGACCCCGTGGCGGGTACGGTCTACACGGCGGATGCCGACGGTGAAGGCGTTGACGATGTCGGCGAGGGGCTGTCGTTGGCCAGCCTCTACGTGTACGGGCCGCGCGACGAGGCGGTGCCGGTGCTGACCACCAATTCCACCACGGATGGTGGCGCGCAGCAGGCCCACAGCCTGTTACTGACCGGCGGCGTCAGTGCAGATCTGCGGGTGATGACCGATGCCAACGGCTATAAGTACCAGTTAATGGATAACATCAGCGATCTGGAGCCGGGCACTTACATGGTCCGCTTCGAAGGGGCCGACTACGGTGCACTCACCGATGAGGATTACGTGACCGCCTCCAGCGCCCTCATCAACTTCCAGGTGGGGACCGCCGAGGTAGAGCCGAAGGTCTCCGGCGACGGCTGTCTGAATTGCCATGGCGACACGATCATGCACCTGGAAGGTGCCCACCCTCACCACGCGCCGTTCGATACCGACCATTGTCTCGGCTGCCATGACAAGTCGGTCAACTATGCCGAGTACATCGGCAACCGGGTGCACGCCGTGCACCGCGCCACCATTACCGGCGACCTGCACACGGGTCGCGATTGGTCCGAGGTGACCTTCCCGCGGCCGGCGAACAACTGCACCACCTGCCACACCAACGTCGAAGCCGATACCCCGGTCTGGCGGACGCCCTTCATGCTGGCCTGCGGCGGTTGTCACGGCGTCCTGCCCGACGCCGACCCGGACACCTATCCAGAAGAGCAGCAGGAGCAGGTCCGCAGGGAGGTCGCCGCCGCGCAACACATGACGACCAATGGCGGTGATGCCGACGCAGAGTCGGATGGTGCGACGCCCACCCTGCAATGCCTGACCTGCCACGGCGCGGGACGGATCGCGGATCTCTACAACACCCACAACCTCGTCCAGTTCCGGGAGCTTCCGGAAGACCCGAATGAGTAACCGCCGGGGATTCGTGAACCCGTGACCTGAAACGCCAACCCGGTCTCGAGTGGCTCGAGCGAAAAGCCCCCGCTTCGGCGGGGGCTTTTTTCGTTCGGGGATCGGGTGGGGTAGCGCCCTGCCTGCCGGCAGGGCGCGGGGCGATCCGCCACCGTGCGATGACATCGTATGGCGGAACCGCCTGCGGTGCTCCGCCCTACGCCCTCCGTGCCGCCATCACCTCGTCGCGGGTGATTAGGGCGGTGACCGGTACGCCGGCGGCCGCGATCGCCTCGCGGCCCCCCTCCTGGCGGTCCACCAGCACGCAGCAGCCCACCACCTCCAGGTCGGCGGCGCGGCACGCCGCGATCGCCGCCAGCGTCGAGCCGCCGGTGGTGATCACGTCGTCCACCACCACCACCCGGTCTCCCGGCCGCACGTTGCCCTCGATCGGTAGCTTCGTCCCGTGGTCCTTGGGCTGCTTGCGCACCACGAACGCCTCGATCGGCTGCCCCGCGAGATACGAGGTGTAGGCACAGGCGTAGGCCAGGGGGTCGGCGCCGAGGGTGAGGCCGCCCACCGCGGCGGGGTGCAGTTCCCGCACCGCGGCGAACAGCAGCCGGCCCACCAGGCGCATCCCCTCCGGGTGGTAGAGGGTGGTCTTACAGTTGAAGTAGTAGGGCGAGGTGCGGCCCGAGGCGAGGGTGAACGGCGCCTCCGGTTGGTAGCGAAACGAGCGCTCCAGCAGGAGGGCGATGAGGCGGGCCTTGTCGGTCATCGCGGCCATGCTGGCAGAGCCGCACGCGCTTTCTCAACCAACGCGCGTGAACCGAATCATGGCGGCGATGAAGGGTGGAACCACAGGTGGATCCCGGGGCTGTAGAGCCGCTGTCCTCAGCGTGCTATGGTCCGCTTTCGTTTCATCCTGCCACGGGGTTCACCGCCTGGTGAACCATTCCCCACCATGCTGACCCAATCCGTCCGTCGTTATTCAGCGGGTGCGTTGCTGCTGCTTCTTGGGGGCCTCCTGCTCCTCATGATGGCGGCGCTGGGTGGCTGGTTTGACGGGCAAGTCGTGGTGCTCCCCACGGCGCCGGAGGAAATGCCGCTCCGTCCGCGTATGCACGGGGTGCACCTCTTCGAGGACCTGGGCAATGGTGTGACGCTGCGCCTCGAGGCCGCTGCGATCGAACCGGCACCCGGCAAGATTGGGGTCTTCGTGTCGTGGCTCAGGCCGATTCTGGCGGTGACGGAGGCACGCGTGGTCGTGGATGGCCCTACTGGGGAGCGGGTGATCATCACCGGCAGGGAGTGCAGCCTTTCCAAGGATGGCCGAGCCCTCACTTTCCACCGGCGGATTCGCTGGCATCGAACCGACCAAGGCCGGCTCTACGCGTGCCGGCGTCTGGAGCTGAACCTCGACGATCAAAAGGTCACCTTCGGGCGCGGGCTCCAACTCCAGGGGCCCGAGAGAACCACGTGGCAGCCATTCGAGATCCACGGCTATTTCTCCCCCTTCCCACCACCCACAGACGACCAGGCGGAGGAGACCCGGCATCCGTCCGGGGTTCTGGCACCCAAGTAATACCACTGTTCCCACCAGCCACTTTGCGCGGAGCTCACGACAGGCCTCCGCTTTATCCACCCCACTGGTTATGAGGAGGAGGTTATGTACACACAGACATTGCATCGGGGGCATCGGGTGGCGATGGTAGGCATCGTCGGCACCTTGCTCGCGCTCAACCTCGCGTGCAACGGAGGAGGCGGGGGCGGAGATGATTCGTTCATTTCGGACGCGGAGGTCGAGCAGATCGCCACTACCGCGGGCGTTACCCAGGACTCGACGAAAGGCACCGTCGCGGTCGAGACGAGCCAGGTGACCTCCTCCAGCGTGCGGACCAGCGCGGTGGTCAACGGCCTTACCGTGTTGCTCTACGCCGATGGCAATCCCCTGGAGCTGGAGGAGGGTACGGACGAGGACGGGACGCTCATCGTCTTCTTCAACGTCCCGCCCGGCGATGTGCAACTGAAGATCACTCGCGACGGTATCGAGGTCTTCGCCAGGGACATCACCGTCAGTGAGGGCCAGACGGTCCAGATCCGAGCGTCTGCGGAACCGACGAGCGAGGCCCAGGCCCTGGCCACGCGGGCAATGACCAATCTGCTCTCCGCAACGCCCGATGTGGAAACGGCCGCTGCCGACTTCGACGCCGCCCTGGAGAAGGATGGCGACAACGATCTCGCCCTCCTGGGCTCCGCGCTCACGCGCATGGCGTTGCTGCCGGCCACCTCCGAAGTGATCGCGGGCATCCTCGCGGACCTCGGCTACGAGGACTTCGATCCCAACGCCATCCTCACCGGCGGACAGCTCGCCACTCGCGTCGCCCAGGCCGCTGCCGTGGGTGGGTCGGACGTTCAAGATGTGATCGATTCCGCGATCCTTCCGGCGATCGACACGGCCCTAGAAAAGCTCGCGAAGATCGGCAGCGACTTCGTGCAGGGCGCCGGCGGCATCGAGGTGGACTACAGCGATGTCCTGGCGGCACGGGCCAGCCTCACCACCACCAAGGGTCTGCTCCAGACGGCCAATGCGTACGATGCGGGCGTGCCCGATGTGAGCGCGCTCGGCGATCTCGAGGCCGTGCTCGCGACGGAGGCCGCCCCGGTCGGAACGGTGCGCGACACCGCCCGCCTCACCACGGCCAAGAACACCCTGGTCAGCGCCATCGATCTCAGCGTGTCCTTCATCGATGCGCTTCAGGCGGAGAGCGACAGCCAGGCCGACGATCTGATCCAGAAGTCCGACAACGCCCAGGAGGTTGCCGCGATGAAACAGGGCCTGCAAGACGCCAAGGCGTCCTTCCAGGGCAGCACTACGAGCATCCGGACGCCGAACGAGGAGTTCGATGGGGCGTGCACCGACACCGCCACGATCGACCTCGCCGCGGTCTTCACCGGCGGATGGGATGACCTGCACGACATTATTGGCACCGACGACGACCCCACCGCCGGCGGCCTCTTCCCCGGCAGCACCGACGGCGAACCGGTCACGACGACAGACTGCCCGACGCCGGATGCGGTGAATGGCGCGTCCGTGTACGAGGCGCGCTGCCAGAGCTGCCACGGCGCCGATGGGTTCGGCGGGACGGCGCCGTTTATCGCCTTCTCCTCGCCCGGTGAGCTCCGGGAGGCGATGGGCACAGGGTCGATGGCGAGCCTGAGCCTGACCCTGCAGGAGGCGGCCGACGTCGCGGCCTTCCTCGGGTTCTAAGGACCCCCTCGACGGCCCGCGTATCTTGGGGGAGGGAGCGTCTGCTCCCTCCCTCTTTTTTCGCGCGGGAAGGACCGCTGGTGTACCCATGGGAGGGAACTTTCGCGCGAACCGACACCGGGAACCTCTGCGGCTCGCGAGCCGCCACGATTGACACGACCTCCGGCGGCTTCCCTGAACCGGTCGCGAGACCGCTTGTGAAACGCGGGAACCCGGGAAACCAGGAAGCGGTTCTCCTGGGTTTCCCGGGTTCCCGCATAAATGGACCTCTGGTGGGCCGATGCCGACAGGCGCGTCGAACCCGATTGACACGCGGGGCTTGAACGCGATCCCCTGCGTCCGGGTAGTTTCCCCTCCCCCCGGCCAGGCATCCCCATGGACCTCGACCGCATCGCAGAGGACTGGCGAGCCCGCGGCTTCACCTGCGGCCTGTGGGTCGACCCACCCGGGCAACGGTGGGAGGGCTACGTCCACGGGGTCGATGAGCTGGTGATGGTGGTCGAGGGGTCGGTGGAGCTCGAGCTGCGCGGCGAGGTCTTCCAGCCGGAGATCGGCGAAGAGGTCTTCATCCCGGCCGGCGCGGTCCACTCGGTGCGCAACGTCGGGACGGTCACCAGCCGCTGGCGCTACGGTTACCGGGAGGCATGACATGGCCAAGACCCACCGTGTGGTGATCATCGGCGTGGGCCGGGTCGGCGCGACCGCCGCCTTCGCCCTGCTCCACACCGGTCTAGTGGCGGAGCTGGTGCTGATCGATCAGGACCCGGCGCGGGCCGAGGGGGAGGCGATGGATCTGGCCCACGCCACCCCGCTGCTCACCCCGTGTCGCGTGTGGGCCGGCGGCTACGACGACGTGCGTGCGGCGGACATTGCCATCGTCGCCGCCGGCCGCGCCTCCGCGAGCCGCGACGAGTCGCGCCTGGATCTGGTGGGGGACAACGTGCGCGTGACCGAGGCGATCGTTGCGCGGCTCGACGCGGCCGGCTTCGCCGGCATCCTACTCGTCGCGACCAACCCCGTGGACGTGTTGACGCGGGTGGCGCAGCTCCGCTCGCGGCTCCCGGCCGCGCGGGTGATCGGCTCCGGGACCGTCCTGGACACCGCGCGCCTGCGCCACCTCCTCGCCGAGCAATGCGGCGTGGACCCGCGCAGCGTGCACGGCTACGTCCTGGGGGAGCACGGTGACTCGGAGATCGCCGCCTGGTCGGCCACCACCGTCGGCGGCCTCGCCGTCGCCCACTTCGCGCGCCAGCAGGGGGTCACCCTGGACCCGGAGGCGATCCTCGCCGAGGTGCGCGGCGCGGCCCCGGCGATCATCGAGCGCAAGGGGGCGACCAATGTCGCCATCGCCGCGGCCCTCGCCCGGCTGGTCTCCTGCATCCTGCGCGACGAGCGCTCGGTCCTCATGGTCTCCACCCTCCTCACCGGCCAGTACGGCGAGCAGGACGTCTGTCTGTCGGTGCCATGCGTGCTCGGCGCCCGGGGCATCGCGCGGGTGATCGAGCTGGACCTCACCGGCGAGGAGCGCGCAGGCCTCCACGCCTCCGCCGAGATCCTGCGCGAGACCTTGCGCCAGGTGGCGCGGCGCTAGGCGCAGGGACCCAGGTATTTAGGCAGAGCGACTTCGCGGGGATCTCCTCGTTTCCTGGGTTCCCTCGTGGATCGAACTCCGGTGGACCGACGATCACGGGGCCACGGCCCTGATCGTCGGCTCTGATTTTCTGCGGCCGCGGCAAAGCCTGTTGGGACAGTAGGCCGGAGGGATTTTCGGGGTTGCCGCCGTTCACCTGTGGGGTGCAGGGCGAGCCGGCGGTGGCGGGGCT
>Ga0326597_10008800_pt1 | contig 13576 bp, 10 predicted proteins | sample RVTome_12_FD_203789 | JGI IMG/M metagenome (GOLD analysis project Ga0326597, IMG submission 203789) | Soil microbial communities from uranium-contaminated site in the Upper Colorado River Basin, Wyoming, United States - RVT100D185 | ecosystem: Environmental > Terrestrial > Soil > Contaminated >... | reverse complement strand
AGATCGACGGCGACGATCTCGTCTACAAGAACTACTACAACATCGGCGTGGCGGTGGGCACCGACCGGGGCCTGGTGGTGCCGGTGGTGCGCGATGCCGACCGCCTCTCACTCGCCGGCATCGAAAAGGCCATCGCCGACCTCGGCAAGAAGGCCCGCGACGGTTCCATGAAGATCGAGGACCTGCAGGGCGGCACCTTCACCATCTCCAATGGCGGGGTCTACGGCTCGCTGATGTCGACGCCGATCCTCAATGCCCCGCAATCGGGCATCCTCGGCATGCACAAGATCCAGGACCGGCCCATGGTGGTCGACGGCAGGATCGAGGTCAGGCCGATGATGTATCTGGCGCTCAGCTACGACCACCGCATCGTCGACGGCAAGGAGGCAGTGACCTTCCTGGTGCGGGTCAAGGAAAGCCTGGAAGCGCCGCAACGCATGATCATGGACCTGTAGTCATGCCCGACACCTTCGATCTCACCGTCATCGGCACCGGCCCCGGGGGCTATGTGTGCGCCATCCGCGCGGCGCAACTGGGCATGAAGGTGGCCGTGGTCGAAAAGCGCAGCCATCACGGCGGCACCTGCCTCAATATCGGGTGCATCCCCTCCAAGGCGCTCCTGCACGCCAGCGAGCTTTTCGCCGAGGCCGGCGCGGGCTTTGCCAGGATGGGCATATCGATCCCGGCGCCCAAGCTCGATCTGGCCCGGATGATGGCCTTCAAGCGCGAAGCCGTCGATGCCAATACCAAGGGCATCGAGTTCCTGTTCAAGAAGAACAAGATCGCCACCTTCCACGGGGCCGGGCGCATCCTCGGCGCCGGCAAGGTCGAGGTCAGGCCCGAGGACGGCCCACCCGAGATCGTCGAGACGCGCAAGATCGTCATCGCCACCGGCTCCGATGTCGCTCCCCTGAAGGGCATCGAGATCGACGAGAAGCAGGTTGTCTCCTCGACGGGGGCGCTGATGCTCGACAAGGTGCCGGAACATCTGGTGGTGGTGGGCGCCGGGGTCATCGGCCTCGAACTGGGTTCGGTGTGGGCGCGGCTGGGGGCGAAAGTGACGGTGATCGAGTTCCTCGACCGCATCCTGCCGGGCATGGATGGAGAGGTCGCCAAGCAGTTCCAGCGGCTCCTGCAGCGCCAGGGTTTTGCCTTCCTGCTGGCCTCGAAGGTGACCGGCATCGACAAGGTGAAGGCCGGCCTGAAGATTGCCGTCGAACCGGCCAGGGGCGGCGAGGTCAAGACCGTGGAGGCCGATACCGTGCTGGTGGCCATCGGCCGGGTGCCCTTCATAACCGGGCTGGGCTGCGCCGAGGCGGGGATCGAATGCGACGACAACGGCCGCATCGAGGTGCATCCCAATTTCGAGACCAGCGTTTCAGGCATCTATGCCATCGGCGACGTCATCGCCGGGCCCATGCTCGCCCACAAGGCCGGGGACGAGGGCATCGCCGTGGCCGAGATCATCGCCGGCCAGGCGGGCCATGTGAACTACGACGTCATTCCGGGGGTGGTCTACACCTCGCCCGAGATCGCCGCGGTGGGCAAGACCGAGGATGAACTGAAGGCGGCCGGCATCGACTACAAGGTCGGCAAGTTTCCGTTCATCGCCAACGGCCGCGCCAAGGCCAACCGCACCACCGACGGCTTCGTCAAGGTGCTGGCCGATGCCAGGACCGACAAGGTGCTGGGCGTCCACATCATCGGCGCTCAGGCCGGCGAGATCATCCACGAGGCCGCCGTGCTGATGGAGTTCTCCGGCTCGGCCGAGGACCTGGCGCGCACCTGCCATGCCCATCCGACCCTGTCGGAGGCGGTGAAGGAAGCCGCCCTGGCCGTCGCCGGCCGCGCCATTCACGCGTGAGTGTGGCGCTACCCTTTGGGAACGGCGCTTTCCGCTTTCTTGTCATGCCCGCATTGATTGCGGGCATCCATAACCGCCGGCTTCGGCAGGATCGCGACGGCGGGGCCTATGGATTGCCGGAATGAATCCGGCAATGACAAGAATGGGGATGGGGCAAGGACGGCGCCTCACGGGCCCGTCATTGGCCTGAGCTTGCTGCCGTCGATGAAGCGCTTGTAGGTAAAGGGGGCCGGGTCGACGCAAGGGGTCTGGCCGGTCACCAGTTCGGCAACCAGCTTGCCGGCGCCGGGGCCAATGCCAAAACCATGGCCGGAAAAGCCGGTGGCCAGGAACAGGCCGGGAAATTTCGGTACCGCGTCCATCACCGGCACCGCATCGGGCGTGGCATCGATGACGCCGGCCCAGCGCTCGGCTATCATGGCCCCGGCAAAGGCCGGGAAACAGCGCCTCAGGCTGGCCATCGCCTCATCGAGGATGGCATGGACGGGCGCGGGCTCGAGGATGCGCACCTGCTCGAAGGGGCTCACTGCATCCAGCGCCCAGCGCCGCGCCAGACGCGCCTCGTCGATGAAGCGCTTGCCAATTCTCAGCCGCAGGCCCGACCAGTCGTTGCGCAGGGCCGGCATGAAGGCCAGGAACAGCGCGAACGAGTCGGGCACTATGTCGGCCACCGACAGATGGCGGTGGGCCACGGTGTAGCCGCCGTCGCGGCGCTTCCTGAAGGCAAATTTGCCGCCCGCGGCGGTGGCCTCGAAGCCGGTCTCGATGGGGTGGGTGCGCTGCACCGAATTGACTACGCTCAGTTGCGGCAGATAGAGGCCGAGATTGCCGCAGAAGCGCCGCGACCAGGCGCCGCCGGCCAGCACCACGGCTGAACAGGCAACCGGCCCCTTTTCGGTGACGACGCCCGAGATCGCCCCGGCCGCCGTCTCGATGCCGCGCACGGCGCAACTGGTCAGGACACGGGCGCCCCTGGCCCGCGCCCCGGCGGCGATGGCGGTGGTGGCCTGTTGCGGCTCGGCACGGCCGTCCGAAGGTGTATAGAGGGCGCCCTTCCAACCCATCGACGAGCCGGGCACCAGGTCGGCCACCTCGTCGGGGCCGATGAGGCGGCTGTCGAGCTGGTAGGGCCGGGCGTGCTCATTGAGCCAGTAGTCCTTCGAGGCCATTTCGGCGTCGGTCTCGGCCAGATAGAGGATGCCGCACCGGTGAAATCCGGTCTCGCCGCCGACCCGCGCGTTCAGGCCCTGCCACAGATTCAAGGACTCGATGGCAAGCGGGATCTCGCGCGGATCGCGGCCCATCTTGCGGCACCAGCCCCAGTTGCGGCTCGACTGCTCGGCCCCGATCTCGCCCTTCTCGCACAGGGTGACGGAAACGCCGCGCTCGGCCAGCTCCAGCGCCGTGGCAGCGCCGATGATGCCGCCGCCGATGACCACCACGTCGCTTCGCGCCGGCAGGGTTTCGTCGCCGGCGAAGGGATCGGGACGCGAGGCCATGGTTGTTTTCTTTCGTAAACTGCACCGGCCGGTTCTCTAGTCGGCGGGCGAAACCTTATAGCCCCTGGCGCGCAGCAGTTCCACCAGTCCTTGGGGGCCGGGCAGGTGCAGCGCGCCCACGGCGATGACCACCCCGCCCTCCTCGATGAGAGGCAGGGCGCGCTCGATCATGGTGGCGTTGCGTCTGGCGACCAGGGTCTCGGTCATGTGGCGCACCGCCTTGCCGAGTTCGGCATCCTTGCGGCTTTGCAGTTCCATCAGCGGGAACATCATGCCGATGCGGCGGTCGAGATAGAGCCGCAGCACGGTCTCGTAGCGATCCTCAGGCCGTTCCGCCGCCGTGACCAGGTGGGCGAGCTGGGCCGCCTGGGCGTCAAGCGGCAAGGAGGCCATGATGGCCAGTTGCTCGGCCAGGGTTTCGAGCCCGACGACCGGCGTGTCGCTGGCGCCGGCGATCTCGATGATGACGCCATCGACCGGCAGGGCACCCGCCGCCTGGCGCCGGCGCTCGCACTCGGGCGTCCCCAGAAGGATGGTCACGAACCAGGGCTTGAGGCGGGCGGCCTGGTCGGGATCGACCCCGCTGGCGGTGAGTTTTTGCTTCAGCGCCGCGGCCGCCGCGGGGGCGAGGAGGTCAAAAAGGCTCTTGTCCGCCGGCATGGCGACAAGCTCAGGATTGTCACGCAAGGCGGCCTGCAATTCGCCCGGCTGGGGGACGCCGGCCAGCTCCAGCGCCACGGCGCGGGCGCCGGCGAGCGCCGAACGCACCGCCGCGGACAAGTCGGTTGCCCGGTCGTCGCTGTAGTGGATGGTACCGAACAGGAACGAGTCGGGACGGCCGTTTTCACCCTCGATGCGCCACAAGAGATGGTCGCCGGCCGGCACCTCGGCGGCGGCGGCAAGCAGGGCCTCGTAGCCGGCCGGATCGTCGCGGGCAAGCTTGTCGATGAGGTCGCTGCCGGCGCAGCGCGGCGCCCCGGCGGCGATGGCGGCGGGCGCCAGGTGAAGGGCGGCCAGGACGACGATGAGGCCGGCCAGCACGGCGAGGCGGCGCCAGAGGTTCGGGGGCGGTGTCATGGGGCACAAGCTTCCGGTTCAGGCGCGGGGGTGGGCGTGGTCGTACTGGGCGAGAATATGGGCGCGGTCGACCTCGGTATAGATCTGGGTGGTCGACAGGCTGGCATGGCCCAGCAATTCCTGGATGGCGCGCAAGTCGGCGCCGGCGGCCAAGAGATGGGTGGCGAAGGAATGGCGCAGGGCATGGGGCGTCGCGGTCTCGGCAAGACCAAGGGCGCCGCGCATCTTTTGCATGAGAAGCTGGATGTTGCGGGCATTGAGGCGCTTGCCGCGCACCCCGATGAACAGTGGGTCGTCGGGCTGAAGCGCCACCGGGCACAAGGCGAGATAGCGGGCGATGGCATCGCCGGCGGCGGGCAGGATGGGCACCATGCGGGTCTTGGCCCCCTTGCCCCGAACGGCCAGCAGCGTGGTGCCGAGATCGGACGGAGCATCGCGGCGGTCGAGCCCCAGGGCCTCGGAAATGCGCAGGCCCGCCGCATAGATCAGGGTCAGCACCGCCTGGTCGCGGGCCACCACCCAGGGCGGCGCCGCTTCGCCATCATGGCCGGCTTCGGCATCGACAACGGCGCCGGCTGCCTTGACGCTCAGCGGTTTGGGCAGGGCATGGGGAAGTTTGGGCGAGCGCACCGCCGACAGGGCGGGATTGGCGCCGAGCCCCTGGCGCTCGCGCCAGGCCGCAAACGAGCGCAGGGCCGAAAGCTGGCGGGCCAGCGACCGGCTGGACGCACCGGCGCCGCGGCGGCGGGCAAGCAAGGCGCGATAGTCGGCGGGCCGCAGGTCGCCAAGCGTCGCCAGGCCGACGGGACCGCCGGTGTGACCGGCCAGGAAGGTGAAGGCCTGGGCCAGGTCGCGGCGGTAGGCGGCGAGCGTATGGGGCGAGGCACGGCGCTCGCCCTCGAGATAGGCGAGGAAGCCGGCACTGGCGGCGGCAAGATCGGGGCTGAGGGCGTTCACCAGGAGCGGGTCATCGGCCATGGGCCCAGTGTCGCCGGTCCGGGTTACCAATGGCTTTATCGGACGATCGTCTGGCCGGTCTTCTTCCAGTCGGCGAGGAACATCTCGATGCCCTTGTCGGTGAGCGGGTGCCTGAGCAGGGATTTCAGCACCGCCGGGGGGACGGTGGCCACGTCGGCACCAGCCAGCGCGGCGTATCTGACGTGGTTGGCGCTGCGGATGGAGGCGGCGAGGATCTGGGTCGAAAAGTCGTAGTTGTCGTAGATCTGGCGGATCTCCTCGATCACCTCCATGCCGTCGAGACCGATATCGTCGAGGCGGCCGATGAAGGGCGAGACGAAGGTGGCTCCGGCCTTGGCGGCCAGCAGCGCCTGATTGGCGTTGAAGCACAAGGTGACGTTGACCATGGTGCCGCCCTGGGTGAGGCTGCGGCAGGCCTTGAGGCCCTCCCAGGTGAGCGGCACCTTGATGGTGACGTTGGCGGCGATTTTCGTCAGTTCGCGCGCCTCGGCGACCATGCCGTCATGGTCGAGGGCGGCCACCTCGGCGCTCACCGGGCCTTCCACCAGGGCGCAGATCTCGGCGATCACCTCCTTGAAGTCGCGCCCCGACCTGGCCACCAGCGAGGGGTTGGTGGTGACGCCGTCGAGGAGCCCCGTCTCCGCCAGATCCCTGATTTCGGCCACATCGGCGGTGTCGGCGAAGAATTTCATGGGCGGGCTCCCTGAGGGTTCGATGGCGGCTGAAACTAGCACCGCTTGCCGGCATGGCAAAGACGGCGATTGCGCCCGAGGAAAAAACCGACAACCCTTGGGCGATGAGCGGCGATTCCTTCAAGACTACCGTCGACGTGCTGCTGCCCCTGGCGCTCAAGGGGGCCTATTCCTACGGCGTACCCGACGCCATGACGCTCGAAGAGGGCGACTATGTGGCGGTGCCGTTGGGTCCGCGCCAGACGATCGGCGTGGTGTGGCGCTCACCCGGCGGCGATGCCGGCGAGGCCCGCCTCAGGCCGGTCGCCGCCCGCCTCGATGCCCCGGCCATGGCGGCGGCGCAGCGGCGCTTCATCGACTGGATCGCCGCCTATTATCTCGAGCCGCCGGGCAATGTGCTGCGGCTGGCCTTGCGGGCGCCCGGCGCCCTGGGCGCGGCGCCCGAGCGCACCGGCTACCGGGCGAGCGGTACCCTGCCCGCCAAGATGACGGCCCAGCGCCAGCGCGTCATGGCGGCGGCGGGCGAGGGCCCGGCCTTTACCCAGAGCGAACTGACCGAACTGGCCGGCGTCGGGGCTTCCGTGGTCAAGGGGCTCGCCGCCGAAGGGGCATTGGAGGCGGTGGCGCTGCCGGCCGATGCGCCGTTCCGGGCTCCGCAGGTGATGGCCGGGCGCCTCGCCCTGTCGCCGGGCCAGGAAGCCGCGGCGGCCGGATTGCGCGCCATGCTGAGCCAACGCGGCTTTCATGTGGCGCTCATCGACGGGGTCACCGGCTCAGGCAAGACCGAAGTCTATTTCGAGGCCATGGCGGCGGCACTGGCCGCCGGGCGCCAGGTGCTCTTGTTGCTGCCGGAGATCGCCCTCACCGGCCAGTTCCTCGCCCGGGTGGAAGAACGCTTCGCGGCAGCACCCGCCGAATGGCATTCGGGCCTGCGTCCGAGGGAGCGCGAACGGGTGTGGCGGGCGGTGGCGAGGGCTGAGGCGATGATCGTTGTGGGCGCGCGCTCGGCGCTCTTTTTGCCCTGGAAGAAGCTCGGGCTGATCGTGGTCGATGAGGAGCACGAGCCCGCCTACAAGCAGGGCGACGGGGTCTCCTACCACGCCCGCGACATGGCCGTGGTCTATGGCTCGCTGGGCGATTTTCCCGTCGTGCTGGCCTCGGCGACGCCGTCGCTGGAAAGCCTCTACAATGTCGGGCGCGGGCGCTACCGCCACATCCATCTGCCCGACCGCCATGGCCGCGCCGAACTGCCGGCGGTGGCGCTGATCGACATGCGCCAGGCCGAGGTGACGCCGGGGCGCTGGCTGTCGCAGGACCTCGCCGGCGAAGTGGCAGCGACCCTTGAGCGCGGCGAGCAGGCGCTGTTGTTTCTTAACCGCCGCGGCTATGCCCCCTTGACCCTGTGCCGGGCCTGCGGCCACCGCATGGCCTGTCGCCATTGCACCGCCTGGCTGGTCGAGCATCGCTTCCGCAACCTGCTGCAATGCCATCATTGCGGCCATTCAGAGCCGGTGCCCGAGACCTGCCCGGCCTGCGCGGCGGCCGGCAAGCTGGCGCCGGTAGGCCCGGGAGTGGAGCGGCTGGCCGAAGAGGCCCGCGCCCGCTGGCCCGATGCCCGCCTGGCGGTCTTGTCCTCCGATCTGGCGCACGGGCGCAGCCTTGCAACCCTCATCCACGACATCGCCCACCACGCCTTTGACCTCATCATCGGCACCCAGCTGGTGGCCAAGGGCCATAATTTTCCCCACCTGACGCTGGCCGGCATCGTCGATGCCGACCTGGCGCTGGAAACCGCCGACCCGCGGGCCGGTGAGCGCACCTGGCAGCTTCTGGCCCAGGTGGCCGGGCGGGCCGGGCGCGGCGACCGGCCGGGCCGCGCCCTGGTGCAGACCCACCTGCCGGAGCACCCCCTGATGGCGGCGCTGGAAAGGGGCGACCGCGACGGGTTCCTCGCCCAGGAAATGGCCATGCGCCGTGCCGCCGGGCTGCCGCCCTACGGGCGTCTGGCCGCTCTCGTCGTGTCCGGCCGCGACGGGCCCGAAACCGAGCGCTTTGCCCGCCATATCGCGCGGCGCGCCCCCCAAGCTCGCGACATCAAGGTGCTGGGACCGGCGCCCGCGCCGTTGAGTCTGGTGCGCGGCCGCCACCGCTGGCGTTTCCTGGTGAAAGCCCCCCGCGATGCCGACTTGCAGGGCTTCCTCAAGGCCTGGCTGGCCGGCATCGAGACCAGGGGTTCGCTGCGGCTGGCGGTGGATGTGGATCCGTACAGTTTCTTGTAACGGATGTTTTCTTGGTGATTGCAGAAAGTTCTCCATGTTGACTGCACATGGTATGTTCTAATTTTGTTCGGATTATCTCCTGAAATTGGCGACAGATCCTGGCTCAGCAACCGTTCAGCCCTGGCTAGCACATTTCCTGCATGGTGAGGGCTGAATCGGTGCCTTGTGTACCGGAACAGCACAGTAGGTGGCCTCATGTTCGACCGCAACCGCTCTGCCAACAGCACCGAAATGACCGATGAGGCCGTGCGTCTCGTTCTGGTCGACGGCTCCGACCTCAACGGCCACATCGCCCTGCCGGCAACCGCCCGCCTCGATACCTTCATCAATAACGCCGACCGCTTCCTGGCCTTCACCGACCATGACGGCCAGATGCGGTTCGTCGCCAAGGATCAGATCGCCGCCCTCAGGCCGGTAGCGGCACCGCGCGCCAACCAGTTGTCGCGGCGACTGGCCGACGGCACCTCGTTCAACCCTTATGAGATTCTCGGCCTCGAGCCCGGCGCCGGGCCGGAGGCGGTGCGCCAGGCCTGGCTGATGATGGCGCGGCTCTATCACCCCGACCGCTTCGCCGGCACCGATCTGCCGCGCGAGGTGGCCGCCTACCTCAAGGCCATGCAGCAGCGCGCCAACCTCGCCTACGAGGCCCTGACCGGCAACAAGGCGGCGGCGGCTTAAGCCCCGTCACCGCGAAGTCTGGCGTTTCCTTGCGGCCAGCGTCCTCAAACGCAGGGCGTTGAGGCGGATGAAGCCGGCGGCGTCCTTCTGGTCGTAGGCGCCGCGGTCGTCTTCGAACGTCACCAGCGCATCGGAATAGAGCGATTTGGGCGAGCGCCGGCCCACCACCATGACATTGCCCTTGTAGAGTTTTAGCCGCACCTCGCCCTCCACATGCTCCTGGCTCTTGTCGATGAGCGCCTGCAGCATCTCGCGCTCGGGCGCGAACCAGAAGCCGTAATAGACCAGTTCGGCATAGCGCGGCATCAGCTGGTCCTTCAGGTGCATGGCCTCGCGATCGAGTGTGAGGCTTTCGATCGCCCGGTGCGCCTGATAGAGGATGGTGCCGCCCGGCGTCTCGTAGATGCCGCGCGACTTCATGCCGACGAAGCGGTTCTCCACCAGGTCGATGCGGCCGATGCCGTTATCGCGGCCGAGATCGTTGAGGGCGGCAAAGAGGCTCGCCGGGCTCATGGCCGTGCCGTCGAGCGCCACCGGGTCGCCGCGCCTGAAGGTGAGGGTGATCTCGGTGACCCGGTCGGGGGCGTCTTCAGGGCTCAGCGTGCGCTGGAAGACGTAATGCGGCGCCTCCTCCCACGGGTCTTCCAGCACCTTGCCCTCCGAGGACGAGTGCAGGAGGTTGGCATCGACCGAGAACGGCGCTTCGCCGCGCTTGTCCCTGGGCACCGGGATCTGGTGCACCTCGGCGAAGTCGATGAGGTCGCTGCGGCTCTTGAAGGCCCATTCGCGCCACGGGGCAATCACCTTGATGTCGGGGTTGAGGGCATAGGCGGCCAGTTCGAAGCGCACCTGGTCGTTGCCCTTGCCGGTGGCGCCGTGGGCGATGGCATCGGCACCCGTCTCGGCCGCGATCTCGACCAGGCGCTTGGCGATCAGCGGGCGGGCAATGGAGGTGCCGAGCAGGTAGACCCCCTCGTAAAGTGCATTGGCGCGGAACATGGGGAAGACGAAATCGGCGATGAACTCCTCGCGCAGATCCTCGATGTGGATTTCCTTGATGCCCATTGTCTCGGCCGTGCGCCTGGCCGGCTCCAGTTCCGCGCCCTGGCCGAGATCGGCGGTGAAAGTCACCACCTCGGCGCCATATTCGGTCTGCAGCCATTTGAGGATGATGGAGGTATCGAGGCCGCCGGAATAGGCGAGCACGACTTTCCTGACGGAACCGGATGGGGACATGGGACTTGGACCTTTGCGGGGATCGAATTGGCGGGGCACTATAGGCATGGGGGCACCGCGGGCAAGAGGGAGAAACGCCGCCATGCCGGTTATGACATTCTGGTTCGACTTCGCCTCGACCTATTCCTGGCTGTCGGCCATGCGCATCGAACCGCTGGCCGCCGCAGCCGGCATTACGGTGGCCTGGAGGCCGTTCCTCCTGGGGCCCATCTTCAAGGCGCAAGGCTGGGATAGCTCGCCCTTCAACCTCTATCCGGCCAAGGGCCGCTACATGTGGCGTGACCTCGAACGGCTGGCCGAGGTGCAAGGCCTGGTGCTGAAGCGGCCGCAAAGCTTCCCGCAATTCGCCCTGACGGCGACCCGGGTGGGCGTTGCCGCCGCCGATGAGGCGTGGCTGCCGGCCTATTGCCGGGCACTTTTTGATCATGAATTCAGCCAGGGCGGCGATATCGCGACCGACGAGGCCGTGGCCGCGGCGCTTACCGTGGCCGGCGTTGACCCGGCGCCGTGGCTGGCCGGAGCCCGGGACCCCACCGTCAAGCAAGCCTTGCGCCAGCGCGGCGAGCAAGCCCAAGACCTCGGCCTGTTCGGCGCACCCAGCTTCGTTACCGGCGATGGCGAACTGTTCTGGGGCAACGACCGCCTGGAAGCCGCTCTGGCCTGGAGCCGGTCACAATAGGCCTTCACAGCCGCCGGCGCATCTTCCATGATGACCCTCAACGCCGCCCATCAGAGCGGCCCGAGCAAAGGGGAGAGTTCATGCCCAAGCGCGAGAAGCTGACCAGCCTGTCCGATATCTATCGCTACTTCCGCAAGAACCAGGTGCCGATCTATTTCCTTTCCCCCACCCCCTACAACATTCTCGGCCTGGGCCGGTGGATCAACCGCTTCGAATATATCAATTTCTTCGACTCATTCGACGGCACCCACCCCAAGGCGCTGGTGCCCACCGAACACGGGCCCCACGAATTCCGCTCGATCGAGGACGTCAACAACTACCTCATGCAGCACAAGCAGGTGCGCGACCACATCAAGGCGCGCGGCGGCGGCAAGATGCTGCTGGTGATGTTCGACGAGGAAACCGAAAAACTGGCAAAAGAGCTGAAGGTCGAGATCGCCCTGCCGCCGGCCAAGCTGAGAAAGCATATCGATTCCAAGATCACGACGACGCGGCTCGGCAACGAGGCGGGCATCAAGTCCGCCCCCAACATGATGGGACGCGCCAAGTCCTACGCCGAACTGATGAAGCTCGCGGCGCGTGCCAAGCTCGGCAAGGATCTGGTGGTGCAGTTGCCTTACGGCGATTCCGGCCGCACCACCTTCTTCATCGCGAAAGTCGCCGACTGGGACAAGAACGCCGACAAGCTCGCCGGCGAAGACCTCAAGGTGATGAAGAAGATCCGCCACCTGCCGGGCACCGTCGAGGCGGTGGCCACCCGCCACGGCACCCTGGTCGGGCCGATGCAGACCGACATCACCGGCTTTGGCGAGCTCACTCCCTACAAGGGCGGCTGGTGCGGCAACGATGCCTTCACCGGCGGCATGGACAAAGAACGCCGCGCCGTCCAGACCATGGCCCGCAAGCTCGGCAACCGTCTCTACCAGGAAGGCTACAAGGGCGCCTTCTGCATGGATTTCCTCATCGATACCGATGACGGAAAAGTCTATCTGGGCGAGATCAACCCGCGCATTTCCGGCGCCAGTCCCCTCACCAACCTCATCACCTCCACCTATGGCGGCTGCCCGATGTTCCTGTTCCACATGCTCGAATTCATGGATGTGGACTGGGAGATCGATCTCAGGCGGGTGCAGAAGCGCTGGGCCGAGTTCGACAATTGGAGCCAGCTCATCCTCAAATATCCCGTCGACGCGGTGGAGATGATCACCAGGGCCCCGGCCTCGGGCATCTGGCGCATGAACGCCAGGGGCGAGATCGCGCTGGTCAGGAAGTCCATCGACTGGTTCCTGGTTTCCGGCGAGAGCGAGGCTTTCTACCTGCGTGTCTACACCGCCGGCGATTACCGCTATCACGGCGCCGACATGGGCATTCTGGTATCGCGCGGGCGCATGCAGACCGACACCCGCAAGCTTAAAGTCCGCGCCAGGCAGTGGGCCAGGGCCATCAACGCCCAGTTCCACTGCGTGCCGCTGCCCAAGAGCGCCCCGGTCCCCGAGATTCCGGCGGCGGATGCGATCAACAAGATGTTCTGAGAGCGTCGGCTCGGTCGTGCAGGTCATCAACTCTGTCTGTAATTCGCGCCATCCTCGCCCCCCGCCACCCGTCATCCCGACGAAAGTCGGGATCCAGAAAGCCCATGCACGGCCCTGCCCCCCCTTGGCTGCTGGACCCCGACTTTCGTCGGGGTGACGATGATGGAATCCCATCCCCACCGGCGTCATCCTCGGCCTTGGGCCGAGGACCCAGGGGCCAAATACTGAACCATTGGCTTTTGGCCCTGGGTCCCCGTGCCGCGCACGGGGATGACAATTTTGGGAAGCGGCCTCGCCGGCCCCGCCTACGTCACCAAACTGCGCCGCCTTGGCATCGGTGCGACGTTGTGGGTTGCTTCTGCGGCCCGGCGCGGCTGGGCGACGGGTCCCAGGGCGTCGAGATAGGCGGTGTCGAAGCCCTTGTCGTAGACCGCAAAAGGCGCCGGGCGGTCGCGAAAGCTCTTCATCATCTGGCCCAGCCCGCGCATGCCGTTGCGGCGCGAGCGCTCCACCTGCTCCATGTCGATCTCGATGGGGATGATCTGCTCGGTGGCATCGCCCCTGTAGAGCGCCCGGCCGGCCGGGTCGAACACCGCCGAGCGGCCGTTGCCGCCGGCCCCCAGGCCGTTGATGTCGAAGACGTAAGCCTGGAACATGGCGGCGGTGGCGTGGGCGATGGTGAGATCGACGTCGCGGTCGATGGTGTGGGTCATCACCGGATGCAGGATCACTTCCACTCCCATGGCGGTGAGCTGGCGCGCCGTTTCCGGGAACCAGATATCGTAGCAGTTGAGCACCCCGAACTTGCCCACGCCGGCGATATCGAAGGTGAAGAACTCGTTGCCCGGGGCGACGCCCTGCTCCAGCGGGGTGAAGGGGAACATCTTGCGGTAGCGCCCGATGATCCCGCCGTCCGGGCCGATGACGGAGGTGGTGTTGTGGATGGCGCCGTCGCGGCGCTCGTACATGGAGCCGTTGATCAGCCAGATCTTGTGATGGCGGGCAACGTCCTGAAAAGCCTGCTCGGCCTTGCCCGGCAGCGGCTGGGCGTGGTGGAGCAGC
>Ga0326597_10008799_pt1 | contig 13578 bp, 16 predicted proteins | sample RVTome_12_FD_203789 | JGI IMG/M metagenome (GOLD analysis project Ga0326597, IMG submission 203789) | Soil microbial communities from uranium-contaminated site in the Upper Colorado River Basin, Wyoming, United States - RVT100D185 | ecosystem: Environmental > Terrestrial > Soil > Contaminated >... | reverse complement strand
GGCCTGGACGCGGGACTGCAGGACCTGCCGGTCCTCCTCGGAGACGTCCAGGACTTTCGCATGGTTGGCCATGCAGGCAGTATCTACCCCACAGCCCTAACTAACAAGTAACTTAGGTAACGGACCACTAGAAGCCGGCAGCACGGGGGAGCCACATCACGAGAGAAGGGACCACAAAGAAGAGTGCAGTCGCTAGCAGATCGAGAACGACGAACGGCGTCACGGCCCTGAAGACCTGCTCGACCTTCACATCAGGGGCGATCCCAGCCACAATGAAGCAGTTAATTCCCACCGGAGGGGTGATGAGACTTATCTCAATCATCTTCATAATGAGTACCCCAAACCAAACTCCATCAAACCCCAACGCCTGCACGATCGGTGCAACGATTGGGACAGTAAGAAACAGGATAGTTAGGCCATCCAGCATCATTCCCAGGGGCAATAGAACCAATAGAAAGCACACGAGAACGAGCGATGGTGGTATCGCAAGTGCAGTAACCCACTCCGCGATCCGACCTGGAAGTCTAGTCAGGACGATGAGGTATCGAAGAACCGCACCGCCTACGATGAGCAGAAAGATCATGCTGGTGAGTCGTGAAGCCTCGATCAACGCGAGCGAGATGATCTTTCGTACACGTCCTATGTCGAACCGTACGGCAATGATCCCAAGGAATAGTGAAGCGACGGCGCCAACTGCGCCAGCCTCAGTAGCCGTAAAGATACCGGAATATATCCCGCCAGCAACAACTGCAAAGAGCACAGATGCATACGCGATCCCAGATACGAATATCCGAACCTGGTTGAGCCTCTTGACAGAGTTGACTGACGATTCAGACTTGGCCGAATCTACTCGGTCGTAACGTTCTCGGTCGATCTTTGGGCCCACCGCACCGAAAGTGACATCGCCTCTTCGAGCGCGGCCGATGACATATGTGATGAGGATCATGCCGGAGATCGCACCGGGTATTATGCCGGCCAGCAACATGGCGCCGATAGATTCTTCGGCCAAAATGCCGTACAAGACCAACCCGATACTGGGTGGCACCAGGGCGGCGAACGCACCTGCAGCTGCGACGACCGCCGACGCATACGAGGGGGCATAGCCATACCGGCGCATTTCGCTGATCGAGATGCGTCCCATGGTCGCTACATCTGCGGCACTCGACCCGGAAATGCCACTGAATATACTCGTTGCAGCTGCTGTGGCCGCGGCAAGCCCACCAGGCAGACGGGAGGTCATCATCGCAGCAGAACGGTATATTTTGTCTGCAATCTCAGCGTGGGTGATGAATGAACCGAGCAGTATGAACATCGGAATTGCAAAGAGTGAATATCCTGCTACAGAGGTATACGGAATGCTAGAGACGACACTGATCATGACGTCGAGGCCCTCTATCATCGCGATACCGATTGCTCCGCTGATTGTCAGTGCCAGAGCGATTGGGACCTCTAGTAGTATGAGAATCACGAAAAGAGCGAGAGTTAGCAATAGCGCTATCTCAACCATCAGCGGGTCCCCCTTCTGACTTCTTAAGAGTCCAGCTGTCTGGCTTGTCAACTGATCGTCGGCGCAATTCTCTGATGTCGGCATGAATTTGCATCATGAACACGAGAGTCAGCACTAGAAAGCCAACTGGTATCGCCACGCGGCTTGGCCACGTTGGGTATCGCTCGAGTCCTGCAGTTACTTCCCGTGCTAGGAATGTCTTCGCAGCGCGTTTTCCCGTCACATAGGTCATGAATCCAAGTGCTAGAACTACCAGACTGGTGCCAACCAGTCGAGAGGCCGCCCCCATTCGAGGCGGCATGCGCGATGTCGCAATGGGTGTTCGTACGTGCACGCTATGCAGCTCGGCGTCTGGGATTCCCAAATAGGTAGCAATGACCATAACCAGTATGACCAGCGCGACGGCACCGGGTGCGCCGCCGCGGCCGGAATAGCGCATGAAGACGTCTGCGAGCGTCAGGAACATCAGCGCAAACAGTGACAGCCCCGCGATGACTGCCATTGCATGGGCGAGAGCTCGAACATGCTGTTGAGCGCTAGTCAACAACGTGGCAAGAAGTCTCATGGCCGCAGCTCGCCAGGTGTGGTGCGGCCCACGTGCTGAATGGCGATGGGTGTGCGCCGCGGACGGATCGAGGTTGAGTGTCTGACAAGAACTAAACTTAACTGAGGTGAGGTATCCCGTCAAGGCCGCGAGCTGGCACAAATAGCCGTTAGGGTCCCAAGAGGCGGCGAAGTGAGGAATCGCGGTCGCATCGCTTGACACTGAGATGAATTCATGTTACAAGATCGCTGACGTCCCATGCTTTCTGGCGGGCGCCAGAGTTGGAGCAGGTGGGCCTTAGTCGGAGAGTTCAAGTCATGTGGAATAGCGGTGGACCCCTACTGAATGTAAGGACGCTGTTGATGAGCGGCATGCTGGTAGTTGCTGCCGCGTGCGGGCAAGGCAGCGTTACGACCACTCAACCACCAACGGAGGATGGCGCACCAACCGAAGATGGGGGAAGCCGGGATACTCCGACTTCAGACGAAGCGTTTGAGTTCAAGTATGCAGGTGTAGGCCCGGAGCAGACGATCTTTGGGCAGGTGCCAACGTGGTACTTCGAGGAATTGGAGGAGCGCACAGGCGGTCGAGTGAAGGTCGAACTCTTTCACGGTGAGAGCCTGATTGGACAGGCGGACATCCTCGCTGCTCTCGAGGATGGTCGTGCCGATTTCGGTGCCCTCACCCTGCCCTTCGTGCCTGACAGGTTCCCCCTCTGGAACGTGCGCAGCCTTCCATTCGTGACATCTGACGGCGAGGCGGCGATGTCTGCGATACGGAAACTTTCGCTCGACGAGGACGGCCTGCTTGGTGCCGAGTTCGAGAGCAATGGCGTCGTACCCCTCGTGTGGCTTCCTGTGGGGAATGCGATCAACATGACCTCTCAGCCCGCCGACAGTCTAGAAGCGTTGTCCGGGCTGCGTCTGCGTTCAGCTGGTCTCGTGGCGCAGGCTGTCGAGGAGGCTGGTGCTACGACAAGTCTGATTGCTACGGCGGAGATCTACGAATCCCTCCAGAGGGGCGTCATCGACGGCGTCGCTGGATACGTCTTCGACACGGGAGTTGCCCTCGGGTTCCACGAGGTCGCCCCAGCGATAACGGATCCGGGAATGGGCCAATACACCGCCAGTCTCGTGGCGATGTCCTTGGACGCTTGGAACAGCCTGCCACCCGACATCCAGGATGTGATGATCGCGTTGTCGGAGGAGGGCGTGGGTCACGCAGTGGGACTCCTAAACGAGAACGAGGAGGTGGCATGCGACCAACTCCAAGAGGCCGGTGGCGATGTCACGCTGTCAAAGTTCTCCGACCAAGAGGTTGCGGGGTGGCAGGAGGTACTGGGCGACTCGCTCACTGACGCGTGGCTTGGAAATGCAGTCGATAGTGGTGTCCCCGAGTCGGAGGCCCTTGCTTTCCTTGATGACTATGTGGAAACGGTCAAGGACTTGGAGGGCGATGGAGTGTGGGTCGACGGTCTAGCGCGCTGCCAAGAACTCATTGACAGCAGCGGGTCTTAGAGCGGCGAAGCGCGCGACCGGTTGCCGGCCAGATGAACTACCCAATGGCGGCTGGCACACTATGGAGGCAGCGCCAGGGAGGGACCGCTTGTGGATAGGATGTCACGGCTTGAGACTGAAGTGGAAGGCCTGCGAGTCAGAGAGGATATCCGGGCTCTGAAGGCACGCTACTGGCGGATGCTAGACCAGTTCATGGAGGATGCGGTGGAGGGACTCTTCTCTGCACATGCCGTCCTCGATTTCATGGACTATGGCTCAATAGAAGGTCGCCCCGCCATCGTCGACTTCTTCACCAGCGACGTCCTTGAAGCTTATGACATGATGATTCATCATGGCTCAAACTCCGAGATCGAACGGACTAGTTCCCATTCGGCAACGGGGATCTGGCAGTACGAGGCCTGGACCCTTGCGAAAGGGACCGGAATAGGATACTGGCACGCAGGGTGGTATGAGGATAGATACATCATCGAGGACGATGTCTGGAAGATTGAGTACTCGAAGGGTCAGCATCACTTCAATTCCCGCGTCACCGACCAGTGGGCGAAGCATAGGTTTGAGAACGATGAATGGCCTCCACGTGCGCGGTAGGAAGCATACTTGGGCGTCTATCACTGATTAGATGCGCCGTAGAGGGGATCCACTCTTCAACGCCCCTTCCGGGTTCTTCCTCAGAGAGAGATATGGCCGTCCTTCAGTGTCCCGGAAGTTTCACGACCGCCGTCCCAGCCGGCGAAGCTGGCTCCCACAACTCCCGCCTTCGCCGGCTGGGACGGCTCCAAACACGACTTCGCGGGATGTGACCATCCCTTGCAGGTGAGGGGACTGCCGACTTTCACCACGCACGCCCCCCGTTGACTGTGATGAGGGCCCCACTGGTGTAGGTCGAGGCGTCGGATGCCAAGTAGAGGGCTGCACCGGCCACCTCGTCAGGAGTGCCTACCCGGCCCATCGGTACGTCGGGAAGCACTTGGTCCCGGGCATATCCGCGCCACTCGTCTGGCTCGGCGATCGTGCCCGGGCAGACTGCGTTCACGCGGATCTCCGGTGCCAGTTCCATCGAGAGGTAGCGTGTCAGCGTCCAAAGTGCGGACTTGGTGACGCCGTCGGGGGCCTGCCCGCGAAGGGGGATGAAGCCGGTGCCACCGACCACGTTGACGATTGCGCCTCCGCCCTCGTGGCGCATACCGCGAGCGATCCCGCGAGTCAGCCGATACACGCCGAGGACGTTGACGGCGAAGCGCCGTTCCCAGACCTCGTCCGCGATGTCGAGGATGTTCAACCCCGCGGTCGCGGAACCGGGATCGTACGGCCGGGCCTCGAGTGTGGATGGTTCGCTCCCTGCGTCGGCAGCGCAGTTCACGAGGACGTCGATGCTCTTACCGGTGTCCTTCACCACCTGCAGAATCCGAGCGACACCGTCACTCGTGCCCAGGTCGCCGGATGCGACGATGACTTGCTGCCCGGACTCGGCGCCGATCTCGCTTGCGACCGTTCGAAGACGCTCCTCGCCGCGTGCGACGACAAGGAGGTCCGCCCCAGCTCGGGCGAACGCGGTCGCAATTGATCTGCCGATGTTACGGCTCGCGCCGGTGATCAGCACGGTGCGACCCGTGAATTGCCCGGTCGCGTCGCCAAGTGCCATCGCCGCTCCGTTGGATTCCTACCGCAGACCAAAACTTAGATCAACTACTTTGCCCGCCTCAACGAGGCCACGCCCAAGTATTCGAGCCAATATTGCCTTTGTACGGCCGACATTGTCGCTGAACGGCTGCTTGCGTACCAGGATGCGTGTGCAGATCTCACGACGATCACACTTGTGGGCGGCGACCACCACGAGCTTGAGGCTCGCCTTTGTGAGTCAGTCCTGCCGCTAGTGCGGGCGATCTGAGCGCTGCCGGCCACTGGGACCCCTTCTACCTAGTCGAGGAGAAGTCGCGAAGCGCCATATAGCGTCCGAGATCCACCTGACGGTCTCGGTCTGTGCGTCGAGGTATGGGACGTGGCCGCCGGTCCGGATCGGCACGAAGTAGCCCCTGAGACGCTGAGCCAACTCGACCGCGCCCTCCAGTCGGACGGCTCGGTCCCGCATCCCATAAAGGACCATTGTTGGGGGCGGTTTGGACAGTTCGCTGGGATCGTGGCGGGCCAGAGCGGTCATGTGCTGCAGCATGACGTCGGGGCCTCGCGTCTCGAAGTCGGCGACGACCGTGGCGAGGTGAGGAGAGTCCTCGCCGTCGGCAAGCACGGAGGCAGCCATCTTCTCGACAAGACCCGGGGGCTCGCTGGCGATCCAGTCGAGTGTGGCCTGGGCGACCGGGATGCCGAACCCGGCGGCGACGAGAACCAAGCCATCGATGGAAACCTGGCGCGCGATCTCGATGGCGATCAGAGCTCCCATTGATGACCCGACGAGGATTCGGGGTCTGGGCATCGCCTCGATCCCGTCCCCGAGAACCGCCGCCATCTCAACGACGTCGTCTCCCGCAGGTGCCACCACGATGGTCGCGTCGATTCTTCGAGCCGTGGGTTCCCACGCGATCCCAGCACTGCCCGCCCCTGGAAAGATCGCAACGCTCACGACCCAGTTCCTCGACGGGCCCGCTCGTGGAGCGGGACGCCAATCTCGATCGTGCGAAGGCCGGTGAGCGAAGCAAGTTGGATGACCTCGAGGATCTGCGTGGCAGGAACCTCCAGGTCGAGCGCTTCCCGGATATGGCGGTGAAGCCCGTCCACATGCAGGTGGGTGCACGCTGCGTCGATGGCGATGCATATGAGGTGTTTGAATCCGGGATCCAACGTGTCCCTATTCCACGGCACGTCAATGAACGACCCAAAGCGACGGAAGTACTCCGCGTCTAGCCGCACGATCGCGTCGAACATCCCGTCCACTGGCCGGGGCCTTGGGCCCGAGTCTTCGAAGTCGTTGACCGCGGACTGTTGCTCGGGCGTGTAGGGAGCATCGCGGTCGAGCAGGCCGGCTCTCTCCAACTCCTCGGCGAGTACGGGAACGCCGACCGAGACACTGTGCAGACCGATGACGCTGACGAGTTCGAGGACGCAGGTGAGCTCATCCTCGTCCGCGCCCGCAGAGACGGCCGCGCCGATCGCCCGCGCCAGCCGGTCTGGCTCGAGTTGCGACACGAGCGCCTCGAGGGCCACCAGGATTAGGGCACGCGACTTGATGGGCAGGGCCGCCCGCATTTCGGGCATAGAGAACAGTTCTGCCGTTCTCGCGTAGTAGTCGGGCCCGGTCGCCAGCACGTCTGCCCACGTGGTGAACGGGGCCGGTGGCTCTGCCCACACGTGTCGCTCAAGAAAGCCCTGAACCCCTGAACTGTCGTCGGTCATTGGAACTCCAATCTGGACCGCAAGATGAACTCGGTCAGGTTGTCTGCCTCGAAGTGGTCAACCCGTGTGCGAAGAGACGCGAGGGCGACGCGGATGCCGCACTCGCGCCCACGGTCAAGACCGCGGTCGCGACGGCCAACAGATGGAGCCGTTCCCGGCCTCTCGATCCCTGCTCTGGCTGCCCGTTCATCGGCGCGTAGGGGCGGAGCAGGCACGTCGAATCCAGTGCGCCATGAGAGCGGGTCGCTCGAGGTACGGCGAGTGGCCGCACGACGTCATGGGCACGAGGGCGCCGTGCATCCTCACCGCCAGTTCCACGTGATCCTCGAGGGGAACGCTGCGATCTGACTCGCCCCAGCAGACAAGCGTGGCCGGAGGCTCCGCCAACGATCCAGGCACGTAGTCGCGCAAGGCCGTGAGGTGCCGTAGCAGCGTGTCGGAGTCGCGGCTCTGGAAGTCTTCGACTCGACGCTGAATGTGCTCGGGGGACGCGGAGGGCGCGAGTCCAGCGGCGGCCAAGTCGCAGATCAGAGACGGTCCGCCGCTGGAGATCCGATCCAGCAAACGGTCGCTGACTTGGATGCCCCACCCAGCGGCGACGAGGACCAGGGCGTGGACGCGGGTGCGTCTGGCCAGCTCGAGCGCAACCATGGCTCCCAAGGACGCACCGACGAGCACGACACGCGGTAGTGGTCGAATGTGGTCGACGAGCTCGTCAGCCATCCTTGTCACGGATGGCACGTCCGGAAGGGGGAGAATGGACGCATCGAAGTATGTCGCCACGTCGCCCCACGCGAGCCCGCCACTTCCCGCGCCAGGCAAGATAACGACGCTCTCAGTCATTTACTGACCTTAGTTCACTTCTGTAGACAATTGCATGCTATCATGGATTCGCACGTATCGACGTGATAGCGTCGAGTGCTAACCTGATGTCAGTTCTAGGAGTGCTAACATCGTGGAGTCCGACGAGCCGCGGCTGCTTGGTAATGCCGGGATCTTGTCCCTGTTCGATCTGACGGGCCAGGTCGCCATTGTGACCGGCGGACACTCGGGCCTTGGTCGCGTCATGGCGGAGACGCTCGCGGAGCTTGGGTCTGCAGTTGCCGTTGCGGCGCGTCGTGAAGACGCCTGTATTGAAGCAGCGGAGGCATTGGTTGCACAGCACGGCGTGCAAGCCATCGGCGTCCGTGCGGACGTCGCTGAGGAAGCTGACGTCGACGCTCTGGTGGCCACGGTTTCGAGGTCTCTTGGCACACCGACCATCGTCGTCAATGCCGCGGCAACGTTCTGGGCTGGTCGGCCCGAGGACGTTCCGTTGGACAAGGGATGGAAGCGTGTGCTCGACGTCAATGTCACCGGCGCCTTCCAGTTGTGCCGTGCAGTCGCCGCACGATTGCTGGATGAGCAGCGGACGGGGTCGATCATCAACGTCGCCTCGAGCGGGGGCTTGATGTCCTTCATGCCCGAAGCCGGTTCGACGATCAGCTACACCACGTCGAAGGGCGCGCTCATCAAGCTCACGCAGGACCTAGCCGCCGCATGGGCGGCCAACGGGATTCGCGTCAATGCCCTGGCGCCCGGCTCGATGGCCGCAGGCATGATGGACACGGTCCCGGAGGACCGGCTCAGGCTGATGGTGAGCACGATCCCGATGGGGCGCAGGGGGCGGGCAGACGAGCTTCGAGGGGCCACCGCCTTCCTCGCATCCGAAGCGTCCAGCTACGTCACGGGCGCCACCCTGGTCGTCGATGGCGGCCAGACAATCGTCTAGGGGCCATCATGAGTGCGCAGCAGCCAGAGGCGAACCTGATCGTCATTCCGGGAGCGGGATCGTCGGGGATCACCTGGCAGCCCTTGCTCGCCACGATCGACGCCGGGCTGCTTCCCGTGCCAGACGAGGACGACGTGTCAACGATGGCCGCGGCGCTTCGGCCCAGCATCGAGTCCGTAGAGCGGCCTCGCATACTGGTAGGGGCATCGCTTGGCGCGATGGTCGCTCTCGAGGTGGCCAGACAAACCGACGTTGACGGGCTCGTGCTCCTCGCAGCGGGCTTCGGGATCGACGTCAGTGACACCCTCCTGCAGTGGGTGGCCGACGGTCCTCCGGAACTGTTCCCCAAAATGGCCCGCGCGTCACTCGGCGATCCGACCAACGAGAAGCACCAGGCGATCGCGGTCGAGGACTTCGAGTCACGCGGTCAGCCTGTCGTGTATCGGCACCTGGATGCACTGTCTCGGTACCGGCCGGGCCCGATCGAGAGTGCTCCGCCCACGATCGTGGTCTGGGGAGATCGCGATCACAGCGTGCCCTTGCGGGACCACGTCGAACTCGCGATGCGCTGCCAGGGCGCGCTGGTTCCGGTTGCCGACGCTGGGCACCTGCCGTTCCTCGAACGTCCCGAGGAGATCAGGCGGGTCATCACTTGGTTCATCGAATGGACGCTGTGAACGAGACGGAGAATGCAACATGAGCTGGGACTTCCAAACCGAGCCCGACTTCGAGGAGCAGCTGGACTGGATGCGCTCCTTCACGCGCGAGCGAATCCTGCCGCTCGAGGTCCTCGATCTCGATGACGACACCGCGTGGAGAATCGTTCGGGACCTCCAAGTCGAGGTGAGGGACCGTGGACTCTGGGCGACTCACCTGCCTCCAGAGCTAGGAGGTCAGGGATTCGGGCAACTCAAGCTCGCCCTCATGCATGAGATCGAGGGCATGACCGCCTGGGCACCCGTCGTCTTTGGCAACCAAGCTCCCGACTCCGGGAATTCGGAACTCATCGCGATCGCCGGAACGCCCGAACAGAAAGAGCAGTGGCTCTACCCGCTGCTGGACGGGCGACTCCGAAGTTCGTTCTCGATGACGGAGCCAGAACACGCCGGGTCCGATCCCACCGTCATGTCCACGCGAGCCGTCGTGGACGGAGGCGATTGGGTGCTCGACGGCCACAAGTGGTTCTCGACGAACGGCGCCATCGCTGATGTCCTCATCGTCATGGCAATCACCGACCCGGACGCGGCGCCCCACGAACGAGCATCGATGTTCATCGTCCCGGTCGACACGCCGGGGGTGGACATCGACCGGGACGTGCCCACGATGGCCGGCCGCGAACCGCTCGGGTTTGGGCACGCGGAGATCTACTACCGCGACTGCCGGCTGCCCGCATCGAGCCTGCTCGGCGAGCGTGGGGAGGGATTCGCCCTGGCCCAGGCGCGGCTTGGCCCCGGCCGCATTCACCACTGCATGCGCTGGCTCGGACAGGCGAATCGCGCGCTGGAAGCCATGTGCGAGCGGAGCCTGCAGCGAGAGGTTCGGGGCGGCCCACTCGCACAGGCACAGACCATCCAGAACTGGATCGCCGATTCGGCGGCCGAGATTCATGCTGCCCGCCTCATGACGTTGCATGCCGCATGGCGAATGGATCGCGACGGGGCCAAGGCCGCGAGGCGCGAGATCTCAATGATCAAGTACTTCGGCGCAACCGTCCTCCACAACGTGATCGACCGAGCCATCCAGGTACACGGCGCGCTGGGCTACTCCACCGACATGCCTTTGGAGGAGATGTACCGAAACGCCCGGGCCGCGCGACTTGTGGATGGCGCAGACGAGGTCCACCGCGTCTCCGTAGCCCGACAGACCCTGCGCGGGTTCCAGGCCCCTCCCGGGATCTACCCCTCAGAGCACGTCCCTACCCGACGCGCCGCAGCACGAGAGTTCTACGCGTCGTACCTCACGTAGATGCATGGTCCGTTCGTACCTATGCGAACGGTGCTCGTCGAGACGTGCTTGATGGGTGCCGAATGGGTGCCAGGATTCTGGCGACACACCGGTCTGGCATGGGATCGCGAGGGATCTGGAAACTGCGTTTGTGCTGGTCAGCGGCATGTTCTGGGGTCGGCTGGCCCGGGGTGGGATGAGCTCTTCGGGGCTCATAACCCGGAGGTCGCAGGTTCAAATCCTGCCCCCGCTACCGAATGGGACGGAACGACACCGTCCGGGACGTGACGGGACGCCACGGCGGCGTCCCGTTCGTCGTTTCAGGGGCGATCGCGGGGGTCAGAACCCGGAGGGCTGCCACGGAACTGGCCGCGGCCTCTGCGTCCCGGGCATCTGTACGACCCTCACGACATCATGGGTGCCGAATGGGTGCCAGGATTCCCGCCAGGCTTGTGGTCGCGCCGTGTGCGCCGTGTGCGCCGTCTCTGTTGCCCGGGCGGCGCACGAGTTCACACAGAACCGAATCTCCTATGCACGAGTCCTTCGCGTAGAACGAACAGCGCAAAACCCTCACCGCCCGCGTGTGAGCCTCCCGCGGTATGTGGTTAGGTGGGGCAGTGGGCGGCGGCGATGCGTCGGGCGGACCGGGTTCACCATGAGGAGGAACCCGGATGAACAGCATCGGAATCCGCACCCGACAGGCGCGGGTGCATGTGGCCGCACATCTCGAGGAGGGCCGTGCGACGGGGCGACTCCGAAGGTGTGGGGCGTTGGCGGTTCGGGACGTCCGGTCGCCGATCGTTGTATGGCCCGTAGGCGGGGACGCAATCGCAGGACGATGGGCGGGACGGGCGGCGCCTCTGTCAGCAATCGTTGCCGTTCTCCTCTTGACGGCCGTATCAGCGGCCTACGCAGCGGACGGCCTCGTTAGTTCGCCGTTGTCACGCGGCAGTTCCACAGACGACGACTTCGGCACGTCCGTGGGCGTCGATGGCGACGTGATCGTGGTCGGTGCCCCGGGGTTCGGATTCTTCGGCGATGACGCTGGTCGCGCCTACGTCTACGAACGCGATGGGTCGGCCTTCACTCGGGTCGCCGTCCTCAGCCCGACCATCTCGGTGGCTCAAGATGCCTTCGGTCGCGGCGTGGCTATCTCGGGGGACACCATCGTCGTGGGAGGCGACAGCGCGTCGATCGGTGGAGAGCAGCCGACTTACGTGTTCCAGAAGCCGGCCGGGGGCTGGAATGGCGAGGTCCGTCCTGTGGCAACGCTTTCATCAACCGACGGGGTGGTGGCGTCAGCGAACTCCGGATTCGGGAACTCGGTGGACATCTCCGGCTCGACGATCGTCGTCGGCGACGAACCCCACGAGTACGTGTACGTCCGTCCCAGCGGCGGCTGGTCGGGAACCCTGACGGAGTCCGCCGTCCTCACCGGCGGACCGACAGGTTTCAACTCGAACAAGGGTCCCGTGGCGATCAGCGGCGACTGGATCGTGGCCGGGTCAGCCGACGCAACCGTCGCCGATCCGGTCGTGGCCTATCGCCGGCCGTCCAGCGGGTGGAGTGGTGACGTCACTCCTGTGGCCACGTTCGAGAGGCCCGGGGGCGTCAGCCGCCGGTGGGGTGAGGCCATCGCGATCGACGGCGGGACACTGGCGATCGGCTCGCCGGCGGAGCCCATCGGAGGCGGCGATGAACGCGACGGAGCCGTCTTCGTCTACGTGGCGCCGTTCGGCGGGTGGTCCGGTGACGTCACGCCGTCGGCCACCCTGCACGCCCAGAGGTTCCACCTGTTCCGCGAGCTTGGCACCCACGTGGCTGTCGATGGCGACTCCGTCTACGCCAGCGAGATCGAGTACCCGGCCCTGTTCCGCTTCATGCGTCCGGCCGCTGGCTGGTCGGGCGCGGTCACGGCCGAGATGATGGGAGGCGCGCAGGGGCGCCAGCTCGCCGCCGCGGACGGCCGTCTCGCGACAGGTGACTCGTTCTTCCACATCTCCCCGGGCTACTCGGGCCGAGCATTCGGCTTCCTGCCCGACGCGGACAATGACCAGGTCGCCGACATGGTCGACAACTGCCCCCTCGTCCACAACAAGGATCAGACCGACACGGACGGCGACGGGGACGGCAACGCCTGCGACGACGACGATGACGGCGACGGGCTCGACGACGGCGACGAGGTGACCCGTGGCACCGACCCGCTCGACGCCGACAGCGACGGCGACGGGCTCGACGACGGCGACGAGGTGACCCGTGGCACCGACCCGCTCGATCCTGACAGCGACGACGACGGGCTCGACGACGGCGACGAGGTGACCCGTGGCACCGACCCGCTCGATCCTGACAGCGACGACGACGGGCTCGACGACGGCGATGAGCTGGCCGCGGGCGCGGACCCCACCGACTCCGACAGCGACGACGACGGCATCCCGGACGGAGCCGACATCAACGTGCTCGCCGACATGATCGGCGCGTTACCGGCTGAGGTTTTTCTGTCGCCAAACCTTCGCAGCTCGATGCTGCGGGTGGTCGAGTCGGCAGAGCGATCGCTGGACGCCGACCGCGTGGCGCAGGGGATCGCCCAGCTTGACCGGCTGCAGTCCCGTACCGACGGCTGCGGGACCGCTCCCGACCGCGACGACTGGATCATCGACTGTGCGACCCAGCAGATGCTGGCTGCACGGATCGAGGCGGTGGTCGCCTGGTACAAGCCGTGACCCGGACCGGCCGGACGAAGGCCGCAGTCGCGGTCGTCGTCCAGCGATGCTCGGATGGAGTGGCGACCCGCGACCACCAACTCCGTCGACGTCGCACGTATAAGCCTGAATCCACGTGTGCCACGAGCACAAGGAAGGTAGGACGATGTAGAGGATCGTCATCACCTATTTGTGCGTAACTGTGCAGGAGATGGAGGTGTGGCCCTCCGGCGTCGCCTTGCAGGAGG
>Ga0326597_10008798_pt1 | contig 13578 bp, 12 predicted proteins | sample RVTome_12_FD_203789 | JGI IMG/M metagenome (GOLD analysis project Ga0326597, IMG submission 203789) | Soil microbial communities from uranium-contaminated site in the Upper Colorado River Basin, Wyoming, United States - RVT100D185 | ecosystem: Environmental > Terrestrial > Soil > Contaminated >... | reverse complement strand
GTGGGCGAGGAGCTGACCGGCATGGGAGCAATTCAAGAGCTCCTGTGGCCAGAGTGGGTGTCGGCCGAGGGGAAGCGGGTCCTGGCGGCGCGGGTGTCCTCACCGTGGCCGGGCAGGTCAAACGTCATCTCCTCCCGATCCCCGTTGAGACCCTGGGCATGCGTGAATTGACTTCAGGTTCCTCGGTCGATAGATTCCATCCGGTGTGTCCGGACCGATGACCCGCGATCCCCGGGAGGCAACGTGTCCCCCCTCCGGAGAGAACTGAGCCGCGACGGCTATCTGTTGTTCGGGGCCCGAGTCGCCCGGATGTTCGCTTACGGCTCCTTGGCCGTCGTCCTGGCCCTGTACCTGGCCGCCCTCGGGCTCGACGAGGCGCGGATCGGCCTTCTGCTGACGCTCACCCTGGTAGGCGATACAGGGATCTCCCTGTGGATGAGCACGCAGGCCGACCGGCATGGGCGACGCCGGATGCTGTTCCTGGGGTCGCTGCTTGTCCTGGGGGCCGGCCTGGTATTCATCGGCTCTGACGACTTCATCGTCTTGCTCCTGGCCGCGACGATCGGTGTGATCAGCCCCAGTGGCAACGAGGTCGGGCCGTTTCTCGCAATCGAGCAGTCCGCCCTGTCCCAGATCGTGACCGACGAAGGACGAACCGGGATCTTCGCCTGGTACAACCTCGTCGGGTCGTTGGCGACGGCAGTCGGCTCACTGGCTGGGGGAGTCCTTGCCACGCTGGGACAGCAATGGGGGATGACACCCCTCGCCAGCTACCGCACCGTGCTTGCGGGCTACGCGCTCATCGGTCTGGTGCTGGCCGTGCTGTTCCGGCGGCTCAGCCCGTCAGTGGAAGCCCGGCCGACCCCGCCGAGTCCACCCATCGCCTCAGAATCCCGTCTGGGCTTGCATCGCTCAGGCGGAGTAGTGTTGCGCCTGGCCAGCTTATTTGCCGTGGACGCCTTCGCAGGCGGCTTCGTGCTGCAGAGTATCGTCGCCTACTGGTTCCACGTCCGGTTCGGTGCCGACGAGGCCATGCTGGGAATGATCTTCTTTGGGGCCAACTTACTCGCGGGGATTTCGGCCTTGGCCGCCTCCGCCATCGCATCCAGAATCGGCCTGGTAAACACCATGGTCTTCACGCATCTGCCATCCAACATCCTGCTGATGATCGTGCCGCTGATGCCGACGCTGCCCCTGGCGATTCTCGTCCTGCTGATCCGGTTCAGCATCTCGCAGATGGATGTCCCCACGCGACAGTCCTACACCATGGCCATCGTCAGGCCCGAGGAGCGCTCTGCGGCGGCGGGGGTCACCGCAACCGCGCGCACCTTGGGCGCTTCGCTGGCCCCTGTGTGCGCGGGACTGCTCCTCAGTAGTCCAGCACTGATGAGCGGGCCATTCTTTCTGGCCGGCAGCCTCAAGATCGTCTACGACCTGCTGCTTCTCGCCGCGTTCCGCCACGTGAAGCCCGCCGAAGAACAAGAGCGCTCGATTCGCTGAATAAGTTGAATAAGTGAACTACGTCCCCTAGCTGTCCCCGTCCCCTAGCTGTCCCCTAGCCGTTTGTATGGGTCAATCAGAAGGAGCCTCGTCATGGAGGGTCTTGACCGTGGGACGGCCGTTGGTGACCGTGACCGAGGCCTCTCGGATTCCCAGGGTCTCGTGCCAGGCGCGGAGGCGGAAGGAGCCGGTGGGAACGCCCGTCAGGTCGAATGGGAACGAGGCCCGAAATCCGTGTAGAACTTTTTGGACCGGAATTCGTCTCCAGCCCAGATGAGACCTGGCGCGCCTTTGCGGCCTTGTCCCGCCTCGGGCGGGATTGGCGGTGAAAAATTCTGGTCCATCGCTGTCGCTGTCCCTGTCGCTGTCGTCTTTTCTGTCCGTCGCTATCGTCCTTTCCTCCCAAGGCCCATCAATCCCTCCTGAAAGATCCGCGCGTCCATGGCCTTCAGATCCGGGGCCACCCTGGGGCGGAACGCCATCTGACCGATCACGTCCCGTTCCAGGTCCACGCCCGGCGCCACCTCGGTCACCACCAGGCCCTCCCGGGTGATCACCAGGACCGCCCGCTCGGTGATGAACTGCACCCGCTGTCCCTGGGCCGCGGCATACTCACCGCTGAAGGTGATCTGCTCCACCCGCTGCACAAACTTCCGGAAGCGGCCCTCCTTGCGGATGCAGAGGCGCCCCCCTCCCACCTCGACCTCCAGGCCGCTGGCGGTGAAGGTGCCGCAAAAGGCCACCGCCTTTGCGCCCTGGGAGATGTTCACGAAACCGCCCACGCCCGGCATCCGGCCGTGGAACTTGCTCACATTCACGTTGCCCCGCTCGTCCGCCTCCGCCAAGCCGAGGAAGGTCAGGTCCAGGCCGCCCCCGTCGTAGAAGTCGAACTGGTATCCCTGGTCGATGATCGCCTCGGGGTTCGAGGACATGCCAAAGATCACGCCCGGGGCGGGAATGCCACCCGTGATCCCCTGCTCGATGGTGGCGGTCATCCGGTCCTCGATCCCCTCCTCGGCCACCACCCGGGCAATCCCATCCGGTATCCCCACCCCCATGTTCAGGACAGCCCGGGGGAGAGCGGCGATCTCCAGGGCGGCGCGGCGGGCGATCACCTTTCGCTCGTCCAGTTCCATGGGGGGAAGAGAGGAGATCGGGACGCGCACCTCTCCGCTGAGGGCCGGGTCGTACTCCCGCTCCACGCTCTGCCACTGGTCCGGGTGCACCACGATGTGATCCACCAGGGTGTGGGGCACCTTCACCATCTTGGGGTGCAGGCTCCCCGCCTTGGCCAGGCGCTTGACCTGCGCAATGACGATGCCACCCGAATTGCGGGTGGCCATGGCCATCGGCAGGACCTCGAGGAAGGCCGGCTCGTGCTCCAGCGTCAGGTTCCCCTTCTCGTCGGCGGTCGTTCCGCGGATGAAGCAGACATGCAGGGGAAACCGCCGGTAGAGGAGCCATTCGCGACCGGCCAAGGTTATCACCTCGATCAGATCCTCGGTGGTCCGGGCATTCAGCCGGCCACCCTCGATACGCGGGTCAATGAAGGTCTGAAGCCCGATGTGGGTGATCAGGCCGGGCCGCCCCGCCGCCACCTCGCGCAGCCACTGGGACATCACCCCCTGGGGCCAGTTGTACGCCTCGATCTTGTTGTCCAGGATGAGCTGGGCGTACTTCGGGGACATGCCGTAATGGCCCCCGATGTTTCGCCGGACCAGCCCCTCGCCCGTGAGAAGGTTCAGGCCGGTGCTCTTCCAGTCCCCCAGCCCCGACACGTGGAAAAGTGTCAGGTCGCGGGGTTGCCCCGTCTCCTCGAACTTTTCCGCCAGCGTCCGGATGAGCAGATCGGGTTCCACGTTGCCGCCGCCGGCCCCATGGATGGCCAGGGTGTCGGCTGACTTGACGAGGTTGATTGCCCCGCGGGCGGATATGACTTTGCTCATGGGGTGGTCTCAGAAGAAATATTCGAGGCGGCCGCCATTCAGGTCCAGCACCGCCCCGTTGATGTACGAGGCCGCCTCCGAGGCCAGGAACGCCACCACGCGGCCGACCTCTGGCGGCTCGCCGATCCGGCCCAGGGGGATCTGCTGCTGCAGCTTCTCCAGCACCGGCGGGGCCAGGATCCCCCGCAACGTGTCCGTCCCGATGAAGCCCGGGGCGATGACGTTGGCCGTGATCCCCTTGGGCCCGAGTTCCCGCGCGGCCGTCATGGTGAGGGCAATCACCCCCGCCTTGGCGGCGCCGTAGTGACCCAGGGTAGGACGTCCGCCCACGCGCCCATGGATCGACGACGTGTTGATGATCCGGCCCCACCCCTGCTTCAGCATGTGGGGTGCCGCGTACTTGATGCACAGGAAGACGCTGCGCAGGTGGTTGCCGATCATGAAGTCCCAGACGTCCTCGGGCATGTCCACCAGGGGCTTGTTGTATTGGGGGCCGGTCGTCCCCGCGTTGTTCACCAGGATGTCCAGACGACCGAAGGTCTTCAGCGTGGCCTCCACCAGGCGCTGGACGTCCGCCGTCTGGCTGACATCCGCCTGGACCGCCATGGCCCGGCAGCCCCGGCCCAGGAGCCCCCGCACGACCTCCTCCGCGTCGCGAACGCTCTTGGCCGTCGCCACGACCACGGCGGCCCCTTCGGCCGCCAGGGCCTCGGCCTCTGCCCGCCCGAGCCCCCTGCTTCCTCCCGTGACGATGGCCACACGGTCTTTGAGTCCGAGATCCATGAGGACCCCCTTCCAATGCTCAATGTAAAACCGACAACTGACAACCGACAGCCGGCCAACGCAGAACACGATTGGTCGGTTTCTAATTGTCGGTGGTCAGTTTTTCATTTCCCAAGGGCCTCTGCCAGCAGCGGCCCTACGGCGACCGGCTGGCGCTTCTCCACGGAGCTGACGGCCGCCGCCACCATGGCCAGCGAGCGGATGTTGTCCTCTACGTGTGTCTCCGGCCGGCGCCGCTCCCGGATCGCCGCCAGGAACTCCCGCAAGGCATAGGCCGTATCGGAGAACGGCATGGCCTCCGGCGGGATCACCTCCACCTGCCCATCCCGGTACCAGCGGACCTGGGAATCGGCCTCCAGCCGGAGCGTTCCTCCCTCGCCCACGAGCGTGATGATGCCGTCCTGGGGCGTGGAAAATCCCCGGGCCACCATGCTGCCGGTGTAGCTCACAGAGAGGCCCTGGTCGAAGGAGAGGATGGCATCCAGGGCCGGCAAGCCCCGGTACCAGCTCCAAGGCGGGCGCACACCCCACGCCACCAGCTCCGTGCATTCCTGCCCGGTGCAGGCACGCAGCAGGTCGAAGTGATGCACGGCAATATCGTGGAGGTACGGGTGCGGCATCTGTTCCCGCCAGGCATCGGTGGTCTTCCGCACGATGGCCTGCCGGAACTCGAAGCTGGCCGATTCCACCCGCCCGATCTTTCCCTCGCGGACCGCCCGCCGCAAGGCCATGGTCTGGGGCCGCCAGCGGTAGTTCTGGTCCACCATCACGATCGTGGAGTTGACCCGGCGTGCTGCTCGCACCACCTCGGCCGCCTCGACCATGTCCATCGCCAGCGGCTTCTCGGTGAGGACGTGCAGGCCCCGCTCCAGCGCGGCCACGATGGCGGTCTTGTGGACCATCTCCGGCAGGGCCACGATGGCGGCCTGTGCCCCGGCGCGGTCCAGGCCCTCCTCGATGGTGGCATATCGCCGAGACGGCGGCACCTTGAACTCCTCGCCGACCGTGGCGAGGAGGTCGGGATGCTTGGCCACGATCCCCGCCACCTCGCACTCCGGACAGGCCACGACCTCGCGCAGCCAGTTGCGCCCGAAGAACCCGAGACCCAGGATCAGAAATCGCATGCGTGCCTCATTACCCTTCCTTGGTCAGCAGCCGGCCGATGAGCAGGCGCTGGATCTGGTTGGTGCCGTCCCAGATCTGCTCGACCTTGGCGTCGCGCATCATCCGCTCGACCGGGTGATCCTTCAGGTACCCGTATCCGCCCAGGACCTGGACGGCGTCGGTCGTCACCTGCATGGCCATGTCGGTGGTGAAGAGCTTGGCCATGGCCGAGAACTTCACGAAGTCCGGGTCCTGCCGGTCGTACCGCCGCGTCCCCTCGTAGGTGAGGGCGCGGGCCGCCTCGACCTCGGTCGCCATGTCGGCCAGGAGGAACTGCACTCCCTGGAACTCGGCGATGGGCCGCCCGAACTGGCGGCGGGTCATGGCGTACCGGCGGGCGTAGTCCAGGGCCCCCTCGGCGATACCCAGCGCATGGGCCGCCGTGATGAGGCGGGCCGAGTTGAGCGATTCGACGCAGATCCGGAATCCGTCGCCCTCCTCCCCCAGGCGGTTCTCCACCGGGACCCGGACATCCTCCAGGGTCAGGGAGGTCAGCACCGACCCTCGCATCCCCATCTTGCGCTCATGGCGCCCCGGGCTGAGACCCGCTGTCCCCGCCTCGACGGCAAAGGCGGAGATCCCCCGGCGGCCGGCATCAGGGTCCGTCTTGGCAAAGATCGAATAGATGGTGGCGTTGTCCCCGTTGGAGATCATCGCCTTGGTGCCGTTGAGGACGTAGGCGTCCCCGACCCGCTTGGCCATGGTCTGCATCGCGGCCACGTCGGAACCCGCTTCGGGCTCCGTGATGGCCAGGGCCGCCAGTCCGCCTTCGGCCGCGTAGCGGAAAAGCAGGCGGGCCTTCAGGGACTCCGACCCGCCGATCAGCACCGGGCTGATGTTCGAGGCGCAGGTGAAGACGATGTGGGCGGCGGCCGCACTGACCTTGGCCAGCTCCTCCACCACCAGGCAGATCGTCGTGTGGTCCGCCCCCAGGCCTCCATACGCCTCGGGGATGACCAGCCGCAGAAGCCCGGCGTCACGGAACAGGGTCCACAGGTCCCACGGATATTCGTCCTTCTCGTCGATCTCTGCGGCGCGCGGGGCGACCCGTTCTTGCGCCATCCGCCGCACCGTCTCCAGGATCATCTGCTGCTGATCGGTCAGATCCATGACCTGTCCCTCGGTCTCTGGGCGACTCCGCCGGCCCGTGCCCCGACGCTTCCGGGGACGGCTCAGGCGGACTGGTATCCCATGGCCCCCGAGATGATCGCGGCCGTCCGGATCACCTCCTGGGCAATCTTCTCCAGCCGGGCGTCCGTCACCCGCGCCTTGAGCAGCGAGAGGCTGATGGCCGCCACGACCGCTCCTGCATGATCCCGGACCGGGGCCGCGAGGCACACCACCCCCTGATTCAGTTCCTCGTTGTCCACCGCGTAGCCCCGCTTCACGACGCCAGCCAGCTCCGCCTCCAGGCGCCGGAGGCTCGTGATCGTCCTGGGTGTCCGGCGCTCCAGCGGGCGCGCGGTCAAGAGCCGGCGGCGCTCCAGCGGATCCAGGTATCCCAGCAGCACCTTGCCCAGGGCCGTGCAGTGAGCCGGCACGAGCCGGCCGACGATGGAGGGGAACACGGCGCTGGGCGCGGCCTCCTCCCGGCCCAGGTAGAGCACCTGACCCTGATGCGGGACGGCGAGATGCGCGTTCGCCGCGAGGGCCCGCGCCAGGGACGTCGAGATATAGCGAGGGGTTCGGGGCAAGTCGGGCATGAGACCTCACGGAACGAACAGCGTTCGACAGTTCGGCTGTTCGGTGGTTCGGTTGTTCCAGAATCGCCGAACGGTCGAACAGCCGAACGGTTTTGGGCCTGCCGCAGCGGCAGGTCAAGCGGGTGCGTAGGGCTTGAACTCGTCCTTGAACTTCCGCAGCGACTCGCGCAGCGTGTCCAGGTCGCCGGGCTTCTTCCGCTCCAGCACCAGGTCCAGCGGCGCCGACATGCCCAGCACCGGGAAGAAGCCACGTTTGGAGATCTGCTCCTGGAAGCCGGCGCCCGTCTTCAGGTTGACGCCGCCGGTGGGCATGATCATCTTGCCGGTGTGCCGGTCGCGCTGGTACGGGGCCAGGAGCGCCCCCACCCCACTGGGGCCGTAAATGCTGGCGTTGAAGACCTTGATGGCGTCGGGCTGCAGTCCGTCCTCGCGTTCCAGGTAGTAGCTGAACTCCGATGGGGAGAAGCCGCCCGGCACCCCGAAGACCCTGGCCGCGCGCACCATCCGCACGAACTCGATGGGCTCGCGGCAGCCTCCCATGCACGTGTCGGGACCCACCACCATGTCGAATCCCATCTCGATGGCGGCCTCCAGTTCGCGAGGGTTGATCACGCTGCCCACGCCGATGACCATCGGATCGTTGGGCCTGGTCCGGAACGTCTCTTCGCGGCGCTTGCGCAGCTCGACCATCGCCTCTTTCACGATCCCCTCCGGGATGCGGAGGGTGACCTCGGCGATGTAGCCGGCCTCGGAGATGGCCTGGATGGTGTTGATCACATCCTGCGGGTTCCGCGCGTAATCCCGCGCCATGACCACGACGATGCCCTTCTGTCGGAGCGCCTTGTCCACCCGTGAGGGGTCTCTGGTGTAGCTGTCTGCCATGATCGCCTCCTGTGTCGTCTGACTACCGCAGCGCGACGACCCCGCCGCCCTTCTTGGCCCGGGCCACCTCGGCCTCCACCATGGCCTGGGTCACCATGGTGGTGTCGCCCGGCGTCTCCTGCACCAGGATGCCGTGGGCCGCGCCCCACTCCACGGCCTCGTCCAGGGTCTTGCCTTTCAGCAGGGCCGCGATCACGCCCGAGGCAAAGGAATCGCCGCCGCCGGTGCGGTCGGCGATCTCGACGTTGCGCCGGACGGCCCCCTGGTAGAGCTTGTCCTCCCCCACGTCGTACAGCACGGCGCCCCAGTCGATCCGGTCGGCCGAATGGGCACCCCGGAGCTGCGTTCCAATGAGCTTCAGGTTCGGGAAGTCCTTGGCTACTCTGCGCAGCAGGCTGACGTAGGCCGCGAGCCATTCCTCCATGTCGGCGGTCTTGGACACGTCCACGCTGTAGCCCAGCGCGTCGTCGAAGTCGCTCTGGTTGCCCACCAAAAAGTCCACGTGTGGCACGATCTGGCGGTTGATGCTCCGGGCCCGGTCCTTGTTGGGCTCGACGTTGGCGCGGTAGTTCAGGTCGCTGGAGCGGAGGGTCCCGTACTGCCCGGCCTTCTTCAGGTACTCGACGGCCGTCTCCGCCGTCTTGGGCGAGAGCAGGGTGTAAATCCCGCCGGTATGGGCCCAGCGCACCCCCTCCTCCCCGAAGAGCCTGTCCAGGTCGTAGTCGGCACCGCCCACCTCGCGGACGGGCGTGTGGGCGCGGTAGTACTCCGTCTTGGAGGGGATCACGCCCTTGCCGCGGAAGGTGGCGTTGATCCCGTTCATCAGGGTGCCCTTCTTATCGGTGGCGTACTTCCCCTTTCCGCTGTTGCTGAACCAGACGATGTGGCCGGTGTTCACGCCGGCTTCCCGGAGCTGGGTGCTGATGTTCCGGCCGAAGCCGTCGTCCACCAGGGCCGTCAGCACCGTCGTCCGCAGGCCGAAGCAGTAGGACAACCCCTCCGCCACGTTGACCTCGCCGCCGCCGTGCCAGATGCGGCAGGTGCGGGCCCGCTCGAACGGCACGTCGATCGGGTCGAAGCGGATCATGACTTCCCCGAGCGCCACCCCATCCCACCTGCATTTCTCTGCCGCCTTGATGCTGAGATTCGCCATGTTCTGCAGGCACCTCCTTCCGATCGCCGCACATCAACGAAAAAGACACACCCCCAACCGCCCACACGGAAGAATGTATGAACGCTGGCGAGAGCGCGGAGAGAACTGGTCGGGTGCGGGTCCTCCTGCCCGGCACGGTGTCAAGACGTCGGCGCAACGACGTGCCGTGAGAGGCGTGGCCTTCCAGGGGGTTTGAGCCTTGCAGACCCCGAGACTCGCAGCGGGCCGGATTGTGACTATCCGAAAATTGATCTTCAAATATCAAAACCCGACTCCTGCTGTCAAGGCGAATCCCCGACGCGCTCCGTCGAATCGGACCATGGGCCCATCCCGGCCGAATGCCCGCAGGCCTACTTTCGTCTTGACACCCGCGTCGCGGATGGTACGTTCTGCCTGGCGACACCCTACGCTTGGGCGCGCGGGTTCGTCGTCCTCCGCGGCTCCGGCGGCCGGAAGAACAGTGAGGAGTCGAGGGTGCTGATCCCGATCGGACACGAGGACCAGAAGGTCACGCGCCTGCCGTGGGTGACCATCGCCCTGGTAGTCGCCAACCTGGCGGCCTTCCTCCTCACCCTTCCGGTGGTCGAGCGACAGGCTGCCGGAACCCGGCAGCGGGTCGAAGAGGTCGTGCGGTACGCCATGGAGCGTCCGTACCTCCGCCTGCCCGCCGAACTCGCCCGCATTGTGCCCGCCCAGCGGCCGCCAATCGGTCTCTCGGCCGAGACGATTGCCGACGAACAAGCGCGCCTGGATCGCCTGCTGCGTGACCTCCGCTCCACGGCCATGGACACCGTCTACCGGATCTATGGCTACGTGCCGGCTGAACCCCACCTGCTCTCCCTCTTCACGTCCATGTTCATGCACGGGGGGTGGTTCCACCTCATCGGGAACCTGCTGTTTCTCTGGCTGGCCGGGGGCAGCCTGGAGGATCGCTGGGGGCGCATCTTCTTCCCCATCCTCTATCTGGTGAGCGGGGTCGTTGCCACCCTGACTCATGCCGCCATGCACCCACAAAGCCTTGTCCCCATGGTGGGGGCCTCCGGTGCCATCGCCGGCGTGATGGGCGCGTTTCTGGTCCGGCAGGCCACGACGCGGATCCGGTTCTTCTACTGGGTCTTCATCTTCCGCGGCACGTTCTACATGCCGACCTACGTCGCCCTTCCCCTCTGGCTCCTCCAGCAGTTCGCCATAGCGCGGTCCGGCACCACGGGCGGCGTTGCCGTGTGGGCCCACATCGGAGGTTTCCTGTTTGGAACCACCGTGGCCGTCCTCATCCGCCTGACCGATCTTGAAACGAAGGTCCTCGCCCCCGGCATCCAGAAGAAGACGACCTGGACCGCGTCCGAGCGGCTGGCAAAGGCGCTGGAGAAGCTCGACGGGGGGAACACCGACGGGGCGATCACGGACCTGGAGGGGCTGCTCAAGGCACGGCCGGACAACATCGAGGCGCGAGCCTCCCTCATCACCGCCTACATGCGCAAGGAGGATCGCGCCGCCGCCGGCAGGGAATCGGCAAAGCTGGTGGGCGCGTACCTCAAGGCCCGGGACATGGATGGCGCCCTCGCCGCGGCCGTGGAACACGGGCAAGGCTATGCCGAGGTGCCGCTGGCCATGCGCGACATGCTGGCCCTGGCCGCGCGCCGCGAGAAGCTCCAGCAGCACCAGGAGGCGGCAGGCCTGTACCGGGATGCCATCGCGGCGTGGCCCGAGGATGCCCTCGCGCCGAAGGCCCTGGTGGGTTTTGGCCGGCTGCAAAACGCGGCCTTCCAGCAGCCCGAGGTCGCCCTGGAACTTCTCGAGCGCGCCCGCACCCACGCGAAGGTGACCCCCGAGTTCCAGAGGGCCAGCGAAGAGCTGATTGCCGCCATCCAGCGCGAGCAGCGGCGCGCGGGGCGGCCGCCCCTGGCCGCCCCGGCCACCGAGTCCAGCCCATCCTGGAATGAGGGGCCGCCTGCGGCTGCCGTGATCGAGATGCCTGTCCGGGAGGATGCGGAGCAGCCCGCCACCGCTCCGCCGCCGGAAAGGCAACTGGTCTCGATTCCCATGCGCGCCGTGGGGATTGACGCCCGCGGTCTTCACCTCCAGGATCGAGGCGGGAAGACGGGCCACCTGGCGTGGCACCAGGTGACGGGAATCTCCGTCGCCACCATCGGGGATGCCAGCGCCCCAGGTGAGGCCCCCAGCCACCTGGTTCTGGATCTGCTGATGGCCCAGAAGAGTCCGCCGGTGGACGGCACGGTCCGGTGCATCCGCCTCTCCCTGGAAGATATTGCCATCCCCCAGCTCCAGGGCGAACCGTCACCCGTTCGCGGGTTCCAGCGGCTGGTGGCCACGATCCTCAAGACCACGGGCGCCCAGGCCCATCCGAACCGCGAGGCCTGCCTGGGCGCTACCGGGTACCCCGCCTTCCCGAACCTGGCCGCCTACGAGGCCGACCTCGTCGTCCACCTTCCGGCCGCCGACCCTCCCACCAGCGCACTTTCAACTTGACACGGACCTCGTAGGTGATACCGTCTGGCGGCCTCGACGGCCTTCCTTCCTCCGTCGCCTACCTCGACGCCCCGGAGTTCCAGAAGTTCTGGGACAAGGACGCCAAAATGCTGGCCGACGCCATCAAGCGTGTGGGCAAGATCGAGGAGAAAAAATAGAGAGCCCGCGGTATCCTGCCCCTTGGAGGTTAGAAAGGGATACAGCGAAAACCGTCCTCGTCGGAGAAGAGAGATGGTATGCAAGATGTTTCAGGTGGACGCGTTCACGGACAAGCCGTTTGCGGGGAATCCGGCGGCGGTGTGCATATTGACGGAGCCCAGGGACGCGGGGTGGATGCAGCGCGTCGCAGCGGAGATGAACCTGGCCGAGACGGCCTTTCTGCTCAAGCGGGAGAACGGATTCAACCTGCGCTGGTTCACGCCGACGATCGAGGTTGACCTGTGCGGGCACGCGACCCTGGCGAGTGCGCATGTGCTGTGGGAGGCAGCATATTTGAAGCCGGACCAGCCGGCCCGGTTCTCCACGCGCAGCGGGCTATTGACCTGCGAGCGCAAGGGTGCCTGGATCGAAATGGATTTCCCGGCCGAACCAGAAGAGAAATCCTCTACCCCTCCAGGCCTGGAAAAAGCCCTGGGAATCACAGCGAGCTACGTCGGCAAGAACCGGTTTGATTTCCTGGTGGAGGTTGACTCGGAGGACACTGTGCGGAAGTTGAAGCCGAACTTTGGGTTACTTGGGGAGATTCCCACCCGCGGCTTCATCGTCACGAGTCGCGCCACCTCCCCCGGCTATGACTTCGTCTCCCGGTTCTTCGCGCCGAGGGCGGGAATCCCCGAAGACCCCGTCACGGGCTCTGCCCACTGCTGCCTGGGCCCCTTCTGGAAGACCCGGCTCCACAAGGACGAATTCGTCGCCTATCAGGCCTCTGCCCGCGGTGGGGTCGTTCGCGTCCGCCTGGGCGGGAACCGCGTTTATCTCGGCGGCCAGGCCGTCACCGTCCTCCGCGGCGAACTCGTCTAATCCGAAACATTTCACCGCAGAGGGCGCAGAGACCGCAAAGGACAACCCTACCTCACCAGATCCAAGACATATGACCGTCCAGAATCTTCGGGCCCCTCTCTCGGATTTCGGCCCCTCGGACCTTGAAGTCTCGGGGTGTTCTCTGCGTATTTTGCGTCCTTTGCGGTTCAACCGCAATGTTTGGGTCGAAGATTCCCTGGAACAGCCACCCAGGGGCCTCGTTGCGCCAGCCCGGGCGGTTTCAACTTGACATCAGCGGCTGGCGTGTTACGGTCCGGCCGCCCAAAAGCCATGGCGTCCCCGAACAGCCGTACCCGTTGCCGACCCTCGCGAAGAGGAGGAGCACGCGGATGAGAATGGGTGGGCTAATCCTTCTGCTCGTGGCGCTCCTGCTGGCCGCCAGCCTCGAAGGGTGTGCGACCTTTCGCGGACTCGGAGAGGATCTTCAAAACCTCGGGAAGAAGTTAGAGGACAAGGCCTCGAGATAGCGGCCCCGTCGCCACCCTGGCCTCCTTCCACCACAGCCCGGTGCACGATTCGAGCGCTGAGCATCCCCGTTTCCATGCCACTTTTTTCCCTCCCCTGGTTTCGCATTGCACAAGCCGGACGTTGCCCCAGAGTTCTCACCCGTCTTGCACCCGCCTGCCCGGCTTCTCCAAGCTGCCAGCATGTCCTTCCAGGCGACGCACGACTGCAAGCTTTGGGACCCAACAATTGTACTTATCATGCGCCGTTCCCTTCGTACAAGATGATGCGCGCGGGGGGCCCTTGTGCTAGGCTCCGGGGCAGCGCCCGCGCCGACCCCGGTCAGCCGGGGGGATGATGGGGGAAAAAGGAGTCATCCATGCCGTCAACCAAGTCTGCGCCGACGTTCTTCGAGACCGTCAACCTCCACTTCGAGAAGGCGGCGGCCCTTACCGACTGTCCCCGGGGCTTG
>Ga0326597_10008797_pt1 | contig 13579 bp, 10 predicted proteins | sample RVTome_12_FD_203789 | JGI IMG/M metagenome (GOLD analysis project Ga0326597, IMG submission 203789) | Soil microbial communities from uranium-contaminated site in the Upper Colorado River Basin, Wyoming, United States - RVT100D185 | ecosystem: Environmental > Terrestrial > Soil > Contaminated >... | reverse complement strand
AATACGCCGCCGCGCTGCTCGTCGTGATCGCGCTGATCATGGCGCTGCACTGGGTGCTGCGCCGGTTTTTCGCCGACGGGGCCAAGGGCCGGCCAACGGCGCTGCGGCGCCGGGACCGGCGCCTCGGGGTGATCGAGGCCGCCCAGGTCAGCCCGCGCCATCGCCTGCTGCTGGTGCGCCGCGACGACCGCGAGCATCTGCTGCTGATCGGCGGGGCAACCGAGATCGTGATCGAGACCGACATTCCCCATGTGAGCGGCGAGGCCGATGTCAGGGTGCGCCCGGTCGAGCCCCGGCTCGGCGCCGAGCGCGAGCGCGGGGGAGGAAGCTACCGGCCGGCGGACGAGTTCGAGCCGCGCGCGCCGGCCGCGCGCCGGCCCCTGACAACGCCCGGTTTCGGGCTGCCGGGCCGCGACGACGATGATTTCGGCGATGACCGGCCCGAGCGCGAATACGGCGCCGGCGAGCCCGTCCGCCGCGGCGACTACCGGGACCGCGACCGCGACGAGGAGGTCGAGGATCACTCGCCCTTCGCCGCGCTGTCGTCATCGCCCTACGGCCGTGACGATCGCGCGAGCGGGAGCGGGCGCTCACCGGTCCCGGGGCGCGGCGAGCGGTCCGCCACCGACTACCACGTCGTCGACGATGATGCGGACGACCGCAGCGGCGAGGAGGACCGCGAGCGGGATGTTCCCGATCCGACCGAATCGCGAATCCTCAGCCGGTTTCTCAAAAGGGACGAACCCTGACCCATGGCTTTGTCCGACCTTGCGCGCTCCCGAATCGTCGGTGGCGCCACCCTGACGCTCGCCCTGATCCTGGCCGCGCCGGCGCTCGCCCAGTCGGTGACGATCGGGCTCGACGAGGGCACCGGGATCACCGATCGGGCGTTGCAGCTCATCGCGCTGATCACGGTCCTCAGCCTCGCCCCGTCGATCCTGGTGATGGTGACGTCGTTCACCCGGATCGTCGTCGTCCTGTCGCTGCTGAGAACCGCGATCGGCATCCAGCAGTCGCCGCCCAACGTGGTCATGATCTCGCTGGCGTTGTTTCTCACCGCCTTCGTCATGATGCCGGTGTTCACCGAGGCCTACCGGGCCGGAATCCAGCCGCTGGCCGCCAACGAGATCGAATTTCCGGAGGCGTTCGAGCGCGCGTCGGTGCCGTTTCACGGCTTCATGATGGCGCATGTGCGCGAGAAGGACCTCGACCTGTTCGTCACCATGGCCGCGCCGGAAAAGACGGCGATCACCGCGCCCTCCGAGGTGCCGCTTCAGGTGCTGGTGCCGGCGTTCGTGATTTCCGAGCTGAAGCGGGCGTTCGAGATCGGGTTCCTCTTGTTCGTTCCGTTCATCGTCATCGACATGGTGGTGGCGTCGGTGCTCATGTCGATGGGCATGATGATGCTGCCGCCAATCATCATTTCGCTGCCGTTCAAGCTGATCTTCTTCGTGCTGGTCGACGGCTGGCACCTGGTGACGGGCTCGCTGGTGGAGAGCTTCGCGCGCTAGCCCGGACTTCTCACACCCTCGCGGGCGTCACGGAGGCGAATTTGCGGTCAGGCCAGGAAAAGCGTGCAGAGCGTAGTGGGGCTACGGTCAAACGGTTTGACGCAGCCTGTCCGCAAAAGCGCCCCGCCCTCCGGGTCGCCCGGGGCGGGCCGTCCGGTTCGTCGACGTCCTCAACCGTAGACCATGCTACGCTTTTCGGACGTCTCCTGCCGGAGCGGCGCCGCCCCGGCGCGATGACGCCTCGCGAGGGTGTGGGAAGTCCGGGCTAGCTGTTCAGTGCCGGAAGTGCCTGATGCCGGTGAAAACCATGGCGACTCCGGCCTTGTCGGCGGCGGCGATGACTTCCTTGTCGCGCACCGAACCGCCCGGCTGGATCACCGCCGTGGCGCCGGCCTCGATCGCCGCCTCGAGCCCGTCGGCGAAGGGGAAGAACGCGTCCGACGCCACGACCGAGCCTGTGGTCAGGGGCGCATCGAGCCCGGCCGCGCGCGCGGCCTCGCCCGCCTTGATCGCCGCGATCCGCGATGAGTCGACCCGGCTCATCTGCCCCGCCCCGATTCCCACCGTCGCGCCGTCCTTCACATAGACGATGGCATTCGACTTGACGTGCTTGGCGACGCGGAACGCGAACACGAGGTCGGCGCGCTCGGCCGCGCTCGGCGCGCGCTTCGTCACCACCGTGAGCTCGCCCGCGCCGACCCGCGCGGTGTCGCGGTCCTGCACCAGCAGGCCGCCGGGGAGCGACTTCCACTCGAGCGCGGCCTGGTCCGGATCGGGCAGCCGGTCCACCAGCAACAGCCGCAGACCGGACCTGGCCGCGAGCACCGCCCGCGCCGCCTCGTCCGCGCCCGGGGCGATGATGACCTCGGTGAAGATTTTCGCGATCTCCCGGGCCGTTGCCTCGTCGAGCGGCTGGTTGGTCGCGACGATGCCGCCGAAGGCGCTCACCGGGTCGCAGGCCAGCGCCAGCCGGTAGGCGTCGGCGAGCCCGTGAGCCGCCGCGACCCCGCACGGGTTGGCATGCTTGATGATCGCGACCGAAGGCCGGTCGGGGTCGAGATCGGTGACGAGCCTCAGCGCCGCGTCGGCATCGTTGATGTTGTTGTAGGAGAGCTCCTTGCCCTGCACCTGCGCTGCCGCGGCGATGCCGCAAGGCGCGCCCGAGGCGTAGAACGCCGCGCTCTGGTGCGGGTTCTCGCCGTAGCGCAGGCTCATGACGAGGCGACCGGCAAAGGCGCGGCGCCGCGGCGCCGCATCGCCGACCACGCCGGCGAGCCACGCCGAGATCGCCGCGTCGTAGGCGGCCGTGCGCGCAAACGCCCGCTCGGCCAGCCGGCGGCGCAGCGCATCGCCGGTGCCGCCATGCTCGGCGATCTCCCCCGCCACCTCGTCATAGTCCTCAGGCTCGACCACCACCGCCACGTGGGCGTGGTTCTTGGCCGCGGCGCGGATCAGCGCCGGGCCGCCGATGTCGATGTTCTCGATCGCCTCGTCGAACCCGGCGCCCGACGCGATCGTCTCCTCGAACGGGTAGAGATTGACCACCGCGAGATCGATCGCGCCGATGCCGTGCTCGACCATTGCGGCTTGATCGCCCCGGTGGCCCCGCCGGCCGAGAAGGCCGCCATGAATCCTCGGATGCAGGGTCTTGACCCGGCCGTCCATGATCTCGGGAAATCCGGTGACAGCCGCGACGTCGGCCGCCGCGATGCCGGCGTCCCTGAGCAGCCTCGCCGTTCCGCCGGTCGAGATCAGCTCGACGCCGGCATGCGTCAGCCTGCGCGCAAAATCGGCGAGGCTCGTCTTGTCGGACACCGACAGGAGGGCCCGGCGTACCGGCTGGAACCGATCGGGCATCGAGGCGCTCCCGCTGTTGGCAATGGCGCCCGATAGCATGGCCCGCGCGCAACCGCAAAGCCCGATCAGTCCGCGCCGCGGCCGCCATCCCGGTGGTCATCGGCACTGTCATTCCCGCCCGGCGCGCCGTCATCGCCGGAAGGCTGCCGGGGCGCGTCCCGGCCGCTCTCGGGGGCAGGCGAACCGTCGAGTCGCGGCTCGATGCGCCGGCGTTCGTCCGGCCGTTCGCCCGCGCGCTCCCGACCGCCGCCGGCGAGCGGACCGGTCCTGAGCGATGGCTCCCCGCGCGCTGCCTCGCGCGTCCCGGGACGCGTCCGGCTGGCGGCTGTCGCGGTTGGCGTCGCCAGGCTGCGGAATGGCCTGTCGCCGGTCTGCGGCCCGCCGGGGGCGACTGGCCTTCGTGGCGGCGCCGGCTCGGGCGGTGGCCGCGCGGACGCCGGTCTGGCGGCTCGCGGCCGCACCCGCCAGAGCGAGCCGCGAGCCGGCTCGCGGCCGGCCCGGGGTCCTGCCTCGCCAACCCGAGCGGCCGCATCCTCGCCCGCCGCACCGCCACCCTCCTTGGGCACGCGCGCTCGCCGATCCTCACCGGCCCCGACCGCCGGCACCGCCGGCTCGGCGGCTGGCCGCGCCGGCTCCGCCGGTCGATCGATGCCCTCGTCATCGGCCCCGCCATCGCCGGACCCGGTCGGATCGACCGTGAGCGGCAGCACCTGCTCTTCGCGTTCGCCCTCGCGCAGCTCGCGCACCCGCGGCACGTGATCGGACCCGCCCATCTTGAAGGTCCAGCGGATCAGCGCCTCGTTTCCGCACTGGCCGAAGATCACGATCTGCTCGGACCGGCGGACGCCCTTGGGATCGACCAGATAGACGCTTTCCTCGAGCCTGAGGCTGGAGCCGAAAACCGAAAACCGCCAGGTTTCATCGCCGGGCAGCGCCAGCAGCGCCGAGCGCGAGTCCTGGGACACCGACGCGCGCACGCCGGGGTGAAGATGAAACCTGATCGAGAACCGCCGGGTTCGGCTGAACAGCGTGCTCGAACGGGTCAGCCGGTCCTGACCTTCCACCGTCTTGCCGTTGCGGGACACGGCGATGCGGCGATGATGGATGATGCCGAGCCGGCGATAGCCGTCGTGCCGGGCCTCAACGACAAGTTCCTCGGGCGTGTCGCTTCGTGTCACGACGACATCGCGAGGACCGGAGATGATCGGGGTTCCGAACAGTCGCTGCAGCGGCCCGTGGGTCAGGTAGCGCGCCGAAGAGACATTGCCGACGATGACTGCCGAATGCGCCGCGGTCGCCCGCGCCGCCTGGCGCCATTCCTCCTTGAGCGTCGCGCCGCCGCCGCAATTGGTGATGATCCGCGCCGGTCCCGACGACAGCTCGAACGCGAGACACCCGGCATGGGCGCGGTGACTGACCGAGGTCGGCGGCGGCCTGCCCACATCCATGAGCACGATGGTCTTGCCGGCTTCCAGCCGCTGGTACCCCGATTGCGGCGCCTGTTCGGGCACGCGCCCGCGCGAGTCGTCATAGGCGAGGATCGCCGAGACCACATCGACCGGAGTGCGCCCCATGCCGTTGAACAGCCCGAACGAGCCGTCGCCGTAGCGGAAGAAGCGGACCATCGGCATCATCCGGTCGATCGCCCCGATCAGCGCCTGAGGCGGGGCGAGGTCGCGGCTGAGGAAGGTCTGCCTGAGCGGCAGCAGCTCCAGCAGGATCGCCGGAATGGCGCCCGGATCGCGGCTGATATGGCCGCCGTCCGGCAACACCTGGCGGTCGAGCTCGGCGGCCAGCAGCCGCGCCGCCCTCACCTGCAGCCGCTCGAGCCCGCTGATGCAGAGCGTCGCGTAGGCCATGGCGAGATGGGCGGTGAGCCGCGGCAGCCCGTCCGGCGCGCTGTTGACGTTGCGCGCGAGGTACCTGAGCTGGCGCCCGAGGGAGCGCATCACCGTGCGGTAGAAGTCGGGATCGGCCTGGGAGAGATAGGCCGGCGAATGGGCGAGCCAGGAAATGATGCGCCGGGCGACCACCTGCGGTTTCCAGCCGACCGGGTGGCCACGGCCCTGGACCGCGATCCAGTCGCCGATCAGCGCCCGCGCGTTGACCCGGCTGATCGGCTCGTCGGCGGCGTGGAAATGGCGGAGCCACGAGAAGCCCAGCAGCTCCTCTTCCCAGGCATCGCTCGGCGGATCGAGCGTGAACGGCGAGACCGCGCCGATCTCGACCGCGGTGCCGGACAGCGAAAACCGGCCCCGGTAGATGTCTGCGGCGACGGTCGGGTCCGCGGTTCTGAGGTCATGCGGCGCGATCAGGAGCCGGCTCGGCGCGCGGCCGTCGAATGGCAGGCCGCCGGCGAACAGGTTCGCGACACGCGCAGCCAGGCGCTGGGCACCGCTCGCGGCGACAAACCCGATCAGCCTCGCACGGTCGCTCGTCGAGGTCATTTCCTTCCTTCGCCCTCAGTGCCACGGACGGGGCATTTCCGCGTGCGTCCGCTGCGAAGGATGAACAGATCGATTGTCCCTCAACAACAACAATAGTGGCAACGGCGCAACGGGCCCGAGATTTAGCATCCCCGGTCCTGATTCGTCGCCATTTTCTTCAGAAGGGCAATGTAGAACCCGTCATTGCCGCCCTGATGTCCAAGCGCGGTCGGCAGCACCCGCATGTCGCCGCCGGGCAGGATCGATCCGGCAAATCCCGGCACGTTGGCGGGCGCGATCGGCCATCGCCGGACCCGCGGATCGTCGCGCAACAGACGGTCCACCTGATGCTCGCCCTCCTCGGGCTCGAGCGAGCACACGCTGTAGACGATGAGCCCGCCGGGCCTGACCATATCCACCGACGCGGCGAGCATCTTCGCCTGCGGTTCGGCCAGCGGCCCGATATCACCCGGGCGGCGGCGGCGCAGGATGTCGGGATGGCGGCGCATGACGCCGGTCGCCGAGCACGGCGCGTCGAGCAGGACCGCGTCGGCCGGGGCCGGCGGCCGCCAGGCCGCCGCGTCGGCGACAACCTCATCGGCGGCGAGACCGAGCCGTTCGAGATTCGCGTCGAGGCGCTCCATCCTGTGGCGATCATGATCGACGGCGGTGACCCGCGCCCCGGCCGATGCGAGCCGGGCGGTCTTGCCGCCGGGCGCGGCGCAGAGGTCGATGACATGGCTGGCGCGCACGTCGCCGAGGACCCGCGGGGCGATCGCGGCGGCCGCGTCCTGGACCCACCATGCGCCGGCCTCGTATCCCTCGAGCGCCGGGACGTGTCCGGGCTTGGTCAGGCGCACCGTTCCCGGCACCGGGCATGCGCCGCCGAGGCGCCTTGCCCAGTCCTCGGCGTCCTCGCCGGCGGCGAGCGAGAGGTCGAGCGGCGGCTCGTCCAGCATCAGCGCCGCGATCGCCCGGGTCTCGCCCGCGCCATAGGTCCCGGTCCAGCGGCGGGCGAGCCAGTCCGGCAGCACCATCGCGGCGGCGTCCTGGCCGGCGACGATCGGCGGCCCCTCGCGCGCGAGGCGCCGCAGCACCGCGTTCACCAGCGGCTGCATCGCCCTTCCGCCGCGCTCGGCGCCGGCGAGCGCGACGGCGATGTTGACCACGGCATGGACCGGCATGTCGAGGAACAGCAATTGCGCGGCCGCGCTCTCGAGGATGATCGCGACGGCGCCGGCCCGCTCATCGATCGGCGTCCTCAGGAACGAGGCGAGCACCGCGTCGATCTGCACCAGGCGGCGCAGGGTCGCGGCGACGATCCGGTGCGCCAGCGCCCGGTCGCGCTCGTCGAGCCGCGCCATGTCGCCTTGCGCGAGGCTGTCCCCGATCGCCCGGTCGAGCGGCGCGTTCGCGGTGAGAACCCGGGCGAGGATGCCGACCGCGGCCCGCCTCGCGGGAAGGCCGCGAACCTCTCCCGCGGGCTTGGCGCGCGGCGGCGAACGGTCCAAGCGGCTCAGCCCCACGGGCCGCGGCGAGGTTCGCGCCGAGCCCGCGCCTCGCCCCAAGGCCCGGGCGCGCGCTCGTCGCGAGGCGCGGCGGCCCGCGCGCGCGGCGCCGGCCCCGCCTCCCGCGCCAGCTCCTTGAGCGCGGCGATCCGGTTCGCGGTCGCCGGGTGGGTCGAGAACAGATTGTCCATCCGCTGGCCGGACAGCGGGTTGACGATGAACAGGTGCGCGGTCGCCGGGTTGCGCTCGGCCGCCGGATTGACGACGCCGCGCACCGCCCGCTCGAGCTTGCCGAGCGCCGAAGCGAGCCACATCGGGTCGCCGCAGATCAGGGCTCCGGCGCGGTCGGCCTGATACTCGCGCGCGCGGCTGATCGCCATCTGCACCAGCGCCGCGGCGAGCGGGGCGAGGAACACCATGGCGATGGTGCCGACGAGCCCGACCGGATTGTCGCGCCGGCCGCCGAGGAAGGTCGTCCACATCGCCATGTTGGCGAGCATCGAGATCGCGCCGGCGATGGTCGCGGTGACGGTCATGATCAGCGTGTCGCGGTTCTTGATATGGGCGAGCTCGTGGGCCATGACGCCGGCGATCTCCTGCCGGCTCATGAGCTCGAGCAGCCCGGTCGAGGCGGCGACCGCGGCATGCTCGGGGTCGCGGCCGGTCGCGAACGCGTTCGGCTGCGCGCTGTCCATCACATAGACCCGCGGCATCGGCAGGTCCGCGCCGCGGGCGAGATCGGCGACGATCGCGTGGAACTCCGGCGCCGTGCGCTCATCGACCTCGCGCGCGCCGTACATCGAAAGAACCATCCGGTCCGAGTTCCAGTAGGCGAAGGCGTTCATCGCCGCGGCGAGGAGGAACGCGATCACCATGCCGCCGCCGCCGCCGAGCGCATAGCCGACGGCGAGGAAGAGGCCGGTGAGCGCGGCCAGCAGCAGCGAGGTCTTGAACCAGTTCATGGGGCTCCCGTGGTCTCCTCTCGAAGGCTCCTCGCCGGCGGGCGTGCGGGCCAGTCGTCCCGGCGCGTGCAATTCGCGCCCGCCGCCGCTAAATGTTGGGGCCGGGACCCGGTCCCGCAAGCTTTGACGCAAGAGACTGAGATGGCCGATGATCCCGAGACCCGCGCCGAACCGGAACCGCCGCGCGCGCTGACGCCCGAAGCCAGGCGCGCGCTCGCCGAGGCCGAGGCCCGCCGCGCCGCCGCCGGGGCGGCAGGGGCTAGGACATCGCCGAAGGAAATCGATGGCCCGGACGGCCCCGAGCCGACCCGCTACGGCGACTGGGAGCGCAAGGGGCTGGCCTCGGATTTCTGAGGCGTATTTGGCTCGCACCGCACCCGCCCGCGTCCGACCGGGCCGGCATCCCGAACGCCGGTCGTCCCCGGGTCCGGCGCCGGCGGCGCCCCGGCCCCCGCCCGATCGTCATCCCGGAGCCCGGGCGAGCCCCGGCATCCGGGATCGAGGGCCGCTTGTCCCGACGCGCGCCGCGCTGGGTCCCGGACAGCCCGATTTTCCTTCGAAATCCGTGGCCCGGCTCACGACCGCAAATACGTCGGCCTGACCTTCACCGAGTTGACGAGCTGCTCGACCTTCTCGACCACCGCCTTGCGCAGCGCCTCGGTCTCCTTGACGTCGAGGCCCTCGACCGTCTGGGTCCGCATGTGGGCGTTGATCATGCCGATGATCTGACTGGCCGACTTGTCGGCATCGGCTGAGTTCTCGAGAATGACCTTGGTCAGCGCCATGGTGAGGAGCTTGACGGCGTTGAATTCGACGAGAAACCTCTCATTGGGCGTGTTCAGCATCGCGCGTGTTCCGTGGCCGGGGGCGTGAAAGGCCGGAACGATGGCGAGCGCCCGGCGCGGTGTCAACATCGGCCGGATGGCCGTACCGGACACTGCCCCGGCAAGCAACCGTAGCCCGGATGGAGCGCAGCGCAATCCGGGTCTCCAACGGCGAAGGAAGGTGGCCCGGACGAACGGGGCGCGGCGGGGAAGTCCGGCCGGGCTTGGGCGCGTCCCGCGCCCTTCGGCCACCCCACGCCTGCTCCATGCCGTCACCCCGGCGAAAGCCGGGGTCCAGTCGGGCCCCACCGCAAGCTGTTGATTGCAAGCTGGATTCCGGCTTTCGCCGGAATGACGTTCGAGCGTGTAGCCCGGATGGAGCGCAGCGAAATCCGGGGCGGCCCGGCGGGCGCGTCAGGCGCGAAGCGCCGTCACCCACCATCGGACGCGCGGCATGTTCGGCCGATTGGGCCGGCGAGGTCGATCAACCGACGACGGATTTCGGCGCGCGGCGCAGCCGACCCGGATTGCGCTGCGCTCCATCCGGGCTACTTGCTGACCTGCTCTTTATGTGGCGGCCTTAGCTCGCGGGAGTTAGAGTTTGATCAACCGCGACGAGCAGGAGCGCCATATGCGAGGATCTTCGCCAGCGCTGCTCTTCAGCTTTGTTGCAAGCACCGTTTGTTTCGTCATTCCGGCGCGGGCCGACTTCACCGTATGCAACAAGACTGCGGCCCGGCTCGGGGTGGCCGTCGGCCACCAGCAGCATGAGCTGTGGACGACTGAGGGTTGGTGGACACTACCCGCCGGGGGGTGTGAGGCTATTCTGCCCGGACCACTAACCAACAAATTCTACTATATTTATGCTCGCGATTGGGCCTCCGGTGAGGAATGGGCGGGCACCACACCCATGTGCGTCCACATGAAGGAATTCACGATTAAAGGCGTGGAGGATTGTCCCGGACGCGGCTATGAGACTCGCGGTTTCCTCGAGGTTGATACTGAGCAAGACGCAACGTGGACGGTGGAACTCACCCCGCATTCTGAAGTGAGACAGAGTGATCCGGCTCCAACTAATCCCCCGGAAGCGCGCATCCCCTCGATCCCAACGGCACCGGGAGCGTCTCCATTCCTCTTCAATATGATCGCCCTGGGAGGGGCTTTGGTCGCCGCAGGTTTGGTGGCCCGGCGGACCGTCGGTTGGGTGTGGGGCTTAGTTGCGGTCTTAGCTGCAACGGTGGTCGGCTGGCTTGCCGGCACTGTGGCTGGGTGGGAGTTCGTCCATTCAGAACACACCCAGTCCACGGACCCAATGCGTGATGGGCGGCTGCGCTTAGTGGGCACAGCGTTCTGGTATGCGCTTGGTGGTGCGGCGGTTGGGGTGTGGTTCGGACGTAAGAACCGACTGCATCCAGATGCCGAACGGATACCGAGGGTGGAGACTAAGAAGCCCGTCTCCGTGCGACCCGATTTGGTGGATGACAAACCGCTTGCTCAACGTTTAGGAGAGTGGCTCTCGGCGCCATTCCTCTTGGGGGTATTTGTCTACCTCTCGGGTCTGGATGACATCGAACAGATCGCGGTCACGCTCGTGTTCTCGGTGATGACTATACTGTACCTGGGGTCGGCGAAGGACGAGGCCACGGGAAGCGTCGTCTACCATAAGCTCTGGACACAGTCGATCATGTTGATGATCTGGCTCGGACTGGGTGAGCTGATCCTCCGAGCCATCATTCCCGGCTATTAGGCTCAAAACCCAATCAGCAAGCGTAGCCCGGATGGAGCGAAGCGCAATCCGGGATTCCGACGGTGAACAACGCGATCCGGAATTTATTTCCTCACAGCTTGCGCCTTGCCTGTGTCGGCCGACAGGACCGGCGGTGTCACAGGACTCACGCAGGATGTCACCGCGTGGCGGAGCCGACCCGGATTTCGCCGCGCTCCAATCCGGGCTGCCTGAGGGCATGAATATTTTCCTATCAACTTGACATTCTTTCCTAACCCCTTTAGATTGCGTTCATGGTTCGTTTTCGCGCGATACGGGTAATCTTGCCCAGCCTCCCCGCCGCCGTTGCGGCCGCCTCGCTCGCCCTCGTCTTCCTCCCCGCCCATGCCCGCGAGGTGTTCCCCGGCCCGGTCACCGCCGAGGTCGAGCGCGTGGTCGACGGCGACACGCTCGAGGTCCGGGCCCGGATCTGGCTCGGCCAGGAGCTCTTGGTGCTGGTCCGCCTGCGCGGCATCGACGCGCCCGAGGCCGGCTCCAAATGCGAGGCCGAGCGCGCCCTCGCCCGCCGCGCCGCGGCGTTTCTGCGCGCCGCGACCGAAACCGGCCGGGTCACCCTCACCGACATCTCGGGCGGCAAGTATTACGGCCGGGTGCTGGCGCGGGTGACGACGGCGGAGGGCCGCGATGTCGCGGCCGCGCTCGAGCGGGTTCGTCTCGCCCGCCAGTACTCCGGCGGCCCGCGCCAGCCCTGGTGTCCGCTGCCCGAGTGAGACCGGCCGGCGCGCAACCTATTTCTGGCCCGCGCCGTTCACCGCCAGCGCCCCGTCGAGGCGGGTCAGCATGTCGGTCATCGGCGCGCGCTCGACCAGGTCGAGATGGGCGAGGGTCGCGTCATAGCGGGCCGAAACGATGGTCGAGAGCACCGGCACCAGCATCCGCCCGCGCTCGGTGAGCTCGACCCGGGCCGCCCTCAGGTCGCCCGGGTCGTCGATCCGCTCGACCAGCCCCTTGGTCACCAGCCGGTCGACCAGCCGGGTCACCGCGCCGCGGTCGATGCCGATCAGCCGCGCGATCTCGCTCGGCCGGTTGGCGCGCTCCTCGTGGGCCAGCACCAGCACCGGCCACTGATGGGCGGTGACCCCGAATTCGGCCAGATCATGGTCGAGCGCCGTGTAAAGGGCCGCCGTAATGCGTGAGAACAACAGACACAGTGCCTTCTCGGAGGCTCGTGGCTCATTCACCGCCTACCCTTCCTTCCGGTTCTGCCGATTGGCAATGAGGTCGTCGACCACCGCCGGTTCGGCGAGTGTCGACGTGTCGCCGAGCGCTCCGAAATCGTCTTCCGCGATTTTGCGCAAAATGCGGCGCATGATCTTTCCTGAGCGTGTTTTTGGCAGTCCCGGGGCAAATTGAATGAGGTCGGGCTGGGCGAACGGTCCGATTTCCTTGCGCACCCACTGCACCAGTTCGGCGCGCAATTCCTCGCTCGGCTGATCGCCCGTCATCAGCGTCACATAGGCGTAGATACCCTGTCCCTTGATATGATGGGGATATCCCACCACCGCGGCCTCCGAGACCTTGTGGTGGGCGACGAGCGCCGACTCGACCTCGGCGGTGCCCATCCGGTGGCCCGACACGTTGATCACGTCGTCGACCCGGCCGGTGATCCAGTAATCGCCATCCTCGTCCCGGCGGCAGCCGTCGCCGGTGACAAACATGCCCTCGTAAGTCGAGAAATAGGTGTCGACGAACCGCTGGTGGTCGCCGAACACGGTGCGCATCTGGCCGGGCCAGGAATCGAGGATCACCAGATTGCCGGAGCCCGCGCCCTCGATCAGCTTGCCGTCGCCGTCGACGAGCGCGGGCCTGACGCCGAAGAACGGACGCGTCGCCGAGCCGGGCTTGAGGTCGATCGCGCCGGGCAGCGGCGTGATCAGGATGCCGCCGGTCTCGGTCTGCCACCAGGTGTCGACGATCGGGCAGCGTCCCTCGCCGACCACATCATGATACCACTGCCATGCTTCCGGGTTGATCGGCTCGCCGACCGTGCCGAGCAGCGTGAGCGATTTGCGGCTGGTCCTGGTCACGGGCTCGTCGCCCGCGCCCATCAGCGCCCGGATCGCCGTCGGCGCGGTGTAGAAGATGGTCACCTGATGCTTGTCGACGACATCCCAGAACCGCGACGGCGACGGGTAGTTGGGCACCCCCTCGAACATCAGCGTCGTCGCCCCGTTGGCGAGCGGCCCGTAGACGATGTAGCTGTGGCCGGTGACCCAGCCGACATCGGCGGTGCACCAGAAGATGTCGCCGTCGTGATAGTCGAAGACATATTGGTGCGTCATCGCCGCATAGACGAGATAGCCGCCCGACGTGTGCAGCACGCCCTTGGGCTTGCCGGTCGAGCCGGAGGTGTAAAGGATGAACAGCGGGTCCTCGGCGCCGATTTCGGCCGGCGGGCAGTCGGCCGATGCCTCCGCCATCTGCTCGTGGAGCCAGACGTCGCGGCCCTGCTTCCAGGCGATGTCGCCGCCCGTGCGCTTGACGACGACGACATGATCGACCCTGGCGCCGTCCCGGGCGGCGATCTCGATCGCCCGGTCGGTGTTGGCTTTCAGCGGAATCGCGCGCCCGCCGCGAATGCCCTCGTCGGCGGTGATGACGAAGTTGGAGCGGCAGTCCTCGATCCGGCCGGCGAGCGAGTCCGGCGAAAAGCCGCCGAACACCACCGAGTGGACCGCGCCCAGCCGCGCGCAGGCAAGCATCGC
>Ga0326597_10008796_pt1 | contig 13580 bp, 13 predicted proteins | sample RVTome_12_FD_203789 | JGI IMG/M metagenome (GOLD analysis project Ga0326597, IMG submission 203789) | Soil microbial communities from uranium-contaminated site in the Upper Colorado River Basin, Wyoming, United States - RVT100D185 | ecosystem: Environmental > Terrestrial > Soil > Contaminated >... | reverse complement strand
CAGACCATGCGCAACGCCACCGTGCGCTGCGTGTCCCCCCTCGACCTGCTCAGCCTGCCGCGGGAGGAGTTCGGCGTCCTCTCCACGCACATCCCCGACCTCCGCCAGCGATTCGAGCGGGTGGCGCAGGAGCGCAGCCCGGATGCGGCATCGGCGGCTGTCGTCCGGGAATGAGCAGGCGCCGACACCAGGAGCGCGCGGGCGAGCGAGGTTCTGGGCTGTGAAGGCCATGCCGGCCGCGGGTCGACGGTGATGGACGGGCCGACAAGGGTCGGCCGAAGGAGGAGTGAGATGAGGCGTCGAGAGTTCACGAAGGCCATGGGCGCGGTGGCGGCCGGGCTGGCGGCGGGATCGCAGCTGGTCGGCCCCTCGAGGCTCCTCGCCGACGAGAAGGAAGCCAAGCACGTCTGCAAGGGCCACAACGAGTGCAAGGGGCAGGGGGGCTGCAAGGCCGGCGACAACGGCTGCGCCGCCAAGAACTCCTGCAAGGGCCACGGCGGCTGCGCGTCCGCCTCGGCCAAGCACGAGTGCAAGGGCCACAACGAGTGCAAGGGGCAGGGGGGCTGCAAGGCCGGCGACAACGGCTGCGCCGCCAAGAACTCCTGCAAGGGCCACGGCGGCTGCGCCGTGCCGATGAAGGACACGAAGAAGTCGAAGTAGGGTCATCACCGGGCGGGCCGGGGCGCGTCGCTCCGGCCCGCCCACGAGAACGAGCATGAACCGGTTTGGGCTTCCCGATCTCGGCGTCGGCATCGGCCTGCGGGCCGCGCACTTTCCGGCCATCCTCGCCGGGTGGCCCACGGTCGACTGGTTCGAGGTCCTCTCCGAGAACTACATGGACACCGGCGGCCGACCCCTGTGGGTCCTCGACCAGGCGGTCGAGCACTACCCGGTGGCGCTGCACGGCGTCTCCCTGTCGATCGGGAGCACCGACCCGCTCGACCGGGGCTACCTGCGCAAGCTCAAGGCGCTCGCGGAGAGGACGCGGGCGCGTTGGGTGTCCGATCACCTCTGCTGGACGGGTGTCCTCGGGCGCAACACGCACGACCTCCTCCCCCTCCCCTACGACGAGGCCACGCTGCGTCACGTGGTCGCCCGCGTGCGGCAGGTCCAGGACATCCTCGAGCGGCCTCTCGTCCTCGAGAACCCCAGCACCTATCTCGCCTTTGCCTCGTCAACGCTGACCGAGTGGGACTTCCTCGCCCGCCTCGCCGAGGAGGCCGACTGCGCGCTGCTCCTCGACGTCAACAACGTCTACGTGAGCGCGTTCAACCACGCCTTCAGCGCCGAGGCATACGTCGACGCCATCCCCGCCGACCGGGTCGTGCAGTACCACCTGGCCGGGCACACGAACAAGGGCACGCACATCGTCGACACCCACAGCGGGCCCGCGATCGGGCCCGTCTGGAGCCTGTACGCGCGCGCCTGCTCCCGGACGGGGCCCGTCTCGACGCTGTTCGAGTGGGACGAGGCGGTGCCGTCCTTCGAGGAGGTCCGGAGCGAGGCGGAGAAGGCGCGGCCGCTGCGTGAGGGCCGTGCCGCCAGCCTCGCCACCGGAACCCATGGCTTCTGATCTCGCCTTGCCCGGTCTGCAGCAGTGGCTGCAGGCGGTGATCGTCCACCCGGGAACCGTCGACGAGGCGCTGTCGAGCCCGGAGGCGGCGGCCGTCGTCCCCCCGGCCGAGCTTGGGCTCACGGTCCGGCCCTCGGCGACCCTCACCGCCCGGGAGCGGGTGGGTGTGTACCAGGACATGTACGCGGTGCGCCTGTCCGAGGCGCTCGAGGCCGATTACCCGGCGCTCGCCCACTTCCTCGGCGCCCGGCGCTGGGCGGGACTCGTGCGCGCCTATCTCCGGGACCACCCCTCGACCAGCTACACCCTGAACGTGCTCGGCCGGGAGCTCCCCGAGTGGCTGCGGCAGGCCGACAGCCTCCCCCGGCGCGGCTTCTGCCACGACCTCGCGCGGCTCGAGTGGGCGATGACCGAGGCCTTCGACGCCGAGGAGACGTCCCGCCTCGGCGAGGCCGATCTTGCCGCGGTACCGCCTTCGGCCTGGCCCTCGACCCGCCTCGTGGCGGGGGCCGCGGTCCGCCTCCTGGAGCTGCGCTGGAACGCGAGCGCCTGGCTCGACAGCACGAAGGACGATCGGCACGAGCACCCTCGGCCCTGCCGTCGCGACTCCTGGGTCGTCGTCTTTCGCCACGATTACGCCGTTCACCGGCGTGAGCTGCCACGGCCCGCGTTCCGCCTCCTCTCCGACCTCGCGTCGGGGATTCCGGTCGGAGACGCCCTCGAAGTCGCGCTGCGGCGCCGAGGAGCTCCCGGGCCCGAGGCCCTCTCCCGCTGGTTCCGGCAGTGGGCCGCGGAGGGCTTGTTCTCCCGCCTCGAGGTTGCGAAGGGGCGCCCGTGAGCGCCACCCTGACCTGCCGCGACTTCGTCGAGTTCCTCGCCGACTACGTGGCCGACGAGCTCGAACCCGAGGTCCGGACCTCGTTCGACGACCACCTCGCCCACTGCCCGAGCTGCGTCGTCTACCTGCACACGTACCGCGACACCCGCCTCCTTGCGAGGGCGGCGCTCCAGGGGCCTCGCGCACCCGTCCCGGGGGAGGTGCCAGAGGCGCTCGTGCGGGCGATTCTGGAGGCGCGCCGCCGGTAGCGCCGTGCTAGAGCGAGTCTATTCTTCGGTGAGAACACGCCTCGAGGTCAGGAGCTGCCACCCGCCGTCCCGCTTGCCTGCCCGGCGCGAAACCGACGACGACCGCGTGACCTTCGGGGCCTCCGGTGCATCCAAACGGTCAGGGAGAGGGCGGACGGCCGCCTCCGAGGTGGAGGACTGTCGAGGGCCCGGAGGAGGGATGGTCGCGGTGTGGACCCAGAGCCACGGAGGCGAGCCACGCGGAGCTCGCCGTCGGTCCCGGGAGATCTGGGGAGGGCTGCAGTGACCTGCCGCGAGTTCGTCGATTTCCTGGCCGATTACCTCTCCGGGGAGCTCCGGCCGGAGACCCAGAGCGCGTTCGAGGACCATCTCGCCCACTGCCCGAGCTGCGTCGTCTACCTCAACACGTACCGCGACACCCAGGTCCTGGCCAGGGCGGCGCTCGAGGGACCCGGCACGGCCCTCCCCGAGGAGGTTCCCGAGGACCTCGTTCGGGCGATCCTGGACGCCCGCCGCCGCTAGCTCCGGCCATCCGGCCGAGGGACGCCGCGCCGACCTCTCCCGGACAGCCCTCCCTACTTCTCGCCGGCGATGTGAGTGCCGTCCCAGTCCACAGGGGGAGGAGCCTCGGCGAAGCGCCGGCAGCGTTCGGCGAGGACCCGGCTCGGCGGGTCTTCGGGGTGCAGGGCGAGGGTCACCAGGGCCTCGTCGAAGCGCCGCTCGAGGTGAGCCTCGAAGGCCCGCTCGTAGGCGACGGCGGTGTCTCGTCGCGCCCGGTCCACGGAGGCCGGCGTGCCCAGCAGCTCGAACACCCGCCCTCCCCCCCGGCGTCCCTTGACCGCGACCCGGTCGACGAGCCGGAAGACGAAGCCCTCGCCCGCGGCGTCGCGGACGGTCTCGCTGGCGAGGATGCTCGTCCCGTAGAGCTTGTTCAGCCCCTCCAGGCGCGCGGCGACGTTGACGCCGTCGCCGAGGGCGGTGTAGGCGATCCGGTCCGGAGCGCCGAAGTGGCCGACCATGACCTCCGCGCGGTGCAAGCCGAGCCGGGTCCGGAAGATCGGTCGCCCGTCGAGCCGGCTCTCCCGCTCGAGCGCCAAAGAGGCCTCGCGGCAGAGAAGAGCGGCGGCGCAGGCCCGGGCCGGATGATCGACCAGCCGTGAAGGAGCGTTCCACAACGCCATCACGGCGTCACCAATGTACTTGTCGACGGTGCCCCCGCTGGCGTGGATGGCCGCGGTCAGGGACTCGAAGTAGACACCGAGGAGCCGGGCGAGGCGGTCCGGGGGGACCCGCTCCGAAAGCGTGGTGAAACCCTCGATATCGGTGAACAGCAGGGTCACGTCGCGCAGCTCCCCGCCGAGCACGGGGTCTCGTCTCTCCCGGTACAGCTCGCGGACGAGCTCGACCGGCACGTAGCGCCTCATCGCCCGCAGCGCGGTCTTGGCCTGCTCGAGGCCCTCCATGACCGCGAAGGTGTCCCGAAAGGGCGAGCGGAAGGGCCGTGGCGCGAAGTCGAAGCGCGTCATCGCGTCGGAGGTCGCGACGATCCCCTCGAGGCTCCCCCTCACGCTGCGCAGGCCGATCGCCGCCGCGACGGCGAGGACCGCGAGCGCGCCGAGCGAAGCCGCGAGCGCGGTCAGCCGCACCTGCCGCAGGCCGGCGAGCGCGTAGTCTTCGGGCACGAGGACACCCACCCGCCAGTCCTGGCCTCCGGTCAGGCTGAAGGCGGACAGGACAAAGCTCCGCCCGGACACCTCGAAGCGGCTCGTGAGCCGGGGTGTTTCGGGTCCCACGTCGCGCAGGACCGGCTGCAGCAGGGCCGCTCTCACCTCCCCGGGAAGGACCGCCTCGTCGGGACGGACGTCCTCGCCGTCTTCCACGAAGGACTGGTCGGGGTGGATGCGGGTGATCAGTCGGCCGCGGTCGTCGGCGAGGAACACGCGGTGCGGGTCGTGGGGATCCCTCGCGTCCACGGGGATCCGGGTGACGTCGTCGAGGCGGGAGGCCAGCAGGCCCACCCGCGCCACCCCCACCACGCGACCGGCCTGGTCCTCCACCGCCTGCATGACGGTCACGACGACGCGCCGCTCGTTCACGGGCCGCTCTTCGTCCCGCTCCGCGTAGTGAATGTCCGTCCACAGGGGCGCGTCCGAATAGCGGTGGTGCTGGAGAGTCGTCACGAACGTGTCGTGGGTCGTCGGGTCGACTCCGGGAGCGACCCCGCGCGCAAGCGGCGTGTCCCGAAGGGTTCGCTCTCCCGCTGGCCGAGCGCGCCGGTCGACGAGGAACTCCCCGCCCGCCCCGCGCGTCAGGATCGTCACGAGGGCGCCCGGCGTCCCCTCCCGGAAGACGGACACCTGCCACGTCCCCCCGACGTCTGTCTCGCCCTCGTGTCCGCGAGTGAAGGTGGCCTCGGTGAGGTCCGGATTCTCCAGCAGGCGCGCGAGCAGGACCTTCTCGACCGCGAGGGGATCCGACGTGTCCACCACACCCGCCGCGGACTGCTCCGCGAGGGACGAGGCGCCGAGCTGCGCGCCTCCGAGCGTGCGGTCGACCATCGATTCGGCGGCCCGGCTGGCCGCCTCGCGAAGCTCGGCCGCCGCCGCGCCGAGCGACTCTCCCCAGCGCAGGAGCACGAGCCCCTGGACGCTGCCCACGACGAGGGTGATCCCGGCGAGGGCCAGGGTCAGGCTCGTCCCGAGGGTGGCTCTGGGTCGCGGCATCGACCGTCTTCGAAGGAGAGGGGCACGGGGCGGTGTCGAGGGCTCCCGCGTCGTCGCGGCGTCGTCGGCGCGGCGGGCGTCGCTCGGACCCGCCGCGGCCGCGGGCCGCCCCCTACGCCCGGGCGACCTGGGGCGAAGCGTCCGGCTCCGCCATCGTGAAGCCGCGCGTCCGCAGCCAGCGCATCAGGAGGGCATCCAGGCTCAGGGGGCCCGGCCCGAACACGATCAGCCATCCGAGGAGCACCAGGTACACGAACGGCACCACGTCGGTGAGGCCGGTGTCCCCCGACATGCGCAGCGCCTCGACCAGCGAGTCCCGGTCGGCGGTGAGGAGCGCCACCACCATCGTCGAGGCGAGGCCGGCGGCCACGAGGCGCGTGAGCAGGCCGAGGATGAGGGCGACGCCGCCGTAGAACTCGAGGCGCGACACGAACGCGGCGTTGAGCTCGGGGAACGGGATCCCCAGGTTCGTGAAGAACCCGACGACCGAGTCCATGTTCTCGAGCTTCCCCCGCCCGGTGAGGAAGAACGCCTGCCCCATCACCAGGCGTGTCACGAGGGGGGGGAGAAAAGCCAGGGCGGCAGCAGCGGCGAGCCCGAGGCGGATGGCCCGCGGCACCAGGGACCTCGACATCATCGACCTCCGTTCTGCACGAGCCCCCACGCCGGAGGCGATGCACTGAGACTTGGATGCGCGACCCCGGGCCGGGGTTTCGCAGAGTGGGGCCTTTGAGCCGGACCGCGGGCGAAGCCGGCCCTCACCACAGGCCCCGGTACTCGACGGCCGCGCGGAGCCGAGCCCGGTGGCTCCGCCTCCACGGCGTCACCCCGAGGTCGGGTTCGATGTCGCCGCCCAGGCTGTCCAGGATCTCGCCAACGGTCATCCCGTCCGGCCGGACCCTCGAGCGGGCGCCCGACGTCGACGGCAGGTGGGTCTGCATGTGTCCCCGCATACTCGCTTCCTCCTGATCCTTGCCTGCTTGGATGCGGAACATTCGCTCGGGTGACACCGCCCGCCCGGGGGCCGAGGGGGCCATCGCCCCAATGGGTCGCCGTCATTGGGCCACGCCGACGGCGCCCCCCTGGGCATTCGAGAGCCGAAGAAGGAGCCGCACAGACACGACGGCCCAGCGGAGAATCCGCCGGGCCGGGACCGCGCTCCTTCTTCGTCAGGCCTTCTTCGCGACCTTCTTGTCGCCCTTCTCTTCGATGAGCAGGCCGCCCTGGGCCTTGCACTCCCCGGCCTTGGCCGAGACCCAGTTGAGGATCTGTGCCGAAGCCCCGCACTTGGCGTGGGCCCCGCACGAGTGGGACTCCGACTTCCCGAACCGCATGTCGAAGTCCTTCGAGCCCAGGAAGGTGCGGACCGCCTGGATGTCGGCGTCCGAAACGGCACAGCTCGCGTGGGAGCCGCACCCGTTGATCCCGTAGCACTTCACCTCGCCCGGCTCCTGGGCGGGGGTCGAGGCCGGAGCGGCCAGGCCCAGGCTCAGTCCGGCCAGGGCCGCGCCCAGCAGCATGTCCTTCTTCATTCGAATCCTCCTCGTCCACCCCGACCGGGGTGGCTCGTGGGCGGCGTCGCCGCCCGATGCCTCTGCTATCGGCGAGCTCGGAGCGTGCATTCCCGGCCCCCCCGAAAGACCTCGTCCACGAGATTCCCCGTCATCCCCGGAATGCCCCGGCCGGCGGCGCCGATTCCCCTCCCGACGAAGGGTGCTGCTCGAAGCGCCCGAATGGAGGAGGACACATGCTGGGCAGATCGACGGGCCTCGCGGCGATGCTGGCGCTCGGCGTCGCGGCGGGAGCAGGGGCGCAGACCGCGCCCACCCAGACCTTGACGATCGAGGGCGCGCGAGCGCTGATCGCCACCGCCGAGGCCAAGGCGAAGGCGGACGGCGCGGACGGCGCCATCGCGGTGGTGGACGCGGGTGGGCACCTGCTCGCCTTCGCCCGGCTCGACGGCACCTTCACCGCCGCCGCCGACGTCGCCACCGCCAAGGCGCGCACCGCGGCGCTGTTCCGCAAGCCGACGAAGTTCTTCGAAGAGGTCGTCAACCAGGGCCGCACCGCGATGACCACCGTCGCCGCGGTGACGGGCTTCACTCCGCTGCAGGGGGGTGTGCCGGTGGTCGCGGGTGGCGAGATCGTGGGGGCCATCGGGGTGAGCGGGGCCAAGAGCGCCGCCCACGACGAGGAGATCGCCCAGGCGGCGGTCGCCGCGTTCTCCCCGGGCGTCGCGGTCACGTACCTCGGGGCCCGCGACGTGGAGGCGGCCTTCGCCGTCGGCCGTCCCCTCGCCGAGACCGCCGACTACAAGATCCACGCGAGCCGACGCGACGGCCCCGGCCAGGCCGAGGTGCACGAAAGGGACACCGACATCATCCACGTCCTCTCGGGAACCACCACCTTCGTCACCGGCGGCACCGTCGTGGAGCCGAAGACGACGGCGCCCGGCGAGGTCCGCGGGACGCGGATCGAGGGAGGCGAGACCCGGACCCTGCGGAAAGGCGACGTGGCGGTGGTGCCGCACGGCGTTCCGCACTGGTTCCGCGAGGTCCCCGGCCCGCTCACCTACTACGTGGTGAAGGTCCCGTGAGGGGCCCTCGCGCCGTGCTCGCCGCCTCTGCCCTCGTCGGCGCCGTCCTCGGCGCGGACGCCGGCGTGGCCCGGGCGCCCCTGTCACCGGAAGAGGCGCGCCCGGACGCGATCGTGGACCTGACCAGCTCCGACGGGGCCTCCCTGGTCGGAGCGGCGTGGCGCTACGCCGACGCTCGCCTCGTCGCGATCGACTCGCCGGGGGTCGGGGCCGACCTGCGCGCCTCGGGACCGCCGGTGCGGACGCTGGACGTCGACCCCGCCGCGGGTGCGGCGGCCTACGACGACTCCGCCTGGCCGGTCGTCCCCCCGGAATCGCTTCTCGCTCGTCGAGGCCCCGGCCGGGTTTCCTTCGCGTGGTACCGCACCCGCGTGACCCTGCCCGAGCGCATCGGGTCGGTGGCGACGACGGGGGCGACGGTCGTCTTCGAGATCGTCGTCGACGACTACGCCGAGGTCTGGGTGGACGGCCGGCTTCCCGTGGTCCTGGGCCAGACCTCGGGCGGCGTCGTGCGCGGCTTCAACGCCCCGAACCGGGTGTTCCTCACCCGGGACGCGCGTCCCGGCGAGACCCACGAGATCGCGGTCTTCGCGATGAACGGGCCGGTGTCGGCGAGCCCCCGCAACTTCATCTGGGCCCGCACCGCGTCGCTCGACGTCTACCGGCCGCATCCGGCACCGACACAGGGCGCGGGCGACATCGAGCGCGTGGACCCCGGACTCGACCGCATCGTCCCTCGCGACGCCCGGATCGAGAAGCTCGCCGACGGCTTCCTCTTCACCGAGGGGCCGGTGTGGCACCCCGACGGCTACCTGCTCTTCAGCGACCCGAACGCCAACACGATCTACCGGTGGTCGGAGGCCGAGGGCGTGTCCGTCTACCGGGCCAAGAGCGGATACGCGGGTGTCGACGTCGGCGAGTACGGCCAGCCCGGATCCAACGGGCTCACCCTCGACTCCGAGGCGCGCCTGACCATTGCCGAGCACGGGCGACACCGGATCTCGCGACTCGAGAAGACCGGCGTCGTCACCGTCCTCGCCGAGCGCTTCGAGGGTCGCCGGCTCAACAGCCCCAACGACCTCGTCTATCGAAGCGACGGCGCCCTGTACTTCACCGATCCTCCGTTCGGACTCCCCCGCTTCTTCGAGGACCCTCGCCGGGAGCTCCCCACGAGCGGCGTCTTCCTGCTCCGGGACGGAAAGCTGCGGCGGGTCGCGGACGAGCTTCTGGGACCGAACGGGATCGCCTTCTCGCCCGACGAGCGCTGGCTCTACGTGTCGAACTGGGACACGAAGCGCAAGGTCGTCCTGCGGTACGCCGTCGCTGCCGATGGGACCCTTTCCGGCGCGACCACGTTCTTCGACGTGACCTCGCTCCCCGGCGACGAGGCTCTCGACGGGGTCAAGGTGGACACCGAGGGCAACGTGTACGTGTCGGCGCCGGGCGGGGTGTGGATCCTCTCGCCGGAGGGCCGACACCTCGGGACCATCCGGGCCGACGAGCGGCCGGCCAACTTCGCCTGGGGCGACGCCGACGGGAAGACGCTGTACATGGCCGCCCACACCGGGATCTACCGGGTGCGGCTCGGGGTGCCCGGCATTCGGCCCCCGCTGAGCCCGAAGGGGGCGAGGCCCTGAGCCGGGGCGGGGAGGGCCCGCCGGCGTCGGAGCGGGTCGCGATCGGGGCCGGGGCTCAGACGGGCCGGCTCGCGTAGCGGGCTTCGAACATCGAGCGCAGCGCCTGCCGTGAGCGGTGCAGTCGCGTCTTGACCGCCCCCGGGGTCATGCCCAGCAGGCGCGCCGTCTCCTCGGTGCTGAGCTCCTCGACGTCCCGCAGCACCAGAACGAGCCGATAGCTCTCGGGCAGGGCTTCGACGCAGGCCCGCACCCGGGTCCTCTCCTCCTGCCGCTGCAGAAGCTGGTCCGGCCTTTCGCTCCACGCCGGGGGGTGGCTCACCTGGTGTCCGTCCTCGAGGAAGCGCGGGAGGAGCGGCTCGATGGACTCTTCGGGCCGACTGCGCCGGCTGCGGAGCTTCATCAGACAGGCGTTGACGGCGATCCGATGGAGCCACGTCCCCAGGCGTGCCCGGCCCTCGAAGCGGCCGACGGAACGGTGCGCGGCGAAGAAGGCGTCCTGGAGGGCGTCGCGGGCGTCATCCTCGTTGTGGAGGATGCGACGGCAGGTCGCCAGAAGCGCCGGCGCATGCTGGCGGACCAGGGACTCGTAGGCGTCCGGGTCGCCCGTCCTCAGCTGCTGGACGAGGGCCGTCTCCGCTGCGCCTCCGCCGGGAACCGCCGCCGAAGAGCTCACCGGTGCCCCGCGTCGAGCAGGGGCTCGAGCACCGGCGAAACGGCGACGAGCTCGGCCCCCGAGGCAACGAGTCCCCGGACGAGAGCCACGCCGGCGGCGTCGGCGAACGTGACGGCCGAGAGGTCGATGCGCAACCGATCCAGCGCGCCGGGGGAGGCGGTCACGCGCCTGAGCTCGTCGACCCAGGGACCCACCAGGCGCCCCTCGACCCGCAACTCCTGCCTCCCGGCCGCGCCGGGCACCGTCGTGATGCGGAGCACCTCTGCCATCCCCCTGTCCTGTCCGCTGGTCTTGGCGCACGGGGGTGCAAAGGACCCGCCAGGTCCCCCGGCCCGAGCGTCGAGCTGTTCAAAGCACTCACCCACAGGGGCTTGAGAGGCTGCTCGGGCCGTGCCGTGGGGGATTACGGCGAGCCTCCCCCACCCGGATTTCGGAGGTCCCACGAAATGTCGTGGGCCAACCCGGAACCGGAACCGGTCAGGCGTCCTGGCGCTGGATGCCCAGCTTCTTCATCCGGCTGCGCAGGGTGTTGGGATGGAGGCCCAGGATCCGGGCCGCGCCACGGGGCCCCTCGACCACGCCCCTCGTCGACCGCAGAGCCGAGACGATGTGGGCGCGCTCCGCCTGCTCGAGCGTGGAAGGCGCCTCGCCGTCGCCCCCGGGCAGGCCTCCGCCGAGAGGGTCGGGGTCGAGCTCGATCACCGGCCCCGGGGCGAGGATGGCCGCCCGCTCGACGATGTTCTGCAGCTCGCGCACGTTGCCGGGCCAGGAGTATCGCGTGAGCGCCTCCATGCTTCGCCGGCTGAGCCCCCTCAGGGGCTTGCCGAGCTTCTTGGACAGCGCGGTCAGGAGGAAAGAGACGAGGAGGGGGATGTCGGACGTGCGCTCGCGAAGCGCGGGCACGCGGATCGGGAAGACGTTGAGGCGATAGAGAAGGTCCGCCCGAAAGCGTCCATCCCGGACGGCCTGCTCGATCTCCCGGTTCGTGGCGGCGATCACCCGGACGTCCACCCGCACGGTCCGGCTACTCCCGACCGGCTCGAACTCCTTCTCCTGAAGCACACGCAGGAGCCGGACCTGGGTCTCGGCCGGGAGCTCGCCCACCTCGTCGAGGAACAGGGTGCCGCCGTGGGCGAGCTCGAAGCGACCCTCGCGCGCCTGAAGGGCGCCCGTGAACGCCCCCTTGACGTGGCCGAACAGCTCGCTCTCCACGAGCCCGGCGGGAATCGCGCCGCAATTGACCTTGACGAGGGGTCGGTTGCGGCGGGCGCTGCGGCTGTGGATCGCGCGGGCGAACAGCTCCTTGCCGGACCCAGTCTCACCCAGGATGAGGACGGTCGACTCCGTCGTCGCGACACGCTCCACCCGGGCGAGCGCTTCGAGCAGGACCGGGCTCGCGCCCACGATCTCCTCGAAGTTGTGGTGCTCGGTCCGCAGCTCCTCCTGCAGGTAGACGTTCTCCGCCTCGAGCCGGTCCTTGAGGGTCTCGAGCTCGGTGTGCGCCGTCCGCAGCGCCTCCTCGGCCCGGCGGCGCCGGTCGACCTCCTGCCGCACCCCCTCGTACAGCCGCGCGTTCTCGAGGGCGATCACGGCCTCCGCCGAGAGAAACTCCATCATCTCGGTCCGCTCGGGCGCGAAGGCTCTGCTGGCGAGGTTGTTCTCGAGGTAGAAGAGTCCCGCCGCGCGTCCCTGGTGCACGATCGGCGCGCACAGGATCGACCGCGGAGCGGCCTCGACGACGTAGGGATCGCTGCGCCAGCGGGGATCCTGGCGGGCGTCGTCCACGATCACGCTCTTCCCGGTCCGGTGGACGAGGAGCACGACGGCCCGGGAGAGGTCCCGCCGCGCGTCGAGCGGCGTCTCGGCGAGGATGACGCTCTCCTCGGCCGTCCTTCCCTCGGCGGCAACGACGAGACCTCCGCCCTTCTCCAGGAGGAGAAGGCCCCGCTGCGCTCCCGCGTTCTCGATCGCGATCCGCACGAGCCGCCTCAGGAGCTTCTCGATCTCGATCTCGCGCGCGATGGCGCGGGCCGCCTTGAGGGCGGTGGCCGCGTCCAGCCGGCCCAGGCCGGACGTGGGGGCGGCGTGGCTCTCTTCCCGGCCCAGGAGCCGGGCGTGCCGCGCTTCGAGGGCTCTCACCTTCGCGGTCGCCCCCCAGGCGGCCCAGGTCCGGCGGGCGTCGCGCAGCGACGCCACCGCGAGATCCTCGCGGCCACGCCCCAGCCACAGCCGGCCGAGGAGCTCGTGGGCGAGCGCCTCGTGCTGGACGCTCCCCGTCTCGCGAGCGAAGGAGACGGCCTCCTGGAGGCGCTCCGCGCTCGCCTCCGGACGCCCGAAGACGCGCTCGACCTCGGCCGACACCAGCAGGGCGGGACAACGGAAGTTCTCGGGGCAGCTCTCGCCGAGGTGCCGCAGGGAGTCGCGGGTGGCGATCAGCTGAGTGCGGTGGGTCTGCCGATCCTCCTCGTTGGAGGCGTCGTGCAGCGCGGCCATGGCCAGCGCGCTCCAGAAGTCGAGGAGCACCGGCCAGAGGGTGCCGGGGGGTGTCCACGCCTCGCGCCGCGCCGTCCGCGCCGCGTCGAGAGCGAGGGCGTTCTCCCCGAAGACGACGCCGAGGTGGACCCGCGCCGCGTGGTAGAACGTCATGCAGAAGCCGTTGGAGCGGTGGGCGGCGGCGTAGCGGTCGGCGTCGAAGCCCTCGTGTGACAACGAGAGCGGGCCGGCGGTGCGGCCCTGGAGGGCCATCGCCCAGCTCAGGAAGAGCTGCTGGGCGTCGGCGAGGGCGCTCATCCGGATCCTCGACAGGAGCGCCACCGTGGGCGTGTAGTCGCGGACGAAGCGCTCGAGGTCGCGGGTGCTCGCGAGGGCTCCCCAGGTCTCGGTGAGCGCCCCGTAGCCCGCGTAGACGAAGTCGCCGGTCTCGAGCCCGCTCCGGCACGCCTCGCGGGCGTGCTCCATGCTCACCTCGAAGGGGCGGCGCCAGAGGCTGACGTGGGCGTTGAACTGCTGGTGGATCTTGGCCCGCAGCCGCCGGTCCCGGAAGCGGTCGTTGACGCGGAGGGCGAGGCTCCCCCACTCGTAGGCGGCCTCGTAGTCGCCGCGAACCGGCCCGATCGAGATGGCGTGGGTCACGTAGCCGTACGCGGAGCCCTCGGTGTTGCCGTGCGCGATCGAGAGGCTCACCATGCGCGCCGAGAAGAGAAAGGCCAGCGAGGCGTCCCCGAGGATGTAGGCCGGGGCCCACATCTCGGTGAGCAGGGCGACGACCATCCTCGTCTCCGGATCCTCCATG
>Ga0326597_10008795_pt1 | contig 13581 bp, 11 predicted proteins | sample RVTome_12_FD_203789 | JGI IMG/M metagenome (GOLD analysis project Ga0326597, IMG submission 203789) | Soil microbial communities from uranium-contaminated site in the Upper Colorado River Basin, Wyoming, United States - RVT100D185 | ecosystem: Environmental > Terrestrial > Soil > Contaminated >... | reverse complement strand
CGACAGGACCCGGTCAGCGGCTAGCCGAGCGCGTGCGCGAGGCTGACCAGCAGAATCAGGAACATCGCGAGCACCAGCGCGCGCCAGGTGAGCCCGGTCGCGCTCTCCATGGCGTCGGCGTCCGCCTCTTCCCCGAGCCCCATCTCGGGGCGGAATTCCAGGGTGCCGTCGGCCCGGGGGAGCGCATCGCCGAGCCGCACGCCGAGCGCGCCGCCTCCCGCGGCAAGCAGGATGCCGTCCGGCTGCGCCGCCCACGCCCGCGCCTGCGTGCGCCAGCAGTAGGCGGCGTCCTCGAAATCGCCGACGATCGCGAAGCACGCCGCGGTGACGCGGGCGGGCAGCCAGTCGAGCCAGTAGAAAGCGCGCTTCGAGAAGCGCCCGAATCCGCCGGGCTCCGGCGCGGCGGGCGCCGGCCAGGCATCCGTGAGCATCGCGGACGCGCGATACATCACCGCGCCGGCGGCGCCCAGCGCCACGAACCAGAAGAGGGTGCCGAACACGTGGCGGTGCGACGCGACCAGCCCGTGCTCGATCGCCAGCCGGGCGACCTCCCCGGCGCCGAGCTGGGACGACGGCTCCCCGCGCCAGTTGCCGATCCGGTCGCGGGCGCCCTGGAGGTCGCCCGCGCGCAGCGCCTTCTGGATTTCCGTGAAGGCGTGGCTGAACTGCCGGAAGCCCATCGTCAGGTACAGGACCGCGACGTTCCAGAGAAGGAAAGCGAGCAGGCCCAGGGCGCCCAGCGCGTGCTCCAGCGCGACCGTCAGCGCCGCGACCGGGACCACCGCCGCGAGCCAGGCGATCGTCCCGTGACGAAGTTCGCCGCCGTCGAGCTGCCCTTGCAGCCACTGCGCGTAGCGGCGGTACGCCTCGCGAAAGGGATTGCCCTGGCGCAGGGGCCACGCCTGCTCCAGAGCCAGCGCTGCCAGCAACGACAGGAACGTCATGACGCGTCTACGGTGAACGGTGAACGGGGGACCAAGCGGGCAGTCGTCAGCCGTCAGCGCCCAGTCAAAGCGGCCACGCTCGTGCGATTCGCACACGGAACCTTGCTGACCATTGACAGCTGACAGCTGGCGGCTTTATCGCGTGGAATACGCGATATCCATGATCTCGACCTCCGCGTCGCCGGCCGGGCGATGCCACATGACCGTGTCGCCGACCTTCGCGCCGATCATCGCCTTCGCGAGCGGGGAGGCCCAGCTGATCTTGCCCGCCGCGACGTCGGCCTCGTCGTCGCCCACGACGGTGAAGCGGTGTTCCTTGCCGTCCCCGTCGAGAATGCGCACGGTCGCCCCGAAGCGCACCTCCCCGCGCGGCTGGGTGGCAGGATCCACCATCTCGGCGCGCTCGATCTGCGCCTTGAAGTAGCGCTGGTCGCGCTCGACTTCCCGCAGCTTCTGCTTGGCGCTCGAGTCGTCGTCCGACTGCGCGGCGAGCGCCTCGTGCTGCTCCTGGAGGGCGCGCACGCGCGCCTGCAGCAACTCGAGGCCGTGCGGCGTGACGTAATTGGGGTGCGCGGGCACCGGGCGCTCGGGCAGCTCGCCCGCCACCAGGTCGTCGGTGCTTTCGTTGGTAAAAGCCCGGCTCATCAGGCATTCCTCGGTTGGAGCGGAACAGAAACCGCCGGATTCACCGGCGTGGGCGATTGCATGCGTCCGGTGCAATCCGGCGGATTGACCTGGCGCGGCGCGCCCCGGTCAGTCCTATTTATACCGGCGAATGCGGCACGGGGCAACCCGCCGGCAAGCCCTTAAGGCAAAAGGCACGAGGCAAAAGGCAAAAGGAGAAACCGTTGAGCAGCTTTGAGCTGCCTTGTGCCTTGGAACGTTCCGAGGCTAGTAGCCGAGGAACGCGAGGAGGTCGTCCTTGCGCGCCATCGTGTCCTGGTAGCCGAGCCGGATCAGGGCCCGGCAGTAGGACTTCTCGAAAAGCAGGTAGGAGAGCAGGTTCGCGCCGCTCTGGCGCAGCGCGCCCACGGTGTAGAGCAGCGATCGGATGGTGAACGGGAGCTCGCCGGCGTGCTGCACCGCGATCTTTTCCAGCTCCTCGCTGGGCGAGATCAGCCGGAAATCGACCTCGTGCAGGGGATAGCTGGCGCGCTCGAGGGCGTCGGCCGGGATCAGCTCGATGGTGCGGTTGATGCGCTGCAGCCGTTCGAGGTCCACTTCCAGGCTGTCGAGGAAGATGCTGTTCAACGCATGCCCCGCGATCTGCGCGAGCGAGGGATGCGACTCGGCCTTGACGCGGCCCGCCCGCTGGTAGAGCTGGCGCCCCACCCCGATCACGAGCAGGCGGTCCGCGCCGAGGTGCAGCGCCGGGCTGACGGGCGCGATCTGCCGCATCGAGCCGTCTCCGAAATACTCGCGATTGATGTGCACCGGCGCGAAGATGAACGGCAGTGCGCTGGAAGCGAGCAGGTGCTCGCGCGTGATCGTCATCGGCACGCCGATGCGCCGCGCGCGCTGCCAGGGCTGAAGCCCGGGCGCGCCCTGGAAGAACGTCACCGACTGGCCCGAGGTGTAGCCCGAGCACGTCACGCTGAAGGCCGTCAGGTCGCCGGCCTCGATGGCGCGATGGATTGCCGCGAAGTCGAGGTGCCGCTCGAGGAGCGCCGCGAGCGGCGTGCTGTCGAGCAGCGAGACGGGACGCTTCGAGAACAGCCCGGCGGTCATCGCGGTGAATGTCCAGCGGACGCTGTTCGACAGCGCGCCCCACGGGTCCGAGCGGTAGACGTGATGGACGTGGAAATTCTTCCACACCGTCATCAGGCGGCGCACGCCGCGGCGAAAATCCCCGGCGTCCACGGCCAGCACGGCCGCGTTGATCGCGCCCGCGGAGGTTCCGCAGATGATGGGAAACGGCGTGCGCACGTCCCGCGGCAGGGCCTCCGCCAGCGCGCGCAGCACGCCGACCTGGTAGGCGGCGCGCGCGCCGCCGCCCGTCATGATGATCCCGACCTTGGGACGACCGCTCCCGTCCACTCCCCCTCCCCTGCCCGGCCAGCCGCCGCGCCGCGCCCTCCGCGGCCGGGGTTACGAAGAAACAATAGCCAGGATTGACAGGATCAATTCGAAACGAAGATCGACAACCCTGCTTTACGCTTTTTGAATCTTGTTAATCCTGTTAATCCTGTTAATCCTGTTTAGGATGCTCTGCAAAAGTCATCCCCGCGGAGGCGGGGATCCAGTTACCGCTTGTTTGTCTAGATTCCCGCCTACGCGGGAATGACGAAACACGACTTTTGCAGAGATTCCTTAATCCTGTCCCATTTTTCAGCCGCGCAGCCGGCGGCACAGGTTGTAGAGCATGCCTGCCGTCGCGCCCCAGATATAGCGGCCTTCGTACGGAATGGCCAGGTAGTGCCGGTGGCGCCCGCGAAAGCGGTAATCGCGCCGCTGGTAGCGCGCGGCGTCGAGAAAATGCTCGAGGGGCGCTTCGAAGACGCCCGCCACCTCGAACGGGTCCGGCTTCAACGCGATCGGCGGCTCGATCCAGCCCACGACCGGCGTGATGCGAAAGCCGGACGGAATGTCGTAATCCGGCAGCCGTCCCAGCAAGGCGATGGCGTCGCGCGCGAGGCCGATCTCCTCCTCGGTTTCGCGCAGCGCCGTGGCCTCGCGGTCGGTGTCGTCGGGCTCGACCCGCCCGCCCGGAAAGCTGATCTGGCCGGCGTGATCGTCGAGGTGCGCCGTGCGCTGCGTGAACAGCAGCTGCACGCCGCCGCCGCGATTGACGAGCGGCACCAGCACCGCGGCCTCGGTCACGCGCGCGCCGGCCTCGAGGGTGATAACGTGCCGGTCGTCGGGCTGCGGCGGCAACGGGGGCCGCACCAGCCCGGCGGCGATGCGTTCCCGGGTGAGCGGGAATAACGGGTGCGGCGTCTGTGTTAATGGTCGGGATGCCATGCCGTGCGCGCCAATGGCGCGGGTGTTGCGGGGATTCTACCCGCGGGCACGCCGCGGCGCATCCGGCGCGACGCGGCGCTTGCGACGCGGCGCGCGCACCGGCAATATTGCCGACCGGCGTTTTTCAACCTGAAGAAGGAGTTCCCCATGAAGATCCGCAACATCGCAATTGCAGCCGTCCTGGCCCTGGCGAGCGGGGTCGCTGCCGCTTCGTCCTGTCCGAAGGAGATGAAAGCCATCGACGCCGCGCTGCCCGGCGCCAAGCTCTCCGCGGCGCAAATGTCGGAAGTGAAGGCGCTGCGCGCCGAGGGCGAGCAGCTGCACAAGTCCAAGAAGCACAAGGAGTCGGTGCAGACCCTGCGCAAGGCCAAGCAGATTCTGGGCATCTAGTTTCCTGCTTCCCCTGTGCGAGTCGCCCCATGTTCCGTCATGCCGGCGAAAGCCGGCATCCAGTAACGTGCTGATTCGGATCGCACGCGGTTTTCTGGGCTCCCGCCTCCGCGGGAGCGACGCGCGTTTTTCAACGGGCGGTTAAAACGCGAAACGCCCGCGGCCGGCTTGGCCGGCGGCGGGCGTCGCTTTTTCGCGCGCCGGAGGGCGCGCTTACCCGAGGTTCAGCGGAACGTAGATCCTGGCTTCGTCGCGCTGCACCAGCAGGGCGGCGCGCTTGCCCGATCGCTTCGCCAGCTTGCGCAGGTCCTCGACGCTAGCGACCGGCGTGCTGTTGATCGCGATCACGACATCGCCCGGGCGCACGCCGGCCCTCGCCGCCGCGCCACCGGCGCTGACGTTTTCGACCAGCAGCCCGGCCTCCACGCCAACCTGCTTGCGCTCGTCCGGCGTCAGCGGGCGCACGGCCAGTCCGAGGCGCTCCGAATCCTCGCCCCCGCCGGTTCCGGCCGCCGCGGTCCTGGGCGACGCCATCTCGCCGACCTTGACCGCGATCTCGCGCGGCGCGCCCTTCCGCCAGACCTCCAGCCGGACCGTCGTGCCCGGCCGGTGCTCGGCGACGATGCCCGACACGTCGATCAGGCGCTCGACCGGCTTGCCGTCCACCTTGAGGATCACGTCGCCCGGCTGAACGCCCGCCTTGCCGGCCGGGCCGTTCCGGTCCACCGAGCTCACCAGCGCGCCGGCCGGCTTGTCCAGGCCGAACGACTCCGCCAGCGACTGGTTCACTTCCTGAATCGTGACGCCGATGCGGCCGCGCGTGACCTTGCCGTGCCGCACGAGCTGGTCCTGTATCCGGCTCGCGAGGTCGATCGGGATGGCGAACGACAGCCCCTGGTAGCCGCCGGTGCGCGAGTAGATCTGGGAATTGATGCCGATCACCTCGCCCTTCAGGTTGAAGAGCGGCCCGCCCGAGTTGCCGGGATTCACGGCGACGTCGGTCTGGATGAACGGCACGTAGGTCCCGTCCGGCAGCGAGCGCGCCTTGGCGCTGACGATGCCCGCCGTCACCGAGTTCTCGAACCCGTAGGGCGAGCCGATCGCCACTACCCATTCGCCGACGCGCACCCGGCTCGGCTCGCCGAGCCGCACCGTCGGCAGGTTCGACGCCTCGATTTTCAGCACGGCGACGTCGGTCTGGGGATCGGTGCCGACCACTTTTGCGCGGAACTCCCGCTTGTCGGTCAGCCGCACCGTGACTTCCGAAGCGTCGCGCACCACGTGCGCATTGGTGAGGATCATGCCGTCGGGGCTGACGATGAAGCCGGACCCCATGCCCTGCGCCGGCGTTTCGCCGCCCGGCGCGGGCACGCCGAAGCGCCGGAAGAACTCGAAGAATGGATCGCCTTCCTGCAAGCCGGGCACCTGCGGCGCGAGCCCGGCCTTGACGTTCTGCGTGACGCTGATGTTGACCACCGCCGCGCCGTAGCGCTCGGCGATCGCGGCAAAGTCCGGCAACGCCTGCGTCGCGATCGGCGACGACGCCGTGGGCTGGGCGGGCGCCGCGGTTCGCGCCTGTGCCTGCGACAGGAACTGGGGATGGAACGCGTATCCGCCCGCCGCCACCGCCGCAAGCAGCGCCGCGGCCGCGAGCACGCCGATAGTGAACTTCTGTTTCATGACGCCCTCCGTATGCGGTTAGGCCGGCCGGAAATCCGATTCGAGGCGAGGCCGGTCATCCGACTCGCCCCGGGCAGCGGATGCGCGAGACGCCGCGCCCGCTCCGCCAGCCGGCTTGATGATTTGCACGCCGGATTGGACCGCATCGAGCCGCGCAGGTTTCACGCGAAGCCGGCGAAATCATCAGGGAACTTTTCTTATGGGCAGGCGTCTCTTAGCCCCTTGGACTGAGGACTGAGGACTGCCGGCCACGAGTCACGAGTCACGAGTCACGAGTCACGAGTCACGAGTCACGAGTCACGAGTCACGAGTCACGAGTCACGAGCCGCGAGTCAAGAGTCACGAGCCGCGAGTCACGCATCACCAAGCTATGGGCTTGCGGTCCCGGAAGAACCCGCCGGTCGGCCCGCGCGCCGGAAGCGTCGCGAGCCACAAGGCGGTGTCGGCGCCCTGCGCGAGCGACCGGGGCGCCGAGGGGCCGCCCATGTCGCTTCTCACCCAGCCGGGGCACATGGCGTTCACGAGTATGCCGGTGCCGTCGAGCTCCGCCGCCAGCGTGCGCGTGAGCGCGTTGAGCGCCGTCTTCGAGGCGCGATAGGCCGGCGTGCCGACTCCCATGCTCGAAAGCTGGCCCTGACCGCTGGAGACGTTGACGATGCGGCCGTAGCCGTTCGCCTTCATCAGCGGCACCAGCGCCTGGGCGAGCCGCAGCGGGCCCATCAGGTTGGTTTCCAGGGTGTCGCGCCAGGTCGCGACCTTCGAGTCGAGCACGCGCGAACCGCGGGGGTCGGCCATGATGCCGGCGTTGTTGACCAGGATGTCGCAACGTTTGCAGGTGCCTTCCAGCCAGCCTGCAAACGTTATGATGCCGTTCTCGCTCGTGACATCGAGCTTGTGAAAGTCCACATCGAGCCCCTCGTCGCGGAGCTTTTTCGCAGCCGCTTTTCCCTTCACTTCATCCCTGGCGGTAAGGAAGACGCGGATTCCACCGCGTCTTCCTAGCTGGCGGCAGATCTCGAACCCGATGCCGCGGTTCGCGCCGGTGACGACCGCGACGCGTTCGCTCATTTCAAACCCGATTCAGCCACAGAGAACACAGAGATCACAGAGAGGCACTCCCGGACCGAACACTTCCGTTCTCCCCCGCACTCGATGCAATGCGGCCGCGGGCGCTGTTTCGATCACCAACCTCGTGTCGCGGTGGTATAGGCATCTCGTCGCTTTGATTCCCCTTCTTGCCGTTCTCTGTGCTCTCTGTGCTCTCTGTGGCTAGATCTTGATTTTTCCGACCATCTGCTCCGGCCGGACCCAGGCGTCGAACTGCTTCCCGGTGACATAGCCGAGCTTCAGCGCCGCCTGCTTGAGGGTCGTGCCCTCCTTGTGCGCCTTCTTCGCGATCGCCGCCGCCTTCTCGTATCCGATATGGGGATTCAGCGCCGTCACCAGCATCAGCGAATCGCGCATCAGCTGCTCGATGCGCGCCCGGTTCGGCTGGATGCCCGCGGCGCAGTGTTCGTTGAAGTTCTCGCAAGCGCGCGCGAGCAGCTTCGCGCTGTGCAGGAAGTTGCGGATGACGAGCGGGCGGAACACGTTCAGCTCGAAGTTGCCGGAGGCGCCGCCGAGGTTCACCGCGACGTCGTTGCCGAACACCTGGCAGCACGCCATGGTCATGGACTCCGACTGGGTGGGGTTGACCTTGCCCGGCATGATCGAGCTGCCGGGCTCGTTCTCCGGGATCACCAGCTCGCCGATGCCGCTGCGCGGGCCGGAAGCGAGCCAGCGCACGTCGTTCGCGATCTTCATGAGGCTCGCGGCGAGCGTCTTCAGCGCGCCGTGCGCGTGCACCACCCCGTCGCAGGACGCGAGCGCCTCGAACTTGCTGGGCGCGGTGACGAAAGGCAGGCCGGTGAGACGGGCGATCTCCGCCGCCACGCGCTCCGCGAACGCGGGGTGGGCGTTCAACCCGGTGCCGACCGCGGTGCCGCCCAGCGCCAGCTCGAGCAGATGCGGCATCGACCCGTCGAGGTGCGCGAGCCCGTGATCGAGCTGGGAGACGTAGCCCGAGATCTCCTGGCCGAGCGTCAGCGGCGTCGCGTCCTGCAGGTGGGTGCGGCCGATCTTGACGATTTTCGCGAATTGCCGCGACTTGCGGCGCAACGTGTCGCGCAGCTTCCGGACCGCGGGCTTGAGGTCGCGCTCGAGCGCGATCACGGCCGCGACGTGCATCGCGGTCGGAAAGGTGTCGTTCGACGACTGGCCGCGGTTGACGTCGTCGTTGGGATGGACGAGCCGCTTCTCGCCGCGCTCGCCGCCCAGGATTTCCGATGCGCGGTTGGCGAGCACCTCGTTCACGTTCATGTTGGTCTGGGTGCCCGACCCGGTCTGCCAGGTGACGAGCGGAAAATGGTCGTCCAGGCGCCCCTTCAGCGCCTCGTCGGCCGCCTTCACGATGGCCTGCGTCTTGCGCGCGTCGAGCACGCCGAGCGCGCGATTGACGAGGGCGGCGGCCTTCTTCACCAGCACCTGCGCGCGCACCACCTCGATCGGCATCGTCTCGCCGGGAAAATGGAAATGGTGCAGGCTCCTCTGCGTCTGCGCGCCCCACAGCCGGTCGGCCGGCACCGCGATCGGCCCCATCGTGTCCCGCTCGATTCGCATCCGGCGCTTCATGGCGCCTCCTCTTACGTTGTGACTCGTGACTCGTGACTCGTGACTGGTGACCGTTCACCGTTCACCGCTCTTCAGAGCAGGGAGCGCTGCTCGCCGCGCTGCGCCCCCGCGTCCACCACGGTGAGCGCCGTCATGTTGACGATCCGCCGCACGGTCGCCGACGGCGTCAGGATGTGCGCGGGCCGCGAGACCCCGAGCAGCATCGGGCCCACCGTGATGCCGTCGCCGGCCGAGGTCTTGAGAAGGTTGAAGGCGATGTTCGCGGCGTCCAGGGTCGGCATCACGAGGAGGTTCGCCTCGCCCTTCAACCTCGCGTTGGGAAACACGCGCTCGCGAATCTCGGACGACAGCGCGGCGTCGCCGTGCATCTCGCCCTCGATCTCGAGATCCGGGGCGGCGCGCCGGATCCGCTCGAGCGCCCGCCGCATTTTCGCGGCCGTGGGGCTGTCCGAGGCGCCGAAGCTCGAGTGCGAGAGCAGCGCCACCTTGGGGGCGATGCCGAAACGGGCGATCTCCTCGGCCGCGAGCAGCGTCATTTCCGCGATCACCTCTTCGCCGGGGTCGTAGTTGACGTAGGTGTCGCAGATGAACACGGTGCGCTTCGGCAGGATCAGCATGTTCATCGCGGCGTAATGCCGCACCCCGTCGCGCAGGCCGATGACCTGGTCGATGAAGCGAAGGTGGCTGTCGTAGCGGCCGACCATCCCGCACAGCATCGCGTCGGCCGCTCCCATGTGCATCAGCATGGCGCCGATCAGCGTGTAGCGGCGTCGCATCTCCAGGCGCGCGATCCGGGGCGTGACGCCCTTGCGCTCGGCGAGCTGGTGGTACGCCGCGGAGTACTCTCCGTAGCGCGGATCGTTGTTGGGATCCACGATATCGGCGTCCTGGTCCATCCGCAGCCGCAGGCCGAGGCGATCGATGCGCATCCGGATGACATCCCGGCGGCCGACCAGCGTCGGGCGCGCCATGCCTTCGTCGACCACCACCTGCGCCGCCCGCAGCACGCGCTCGTCCTCGCCTTCCGTGTAGACGACGCGCTTGGGCGACGCCTTGGCGGCGGAGAACACCGGCTTCATGATCAGCCCGGACTGGTAGACGTACTGGCCGAGCCGGTCCCGGTAGGCGTCGAAATCGTCGATGGGCCGGCTCGCGACGCCGCTGTCCATCGCGGCCCGGGCCACGGCCGGCGCGATCTTCCCGATCAGGCGCGGGTCGAACGGACGCGGAATCAGGTATTCCGGCCCGAAGCTCAGGTTCCGGTCGCCGTAGGCCGCCGCGACGATGTCCGACTGCTCGGCCTGCGCCAGCTCCGCGATCGCCTTCACCGCGGCAAGCTCCATCTCGCGCGTGATGGTGGTCGCGCCGACGTCGAGCGCGCCGCGAAAGATGAACGGGAAGCACAGCACGTTGTTGACCTGGTTCGGGTAATCCGAGCGGCCGGTGGCGATCACGGCGTCCGGCTTCACGCGCTTCGCCTCCTCGGGGCGGATCTCCGGCTCCGGGTTGGCGAGCGCGAGGATCAGCGGGCGCTCGGCCATGCGCGCCACCATCTCGGGCCTCAGCACCCCGCCCGCGGAAAGGCCGAGAAAGACGTCCGCGCCGCCGATGACGTCCGCGAGCTTCCGCGCGCGGGTGTCGACCGCGAAGCGCGCCTTCTCGGGATCCATTTCCTCCTTGCGGCCCTTGTAGACCACGCCGTGGATGTCGGTGACGACGATGTTCCCGGGAGACAGGCCCATGTCCACGAGGAGATTCAGGCAGGCGAGCGCCGCCGCGCCCGCGCCGGAGACGACGAGCCTGACCTTGTCGAAGTCCTTGCCCACGACCTTCAGCCCGTTCAGGATCGCCGCGCCGACAATGATCGCGGTGCCGTGCTGGTCGTCGTGAAACACGGGGATCTTCATGCGGGCGCGCAGCTCGCGCTCGACGAGGAAGCACTCGGGCGACTTGATGTCCTCGAGGTTGATGCCGCCAAAGGTCGGCTCGAGGCTGGCGATGATGTCCACCAGCTTCTCCGGATCGCGCTCGTCGATCTCGATGTCGAACACGTCGATGCCGGCGAACTTCTTGAACAGGACGGCCTTGCCTTCCATCACCGGCTTCGAGGCGAGCGGCCCGATCGCGCCGAGGCCCAGTACCGCCGTGCCGTTGGTGATCACGGCGACGAGATTGCCGCGCGCGGTCAGGCTGCGCGCTTCGGCCGGGTCGGCCGCGATCTCGCGGCACGCGATCGCGACACCCGGCGTGTAAGCGAGCGCGAGGTCGCGCTGGTTGACGAGACCCTTGGTCGGCGTGACGGAGATCTTGCCGGGCACCGGCAGCCGGTGATAATCGAGCGCGGCTTTTCGGAGTTGTTCGTCCATAGAAATCCGTCGGGATGAAAGCGCGCGCCGAACGGCGCACCGCGACCATTCGAACGTGAGCCGCTGAACCGGCGCGCTGCGTCCGCGGTCCCTCCGCGCGTTGAACGGCAGATCCTGTCCGCTCGAACGCGTGAAGTTAAACCGGCGCGGAGCGTCCGGGTTCAAACGGAAATTATAGCGGATCGTCCCGCCCCGCCCCTGCCGCGCCGGCCGGAAGGGAACTGTGCTATGTTTTTCGGCGTCATGGCCGACATCGCCCACACCCCGCGCGCGGAGCTGTATCCCGAGATCGAGCCGTACGCCACGGGCATGCTCAACGTGGACGGCCTGCACACCCTGTATTGGGAGCAGTCGGGCAATCCGCAGGGCGCGCCCGTGCTGTTACTGCACGGCGGCCCCGGCGCCGGCGCGGCCCCGGCCCATCGCCGCTTCTTCGATCCGGCGCACTACCGCATCGTGATCTTCGACCAGCGCGGCGCCGGCCGCTCGACGCCGCTGGGGGAGCTGCGCGACAACACGACGCCGCACCTCGTCGCGGACATCGAGCTGCTGCGCCGGCATCTGGGCATCGAGCGCTGGCTGATCTTCGGCGGATCCTGGGGCAGCACGCTCGCGCTCGCCTACGGCGAGGCCCATCCGGACCGCTGCACGGGGTTCGTGCTGCGCGGCGTGTTCCTGTGCCGCCGGAGCGAGATCGACTGGTTCCTCTATGGCTTGCGCAACCTGTTTCCTGAAGCCTGGCGCGCCTTCGCCGGCGCCGTGCCCGAGGCAGAGCGCGGGAACCTGCTCGCCGCCTACCATCGGCGGCTAACCGACCCCGATCCCGCCGTGCACCTGCCGGCGGCGCGCGCCTGGAGCACGTACGAGGGCGTCTGCTCGACGCTACTGCCGAGCCCGGAAACCGTCGCGCATTTTGCCGGCGACCGGGTCGCGCTCGGCCTCGCCCGCATCGAGGCGCATTATTTCACCCACGACATCTTCCTGCCGGAAAACGCGCTGCTCCAGAACGTCGGGCGGCTGCGCCGGATTCCGTGCGCGATCGTGCAGGGGCGTTACGACGCCGTCTGCCCCATCGTCACCGCGGACGAGCTCTCGCGCGCGTGGCCGGAGGCCGAGTACGTCGTGGTGCCCGATGCCGGGCATTCCGCCTGGGAGCCCGGCATCAGCACGGCGCTGGTCCGCGCCACGGAGCGATTCAAGTCCCGCCGCTAGCGTCTCGAGACAGTGAAAAGAAAAAGGCCGCGCATCGCGCGGCCCCATGAGCGGTCACCAGTCACCAGTCACGAGTCACGCTCGACCGTGTTACGGAAGCAAGACGGTCGAGCCGGTGGTCTTGCGCGCCTCGAGATCGCGCTGCGCCTGCGCGGCGTCGCGCAGCGGGTAGGTCTGGTTGATCGAGATCTTCACCTTGCCGCTTTTCACGACGGCGAAGAGCTCGCGCGCCGCTTTCACCAGGTCCTCGCGCGTCGCGGTGTAGGTCAATAGCGTCGGGCGGGTCAGGAACAGGGAGCCCTTCTGCGCGAGCACCCCGGGGTTGAACTGCGTCACCGCGCCCGAGGCATTGCCGAAGCTCACCATCGTGCCGAGCGGCGACAGGCAGTCGAGCGAGCCCATGAACGTATCCTTGCCCACGCCGTCGTAGACGACCGGCACGCCCTTGCCCTTGGTGAGGACCTTGACCCGCTCGACGAAATTCTCCCGCCCGGCCACGACGACGTGCTTGCATCCGGCCTTTTTCGCCAGCGGCGCTTTTTCGTCGCTGCCCACGGTGCCGATCACCGTGGCGCCGAGGGCCTTCGCCCACTGGCACAGGATCGAGCCGACGCCGCCGGCGGCCGCGTGCACCAGGATGGTTTCGCCCTTCGCGACCCGGTGCGTGCGGCGGATGAGGTACTGGGCGGTCATGCCCTTGAGCATCATCGCGGCCGCCGTCCGGTCGTCCACGCCGGCGGGAATCTTCACCAGGCGGTCGGCCGGCCGCAGCAGCACCTCGGCGTAGGCGCCTATCGGTCCGGAGTAGGCCACGCGGTCGCCCACCTTGAACTCCTTCACCTTGGGCCCGACGGCTTCGACCACTCCTGCGCCCTCGGAACCGGGCGTGAACGGCAGCTGCATCGGATAGAGGCCGGTGCGCTGATAGGTATCGATGAAATTGAGCCCGACCGCTGTGTTGCGCACCCGGACCTGGCCCGCTCCCGGGTCGCCGACCGGCACCTGCTCCCAGCGTAGGTTTTCCGGCCCGCCGTGCTCGTAGATTCGCATTGCGTATGGCATCACTCTCTCCCGCTCGGAAATCCGAGCGCGTGATTAAAGCATATTTCGGACCGCGCCGGAAAAGGCGCCGGTCCCCGCCTAGCGCGCGCGCAGCACCCGCGACGCCCGGGCCACGTCGCGCGACTTGACCCAGAAAATCGCGCCGTACCGGCCCTTGCCGGCGGCGACCGCGTCCATCGCGACCATGTTGATGCCCGCCTTCGCCAGCCTGCCGCAGACCGACGCGATCGCGCCCGCCTTGTCCGTTCCCTGGGCAAGAAACACGGTCTTGCGCTTGCTGGTTTTCAACCCCAGCT
>Ga0326597_10008794_pt1 | contig 13582 bp, 14 predicted proteins | sample RVTome_12_FD_203789 | JGI IMG/M metagenome (GOLD analysis project Ga0326597, IMG submission 203789) | Soil microbial communities from uranium-contaminated site in the Upper Colorado River Basin, Wyoming, United States - RVT100D185 | ecosystem: Environmental > Terrestrial > Soil > Contaminated >... | reverse complement strand
CCAGCCGATCAGGAATACGAGAGCGACCGAGAGGGGGACGAGGAGGGTGAGGCTTTCCATGCGCTTTCCTTCGCCAGGGGCCGCAGCGCGTTCAGCACCACGATGAACGAGCTCGCCGACATGCCGACGGCCGCTTCCCACGGCCCGATCCAGCCCAGCGCCGCCGCCGGCAGCGCCACCGCATTGTAGGCGAGCGCCCAGCCCAGATTCTGCCGCACCAGGCGCATGGCGCCACGCGACAGCGCAATCGCTTCTTCAAGCGCGCCGAGCCGGTCGGCCGTGAGCACCACGTCGGCCTGCAGCTGCGCCGCGTCGGCGCCCGCGCCCATCGCCACCGACGCGTCGGCACGCGCGAGCACCGGCGCGTCGTTCAGGCCGTCGCCCACCATGGCGACGACGCGCCCCTCCGACTGGAGCCGCGTGACGTACTCGAGCTTGTCCTGCGGCGTCGCGCCGCCTTTCCAGTGCTCGATGCCGAGCCGTGCCGCGAGCGCGCCCACGATCGCCGGGTCGTCGCCGCTTACCAGGTGCACGCGCAGCCCGCGCGCCGCAAGGGCGCGAACCACCTCCGGCGCCTCGGGCCGCAGGGCGTCCTCGACGTAGAAGGCCGCGAGCCAGCGCCCCTCTTCGGCGAGAAATACCTGCGCGTCGCGCACCGCGCCCGCGGTGCCGGCGATCTGCGCGCAGAATCGCCGCGAGCCGATGCGCACCAGGCGGCCGGCGAGGCGCGCCTCAACGCCCTGTCCCGCTTCATTACGCAAGTCCCGTAGGGTGGGCCGTTGGCCCACCGTACGAAAGGCTCGGGCAAGCGGATGAGTGCTGGAAGCCTCGAGCGCGTCGGCCAGCGCGCGGCAGCGCGCCTCGTCCTCGGTCGCGAGCAGCACGACGCGCGCGACGGCCGGCTTGCCGAGGGTGAGCGTGCCCGTCTTGTCCAGCACCACGTCGCTCGCGCGCTCGAGCGCCTCCAGCGCGCGCGAGCGCGTGAGCGGCGCGCCGCGCGCGAGCAGCTGCGCCCCGGCGCGCGTCAGGACGATCGGCGAGGCGAGCGCCAGCGCGCAGGGACAGGTGGCGACCAGCACCGCGACGGCGATCCAGACGTTGCCCGAGACCGCCCACGCGAGCGCCGCCGTCGCGATCACCCCATAGGTCAGATGCTGCGCGAGGCGGTCGGCGCGCTCCACCAGCGCCGGTCGCGTCGCGGCCGCGCGCTCGACGAGGCGCCCGATGGCCGCGGCTTGCGTGTCGGCGCCCGCACGCGTCACGCGCATGACGAGCGGCTGTTCGAGATTCACCGACCCCCCCACGAGCGTCGCGCCGGCGCGCTTGGCGACCGGGCGCGCTTCGCCGGTGAGCAGCGACTCGTCGGCGCTCGATGCGCCCTCCTCGAGCACGCCGTCGGCGGGGATGCGCTCGCCGGCGCCCACGCGCACCCGGTCGCCCGGCGCGAGCGCGTGCGCGGGCACGCGCTCGCTCTCGCCGCCGCGCAGCCGCAGCGCGACGGACGGCATCCAGCGCGCGAGGCGGTCGAGCTCGCGCCCCGCCTTCTGCCGCGCAAAGAGCTCGGCGGTGCGCGCCGCGAGGAGCAGAAAAGCGAGCATGGCGATGGAATCGAAGTACACCTCGCCCGTCCCGGCGAGCGTCGCCCAGGCGCTCGCGGCAAAGCCCGCGGCGAGCCCCAGCGCGATCGGCGTATCGAGGCTGATGCGCCGGCGCTTCGCGTCCTGCCAGGCGCCGCGGAAGAACGGGCCGCAGGAGAACAAGAGCACCGGCGTGGTGATGACGAGGCTCGCCCAGCGCAGGAGTCCAGCCGCGGCGGGCGTGAGGGTGCCCGCGCCCGCGTCGACGTACGCGGGCCACGCGTACATCATCACCTGCATGGCGCCGAAGCCGGCGACGAACAGCCGCCACAGCGAGCGGCGCCGCTCGCGGCGCGCGAGCGCCTCGCCGCGGCGCGGGTCGAACGGGTAGGCGTCGTAGCCGACGGCGCGGATCGCCTCGACGATCTGCGAGAGCCGCGTGCGGCGCGGGTCCCAGGCGATCTGCGCGCGCTGCGTGGCGAAGTTGACGTCGGCGCGCAGCATGCCGGGGACGCGGCGCAGCGCGCGCTCGTTCAGCCACAGGCAGGCGGCGCAGCGGATGCGATCGAGGATCAGCGTCGCCTCGCGCTCGTGCTCGCGCGGCGCGGCGACGAACTCGCGCTGCGCGGCCGGGTCGTCGTAGACCTGCGGCGGCGGCAGGGCGTCAGGCCGCACGCCCTCGCTGCTGCGCGCCTCGTAGTACTTCTCGAAGCCGCCGGCGACGATGCTGCGCGCCACCGCCTCGCAGCCGGCGCAGCAGAACGCGCGCTCGGCGCCGAGCACCGCCGCGAGATGCCGGCCCGGCTCGAGGACGGGCAGGCCGCAATGAAAGCAGGCGCTCAGGAGACGCTGATGCGCTTGCCGCCGCCGTTCGCCTTCTTCGGCAGCACGAGGTTGAGCACGCCGTCCTTGTACTCGGCCTTGACGGCCTTCTCGTCGACCTCGGCGGGCAGCGAGAAGCTGCGGCTCACCATGCCGTAGCTGCGCTCGCTGTAGAGCACTTTCTCGCCCTTCTTCGCATCCTTCTCCGTTTCAGTTTCCTTTCGTGTCTCGGCGCGCACCGACACGACGTTGCCGTCGACATCGACCTGGATGTCCTCCTTTTTCACGCCGGGAATGTCGGCGTGCACGGTATAGGACTTGTCGTCCTCCTTCACGTCCAGCTTGATCGACATCTCGGTGCCGGCCGGGAAGGCAAGCGGCTTGACCCAGAAGCCCTTGCCGAATTCGTTGAACAGCTCGTCGAACGGGTTGTAGCGGGTAACGTTGGCCATGAAATCCTCCGCGTCTGGAATGGCAGGCCCATCGTAGCCGCGGCGCCGGAGCGCACTTTGACCTGCGTCAAGGCGCGTCGCGGCACCGGGACTAGGCTGGTTTTCCCAACCCACGCAGAGGTGCGGCATGTTCAAGCACATCCTTCTCCCCGTCGACGGCTCGCGGCTCGCGCTGAAGGGCGCCAAGGCGGGCATCCGGCTCGCCAAGGCGCTGCGCGCCCGGGTCACCGCCGTCTACGTGATCCCGCCCTTCATGCCGATCGCCTACGGCGACGCGGCGGTGTACGTGCCCGCGCTCTCGCCACAGGAGTACAAGAGGGCCACGGAAAAAGGCGCGCGCAAGGCGCTCGCGGCGGTCGAGGCCGAGGCGAAGAAGGCGCGCGTGCGCTGCAAGTCGCGCTTCCTCACGGCGGCGCAGGTGTACGACGGCATCCTGCGCACTGCGCGCGGCGCCAAGTGCGACGCCGTCGCCATGGCCTCGCACGGCCGCGGCGGGCTCGCCGGCGTGCTGCTCGGCAGCGAGACCACGCGCGTGCTCGCGCACTCCAAGATGCCGGTGCTGGTGCTGCGATAGCAAAAAAAGGGGCTATTCGAGATCGGTCTGCAGCATGCGCGGGGCCTCGGGGAAGCTCTCCAGGGTGAAATAGACGCGGCCGATCTCGCGCCCGTCCTCGGTCTCCACCTGCACCTTCCAGCGCCCGGGCTGGTAGTTCGCCTTAAAGCCGTAGCCGCGAAAGCCCTCCTCGCGTCCCCCCACGATGTCGATCGGAATGGAGTCCTGCAAGAGCCAGCCGCGCCCGCCGGGCTCCCAGTACCAGCGCATGCGCACGCGATCGGCGAAGCGCGCGGGCGAGAAGACGCGGAAGAACACGAACACCCGGTCGCCGGGCTGCGCGCGGAAAACCTGGTCGCCGTTGTGCCAGAAGCGCCACCACGGCCGCTCGTGGCCGAGGTGGTAGCCCTCCTCCGTGCGCTCGACCGAGTGGTACACGCCGATGAAGGGGATGGACAGCGGCGCCGGCGGGATGACTCGCAGCAGGTAAGCCGCGAGGAACGCGAGCAGCACGGCGCCGAGCGGCAGCAGCATCTGCCTGCGCACCTGGGGGAACAGCGCGGGCCTGCGCCGCCGTACCCACCACGCAATCGCCGACAGCGGCATCACGCCCGCCAGCATGGAGCCGACAAATATCCAGGTGCCGATCGAGCCGACGGCGACCGGCACCACGATGGCGGCGAACGACAGGTAGCACAGGCCGAGCAGCGCGAACTTGAAATGCAGGCCGAGCGCCTTGAAGCGCCGCGACTCGTTCGCCACCAGCAGCACGACGAGAAAGGCGAGAAAGCCGAAGGACACGAGCAGCGACGAGCTCTTGAAGAAGAAGATCGCGTACAGGTTCATCAGCGCGCCGAGCGCGAAGTGGATCGCCGCCGAGCGGTACTCGTGGTACCAGCGCCAGAGCCGCGGCTGGCCGGCCAGCTCGACCGGCGGCGCGCCCTGCTCGATGAGCATGTGCAGCAGCACGGCGGAAGCGGCGGCCAGGTACAGCGCCTGCTGGCCGATCGTGACCCAGGAGTCGATGCGGCCCACCGTGACGATGTCGAAGACGAAGCCGCCGGCGAAGAAGGCGACGGCGACTTCGCGCTCGTTCTGCGCGAAGCGCAGCCTGAGGCGCTCGAGCGCCTTGAGGGGAGCCGCCGCGGAACCGGGCCCCGTCATCGCAGCAGGCGGCGCACGAGGGCGTACGCCACCCAGCCGCGCACCACCCAGGCGCGCAGCCGCGGCGAGGCGCCGGCGAGCGCCACCATCGCCCCGAGCGCGAGGACCAGCGGCTCGGCGGCCGCGCGCCGCGCGCCGCCGACGGCGGCGACGATTTCCGCGCGCTGCAGCGCAGAGCGCTCCACGAGCGCCGCGCGCCGGCGCGCGAGCGTGGTGAGCACCGCCCTCATTCGCGCGGCTCGAGCGCCTTCGCGTCGCGCTCGAGCTCGCCGAGGCTTGCGGCGAACGGGCGCACGCGCGCTTCGCGCCACACGCGCCAGGCGATGAGCGCGGCAGCAGCCAGGAAGGCGACGGCGAGTCCCGCCGCAACCGCCACGCGGTGCTCGGGCGCCACCGCCATCACCAGCGCCACCGCACCGAAGCCGAGCGCGAGCGCCGCGAGCAGGATCGCCGCCACCGCGCCCACCATGAGGAGCACCAGCCGCGCGAGCAGCTCCTGCATCTCGACGCTGAGCAGCTCCAGTCGCGTGCGCGCGAGGCCGAGCAGCGTGGCGAGCAGGCCCTGCACGGACCGCAAGAGGCCCACGGCTACTTCCGCCCGAGGAGCAGCCCGAGCACCAGGCCGACGCCCGCGGCGATGCCCACGGCGGCCCAGGGGTTCCTGCGTACCTGGTCCTCGATCTCGCGCGCGGCCTCGCGCGCGCTGTCGCCCGCGGCCGCGCCCGCCTCGTGCAGGCGCTCGCCGGACTCGGCGGCGGCCGCCTGCAGCAGGCTCTCGGCGTCGCGCACCACGGCGCGCAGGTCGGCCATCAGCTTCTCGGTCGTCGCGGGATCCATGTCGTTCGCCTCCGGGCAATACGCCAATTGTATAGTCGGGCCATGGCGAGTCTCTCCGAAAGGCACTACCTGACGCCGCTGTTCGAGCCGGCCACGCTCGCCGTGGTCGGCGCCACCGAGCGGGAGGGGGCCGTGGGCGCCGTGGTGGTGCGCAACATGCTCGAGGCGAAATACCGGGGCGCGCTGTTCGGCGTGAACCCCAAGTACCGCTCGGTTCACGGCGTGCCCTGCGTCGGCGCCATCGGCAAGGTGCCGCGGCGCGTCGACCTGGCGGTGATCGCCACGCCCGCGCCCACCGTGCCGGAGATCATCGAGCAGTGCGGCAAGGCGGGCGTGCGCGCGGCGGTGGTCATCAGTGCCGGGTTCTCGGAGATCGGGCCCGCCGGCGCGAAGCTCGAGCGCGCCATGCTCGAGAACGCGCGCCGCCACAAGCTGCGCCTGGTCGGCCCGAACTGCCTGGGCCTGATGCGCCCCGAGCTCGGGCTGAACGCCACGTTCGCGCGCGGCGCGGCGCTGCCCGGCTCGCTCGGGCTGGTGGCGCAATCGGGCGCGGTGTGCACGGCGATGCTCGACTGGGCGCGCCCCAACAAGGTGGGCTTCTCCAGCGTGGTGTCGCTGGGCGGCTCCACCGACGTCGATTTCGGCGAGATCATCGACTACCTGATCGAGGATCCGAAGACCGAGCACATCCTGCTCTACATCGAGGGCGTGAGGAGCGCGCGCCGGTTCGTGTCGGCGCTGCGCGCCGCGGCGCGCGTCAAGCCCGTGATCGTCATGAAGGTCGGGCGCCATCCGGCGGGCTCGCGCGCCGCGGTGTCGCACACCGGCGCCATCGTCGGTCTCGACGACGTATTCGATGCGGTGGTGAAACGCGCCGGCGTGGTGCGCGTCGCCACCATCGGCCAGATGGTGGCGGCGGCGCAGGCGCTCGCCGCGCACGTGCGGCCGCAGGGCGACCGCCTCGCCGTGGTCACCAACGGCGGCGGCCCCGGCGTGATGGCCGCCGATCGCGCCGCCGATCTCGGCATCCCGCTGGCGCAGCTGTCGCCCTCGACGATCGAGTCGTTGAAGCCCGCGCTGCCCGCCAACTGGTCGCACGGCAACCCGCTCGACCTGATCGGCGACGCGGACGCGGCGCGCTACCGCGCCGCCGTGCAGGCCTGCCTCGCCGACGAGGGCGTCGACGGCGTGCTCGCCATTCTCACCCCGCAGGCGATGACCGAGCCGGCCGCCGCCGCGCAAGCCGTGATCGACGCCGCCAGGGGCTCCTCCAAGCCGGTTCTCGCCTGCTGGATGGGCGAGGAGCAGACCGCCGCCGCGCGGCGCTCGCTCGCGCAGGCGCACCTGCCGGTATTCCGCACCCCCGACCCGGCGGTGGAGATGTTCGGGCACCTGTCCTCGTTCTACCGCAACCAGCGCGCGCTGCTGCAGACGCCCGGGCCGGTCGCGGCGCAGGGCGCGCCCGACCTCGCCACCGCGCGCGCCATCGTCGACGCCGCGCTCGCGGAGCGTCGCGAAGTGCTCTCGGAGATGGAATCGAAGGCGCTGCTCGCGGCTTTCCGCATCCCGATCGCGAAGACGGTCGTGGCGCGCTCGGCGCACGAGGCGATGCTCATCGCCGGCGAAACCGGGTTCCCGGTGGCGATGAAGATCGACTCGCCCGAGATCTCCCACAAGAGCGACGTCAACGGCGTGCGCCTGAACGTCGCCAGCGCGCAAGCGGTGCAGGAGACCTGGCAGAAGATCGTCGACGACGCCAAGCGCCTGCGGCCCGAGGCACGCATCAACGGCGTCACGGTGGAGCCGATGGTGCGCCGCGCGCACGGCCGCGAGCTGATGGTGGGCGTGATCCGCGACCCGGTGTTCGGCCCGGCGATCGTCTTCGGCACCGGCGGCACGGCGGTGGAGGTGCACCGCGACCGCGCGGTGGCGCTGCCGCCGCTCAACGCCTTCCTCATCGACGACATGATCCGCGGCACGCGCGTCGCCAGGCTGCTCGGCGAGTTCCGCCGCATGCCGCCGGTGGACCGCGCCGCGCTCGAGGAGGTGCTGCTGCGGGTCTCGGAGATGGTGTGCGAGCTGCCCGAGCTGGCGGAGCTCGACATCAATCCGCTGATCGCCGACCCCTCCGGCGCCATCGCGGTGGATGCGCGCGTCGTGCTGCGCCAGGGCGCGGCGCGGCGCGACCGCTACGGCCACATGGCGATCCATCCCTACCCCGCGCATCTCGTCAGCACCTGGCAGCCGCACGCAGGGCCGCCGGTGACGCTGCGGCCGATCCGGCCCGAGGACGCCGAGATGGAGCAGGCCTTCGTCAAGAACCTCTCGGCCGAGACGCGCTACTTCCGCTTCATGGACACGCTGCGCGAGCTCACGCCGCAGATGCTGGCGCGCTTCACGCAGATCGACTACGACCGCGAGATGGCGTTCGTCGCCACGGTGCACGAGACCGGCCGCGAGACCGAGCTCGGCGTGGCGCGCTACGTCGCCAACCCTGACGGCGAGAGCTGCGAGTTCGCGCTGGTGATCGCCGACGGCTGGCAGAGGAAGGGCCTCGGGCGGCGCATGATGCAGCAGCTGATCGAGGTGGCGCGCGCGCACGGTCTGCGCAGCATGGTGGGCCACGTGCTCACCGAGAACCGCGGCATGCTTTCGCTGTGCCAGAAGCTCGGCTTCGTCATCGGCGACAGCGCGGAAGGGCCGACGGTCAAGCGCGCGGCGCTCGCCCTGGCGGAGGTTTGAGGCGCTACAGGCCCAGGCCGCGCGCCACCCGCAGCGCCTGCTCGGTGCGCGCGTCTTCTTTCGGCACTACCGCGGCGACTGCGGCCCAGTCGGCGTCCTGCAGCAGCTCTGCCGCGCGCGGCAGGATCATGTCTTCCTCAGTGGCCATATGACCGCGGTAATACACGAGGTAGGTGGCGGCCGCCGCCTCGAGGTCGGCGCGCGGCGCGAAGCCTCCGTTCGCGGCGTCCTCCAGGCGCGCGAGCAGGGATTCCCCGGCATAGGCGATGACGCGATGCTCCTGCAGCAGCCGGTTGACCGGGATGCGCAGCGCGGGGTCGCGCAGCACCATGCGCTCGAAGGCCGCGTCCTCGCGCGGATGGTGCGCGCCGTCCGAGTAGTGCCGCAGCCAGAGCACGATGTCGCGCATCAGCTCGTAGTAGGGCTGCTCGCCGGTGTGGAACAGCGCCACCTCCTTTTCCAGCTTGTCGAGCAGGCGGCCGAAGCGCACGTGGTCCGCGTGCCAGGCGGCGATCGGGTTGGCCATGAAACGCATGAGACACCGCGCCGCGGCGCGCCGCTTGATCTGGATCAAGCAGTGCGCGCGCGCCGCGATTGAGGCGCGCAATGGCCGGCATCGCGCGATTCGATTGGAGCCCGGCGTGCGGGCGACGTATGCTTCCCGAATTGGCACCCGGAAGGCACCATGACCGTCCGCGAAGGCAGCCTCGACGCCCCCACCCGCCATCCGCTCGACTGGCGCAATCCCGAGTTCTTCGACGAGCGCAAGGTCGAAAAGGAGCTCGAGCGCATCTTCGACATCTGCCACGGCTGCCGGCGCTGCGTCAACCTGTGCACGGCGTTCCCTACGCTGTTCGACCTGGTCGATGCATCGAAGACCCTGGAAGTGGACGGCGTCGCCAAGGGCGACTTCTGGAAGGTCGTCGACCAGTGTTATCTCTGCGACATGTGCTACATGACCAAGTGCCCGTACGTGCCGCCGCACCCCTGGAACGTCGACTTCCCGCACGTCATGCTGCGCGCCAAGGCGGTGAAGTTCCGCCGCCACGGCGCGGGCTTCCGGGATCGCCTGCTCTCGTCCACCGACGCCCTGGGCAAGCTCGCCGCGATACCCGTGGTGGCGCAGGCCGTGAACGCGGTGAACACGCTCCCGGTGGCGCGCAGCCTCATGCAGAAGGCACTGGGCGTGCACAAGGATCGTCAACTGCCGGAATACGCCAGCCGCAAGTTCCGCGCGGGCGCGGCGCCCAGCGGCGCGCACGCGGTGAAGGACAGCAAGAACACCCCGGGCAAAGTGGCGATTTTCTCCACCTGCTACGTGAACTACAACGAGCCCGGCATGGGCCACGACCTGCTCGCGCTGCTCGAGCATAATGAGGTGCCGTACGTCCTGGTCGAAAAGGAGGCCTGCTGCGGCATGCCCAAGCTCGAGCTCGGCGACCTCGAGGCGGTGGCGAAGCTGAAGGCAACGAACATCCCGCCGCTCGCGCGCCTCGCGCGCGACGGGTACGCCATCCTCACGCCGGTGCCCTCCTGCACGCTCATGTTCAAGCAGGAGCTGCCGCTCATGTTCCCTGACGATGCCGAGGTGAAGGCGGTGCAGGAAGCGATGTTCGATCCGTTCGAGTACTTCGTGCTGCGCGCGAAGGACGGCCTGCTGAAGAAGGACTTCAAGGAGAAGCTCGGCAAGGTCTCGTACCACATTCCCTGCCATTCTCGCGTCCAGAACATGGGCCAGAAGACGCGCGAGATGCTGGAAATGGTGCCAGGCACCGAGCTCACGACCGTCGAGCGCTGCGCCGGCCACGACGGCACCTGGGGCGTGAAGCGCGAGTACTTCGACAACTCGATGAAGATCGGCCGCCCGGTGTTCCGGCAGATGGCGGAGCCCGGCCCCGACTACGTCAGCTCCGACTGCCCCATCGCCGCGCGCCACATCCGCCAGGGCATGGGCGAGGAGGCCGGCAAGGCGGTCAAGGCCCACCCCTTGACGCTACTTAGAAAGGCGTACGGCATCTGAGAATAAAGGGGGTCAGAACAACATTTCCGGCTTCGATCGGCCGTCGGCTGATCACTCTGGCGGGAAATGTTGTTCTGACCCCCTTTATTCTTGCCGGCTGCGCGCAGCTCGCGCCGCTGCCCGAGAGGCAGTTCGCCTTCGGGATGCTCGGCGACGTCCCCTACTCCGAGGGCGAAGTGCGCAGCCTCGACCGTCTCATCGAGCGCATCAACGCGCAGGATCTCGCCTTCGTCGTGCACGTAGGCGACCTCGGCACCAGCGCCCGGACACAGGCCTGCAGCGACGCGTGGCTCGAGGCGCGTCGCGAGCAGTTCGCGAAGATCCGCCATCCTTTCGTGTTGCTCCCCGGCGACAACGAGTGGACCGACTGCGAGAAGCACGGCATGGACCCGCAATCGCGCCTGGCGGCATGGCGCAGGCTGTTCTGCGTCGGGGTTGGAGGCCTCGCGCTCGAGCGCCAGCCGGGACATTGCGAGAACGTGCGCTGGCAGGCGGGCGGCATGGCGTTCATCGGGCTGAACGTGCCCGGCGGCGGCGGCCCGGACCTGGGTGACGCGCGCATGGCGGCCACGCTCGAGTGGCTCGACGAGAGCCTGTCGCTCGCCGAAGAGCGCCGCGCGCACCGCATCGTCGTATTCCTGCACGCCGACCCGCGCTTCGAGCGGGTCGGCCGCGACGACGCCTATGCGCGGCTGCGCGGCGTCCTCGCGACGCACGCCGCCTGGTTCAAGGAGCGCCTCGTCCTGGTGCACGGCGACACGCACGTCTACCGCGACGATGCGCCGCGCCCGGGCCTGCGCCGCCTGCAGGTCTGGGGATCGCCGTTCGTGTCCTGGCTGCGCGCCTCGCTCGCGGCCCAATCGCTGCGCGTGGAATCCGGCTGGTAGCCGGGCTCAGCGCACCACGGTATCGATGATCACGGCCACTCCATCTGCGTCGTTCGCCACCGGCGCGCTTGCGCCCTGCAGGTCCCCCGGCTGCGGCGTGGCACCGCCGGATTTCGACACCCGCGCCGTCACCACGACGCGCGGATGCGCGGAGAGCTCCATGCCCGGCGCCATCGCCATCGAGTCGTCGAGCGCGAAGTCGGCGGGCAGCTCGCGCGCCTTGACGCGCTGCACGGCGAGCGGCATCGGCGGGCCTTCCGCGGCGCGCGCATAGATGAACACCGTGTCCTCGGGATCGAACTTGCCCTTCAGCCGCGGCGAGATGCGCACCGTGCCGCGCAAGCGAGCGGCCTGCGGCAGCGCGGCGCTCGAAGCTGGAGGCTGCCCGCCGGCAAGCTGCGTCGCCTGCGCCACGTTGTCGCGGATCACCTGTGCATCCTCCGACTCCGCCGGCACGAGCGGCAGCATGCGCTGCCAGTAGTCGGCGGCCGCAGCGAACGCCTTCCTCTCGAAGGCCGCCGTGCCGGCGAGCGCCAGCGCCTTGAGGTTCTGCGGGTCGATCTCGAGCGCGCGCTGGACGAGTTTCTCCGGCTCGCCCTGGAGGCTGCGGCCGCGCGCCATGGCGAGCGCATCGGCGAAGTCGGCAAGGAGCTGCGCGTCGCGCGGCGCCCGCACCGCCGCCTTGGCATAGGCGTCCACCGCTTCGCCGAAGCGCCCGAGCACCGCGTACGAGCGCCCGAGCATCTTCCAGCCGTCGGCGTCGTCCGGGTTCTCGCGCAGGCGCGCCGCCAGGCGCTGCACCATGACCTCGATCTGCCCGGCGGTGACTTCACCCTGCCCGGGGAGCCCCGTCACGGCGGCGGGCGTGCCCACCGCGAAATACACCGCCAGCGCTGCGAGCGGCACCGTAACGCCGACGAGCAGGGCCGTGCGCCTGCCACCGCGCGGCGCCCGCGCCGTCTCGCCCGAAGCGTCTACGTCTTCGAGCAGCCGCGCCTCGAGCTCGGCGCGCGCCTTCTCATGCTCGGGCGGCGCGAGCTTGCCGGCAGCCAGATCGGCATCGAGCTCGCGCCGCTGGTCGCGGTACACGGCGATGTTGGCCTCGCGCCGCGACACGCCCGCCGCCCCGCGCCGCGCGAGCAGGGGCCGGAGCACGAGTGCGAGCGCGAGCGCCGCCAGCGCGGCGCAGACCGCCCAGAACAGGGTCATTCGAGCAGGCGCGCGGCGCGCGCGCGCTCGGCGTCCGAGAGCTGCGGCTCGGGGGCGCGGCGCCGCAGCAGCCGGCGCACCAGCACCGCGATGCCGAGGGCAAGCAGCAGGAACGGCCCGAGCCACAGCGCGAGCGTGGTGGCCTTGAACGGCGGGCGGTAGAGCACGAAGTCGCCGTAGCGCGCCACCATGAAGTCGATGACGTCCTGCTCGCTCGCGCCCTGCTGCAGCTGCTCGCGGATCTGGTTCCTGAGATCGACGGCGAGCGGCGCGTTCGATTCGGCGAGCGTCTGGTTCTGGCAGACGAGGCAGCGCAGCTCATGCGCCAGGCCGGCGACGCGCTTTTCCAGCGCCGGGTCGGCCTGCGCCGCGGCGAGGCCCGCGACCAGTGCCAGCGCAAGCAGGCTAGCCCTCACGCGCGAGCTCCTGCAGCAGCGGCTGGAGCTTCTTGCGCGACACCCCGGGCGTGAGCGGGCCGATGTGCTTGTAGCGGATCACGCCGCGCCGGTCGATGACGTAGGTCTCGGGCACGCCGTAGACGCCGTAGTCGATGCCGATGCGCCCCGTCGCGTCGAAGACCGAGAAGGCGAACGGGTCGCCGTTGCGCTTGAGCCACGGCAGCGCGTCATCGCGCGCGTCCTTGTAGTTGAGGCCGACCACCGGCGCGAGACGCGACTGCGCCAGCGCCGTGACGACCGGGTGCTCGACGAGGCACGGCGGGCACCACGACGCCCACACGTTCAGCACCCAGACCTTGCCGAGCATGTCCTTCTGCGAGAAGGTCTTGTCGGGCGCGTGCAGCAGCGGCAGCTCGAAAGCGGGCGCCGGCTTGCCGACGAGCGGCGAGGGCACCTCGCGCGGGTTGAGCGTCAGGCCCACGCCGAGCAGCAGCACCAGGGCTGCGAACGCCGCCACCACCCAGCCGAGCCTCACGCCACCGCCTCCGCGGCCTCGCGCCGCGCCGGCATCGCCACGCGATAGCGACGGTCGCTCGCCGCCAGCAGCCCACCGAGCGCCATCAGCAGGCAGCCGCCCCAGATCCAGTCGATGAACGGCTTCACCTGCGCCTTCACCAGCCAGGCGCCGCCCTCGAGCGGGTCGCCGAGCGACACGTACAGGTCGCGCGTCACGCCGGTGTGGATCGCCGCCTCGGTCATGGTCTGCTCCTGCACGGTGTAGACGCGCCGCTCGGGGAACAGCACCGTCACCGGGCGGCCGCCGCGCGTGACGGCGACCCGCGCCTGCGCCGCGCGGTAGTTCGGCCCGTCCACCGGCCGCACCGACTCGAGGCGGAACACGTAGCCGCCCAGCGCGAGGGT
>Ga0326597_10008793_pt1 | contig 13582 bp, 13 predicted proteins | sample RVTome_12_FD_203789 | JGI IMG/M metagenome (GOLD analysis project Ga0326597, IMG submission 203789) | Soil microbial communities from uranium-contaminated site in the Upper Colorado River Basin, Wyoming, United States - RVT100D185 | ecosystem: Environmental > Terrestrial > Soil > Contaminated >... | reverse complement strand
CCGCAAACACAACGCCGTCCGGCGTGAGCCCCGGCGGGTTGCCGATGTCATCAGACCTTGCCGGGTTGTCAACCAGACCGTTAGCGACGGCATTTCCACTACACACAATTGGATGTATCGCCGCAGAGGCGGACAACGTCATCGCCATCAGGATCGCCGTCGCAGCCATAAGGGCTGCAATTCGTCTCATATGATTTTCTCCTCTATCTCTTCTCTCCCCCCGGGACCCACTCTTTACTCTCTGCCACTCTACGCGGTTGCAACAACGGTGTGTGGTGCCCAATGTTGAGGTTCTTTTCGCGCTCCACACCCGCACATAACCGGTGCCGCCTCAAGTGTTTGAGCTGGCTGAACCGCCCCGGGTCTCATAGAGACTCGGTGGTTTGACGTCGTTGGTTCTAGGGCTCAGCAATCAGAACCAGAACGAGCGATCATGCCTCGGTCAGGTTCTCAAGGTCCTCGACCGTGTATATCCCGGGCTCATCAAGCGCGCCCGACTCCTGAAGGCGTCACATTAGGACTTGGTCCTCCAAATCATCGATCAAGTCGCAGTCGTCCGAGATCTTTACAGGCCACAGGTTGGCAATGGCGGCTGGAACAAGCCACTCGCGATAGCCCTTGCCTTCTTCAGCGTTCGAGTCGATCCGCTTCCCGTCGAAGAAGATGTCGCCGGAGGTGGGTTCGATGAGGCGGAGGACGGTTCGGCCCAATGCACCGGCCCGTACTCGCACACCTCCCCGGCGTAGAGGACCAGCATCCGGTCGGCGTACTCCGACACCAGGTGAGCTCCCTCCACAAGGCACGTCCTGCCGCCAGGGCCAGCGCCACCAGATAGAGGAACCTGCCAAGGAGAAGCCGGGCGTGGTCACGGGCCCCGCCGGCCTGCCCAGGCTGCGGGACAGTTCTCCCAGCGCCACCGCCCGACCACCATCGTGGCCACGGTGGGTATCGCCGGGAAGAAGGTCAGGACCGCCAGTCAGATGGGAAAAGCGCCCAGGAGCACGGTGATGATGGCAATGGGGATGAGCACGCCGACCGCTGCCTGAACGAAGGGCATCGCCAGCGTGTACAAGGCCAGGAGCCGGCGGCGGCGGTCGGGAAGGTAACGCCAGTCGCCCTTGCGCAGCACCTGGAGGAAACCCTGGTTCCATCGGGTTCTCTGCCTCAACCACCCGGAGAACGTGGGAGGAGTCTCCTCGCGGGTGACGAACTCGGGGTCATAGGCCACGGTGAACCGCGCTCCGGCGATGCTGAGCCGGACACCCAGGTCACAATCCTCGGTGAGGGCGTCAGGATCCCAGCCCCCTACCTTCCATAGCCAGTCGGCCCTGACGAAAACCGTGTTGCCCCCGAGAGGGATGAACTGCTCCCGGGCATGGAGGTGGAGACGACTCTTGAACCAGAAGTAGTACTAGAGGACATTGCGCACCGAGTACCAGTTGGACCAGAAGTTCACCAGTTGCACACCGGCCTGCACCACGTCGGCCTTCGCCACCCGGAACTGATGGTCGACGGCGCGCAGTAGCCAAGGGTGCACCTCGTCTTCGGCGTCGAACACCCCAATGATGTCCCCGTGCGCCTCGAAGAGAGCCGTGTTCAGCGCCTTCGGCTTGTTCTTGGGCCATGAGTGGTCGGTGATCACCCGGATCACACCCGGGTGACCCAGGGCGGCCTCCTCGGCTACCCGCCTGGTTCCCTCATCGTCGTGACCGACGATGACCAACACCTCGAAGTCGGGATAGTCCGATGCCGCCAGGCGGTCGAGGGTCTCACCCAACACGTCCTCCTCATGGCGGGCAGGGACCAGCAAGGAGAAGGAGTGCTTGGGCTTGCGTCGCAACAGCCGGAACCCCGACTGGCCTTCGGCGTCTGGGGACCGCCACGTGTAGAGCATCCATGCCAGCGTCACCGAGGCATGGGTGAACAGAAGGGCGGTCAGGATGGTGTAGGCGATCACGGCTAGAGCTGTGAGCATGTGATGTCTCCCCAATGGCAGGCGTGAACTGTCCAGTGATCCGGATGGGATATCGAGATAGTCCTGGTGGTGCTCGGTGCCTGGCTGGTGGAGGGGTTTGCCATGACCCTCCTCGGGTTGGCCGGGGTGGGCTCACTGCTCGGTGTGGCGAGCTGCTGGGCGAGGGCGCCATGGTGTCGTTCACCGATCGCATCGGAAAGAGGAACTCCCTGGCTATCGGTCTCGGCGGGGCCGCCCTCGCCCTCCTCCTGCTCGGCGTCGTCAACGACGAGCTCGGCTACGGGATCGGGGCCCTGGCTCTCTTCACCATCTTTATCGAGTTCGCCATCATCTCGGGAGTCCCTCTCGCCACCGAGCTGCGCCCCGGTAACCGGTCCCGGTTTCTCGCCTGGTTCCTGGTGGCGATGAGCCTGGGCCGGGTGATCGCCGACCTCATCGGGCCCCGGATCTTCCAGAGCCGGGGGATGACTGCCATCACCTTGACCGCGGCAGGCGCGGCCGTCGCCGGCGTGGCGATCCTGCTCACCGGTGTCCGCGAGGCCGAGACGACCCAGCCCGGCATCACCCCGACCCGCTGAAGGATCCCCTCTCAACCCGTTTTGTGGTCTGGAATAGACCGGATTCCGTACCAAAACGGACCACAAAACGGTTTGGGGACGATCCTCATGGACTGGTCAGCTTGGGGATGAGGCCTTCCAGCGCGGTGAGGCAGTGTTCCAGTTGGTCGAGGCCGATGTACTCGTCGGGACGGTGGGCCACCTCGATGGAGCCCGGGCCGCAGACCACGGCGGAGATGCCGGCCATCTGGTAGAGACCGGCCTCGGTCCCGAATGCGGCCGTCTCCCGCCGGGTATTCCCCACCAGCTCACCGGCCAGTCCGGCTGCGTACGACGCTTCGTCGTCCTCCAGCCCGTCGACCGCACCCTCGGTGACCGTGACGATGGAGGCCTCCTGGGAGACGAGACGCATCTCCTCCTCGGTTTGCCTCTCGAACATCGCCACCTCGTCCAACACATAGGTGGCATCGCTGCGGCTCACCGGTCTCATCTCCCACTCCAGGATGCACTCACCGGCCACGACGTTGCGGGCCGTCCCACCCCTCATCGCTCCCACACTGATGGTGGTGTGCGGCGGGTCGTATGGACTGCCCGCCGGAGCCCTGGCCTCGAGCCGGGAAGCCAGCTCCATCAGCTTGGCCACATAGCGGGCGCCGAAATGGACGGCATTCACCGCCCGCCCGGGCACCGATCCGTGACCCTCCAACCCGATGACGGTGGTGGTGTACTCATACATGCCCTTATGGGCGGTCACCACGGACATGCCGGTGGGCTCGCCCACGATGGCCGCCGCCGGCTTCGGTCCGGTCTTGGCCAGCTCGGCAAGGAGCAGGGGGGCCCCTCTGCATCCCACCTCCTCGTCGAAGGTGATGGCGATGTGGACCGGCCGCACCAGCGGTGCCTCGGCGAATCGGGGCGCCAGGGCGAGGGCGCAGGCGATGAATCCCTTCATGTCGGCGGTGCCCCGGCCAAAGATCTTCTGCTCTCTCCTCATCGCCACGAAGGGTGCCTCGGTCCAATCGGGCTCGTCGGCGGGGACCACATCGCAGTGACCGGAGAGGATCACCCCGCCATCGACGGCGGGCCCGATGGTGGCGAGGAGATTGGCCTTGCGTCCGGTCTCATCACGGGTGACCTGCGTCGTGGCTCCTAGAGGCTCGAGAAGGCCGACCGCATGGTCGATGAGCGCCAGATTCGACTCGGTGGTGACGGTGGGGAAGCCGACCAGGTCGCCCAGGATCATCATCGCCCGGTCGCGCATCCCGCTCATGGCCGCACGATGGCGGGAGGCGCCCACATCAGCGCTTCACGAACAGCTTCCGGGGGTAGTGGGCCAGGGTCTCCGCCGGCCCGTCCTCGGTGATGACGAAGCTCTCGGTGATCTCCAGTCCCCAGTTCTGCATCCACAGCCCGGGCATGAAATGGAAGGTCATGCCCGGTTCGAGGATCGAGTGATCTGTGGGCCGCAGGCTGATGGTGCGCTCCCCCCAATCGGGCGGGTAGCTGCACCCGATCGGGTAGCCACATCGCCCTTCCTTGACGATCCCCGCCCGTTTCAGGGCGTCGAACAGGGCCCGGGCCACGTCACTGGCCCGATTGCCCGCTCGGGCGGCATCGAGCCCGGCCTCGAGACCCTCGAGCAGAGCCTTCTCCCCGTTGAGCATCTCCGCGGGCGGGTCTCCCAGATAGACGGTGCGGCACAGGGGGACGTTGTAGCGACGCACGCATCCCGCCACCTCAAAGAAGGTGCCGGCGCCCGCTTCGAACCGTCTGTCGTCCCAGGTGAGATGGGGTGCCGACGCGTCCTCCCCGGTGGGAAGGAGCGGAGCGATGGCGGGGTAGTCACCCCCATACTCCTCGGTCCCGGTGATGCCGGTGTGATAGATCTCGGCGACCAGGTCGTTCTTCCGCATACCCGGCTCGATTAGCTCCAGGATGCGGTCGTGGATCTTCTCCACGATCTTCCCCGCCACCCGCATGTACTCCAGCTCCTTCTCCGACTTCACTGCCCGCTGCCAGTTGACCAGGCCGGTGGCATCTTGAAAGGAGGCATCGGGGAGCCCCGACGTCAGATGATGATGGGCCGCCGCCGAGTAGTAGTAGTTGTCCAGCTCCACGCCGATCCGCTTGGCTCCCAAACCCAGCTCATGGACGAGCCCGGCCAGGTGCTGATGGGGGTGCTCCTCGGTGGACTGCACGTAGTGCTCCGGGTAGCCGAGGATGCGCTCCTGTTCCATCCACACGGTGCGACGAGCGCCGTTGCCATCCTGGTTGCGACCCCACCAGTAGGGCTCCTCCCCGAGAGCGAGGAACACACCTTGATGGGTGTAGAAGGAGTGCCCGTCGTACCCGGTCAGCCAGCCCATGTTGGACGGGTCGGTGATGATGAGCAGCTCGATGCCGTCGGCTGCCATGGCGCCGTGCACCTTGGCAAGACGCGTGGCGTACTCCTCCCGGCTGAAGGGCAGCCTTGGTCTTCCTGTGTATGTCGTCATGATCGCTCCACCTCCAGGAGCGAGCCCGCCTCCACCGAGGGGTATGTCTTCACTTCACCGGTGGGCCAGATAACGTCGATGTCGGCCGTCTCGGCGCTGCCCAACCCGAAGTAGGCCTCGGACGGGGGACCGGAAAGGTAGCTGCCACCGGCCAGCACCAGTCTTCTCATCACCCCTCCGCCCGTCGTGGCCTCGACGATGGCGCCAGCACTGGCGGCATCTCCGGGATCGAGCCTCACGGTGAGGGCATTGCCAGTGGCTTGGTTCTCCAAGAGGAGAGCGGGCAGATCGACCTGGGTTACCAGAAAGTCCGGATCCCCGTCGCGGTCGTAGTCGAAGGAGATGAGGGTGCGCTGATCTCCCGGCACGTCACAACCGGAGTCGACCGCGGCCTCGAATGTCCCCTCTCCGTCGTTGATGAGGAGGCTCGACCGGGCGTCGTTCAGCTCGAAGTCGTCGAAAATGAACTCGTCGAAACCCTGGACCACCATCAGGTCCTCGTCAGCATCGAGGTCGACGTCCACGAAGGCGGTGCCCCATGACCATGCGGTCTCGAGAACGCCGCGTTCCTCGGCTTCGTCGGAGAAACGGGGTATCTCACCCGTCGACTCGACGAGCAACAGAGTGTTGCCAGGCGGGTCCACGCCGTATGACTGCTGAGGGTCGAAGACGTTGGTGACAAAGAGGTCGAATGTCCCGTTGCCGTCAACATCTCCGGTGGCGACACCCATGTCATTGCCCCGATGACCGACATGAGCTTCCGAAGAGACGTCGACGAATTTCCCGTCCTTGTTCTCGTAGAAGATGTCGGCCCGATGATCGACGGTCAGATAGAGGTCGAAGTCGCCGTCGGCGTCGAAGTCATGGGGGATGGCGGTGAAAGTGTCCCTGGTGATCCCGTCCAGGCCAACATCTTTGGTGGTGTCCTCGAAGCGGAAGTCACCGAGGTTCTCGTAGTAGACGTTGGACCCGGGCCAGGCACCCTCGATCTCTCCTCCCACCGGTGAGCCGCCCAACTCCCTGGTCCAGTACGAGACATAGCCGTCCAGGTCGTCGTCGCCATCGAAATCGGCCAGGGCTGTCCCTCCCACCAGGAACCCGGTCGGCGTGAACCCCGACCCGTCAGTCACGTCCTCAAAGGTCCCGTCACCGCGGTTGGCGAACACCCGTGACGGGGGCAGCTCGCCAGGGATGTGGTCGTTGACCAAGAGGAGATCGAGCCAGCCGTCCCCATCGAGGTCGGCGAAATGCGCCGCCCGCCCCAGTCCCCGGTCGCCCACACCCGCCTCGGCGGTGACATCGGTGAAGCCGGCCTCACCGGATTCGGCCAGCTCGTTCCGAAACAGCTTGGAGGGCGAGCCGTCGTTGGAGACCAGGTAGACGTCGAGGTCACCATCGTCGTCGTAGTCCCCCACGGCGGCGCCATTCCCCATGTTTCGCTGCATGACCCTCCCCGATTCCTCCTCCGCCAGCACCTTGCCATAAGGGTTGTCGAAGACGAGGCCCACGTCGGAGGCAACGTCGACGCAAAGCGGGCCGCCTCCTGCTTCCGAGGTGCAGCCTGCGAGAACGGCCGAGACCGACATGACGGTGACCAGTGACCGGACGGCCGGTCGCATCAATGCTCGAGAACCGCCCTGAGAAATGACCTGGTGCGCTCGTGCTCCGGATCGCGCAGCAGTCTCTCGGGTGTCCCCTCCTCGAGCACCTGACCATGATCGAACATGAGGACGCGGTCCGCCGCCTCACGGGCAAACCCCATCTCGTGGGTGACCAGCATCATGGTCATTGTCCCCTGACTGGCTATGTCCTTGAGCACGGCCAGCACCTCACCGACCAACTCCGGGTCCAGGGCCGAGGTGACCTCGTCGAAGAGCATCACCTTGGGGCGCATGGCCAGTGACCGAGCTATGGCCACCCGTTGCTTCTGGCCGCCGGACAGCTCGGCCGGGTAGTGGTCGGCCTTGTCACCAAGACCCACCATCTTCATGAGGTCGGTGCCACGCTCGTGGGCCTCCTCCCTGGTGAGACCCAGCACCTTGACAGGTGCCAGCGTCACGTTCTCCAGGGCGGTCATGTGGGGGAACAGGTTGAAGTGCTGGAAGACCATGCTGATGTCCGTGCGCACCTCACGGATGTGCTTCTCTCCGGCCTCCACCACGTCACCGTTGCGCGGCTCGTGGTAGAGATGACGCCCGTCGATCTCCACCGTCCCCGAGTTGGGCCGTTCCAGGGTCATGATGACCCGCAGGATGGTGGTCTTGCCCGAGCCACTGGGCCCGATGATGACCACCTTCTCAGACGGGGCCACATCGAGATCGAGGTCACGGAGAACATGGTTCTCCCCAAAGATCTTGTTGATCCTGCGCATGCGGACCATGACGTCGGAATGAGCGTCTACCCGCAAGCTGTCATCAGGTGCGTTCGTATCCATATCGTGTCTCCAGATAGCGGGCGAAGATTGCCAAAGGAATACTGACGGCCAGGAAGAGCATGCCGACCAGGGTGTATGCCTCGACGAACCGGAAGTTCTGCGAGGCTTCCGCAACGGCAGCCCCCAGTACTCCGATCACGCCGATGGAAACACCGAGAGGCGCGTCCTTGACCATTGCCACCAGGTAGTTGCCCAGGGCAGGGATCACGGTGGGGATGGCCTGCGGGAGAATGACTCGGCCCCACTTGGTCGCCGTGGACAGGTTGAGAGCGACCGAGGCCTCCCATTGGCCCTTGGCGACACTTTCGATCCCGGCACGATATGACTCAGACGTGTAGGCCCCGTAGTGGACGGCCAGGCCGACCACGAGAGTGGTGAAGGCCGACATCCTCACACCGAAGTTGGGCAACACGTAGAACAGAAAGAAGAGTTGGACCAGCAGAGGTGTGCTGCGGACGAATTCCACGACGAAGCCGGTCACCCATCGGATCGGCCTGATCGGTGAGCGACGTAGCAGAGATAGGAACAGACCCAGGATCACGGCGATGGTGATACCGAGGAAGGTGGCCGGCAGCGTGACCAGGAACATCCCTCGGGCGACGATTGGCAGGAAATCCCAGGCCACCTCCCAGTCCCATATCTGCTCAAAACCCGTCTGGGCCAGGACGGGGATCATCTGCCCCCCCCAAACCATCTACCACCGAGGCGACGCTCCAGCCCTCGGTAGAAAAGTGCGATCGCCTGGGAGATGATGAAATACAGGATCAGAGTGACGCCAAAGATCACGACGGTCTCAGGTGGGTCGTCGAGGAGGATTCGTCGATTGCGGAGATTGCTCGCCAGAAAGGTCATATCGGCAAGGGCGATGAGGGATACGAGCGCCGTCCCCTTCATCACCTCGATATTGAGATTGCCATAGGGGGGCAACATCGTCATCACTGCCTGAGGAAGGATGACGTGACGCAGTCGCTGACCTGTGGTGAGGCTCAGTGAGATACTCGCCTCGGTCTGGCCTCGAGGGATGGATTGGATACCACCACGGACCACCTCGGCTCCATATCCACCCATGTTCAACCCCAGGGCGACGACCCCGGCCACAAACAGATAGCCGACATCGTTACCGAACAGGGTGATGGTGACGTCAGCGGTACGAAATCCGAGGAGCCTGGGGACGGCGAAGGCGACAAAGAAGAGTAGAACGATGGCCGAGGCACCGCGGGTCACCTCGACGTAGACACGGGAGATCCGACGCAGCAACTGACTGGTGGACAGGCCCATGATCCCGAAGAAGAGCGCAAGCGCGGTGCCAAGGACGGCGGCTCCAACGAAAACGGAGATGGTGATGGCACCACCGTCAAGGGCGATCCGGCTGAACTGGTTCCACGTCAGCAAGACTTCACCTCGGCACGCCCGGGGAAGCCACGGGGAGGTAGGGCTCCCCGTGGCTCACTCGCGATCGTGCGTTGATCCTGTGGGCTATTGCTCGTTCTCCGAGATCACTCGGCCAGATCTTCGACAGTCAGTGTCTTGGCCTTCTCGACAGCAGTCTCCGAGAAGCCGAACTCGGAAACGATGGGAAGGATCTTTCCCTCGTCCTGGAACTTGTTCAGCTTGGCATTGAAGATGTCGCGAAACTCCTGGTCGACGAACCCAAAGCCGCCACATCCGAGCTGCTCTTCACCATCGATCACCGGGATGAATCCTTCGGTGGACTCGAAACCGTCCAGAGCCGCCACTTGGGTGGCGACCGTGACATCGGTCAGGGCGACAGCATCGACCCGACCAGCCGCGAGGGCGTCAAAGGCATCGGCCGCCTCACCAAAACGGGTGAGGTTCGCGTCCGGGACACCGGAGTCGAGGGCGTACCCCTCCTCAACGGCACCCGACAGCACGGCGAGGTTGATCCCGGCGTCGACCACCGACTGGAAGTCTGTGAGACCATCAGGATTGCCCTCGGGCACGGCGAAGGCAGTTGCACCGCAGTAGTCGGGGTCGGAGAAGATGATCTCCTCGGCCCGCTCCGGGGTGATGAACATCCCGGCGGCGATCATGTCGAACTGACCTGCCTGAAGGCCCGGGATCAATGCCCCGAAGTCGACCACGACGGCATCCACCTCGGTTATCCCCAACTCGTCCAGGATCGCCTTGGCCACCTCCGGCGCCTCACCGGTGGCATTGCCTTCCTCGTCCTCATAGCCATATGGGATTTCGTTGGCGATGCCGACGGTGACACTACCGTCGGGGAACATCTCGGTGAGATCACCCGTGGCCTCACCCGAGGTGGTGTCGGCCATCTCCTCGGTGGTGTCCGTCGCCGCCTCGGTGGTGTCCGTCGCCGCCTGGGTGGTGTCGGCGCCGGCATCGGCGGTCGTGGTCGTGTCGTCGGTGCCGCCACCACATGTGGCCACCGTCAGCGATAGCACACCGGCGAGTACCACGAAGCGCAGCCGGCTATCTCGTCTCTTCATACTCATTCGCTTGATTCCTCCTCGTGCAAAGGTCGTCGTGCCCGGAGGTGGCGTCCTCCGGGCGCGAGAAAGCGACCGGAGGACACGACTCCTGAATCCAGGGCCAGCCAGACGTTGCGGGGCGTCCCGCGCCCCCAACGGCTGTGCTGCGTCCTTGGATGAGTCTCCTCCGGTCGCGAGGCGGAAAGTGTAGACCGTTTGCTCAGTCGGTGTCGACAGACCGTATACAATCTGTATCCGGCAGCAAGGAGCACGGGAAGGGGTCATGAGCGCCAGGCTGACCAAAGAGGAAATCCACGCCCAACTCAAGGAGCAGATCCTGCTTCTCGACCTTCCCGCCGGAGCACGTCTCCAGGAGGAACGTCTCGCCGAGCACTTCGGTGTCAGCCGGACACCTATCCGACAGGTGCTTGATCGCCTCGAGTTCGAGGGCCTCGTCGAGCAGATCCGCGGTGCTGGTGCCAGGGTCTCACATCTCGACGCCAAGTCCCTGAGAGACGAATGGGCCCTGCGCCTCCGCGTCGCCGAGCTTGTCGCCGACTTCGTTCGGCTGCCCGCCTCCAAGGACATCCTGGAGCGTGTCGAGTCGATCAGGGATCGGCTGGAGTCGGTCAGGGAGACACGAGACACCCGAGAGCTGGGTGCCTTGTACAACCGGTATCACGAGGCGATGCTCGAGGTGGTCAGCAACGCGGCGTTGGCCCGGATCCACGACCTTCTCTACGTGCAGACGGCGCGCATCTGGATGCAGTTCCTACCCGAGATGGACCTGGACAAGGAGATCGACGTCATGGCCGAGGAGATAGACCAGACTCTCGGGGCCCTTCGGGGAAGCTCAGGCGCGGATCTGGCCAGGATCCGGACCGAGCACATGAGCCGGCTGCTGACGAGATTCAACGAGCAGGCGACGGCATGGCCGGTGATGCAGGTATGAGGGGGGGACCGTGATGAGGGATCGCCGACTCTCACCGGGAACGGTGTCGGTCTGGGGCGGGGAGGATCGCTATCTCCATGGCCGCACCACCCAGGTCCCCGTGGTGCACAGCGTCTCTTTCGGCTACGACGATCTGGACGAGTGGCTCGATGTGGCCCAGGGACGGGCCGAAGGGCACATCTACGGCCGCAACACCAATCCCACCGTCCAGGCTTTCGAGGAGAAGGTGAGGCTTCTGGAAGGTGGTGAGGCAGTCACCTCGGCGGCCACGGGAATGGCAGCAATCTCCAACACCCTGCATGCGTTGCTTCGTCCCGGCAAGAGAGTGGTGAGCGTCAAGGACACATACGGGGGCACCAGCAAGGTGTTCACCGAGTTCCTCCCCGACTACGAGATCGTGGTGGAGTTATGTGACACCACCGACTTCGATGCCATCGAAGCGGAGATCGACCGGGGTTGCGATCTCCTCTATCTGGAGTCACCCACCAACCCGACCCTCAAGGTGCTCGACCTGGAGAGGCTCGCCGCCGCCGGGCGCTCCCGGGGAGCGGTGGTGGTGGTCGACAACACCTTCGCCACCCCGATCAACCAGAGCCCCCTGGATCTGGGAGCCGACCTGGTCCTGCACAGCGCCACCAAGTTCCTCGGTGGTCACGCAGACGCCCTCGGTGGCGTCGTCGTCGGGGCCGAGGACCTCATCGAGCGGGTCTTTCACTACCGGGAGATCAACGGGGCGACTCTCCACCCGATGGCCGCCTATCTGCTCCTGCGCGGGATGAAGACGCTTCATCTCCGGGTGGCTCGCCAGGCAGAGAGCGCCCAGCAGATCGCCGAGTTCCTGGAGACGCACCCCAAGGTGACCGAGGTCCACTACCCGGGGCTGCCCTCTCATCCCCAGCATGAGATCGCCGCACGCCAGATGAGGGGGTTCGGCGGCATGTTGAGCTTCAGCCTGGGAGACGATCTGGACCGGGTCCGCAAGCTCCTCCCCCGTCTCCGGTTGGCCCACGCCGCAGCCAACCTGGGCTCTGTGGAGACGATCGTCGGCCCACCGGCAACGACCAGCCATGTCGAGGTCACCGCCGAAGGTCGGGCCGCCCTGGGGATACCCGAAGGGCTCGTCAGGTACTCCACGGGGATCGAGGACGTCGGCGATCTCCTGGCCGATCTGGAGTCGGCACTCGAGGCGGTCTGAGTGGCCAGGATCCTGGTGCTCACCGAGGCCGAGCTACGTCGGGCCGTAGGGCTCGGCGAAGACGAGCTTGCCGCCATCGAGGCCGTTTTCCCCCTGATCAGCAAAAGAGCGGGCTCGATGCCGCCGATCATGCGCATCGATGTGCCCGAGCACCATGGAGAGATCGACATCAAGTCCGCCTACCTGCCCGGCTACGCCGGCATCGCCGTGAAGGTGTCCGCCGGCTTCTTCGACAATCCGCGGCGAGGTCTCCCCAGCCTGGGGGGGCTCATGATCGGGCTCGACTCGGAGACGGGGATGCCGACATCGGCCCTGTTCGACAATGGCTTCCTCACCGACCTGCGCACCGGGCTCGCCGGTGCCGTCGCCGCCAAGCACCTGGCCCGGTCGGACGCCGCGGTCGCTGCGGTGTTTGGAGCGGGAATGCAGGCTCGTATGCAGCTCGAGGCCCTCACGCTGGTTCGCCCCATAGAACGAGCCGTGGTGTGGGCTCGTCGGCCCGATGGAGCTGCCCACTTCGCCAACACCCTGGCCACCAGGCTGGGCATCCCCGTCGAAGCGGTGGAGGAGGGCGCCGAGGCCGCGGCTCGGGCCGATGTGCTGCTGACCACGACTCCAGCGGCATCGCCCGTGGTGAACCGGGCGATGCTTCACCCCGGCCTCCACATCACCGCGGTGGGCTCTGATGCAGAGACCAAGCAGGAGCTCGATGTCGACGTGATCGAGTCGGCCGATGTCTTCGTCTGCGACTCGGTCTCGCAGAGCGGGCGATTGGGGGAGTTGCGTGCCGCCCTCGAGTCAGGTTTCGACGCGGGTCGCGCGGTGGAGCTGGGCCAGGTGATCGACGGCACCGTCCCCGGTCGCGTCCGGGACAGCGACATGACCGTCTGTGATCTCACCGGGACCGGTGCGCAGGACACCGCCATCGCCTCTCTCGCAGTGGAACGTTGCGTCGGGTTGGGGATCGGAACCGCCATTGACACCTGAGAAGCCCATCTCCGTCGATGAGGTGGAGGCGGCGCGGGGGCGCGTCTCATCGACGGCTCTGACCACCCCTTTGGTCCGGACCCCTGGACTGGCCAACCTGACCGGCTCCGATGTGATGCTCAAGCTGGAGACGGTGCAGCCCACCGGGAGCTTCAAGATCCGGGGAGCTGCCTCGAAGGTCCTGAGCCTGACCGAGGAGCAGCGAAGGCGCGGAGTGGTCACCGCCTCGACCGGCAACCATGGGAGAGCAGTTGCGCATGTTGCCGCCCGACACCGGGTGGCGGTGGCCGTGTGCGTGTCCGAGAACGTCCCGTCGGGAAAAGTTGAGGCCCTGGAGAAGCTGGGATGCGAGGTGCTGATCGGGGGCGATTCTCAGTCGGCCGCATTCGGGGTGGCGGAAGAGCTGGTGCAAAGCCGGGGGATGACTCTCGTCCACCCGTTCGACGACCGGGAGGTCATCGCCGGCCAGGGCACGATCGGTCTGGAGATCTGTGAGCAGACCGCCCGGCCCTTGGACGTGATCGTCCCCCTCTCGGG
>Ga0326597_10008792_pt1 | contig 13583 bp, 14 predicted proteins | sample RVTome_12_FD_203789 | JGI IMG/M metagenome (GOLD analysis project Ga0326597, IMG submission 203789) | Soil microbial communities from uranium-contaminated site in the Upper Colorado River Basin, Wyoming, United States - RVT100D185 | ecosystem: Environmental > Terrestrial > Soil > Contaminated >... | reverse complement strand
TCACGCTGCTCGTAGTCCTCGTCACGCTGGGTGCGATGGTGCTCGGCCCGTTCGGTGCCACCTTCACGCCCGGCGAGCCGACCGACTGGAGCACGGGCGTGGTGAGCGGCCCGGTCCGCGGCCTCAACACCGCGCTCAACGGCGGCCCGGATGCTCAGCCGCTGTGGACGGTGGTCGACCCGACGAACGCCGACCCCCGCATCCCGGCGCCGGTCGACGGCGTACGGCCGTCCACCGCCAACTACAACGCTGAGACGGGCGCGATCAACGTCTTCCCCAGCTTCCTGTTCTGGTGCCTCATGCTGCTCGTCTTCAGCTACCTGGGGACCAACATGGCCATCTGGCGCTTCGCGCAGCCGGTGAACTACATCGGCTTCTGGATCACCGCGCTCGTGATCGCCTTCTCGGCCATCGGCGCCGTCCTGGCGCCGTTCACCCAACCGGCGGTGGCCTCCTTCGCGATCCCCGCCTTCAATGGCTTCGCCCCGACACAGGCGACGGGGGCCATCCAGACGCTGTGGCCGATGCTGTTCGTGACGATCGCCTGCGGCGCGATCAGCGGCTGGCACGCGCTGTTCGGCTCGGTCGGCACGGCGCGCCAGCTCGAGTACGAGACCGATGCGCTGCCGGTCGGAGGCGGCGGCATGTTCAGCGAGAACACGCTGGGCCTGCTGTCGCTGACGGCGGTGGCGATCACCGGAGGCCTCGCCGGCGCGGGAGCCTTCGCGGCGGGCGTCGGCACGCTGCTCAACGTCGCCAGCTTCGGCGCCCTGCCGCTCGCGTTCGGCACGGCCCTCGGCTTCGGCGCGTTCGTCGTGATCGTGCTGACCGTGGTCCAGCTCGTCTTCCGCGTCATGCGCGTGACGCTCGGCGAGTGGCTCGGCGACTGGTGGATCGGGTTGCGCAACCAGCACGTGGCCAGCGTCATCGGCTCCGTGCTGGTACTGGCGCTGGTGCTCTCCGGCACGTGGGTCTACCTGTGGCAGCTCTTCGGGGCCAGCAACCAGCTGATGGCGGCGCTGAGCCTGCTGCTCGTCACGATCTGGCTGGCGTCGACGCGCCGCAACCCGGCCTACGCCGGCATCCCGATGCTGTTCATGTACGTGACCACCGTGGCGGCGAGCCTGGTGACCGCGTACAACCTGTTCGTCACCATCGTCCTGAGTGAGACCTCAGCCTTGATCAGCGTCGTCGGGGCCTGGGCCATGATCATCGTGGCGCTGCTGCTGGTGGCGGCCGCGCTGCTCATCGCCTGGGACGCGTGGGGCGCCTGGACCCGCTACCGCGCCCTGCCCGCCGAGCCGATGCCGCAACCCGCCGCGGGCGTCTGACCACGGCTCACAGCCGAACTGCACCGCGAAGGGCCGGAGCGACGCTCCGGCTCTTCCGCTCTCAGGGAGCGGCCACCGCCTTCGCGAGTGCGCTCACCTCGCGGAGCAGCTTCCGCGCGCTCGTCGCGTCCGCGTCGGGCGGCAGCAGGTGGATCTCGAGATGCGGGACGGTGGGGCGGATGCTGAGCCGCCACGCTCCGCCGGAGAGGCTCGACAGCCGGTCCCAATGCGAGCGCAGCGCCGCCATGTCGCCGTCTCCGTCATGGGAGACGTCGACCGCTCTGCCGGCGGCATCGGTCCATGACTCGCGCAGCCGCGGCTCGGGCTCGTCCGGCCTGCGATCGGAGGCGGTCCAGGCCGCGGGCTGGACCAGGTCGGCCCGCACGCGCGGTGCGCGGACCAGGCTCAGGCGCAGCACCATGAAGTCGCGGCGGCCTCGAGATCGCGAGAGTGCCCACACCGCTCCGAGGTCGCGCGGCTCGAGCACGACCATCACCAGCGCCTCGCGGTACGGGTGCCGGGGCGCGACGATCTGGAGCTCGGCCACCGAGCTGCCCAGCCAGCGGAGCGTCGTGCGCGGCCCGAGCTCCGGCAGCCCGTCCTGGAGCCAGGACAGCAGCCGGTTGCCGCGCCGGATGTTGCGCTGCGTCCCGAAGGTGAACCAGACGAGGACGACGGCGGTCACCAGCAGGAGCAGGCCGGGGAGGAACGCGCTCAGATCGGGCATGCGGCTTGCGCACTCTACGGAGGCGGCTGAGCATCGGTCAATTGGAGGCGGGTGCTACAGTCGCGCCGTGGAGCGCACCGAGGCCAAGGGCATCCTTGCGGCGCTGCGGGAGTTCGCGTACGGCATGACCGGCCACGAGTTCGCGCGGCACGCCCTCCATACCCGGGCGAACCTGGAGACGATCTTCATGGTGACCTGCATGGGCGACATGATCGGGCTGCCGGTGATCCCGCCCTATTACTCGCTGCGGCTGCTGCCGTTCGTGGTCCCGAACGTGGTCACCTGGAAGCGACGGACCATGCGCGACCGCCACTTCACCGAGGAGCATGACTTTCACCTGGATGGCGTCTGAGGCAAGGAGGAGCGATGCCTGATCAAGAGGAACGTCCGGGAGGGCTGCGCGGCCTGGTCGGCAAGTTCCGAGAGGTCACCTACGGGATGGCCGCCCACGACATGACGCGCTACGCGATGCGCAGCCGGGCGAGCATGGAGCACCTGTTCATCCTCACCACGATGGGCGACCTCGTCGGCGTCCCGATCCTGCCCCCCTACTACTCGCTGCGGCTGCTTCCCTACGTCGTGCCGCAGATCTCCACCTGGAAGCGGCGGATGCTGCGCGAGAAGGACCTGACCGATGCGATGTTCTAGTCGAGGCATCGGCTCAAGTCGAGGCATCGGCTCGTGACCACCGCGACGAAAGCCACCCCGCTCGCCGAGTTCTTCGGCCAGCACCCGAACCGGCGCTACATCATGTTCGGCGGCAAGGGCGGGCTGGGCAAGACCACCTTCTCGGCGGCGACCGGCTACTGGCTGGCCAAGCAGGGCAAGCGCGTCCTGGTCTTCAGCGTCGATCCGCAGGCCAGCCTGTCCGACATCTTCAAGACCGATATCTTCGGCAAGGGCCCGGTCAAGGTGATGGACAACCTGTGGGCCCAGGAGATCGACGCCGACCGTCACATCCGCGAGTACCAGGACGAGGTGCGCGCCAAGATCCTCGACATGTACGGGCTCGACAAGGTGCCCGAAGAGATCGAGGACTACATCGCCGCCGCGAGCGCCGAGCCGGCGATGGAGGAGAGCGCCATCTTCGACTCGGTGGTCGACATCCTGTCCGAGGGCGACTACGACTACTACATCTACGACCTCGTCCCGCTGGGCCACGCCCTGTACTACCTGTCGATGGCCAAGGTCTACGACGAGTGGATCGGCAAGATCACGCACCTGCGCGAGGAGATGCGCGAGTACGAGGAGGTCGCCGCTCGCATGAAGCGGCAGAAGGACGTGGCCGAGGACGAGATCCTGGGCGAGCTCCAGTACATCCGGCAGCGAATCAACGCCGCCTCTCGCATCCTGACCGACAGGGAGAAGACCGCGTTCTTCTTCGTGGTCATCCCCGAGCAGATGATCCTGCTCGACACGAAGAAGGCGGCCGAGATGTTCGCGAAATTCGACGTCCCGATCGCGGGCTACATCGTCAACCGCGTCCTGCCCGACTCGCTGGGCGCCGAGGGCGTGCCGGCCTACCTCCGGAGCCGGATGGAGATGCAGCGCGGCCAGCTTGCCGAGATCGAGAAGGAGCTCGGGAGCGACGTGCGCGCCCACGTTCCGGAGCTGGAGCGTGACGTCACCGGGCTCGAGATGATCGAGCGCGTCGCGACGCTCATGTACGGGGAGGTGCCGCGATGACGGTGGCGACGGATCCGACGACCCTCGTCACCACCTCGATGGCCGACTTCATGGGCGCTCACCCGGGCCTGCGCTACGTGTTCTTCGGCGGCAAGGGCGGGGTCGGCAAGACGGTCATGGCCGGCATGACGGCGGTCGAGCTCGCGCGCCAGGGACGGCGCGTGCTCCTGGCGTCCACCAACCCGGTGCACTCGCTCTCGGGCCTGCTGGGCCAGGACGTCTACGGCAGGCACACCGCGGTCGCCGGCGTCGACAACCTGTGGGCGCTCGAGATCGACACGAGCGAGGCGATCGAGCGCTCGAAGCGCGAGATCCGCGAGAAGATCCAGTGGTTCCTCAAGTTCGCGGAGATCAGCACCAAGGCCGACGAGTTCGTGGAGGCAGCCACCACCAACCCGGCGTTCGAGGAGTCGGCCATGTTCGAGAACATGGTCGATCTCATGTTCAAGGACGAGTACGAGGTCTACGTCTTCGACACGGCGCCCACCGCCAACGCGCGGCGATTGCTCGGCATGAGCAAGGTCTACGGGCTGTGGGTCCAGAAGATGGTCAAGAGCCGCGAGGAGGCGCAGACCCTGCGCGAGGCCCTCTCCTTCACGAAGAAGAAGGAGGCGGACCCGCTGATGACCTATCTCGTCGACTTCCGGGCGCGGATCGAGCATGCGCGGCTGCTGTTGACCGATCCGGAGAAGACCGCGTTCTTCTTCGTCACCCTGCCCGAGGCGCTGCCGATCGCGGTGATCCGCCGCTTCATCAGCTGGTTCACCGACTTCGGCATACCCGTCGGCGGCGTGATCGTGAACATGGTCATCGACCGCAGCCAGACCCAGGGCACCGGCGAGGGCGGCGAGTTCGTGCGCAACCGGATCGAGATGCAGAAGGGCTACCTGCGCGAGATCGGCGAGACGTTCGACGGCGACGTCCGGGCGGTGGTGCCGCTGCTGGACTCGGACATCCGTGGCGTGCCGGATCTCCAGCAGGCGGGGCGGCGCCTGTTCACCTAGGGCTGGCGGGCTCAGCCACCGGCGCGGGCACGGCGAACTCGACGCCGAATGCATCGGCCATGCGGTTGAAGGCGCTGAACATGGCCACCACCTGGAGGGCCTCCATGATCGCGTCGTCGTCGAGGCCGATCCGCCGCAGGCGCTCCCAGTCGGATGCGTCGACCGTGCTCGACGCATCGCGCACCTTGTCGCTGAAAGCGAGCACGGCCCGCTGGCGCTCGTCGATATCGAGCGAATCGAGCGGGTCAGCCAGGCGGTCGACGATGGTCTCCGGCACGCCCAGCAGCTTGGCCCGGCCGGAGTGCGCCGCCGAGCAGTATCGGCAGGCGTTGGCGTACGAGACCCGGGTGGCGATCATCTCCTTGAGCGCGCGCCCGAGCCGACCATCGGTCAGCATCAGCGCCTCGAACCAGTCCCACAGCGGCGAGGCGAGGTCCGGGCGCACCGCCTGGCTCTGCCAGAACGGCGACGGCTGGCGACCGGTCACATCCTCCACGTGCCGATAAAGCTCGGCCACCCCACGCGCCGCGGCCTCGTCGGGTCCTACGTGTCGCAGATGCGGCATGGCGTTCCTCGTCTGACGGCTCAAGTGCCGCTCATCTTCCGTCGTCGCAGCTCGCGAGGCAACGTCGCTCTCGACCTGACGATCAGGCGCGCAGACGCCGGACGGATCAGGCCGCGGACACGTCGCGCTGGCTGAAGGCCCACGTTCCGACGGCGGTAAGGACGAGCGCCGGAGCGCCGAGGGCGACGTAGCGCCACCATTCCGTCGCGCTGCCCAGCGGGTCGCCGCCCAGGGCCCAATCCCAGGGCGAGGCGTGGCGCCACGGCTCCAGCACCTCGCTGATCGGGAAGAGCGCGATGGCGACGTACCCGGCCACGGCGACCGCCAGACCGATGGCGAGCACGAGCCCGGGCCGACCGGTGGCGCCGGCGACGAACGCCGCCAGGCCGGCGTGGAAGGCCCCGAGGAGCACGCACAACGCGATGGTGGCCGCGATCCGGTCCGTCCCGATCTCAAGGTCGAAGAGCGCGTTCGAACCCAGCTGGGCACCGAGCATGATCAGTCCGATGACCACCAGCCACACCCCCACGCCGACGGCGCGGCCGACGAAGACGCTGCCGCGCGTCACCGGCTGGGCAAGATACAGCTCCATCCGACCCGAGTCCTCTTCGGAGGCGGTCTGCCCGCTCATGAGCAGCACGCCGGCGACGGCGAGCAGCAGCGGTACGAGGACGGCGTAGAGATTGCCGCGCAGGAAACCCTCCGGCGAGTTGAAGTCGGCGAGCCCGAAGGCCTCGATCAGCGGCTCCGGCATGCCCTCGACGATGTCGGCCAGCTCGGGCTGGTCCCGGAAGGGGGGCCAGAAGGCGACGGTTAGGACGATGAGGATCCCCAGGCTGATGCCCCACACCAGGCCGGCGCGACGGGCCGCGCGCAACGGCACGGTCAGGAGCTCCCACGCCCGCGAGGTCATCGGTCCGCCTCCGTGGAATCCCCGTCGCCAGCTGGGTCGTCCTCGTAGAGACCGAGGAAGGCTTCCTCCAGGTCCGGCTCGTTGATGAGGATGGACGTGATCGGCTGACCGGCAAGCCCGTCGATCAGCGGACGCGCGGAGCCGATGAGCACCGCGCTGAAGCGACGGCCATCGATCTCTGGCTCGCCAATCCCCGCCAGTGTGGCGAGGTATGAGGGCGCATCGGTCTCGAACCAGATCTCGACGCGCTGGCGCGCCCGGCCGCGGATCTGGGCGACGGTCCCCTGCGCCACGATCTTCCCAGCGCGCAGGACGGCCATGCGATCGGCCACGCTCTGGACCTCCGAGAGGATGTGAGACGACAGGAAGACGGTCGCGCCGGCGGCGCGGCGTTCGCGGACCAGGCGCAGGAACTCATGCTGCATGAGCGGATCGAGCCCGCCGGTCGGCTCGTCGAGGATGAGCAGGTCGGCATCGGTCAGGAAGGCGCTGAGCACCGAAACCTTGCGGCGGTTGCCGCTCGACAGGCTCCGGATCCGCCGGTCCAGGTCCAGCTTGAACCGCTCGGCGAGCTCCTCCACGCGGCCCCGGTCGAAGCCGCTGCGCAGCCGGCCGATCGACGCGAGGAACTGGCGCGGGGTGAGCCGCTCGGGAAGCCGAAGCTCGCCGGGGACGTACGCGACCCGCTCGCGAATCTCGGCGCCGTCATGCCGCGGATCGCGGCCGAGGACGCGGATCGAGCCGGCAGAGGGGCGCAGCAGGTCCAGGATGCAGCGGATGGTGGTCGACTTGCCGGCTCCGTTCGGGCCGACGAAGCCGAACACCTCACCAGCCCGCACGCTGAGGTCGATCCCCCGGACCGCACGGACGCTGCCGTAGCTCTTGACCAGTCCCTCGACGACGAGCGGCTCGGGCGCGATCGCCATGCATCCAAGGGTACCCCGGATGTCAGCCCGCTCTCTGCCTGATGTGGCGTGCCGAGGTTGCAGGAATGGTCTCGGACACGCGGCCGACCACGAACTGACGCCGACATGGTGGCGCGGCGCGGGCCGCATCTGAAACCGAACGGGAGGTTGACGCCCTTATCAGCTACGCGGGAGCCTCGACAGTGGCCGTACCGGCCGTCATCCGTCGATCAGGCGTCGGAGCGCCGGTGTCGCGGGATCGACCCACCGCAGGTTCGGGACCGATGCGAATGCCCGATCCGCCGAGACGAGCGCCTCCGCGCCGCGGTCAACGGCCACGGCCGCCAGCACGGCGTCGAACGCCCCCAGCGCCGGATGTTGCTCGAACAAGGCCAGCCCCCGGTCGAGATCCTCCGACGTCGCCACGAGCACCGCGAAGGCGCTCAGGTAGTGGCGCGCCAGCGTGACGGCGTCGCTCCGCGTGCGCCGCCGGGCGCGGATATGGGCGAACTCCTGGATCACCTCGATGCTGGTGGTCGCCTCGATGCGTCCCTCGCCATGCGCGGTCAACAGGCGCCGACACGGATGCCGCAGCGGGTGTTCGTCGCCCACGGCGTAGGCCAGGATCGTGGTGTCGAGGACGATCATCCCGGCCGGTGGTGAGCGGTGTCGAGCTCGCGTCGCAGCTCGGCAGGATCGGACGGCAGTGACATCGGCTCGGCGGCGAGCACCTCCGCAATCGCGGCTCGCCGCCGCTCCGCATCGGCCGGCAGTTGGTCGATCGCCTCCCGGATGACGGCAGCCACCGACACCCGCCGACGCTTGGCCTCACCCGTCAGCTTGCGGTAGCGCGGTTCATCGAGCAGCAACTGCACGCGGCGATCCAGATTGCGCATGTGCATACGCTAGCTCATGTGGGTCACACGACGCAAGGCGTTCGCATCGACCCCGGGCTCGTTCTCCCAGCCCAGGCGATCGCGACGGACGAAACGGGAACGGGCCGGGCGGACCTGTTCCGGGACTTGGCGGCCGTCCCGCTCGGCATGGAGTTCGACATCCAGTTCCGCGTGATCGACGCGGCGACGTCGGCTGTGGTATTGGAGAGTGCCTGCTATCAGTACACGGTCAGCCAGTGACAAGATCGGCCAGGGCGCATCACGCCGGCGTCCGCGGTGCGCGCTGGCAAGTCTGAGCTTCAGGCTCGTCCCGGTCTCATTGGTCGTCGTCTCATTACTGGGCGCGGGTTGCTCGGGCGCCGCCGATCGAGGCGGGTCGGCACCCGGATCCCCCGTTGCCCGCGTGAATGCCACGGCGAGCGTGGGCGCCACGGAGAAACCGAGCCGCACCCCACGGCCCGGCCCGACGGCGACTCCGATCCCGACGCCTGCGCCGCAGCCACTTGGCGAGATCGGCGTGCCGACTAAGCGGTCAGTTTCAGACCTGAGATTTACCTGGAGGCATGACCCGCTTGTCGTGGTCCAGGCATCGGGTCCATACTGGAGCTGGTGCGGGTGATGGCCTGAGCCGGAGAGCAGGGTCTGGGGCTGGGACCTGCCGCGTGGCTAGACGCTCTGCGTCTTTATGAATGCGTGCCCCCTTTGCCACGCCCGCACCTTGTCAGCGCACGGCGACCTCCACGCCTTCGCCTCGCGTTTCGTGGCCGCCGAGGCCGACCCCCTCGAGCGGGCTCAGTCTCCCGGCTCGTGCTATGCTCCGTAGGCTCCGACCGGGCGCATCCCACCGCGCACGATCATCGCTCCTCTCCCCGATCGTCGGTGAGACGACATCGCTAAGCCGGCGCGAGAAGGAGCGTTCGTTTGCTCTGGGTCCGAAGCGGCCGCGAAGCCTGCCTGTCGCGAGCACAGACGTGACAGCGTCGTATACCCGCCTGGGCCGCCGCGGCGCTGATGTACGTGTCGTGCAGCGTGCCACCACTTCCATCGTCGACCTCAACGAGTCACTCGACCGCGCGATGCGCGCCGAACCGAGGCCCGACGAGCGACTGCGGATGCTGCGCGAGACAACGAAGCAGATCACGCGGGCTGCGAATGACGCGATCCAAGCGTACCGGCGCGCCCGAGCCGCAGTCCACGCCGAGCTCCAGATGCCCGGCGGCGACCGGGAGCAGGCCCAGCAGATGCAACTCCTGCTCGACGGCGGGCGTGCCGACATCCTCAGGGTGCTCGAGGTGACCAGCCGGCGATATTCGTGGGCAGATCCCTGGCCCCACACGACGGCGGAACGGAAGCGGTCAGACCCGAGGACGGTGAGCAACATGGGCAGTGACAACGCGCGGAGCCAGCGCGGCCGCCGCGTTCGCGCCGTGGGGAACCGCTGGCGGAAGGCAGACCGGGCCGCGCGGGACACTGCCCCGTCTGATCCGATTACAGGTAACAGGGAGCGGAGGACGGAATCGCTTGGCTCGCTGGACCGTCTCAGGCGAGAGGCTCCAGAGGACGATCTCGAGACCCGCCGGGCGGCAGACGAGATCGAGCAGTCGCGGCGGCAGCCGGAGTAAGGGGTCCGGGCGCCGTGTCCGTCGTACCCTGTGGGCCCCGGATGTTCCCGGCGGTTCCGCTTGGTCGACGGTTCCTTCTCGGACCGGCCGTGCGTCGTACATGTGAGTTCGAGAAGAGAATGAGGTTCCCAGGGGACTAGCAGAACAGTCAAGAAGGTCATCTCCGAGCGCGGCTTCGGCTTCATCAGCGCTCCCGACGGAACGGAGTGCTTCTTCCACAAGGACGGGCTCGCGAGCTCGCTCGACTTCGATCGCCTGGTCGGCGGCGAGTCGGTCAGCTTCGAGATCGAGAAGGGGCCTAAGGGCGACCGCGGCCGTCAAGGTCCAGTCCGTGTAAGAAGCGCCTCGCCTCACGCCACTTGGGCGCCTTGTCCCGCACGACCCGGGGACTCCTCTACTCGCGGCGTGCGGTGCCGCGTTTCGACCAAGATCGGCACAGGTGCCAGCAGTCCATGCGGATGACGGACCTGAAGCCCGGATGGGCCGTGGTCACCAACGATGGCCGTCGGATCGGCAGGATCCGAGAGGTCGGCCAGCATACGTCGCGGTGTCTGGACTCCATCTCTCGGCTGCGATCTACGCTCGCGCGCCCTCAGGGCGGAGGCCGGTGAAGTTACCCGCCTCCGTGCGACGGTCAGGCTGACGGGTCCGGGGGGGCCGTCAGCCCTGAGCCATCCGCCTCGTCGATGATGACCTCGAGCATGGACCAAGCAGCGCGGAGGGCCGTCTCCACCGCACCTGGCGTCGCCGCCCGGGCGAACAGGAAGCCGAGGTACCGGTCGCCCTCGGGCAGCGGGACGAGCGTCTCCCCGCGCGGCACCGTGATCGACAGGCCGTCGATGTCGGGGACGGCCCGGGCGGCCGACTGACCGCGGACCTCGCGCAGCCGGCCGGCGTGCCGGATCGGGAGCATGAGGACGCCCGACGCGGATCGCTCGCGGTGGTGGGGCGGCAGCTCGAGGCCGGCGGCGTGGCGGAGGATGAGCTCCTCCAGGCTGACGTCGGCGCCGAATCGAAGGGTGCGCGCGCACAGCCCGCCGATCGAGCGAGCCGCGACCTCGAGGATCCATGCCCCCTCGTCGTTCAGGCGGACCTCGGCGTGGATCGGGCCTTCGCGCAGGCCGAGCGCGCGGGTGGCCCGGGCGACGGCCGCCTCGACCTCGCGTCGGCGGTTCGGAGCGAGCCGCGACGGGGTCACGAACAGGGTCTCCTCGAAGAACGGTCCGTCGAGCGGGTCGGGCTTGTCGAAGACCGCGAGGACCTCGAGCTCACCGGCGCGCAGCAGGCCTTCGACCGCCACCTCGATACCGGCAATGAAGTCCTCGACCAGGATCCCGGGGAGGTCCCCCGCTGCAGCGGGCGTGGCGGCGGTGGCGGGCGTCCCGTCGCAACCGAGGATCCGGGCAACCCGCCGGAACGCGGCAACCAGCTCAGCCGGGTCGTTCGCCCGGATGACGCCCTGGCTGCCCGACCGGTCGAGCGGCTTCACGACGCACGGGTAGCGGGTCGCGGCCGCGAGTGCCGCGACGGCAGCCGGGCCCGACGTGGCCGGATACGTTGCGAAGCGCGGGTTCGGCAGGCCGGCGGCGGCGAACGCCGTGCGGGCGTGCGCCTTGTCACGGCTGCGCTCGACCGCGGCCAGCGCGTTGTGCGCCAGGCCGAGTCGTTCGGCTGCCGCGGCGGCGACCAGGGTCGACCCGTCGTCGACGCCGACGACGGCATCGAGGCGACGGTCGCGGGCGTAGCGCTCGATCGTGGCGGCGCCCCGCTCAGGATCGTCGAGCTGGACCCGGATCGTCCCGGCACCGGCCACCGACTCGAGCACGTTCCGTCGCTCCGCCCCGACCACGACCTCGAGGCCGAGCCGATCCGCAGCGGCCAGAAAGTCGGCCGTCCGGTAGGTCCGCGTCGGGAGGAGCAGCAGGATCCGGGTCATGAGTGGATTCTGGGCCATCGTCGTACGATGGCCGCAGATGGACGCCCCGCTCCTCCTCATCACCCCCGAGGCACAGGCCAAGGTTGCGGCGGCCGCCAGGAGCGCCGGCCAACCCGACGCCCGGCTGCGGGTGGCGATCGCCGGTCGGCGCGGTGCGGGCTTCGCGTATGACCTCTCGCTCGTTGCGCCAGACCGGGTCAACCCGGCGGACCTCGCCGTCGAGACGCCGCACGGCGTCGTCTATGTCGCGGCCGCCGATGCCGAGCGACTGCGCGGCGCCACGATCGGCCTGGACCCGACCGTATCCGGCGGGGCGATCGCGATCGACAACCCGAATGTCGGCTGGACCGATCCACTCGCCCTGCGAGTGCAGGCCGTCCTCGACACGCAGGTCAATCCTGGCGTCGCCGGCCACGGCGGCTACATCGATCTGCTCGAGGTCCGGGACGCGACGGCCTACATCTCGATGGGCGGCGGATGCGTCGGCTGTGCCCAGGTGGACGTCACCCTCCGTCAGGGCGTCGAGGTCGCGATCAAGCGGTCCGTGCCAGAGATCGTGGCCATCGTTGACACCACCGACCACGCTTCGGGCACCAACCCTTACTACCAGTCCGCCAAGAAATAGGGATGAGGTCGGGATCGGCTGCCTTGTCTCGGACTTGACCTACTCGATCGTCCTCGCCGCCGTGGGCGGCGACGCGGGCAGCCTGGCGTGGCCGCGGTGCAATTTGCGCTTCTGCTCAACCCGCGCAGGCGGCGGAGACCGCCAGCCCACGCCTGAACTCGGTGGTTCACCGTGTGATTGTGCGAAGGCCCCCGGGACCCTGATGACATGGCAACCGGGAATGTCGCGGCCGGCCCATAGACCAGACGGTCCGCATTGCTAGGAGAGCCGCGACGACTCTATCCTCCAGGCCGTCCAGCACGGCTGCAGAGAAGTAACCACGGCGCGTGCTTACAACTCCGACCACATGACCGTTGCAGGCTCGACGGACGAGTCCGAGCCGAGTCAGGTGACCGACGAGAAACGTGGTCGGGTTACCGTTTTACGGTCATCTGACTCGTACGGAACCTCAGATCATCCCGGAGCCGTCGACTGCCGGTGATGTCACGCCGGATCAGCCGGGGCCATCTGCGTCAGCCGCATGACCGCGACCTGGGCGGGGAGTGAGGGAGCCGTCTCTCGCTTGCTCCCTGAGTAGGCAAGCGCTTGGTGGCGGGCCCGACCGGATTCGAACCGGCGATCTCCAGCGTGACAGGCTGGCATGTTTGGCCACTACACCACGGGCCCGCGGGAAGTGACACGGTGGGCGAGGATAGCACAGGGCCCCCCCGGTTCAGCGATCCTGCGCGAGGAGGTTTGAGACATCCCTGGGGTGAGCGCTCGATAGATCGGTCGAACTTCACCGGAAGCGGATGTGGTGTGCGATTCTCACGATCTATCGTGCACCGGGGAGCGTGAAGTGCGCGCCCGCGGGCTCCTCGTGCGCACCGGCACTCGATGTATCGCGCGAACGCAGCGCAGGGACCGCCTCGCGTGAAATGCGGTCGATTGATCGAGAGTCGGTGGGTCAGCGCTTCCTCAAACCCTCGGCGAGAACCTCACTCAGGTACCCGATCGGGACCTCATCTCACCCACCAGACGAGCTCCCGCCAGCCCGTAAGCGGCCGCAGCGACGCCCGCCGCCACGCCCGACGCGACGAGTCCCGGCGCGGCCTCGGGCTGGGTGACGGCCGAGGTCAACGCGGCCGTGGCAAGCGTCAACAGCGCCGTCGCGAGAAAGGCCGCGAGCAGGATTCCGGCGCTGTATGCCCAGTACGCGGCCCTCCGAAGCGCGCTCAGCACGGCGACGTGGGCGGCGCCGATTGTCCAGAGGGCCGCCGAGAACGCACCGACGGCTCGCGCAAGCGCATCGGCATCGATGGCGAGCGGCGGGAGGACGCCGAGCAGCCACTCCGCGCCGAGCATCGCGAGGCCCAGCCCCGCCGCTCCGGCCA
>Ga0326597_10008788_pt1 | contig 13584 bp, 11 predicted proteins | sample RVTome_12_FD_203789 | JGI IMG/M metagenome (GOLD analysis project Ga0326597, IMG submission 203789) | Soil microbial communities from uranium-contaminated site in the Upper Colorado River Basin, Wyoming, United States - RVT100D185 | ecosystem: Environmental > Terrestrial > Soil > Contaminated >... | reverse complement strand
GTTGTCGACGATCACGACACCCGAGCCCACGCCACGCTCCTTCTCCCCGCCTTTGCGATCCTTAGGGTCGACGGCATAGCCGGTTACACGCACCACCGATTGCCGTACCGATTCGGCCGCCTTGGCCACCCGCGAGGGCAGGGTTCGGTTTTCCATCGTGTGGAGCACCGCCGAGTCGATGTCCTCCTGGACGAGATCGCGGGGCGCTGGCTGCATCGCATCGCGGGCAACCATGAACGCAAGCGCGAAGACCATCCCGGCGACGAACAGTACCGAGCGGTCCTGGCGGCGCACGAACGCCAGCACACGGCTGCCCCCCGGGCCCCCCGGCGCCGTCTCTGCCGCCGGACCGCCAACGGCTGGTTCGGCACTGCCGACCGGCCGGGTCCTGCTGCTGTAGACCGCCGCTCTTTTCATCCGCTGCCCGCGGAATTCGCTTCGTTACCCAGGATCAAACGGTAACACGGCCACCGCTTTCCGCATACATCCGGTTTGCACCGGTGATAGAGTGGCGTTTCCCGGCCGAACCCCCAGGGTGCCGCGCGGAGCCTTACGGAGAGTGGCGATGCGGTTTCTGTGGCCAGACCTGCTCTGGCTGTTGCTGTTCATCCCGACGCTGGTGGCCGCCTACGTCCACGCCCTGCGCCGCCGGAAGAAGGCGGCGATCCGCTATGCTAGCCTGCTGTTGGTCAGGAGCGCGCTGGCCCCCGGCCAGGGGATTCGGCGCCACGTGCCGCCCGCCCTGTTCCTGGCGGCAATGACAGCGGCGATCCTCGCGATCGCCAGGCCGACCGCCGTCCTGCTGCTGCCGTCGGAGTCGATGACGCTGGTGCTCGCGATCGATGTTTCGCGCAGTATGCGGGCCGAAGACGTCGCCCCCAATCGCCTCGGCGGGGCGCAGACTGCCGCCAAGTTCTTCATCGAGGAACTGCCGCGCAATATCCGTATCGGCATCGTATCGTTTGCCGGCACTGCGTCTGCGGTCCAGACGCCAACCGAGAACAAGGAAGACATGATCGCGGCGATCGACCGCTTCGAGCTCCAGCGCGCCACCGCCACCGGAAACGGCCTCATGCTGTCGCTCGCCATGCTGTTCCCCGACGACGGCATCGACCTGGAAGCCGCCGTGTTCGACGGCGACTTCTCTGGGCGGGGGGGCGGCCGGGCCGCGCCGATCGATCGCGCCCGCAAGGCGAATGCCGGCAAACGGGATTTCAAGCCAGTCGCTCCCGGCTCGTACGCCTCAGGCGCGATCATATTGTTGAGCGACGGGCGGCGAACCACCGGCGTCGATCCGCTGGTAGCGGCGCGCATGGCGGCCGACCGCGGCGTCCGGGTCTACACGGTGGGCTTCGGCAACCGCGAGGGCGCGCTCGTGGGCGTCGAGGGCTGGTCGTTCTACGCGATCCCGGACGAGGAGACACTGAAGGCCGTCGCTCACATGACTGGCGCGGAATACTTCCATGCCGGCAACGCCAACGACCTGCGCAAGATCTACCAGAACCTGAGCGCGCAGTTTGCGTTGGAGCGCAAGGAAACCGAGGTCGGGGCGCTGTTCAGCGCGGCGGCGGCGTTGCTCGTGCTGGGCGCGGTGTCGCTGTCACTGCTGTGGTTTCACCGCAGGCCCTGAGCGGCGCCCTCATACACGCTGCATCTCCCGCAGGTTCAGCCTGATCAGGCAGTGGTCCAGCCACTCGGCGGTGAGCTTCTCCTGCGTCGAGTTCTGCTTCAGGCGCTGATCGAGCGCACTCCAGTCGACGCGGTCGAGCGGCTGGTCCTGGTTGAAGCAGGAAAAGACATAACTCGTGTTGCCCGTTTCGGGGTCGACGTGCGGCTGCAGGCACTGCGCGCAGATCTCCTTCATCATGCACTGCATCGGCGAGTTGATCGAGCCGATCGCGGACTGACCCCGCTTCAGATACGGCTCGAGCACGTCGCGGCGCGCGCGCGCCACCGCGGCCATCATGCGGTCCGAGCCGATCGCGATCATCCGGTCAGCATCTTTGAACGGAATCGGCTGCTCGCCCAGAGCGCCGCTCGCGTAGGCGTGCATCGCCTGCACGATGTTGCCGACGAACGTCTTGTCCCGCGGCCGGTCGGGCGTGAATCCCGGCTCCTCGTCGCAGCACCAGACCACTGCGTCGGACGCTGCCTCGATTTCCCCGATCTTGTAGCGGTCGTTCATGCGCTTGTAGCCGGCAAAGTACAGCACCCGGTTGCCACTCTTACGCATCGCCCGGCCGATCGAGAGCAGCACGGCGTTGCCCAGCCCGCCGCCGATCAGCACCACGGTTTCGTTCGACGGGATCTCGGTCGGCGTGCCGGTCGGCCCCATGAGCACGATCGGCTCGCCGGGCTTCAGCTCCACGCACAGGTCGCTCGAGCCGCCCATCTCGAGCACGATGGTGGAAATCAGTCCCTCCCTGCTGTCCACCCAGGCGCCGGTCATGGCCAACCCTTCCATCGCCAGGCGCGTGCCCTCCGTTTTCGGCGCGATCGACTCGTAGTTTTGCAATCGGTAGAACTGCCCGGGCCGGAAGCGGCGCGCCGCCAGCGGCGCGCGCACCACGATTTCGACGATCATCGGCGTGAGCCGTACCACGTCGTGCACCGTGGCGCGGAGCTCGCCGTTCAACCGGGCAAGAAACTCGGCGTCTTCAATCGTGGAAGCCGGCCGCACCTGGTTCAAGACGCCGCTCACCACGGGGTAGCCCTGCTTCGCGCTGCCGATCGCCTTCACCACGTTGCCGAAAAACGACGGATGCACGTCGCCGAAATAGCTCAGATAGCGCCCATCCTCGCGCCGAGACAATAAAACGTTGCTTTTATTAGGTTTAGATATCGCCTTTTCGGCAACAATCGGGTTACCCGCCTCGTCGACCGCGCGAAAGTAGCGCCCGTCGAGCGCGAAATTCGCGGCGTCCTCGCGCGCGAGCACGGTATTGGGCTGAGTCCCTGCGGCGATCAATAGGGTCTTTGCCGGTAACTCCGCCTGTCCGGTTTCGGTCCACTTTCCATCGTCGCCCCGGCGCTGCACCGAGACCTTCAATGCGCGCGCGTGGCCGAACGCGTCGAGCTCTACGCCGAGCGGGGTGAGCCCTTCCGCGAAGCGGACGCCCTCTTCCAGCGCCTTGTGCACTTCCTCGTGATTGAGCGTGTACGCGGGGCTGTCGATCAGGCGCTTGCGGTAGGCGATCATCACCCCGCCCCAGGACTGCAGCAGCTCCAGGACACGGGGCTCGCGCCCCTCGCGCCGCGCGGCGCCGCGCTCGGCGCGCAGCGCCCGCGCATGCGCGAGGAACTCGTCTGCAATTGCGCCCTCCTCCTCGTCCCAGGCAATGCGCGCCGCTGCCTCGCCATGCTCGCGCGCAAGGCGCTGGTAGCGATCGAGGAATTTCTCGACCTGCAGCGGGTAATACGCCAGCGATTCGGTCGCGGTGTCGATCGCAGTCAGGCCCCCACCCACCACCACCACGGGCAGCCGCAGCTGCATGTTGGCGATCGAATCGGTCTTGGCCGCGCCGGTCAACTGCAGCGCCATCAGGAAATCCGACGCCGCGCGCACCCCGCGCGCAAGCCCATTGGGCATGTCGAGCACCGTCGGCCGCCCCGCCCCGATGGCGAGCGCGACGTGATCGAAGCCCATGTCGAAAGCATCCTCTACAGTGAGCGTGCCGCCAAAGCGCACGCCGCCGAACAGCGCGAACCCGCCCCGCCGCTCGAGCAGCAGCCGGATCAGCTTCAGGAAATTCTTGTCCCAGCGCACGGTGATGCCGTACTCCGCGACCCCGCCGAAGCCGGCCATCACGCGCTGATCGAGCGCTTCGTAAAGCTCGTGCACGTCACGGATCGGACGGAAGGCACCGCGCACCCCGCGCGCATCGATGCCGGAGAGCTCGGCCGGCAGCGGCTCGATTTTCAACCCGTCGATGCCCACCACGGTATGTCCGTCGTTCAGCAGGTAGTGCGCCAGCGAGAAACCCGCGGGCCCCATTCCGGCGACGAGCACGCGCCGACCGCTCGGCGACTTGGGGTACGGCGCGCGCAGGTTGAGCGGGTTCCAGCGCGTGAGCAGGCCGTAGATCTCGAACCCCCAGGGCAGCTCGAGCACGTCCTTCAGCGTCCGCGTCTCCGCCTGCGGGATGTCGACCGGCTCCTGCTTCTGGTAGATGCATGCCTTCATGCAGTCGTTGCAAATGCGGTGCCCGGTGGCGGCAGCGAGGGGATTGTCCACTGCGATGATTGCGAGCGCGCCGATCGCCCAGCCCTGGGTCTTGGCCTTGTGGAACTCGGAGATCTTCTGCTCCAGCGGGCAGCCCGCCAGCGTGACGCCGAACGGGCTCTTCTTGAAAGCCGCCGTGCCTCTGCCCGAGGCCCCCTTCTCCTTCAGGCCCTTGGAGCAGGAATCCTTGCCCTGCTCGTGACACCAGATGCAATAGCTCGCCTCGTCCAGCGCGCCGGTAAGATCAGTGCCCGGATCGGTCAGCTTGAAGCCGTCGCGCCGGCGCCAGCGCTCGGGGCCGAACGAATGCTGCGCGTAGCCCGCGCTGCGATCGACCGCGGTCGGAACCAGGTGCTGCTGGTCGAGTTTCTGCGGGGCCTTGAACAAAATACCTGCGGCGTGCTTCGCGCGGCCCTGCGCCGTGTGCGCAGCCCACGCAGCGTAGCGCAAAGCGCACTCGATCTTGTCCGCGTGCGCGTTCTCGTCTTTCTGCCATTCGGTGACATGCCGCGCGAACGCGAGCTCGGTGAACGGCTCGCCGAACCATTGCTCCAGCTTGCCTGCCAGTTGCGGGCCATCGATGCGCTCCGCCTCTTCGCGTCTTTCCCGGTGCATCGCCTTGCGCTGCACGAACCGCCGCTTGACTTCGTAGAGCGGCGCCAGCTCCAAATGGCGCGCGGAGAGCGACTGCGCCTCTTGCTCGATCCCGAACAGCCAGGCGAGGAACGAATCGACCTGCGGCGCGAGCTCGAGCAGCAGCTCGGATTCCTGGTGGGTGGTCAGTGTGTCCGGGTTCGCTCGCGCTGCCACGACCCGGGTGTGCAGCGCGCCGTTGGCGTCCGCCAGTCGATGCAGGAACTGCGCGTCGAGCTGCACGAGCCCGTCGCGGCGATAGAGATCCGCGAACGATAACCCGGATGCCGGTACGGGAATGATTTCTGCAGCCACGTGGGTGCTCGGCCCAGGAGTTGGCCGGACTTTGCCCCGACAAACTCCTTGGCGCTAAAAACGGGGAATTATACCAACTGTGGAAAGCCCTTCTTGGAGCGCCGTATTCCGTTCTGATGCACGAACTGCATGCGACGGTGCAATGCCCCGGGCGCGGGCGCGTCACGCCTGTGCGATAATGGATCGGTGGCGCAAACGCACAAGATCGTGGTATGGGCGCTGCTTGGCGCGCTCGCCGCGCTGGTGAGTTATGTCGGCATCCGCGGCTACCTGAGCCCGGAGCTGCTGCTCAACTTCGCCAACATGCTCTACTGTTAGTCAGAAGGGCGCCGCAGCGCCTGAAGGAACCGCCTTGCCGGAAATGCTGTGGTTGTTTGCGGCCGCGCTCGGCATCGGCATCCTGATCGGCACCGTCGGGATCGGCGGCATCCTTCTCATCCCGGCGCTATCCGCTCTGGCCGGTTTCACGCTGCACGAAGCGATGGCCACCGCGCTGTTCACCTTCGTCTTCACCGGCAGCGCCGGCACCATCGCCTTCCAGCGCCGCGGCAGCATCGACTGGACGCTGACGGTGCCGGTGTGTCTCGGCGCGGCACCCTTTGCCTTTGCCGGCGCCTGGCTCAACTCCCGTGCCACGGCGGATCTGCTCGGCTCTCTGCTTGCCGCGATCATCATCTTCGCGGGGATCTATGCCCTCGCCAACTGGCGCGGCGCGGGCGAACCTGCCCTGCATGGCCGCCCGGCGGCGCAACGCGGGCTGCTCGTGGCCGTCGGCGCGATCGTCGGGCTGGGCGCGGGCCTCGCCGGCGTGGGTGGTCCCGTGCTGTCGGTGCCACTCATGGTACTGGCCGGTTTCCCGGTTCTCGCCTCGATCGGCACCGGCCAGGTTATCCAGATCGTGGCCGCGTCAGCCGGCACGCTGGGCAACCTGCAATTCGGCGCGATTGGACTCGAACTCGGGCTCGCGCTGGCTGCCCTCGAAATCGTCGGCGTGCTGGCCGGCGCCCGCCTTGCGCACGCGATGAGCCCGCTTCCGCTGCGGCGCCTGGTAGCGCTGCTGTGCATCGGCGTAGGCGCGTTCCTGCTCGGGCAGCTGCCCGCTGCGGCCTGACGCCGCGCCCGGGCGGCACATCAGCCAGCCGCGCCGCGCTCGGCTGCGGTGACGGTGTTGGCGATCAGCATCGCGACCGTCATCGGACCGACCCCCCCGGGCACCGGAGTCAAGTGCCCCGCGCGCGCGCGCGCGCTTTCGAAATCCACGTCTCCGGCGAGCTTGCCGTCGGGCAGGCGGTTGATGCCGACGTCGATGACGGCAGCACCGGGCTTGATCATCTCGCCCGTGATCAGGCCGGGCCGGCCGGCGGCAACGATCAGGATATCCGCGTCACGGGTGAAGCGGCCGAGATCCCGGGTGCGCGAATGGCACACCGTAACGGTCGCGCTTTGCGCGATCAGCAGCAGTGCCTGCGGCTTGCCGACGATGCTGCTGCGTCCCACCACGACGGCGGTGCGCCCCTCGACCGCGATTCCCTCGTGCTTGAGCAGGTGCATCACGCCGAGCGGCGTGCACGGCACGAAGCGCGGGCGGTCCTCGACCAGCGCGCCGAGGTTGCACCAGTTGAATCCGTCGACGTCTTTTTCCACGGCCAGCGCCTGCAGCGCGCATGCCGCATCGAGATGGGGGGGCAGCGGCAGCTGCACGATGATGCCGTGAACGCGCGGGTTCTGGTTGAGCTCGGCGAGGCAGTCGCGCAGGCCGCTCTCGGCACAGTCGGCCGGCAGCCGCCGCACCGAGGACATCAGCCCGACCTCCGCGCACGCCGCGGCCTTGTTTCGCACGTAGACCGCCGATACGGGGTTGTCGCCGACCAGCACTACGACCAGGCCGGGCGTGATGCCCCTCAACTTGAGCGCATCGACCCGCTGTTTGCACTCCGCGCGCAGCTTCTGCGCCACGGCTTTGCCATCGATGATTCTAGCCGTCACTGGGGAACCGGGAAGTTCGCAAGAAAAAGGGGCCGATCAAGGCGCGTGCGGGATCTCGCGCGGCCGCGGTTTTGTCCGCCCTTCCTCCAGCACCTGGAAGAAGATCTCGTCCTGCCTGACCATGCCGAGCTCGCTGCGGGCGCGTTCCTCGACCGCGTCGAGTCCCTGCTTCAAGTCGCGGACTTCCGCGTCGAGCGCCTGGTTGCGCGCCTGCAGCCGGCGGTTGACCTCGCGCTGCGTGCGGATCTGCTGGTCGACCTCCCACACCCTGAGCCAGCCGCCCTTGCCCAGCCACAACGGCTGTTGGATCAGCACGATCAGCCCGGCGAGCGCGATAGCGAGCCACTTCATTGCATGAAGGGTGAAACGGGGTGAGAGTTGGAGGCAGGAACGCTGCCCGCATCCGCCGTCAGGGCCGCGGAGCAGCCACTCGGGGCGCCGGCGAAACAGAGCGTTCCACGGATTTCACCGCTCACTGTTCACCGTTCACCGCAGTTGATAGAACGCGCCACGCCCCGGGTAGCCCGCGGTCTCGCCGAGATCCTCCTCGATGCGCAGCAGCTGGTTGTACTTGGCCAGCCGGTCGGAGCGCGACAGCGATCCGGTCTTTATCTGCATTGCGTTGGTGGCCACGGCGATGTCCGCGATCGTTGTGTCCTCGGTTTCGCCGGAGCGGTGCGACACGACTACCGTATAGCGTGCGCGCTTCGCCATCTCGATGGCGGCGAGCGTCTCGGTGAGGGTGCCGATCTGGTTGACCTTGATCAGGATCGAGTTCGCCACTCCTTGCTCGATCCCCTGCCTGAGATACTTGGTGTTGGTGACGAATAGATCGTCGCCGACCAGCTGAACCTTCTTGCCCAGCCGTTCAGTCAGAAGCTTCCAGCCAGCCCAGTCGTTCTCGGCCATGCCGTCCTCGATGCTCACGATCGGGTACTTGTCGACCCACGCCGCGAGATAGTCCACGAATTCCGCCGACTTGAGCGTGAGGCCCTCGGCGGCGAGCGTGTACTCGCCATCCTCGAAAAATTCGGAGCTGGCACAATCGAGCGCGAGCGCCACGTCCTCGCCCGGACGGTAGCCGGCGCCCTCGATCGCTTCGATGATGACCTTGACTGCGGCTTCGTGTTTCGGCAGCCGCGGCGCGAACCCGCCTTCATCGCCGACCGCCGTCGCGAGCCCGCGATCAGCGAGCAGTTTCTTCAGCGTGTGGAACACTTCCGCGCCACAGCGCAGCGCTTCCCGGAACGAGGTCATGCCCACCGGCATGATCATGAATTCCTGCATGTCGAGGCTGTTGTCCGCATGCACCCCGCCGTTGATGACGTTCATCATCGGCACCGGCATCGACATTGCGCCGACGCCGCCCAGGTAGCGGTGCAGCGGCAGCCCCGATTCCTCGGCCGCCGCCTTTGCCACCGCCAGCGACACGGCAAGGATGGCGTTGGCGCCAAGGCGCGATTTGTTCTCGGTGCCATCGAGATCAATCAGCGTCTGATCGACGAAGCCCTGCTCGGTTGCGTCGACCCCGATCACGGCTTCGCAGATGTCAGTGTTGACGTACTCAACCGCCTTCGTCACGCCCTTGCCGCCATAACGGCCATTGTCCCCGTCGCGCAGTTCGATCGCTTCGCGGCTGCCGGTCGAGGCCCCCGAGGGGACCGCGGCGCGGCCCAGCACACCGGACTCGAGCAGCACGTCGGCCTCGACCGTGGGAAAGCCGCGCGAATCCAGAATCTCCCTCGCTATCACATCGACGATCGCACTCATTGTCGTTCCTGGCTTCTTGGTTTTTCGATGGAATGATCGGCGCTACCTGACGAGATCCTCGGCATATCCCCGCCGCTTGACCAACTCGTCGACCGCCTTGACGGTTTCCAGCAGCGCGCGCATGTGCTTGAGCGGCCACGCGTTCGGCCCGTCGGAGAGCGCCTTCTCGGGATTTGGGTGGGTCTCCATGAAGAGCCCCGAGATACCCGCGGCCACCGCTGCTCGTGCGAGCACCGGCACGAATTCGCGCTGTCCCCCGCTGGAATTGCCCTGCCCGCCCGGCAACTGCACCGAATGCGTGGCGTCAAACACCACCGGGCAGCCGGTCTCGCGCATCACCATCAGCGAGCGCATGTCGGAAACGAGGTTGTTGTAGCCGAACATGGCACCGCGCTCGCATACCATGATGTTGTCCTGCTTGCTCGCCGAGCGCGCCTTGTCGACGACGTTCTTCATGTCGTGGGGCGCGAGAAACTGCCCCTTCTTGATATTCACCGGCTTTCCGGCAGAGGCCACCGCGCAGATGAAATCCGTCTGGCGGCACAGAAAGGCCGGGGTCTGGAGCACGTCAACCGCTGCCGCTGCCGCCGGGATCTCGTCCACCTCGTGCACGTCGGTCAGGACCCGCACCCCAAGCTGGGTTCTGATTTCATCTAGAATCTGAAGACCTTTCTCCATCCCCAATCCGCGAAAGGATTTTATAGAGCTTCTATTGGCCTTGTCGTAGGACGATTTGTAGACGAAAGGCAGCCCCAATTGGGCGCACAGCTCCTTCAGTCGGCCGGCAGTGTCAAACGCGAGCTCGCGCGACTCCACCACGCACGGCCCGGCGATGACGAACAGCGGTTGGTCGAGCCCGACCTCAAACCCGCAGAGGTTCATGCGAATATCCGAAAAGCTGGCGCCTGCGGCTGGGCCCGCGCCCGGCTACGGCGCCCATCACGCGATGTTCTTCAGCCGCCCGGCTTCCGCGTGCTGTTCGGGCTTGGCATTGTCCAGGGCTGCCTGCACGAAGGCGTTGAACAGTGGGTGGCCGCTGCGCGGCGTGGAGGTGAATTCGGGGTGGAATTGGCAGCCGACGAACCACGGATGGTCGGCCAGCTCGATCATCTCGCACAGCCCGTCCTTGGCCGACACGCCGCTTACCCTCAATCCGGCGTCCTTCAGCCGCGGCAAGTAATGGCCGTTCACCTCGTAACGGTGGCGGTGGCGCTCAACGATGTGCTCGGCCCCGTAGAAGCGCCGCGCCAGCGAATGCGCATCGAGCAGACATTCCTGGCCGCCGAGGCGCATCGTTCCGCCCAGCTCCGAGCTTGCGTCGCGCTGCTCGACTCGGCCGTCCCGGTCCTGCCACTCGGTGATCAGCGCGATCACCGGGTGCGGCGTATCGGGGTCGAACTCCGTGCTGTGCGCCCCTTCCAGTCCGGCGATATTGCGCGCGTATTCGACCACCGCCAGCTGCATCCCGAGGCAAATACCCAAGTACGGCACGTGGTTTTCGCGCGCGTAGCGAATCGCCTTGATCTTGCCCTCCACGCCCCGCTTGCCAAAACCGCCGGGCACGAGAATCGCATCCATGTGCGCAAGGCATCCGGTGCCGTTTTTCTCGATGCTTTCCGAGTCGACGTAAGTGATCTTCATCCGCGCGCCAGTGTGAATTCCGGCGTGAACCAGCGCCTCGGTGAGCGACTTGTAGGACTCGGTCAGGTCGACGTACTTGCCGACCAGCGCGATGTTCACCACGCGCTGCGGGTGCTCCAGCGCATAGATGAGCTTGTCCCACGCCGAGAGGTTGGCCGGCGGCGGTGCAAGGCCCAGCTTGCGGCAGACGATGTCGTCGAGATTCTGAGCGTGCAACATGGCCGGAATCCGGTAGATGCTGTCGACGTCGACCGCCGAGATCACCGCCTCGACCGGCACGTTGGTGAACAGTGCGATCTTGCGCCGCTCGTCGTCCGGCACCGGGCGATCGGCGCGGCACAGCAGGACGTCGGGCTGGATGCCGATCTCGCGCAGCTCCTTCACCGAGTGCTGCGTGGGCTTGGTCTTGATCTCGCCCGCGGAGGAAATGTACGGCAGCAGCGTGAGGTGGATGAAGCACGCATTCTCGCGCCCGACCTCGATCGCCATCTGGCGGATCGCCTCCAGGAACGGCAGCGACTCGATGTCGCCCACGGTACCCCCGATTTCGACGATCCCGATATCAGCGTCGCCCGCGCCGCGCGCGATGAAGTGCTTGATCTCGTCGGTGATGTGCGGGATCACCTGCACCGTTCCGCCCAGATAGTCCCCGCGACGCTCCTTCCTGATCACGCTCTCGTAGATCTGGCCAGCGGTGAAATTGTTGCGCTTGCTCATCTTGGCGCTGACGAAGCGCTCGTAATGGCCCAGATCGAGGTCGGTTTCGGCACCGTCCTCGGTGACGAAGACTTCGCCGTGCTGGAAGGGGCTCATGGTGCCCGGATCCACGTTAAGATAGGGATCGAGCTTCACCATCGAGATCTTGATGCCGCGCGATTCGAGGATGGCGGCGAGGGAGGCGGCAGCGATACCTTTGCCAAGGGAGGAGACCACACCGCCTGTGACAAAGATATATTTGGTCATCGCATAGAGTCGGCCGTTTCGTTATTCTAGCCCAAAACCCCGCCGCGTCCAATGAATGTTACGCGCTTCTTCCGGCCTTTTCTTCGGCGCGATCGAGCGCAACGGTAAATTGGGCATGTCGTTCGAGCCGATGGAGAAGCGGTCGAAGTGCTCGATGAGTTGGTCGGCGAGCTTCGCGGCGCAAGAAGGTCACCGGTTGGCCGTCTTTCGGCACCCGGGTCGCTTCGCGGCCACGGACCACCGCTGGGATGCCGAACTCGCGTGCGCTGATTGCCGCATGGCTGGTGCGTCCGCCCCGGTTGTCGACGATTGCGGCCGCCCGCTTCATCACCGGCTCCCGGTCGAGCTCGGGCGCCGGCACATCGCCGTCGCGCGCGCGGTCCATCTCCGCCGCGTTCCGGACCAGCCGCACCGGGCGGATTTCCTTCCCGGCTGCGACGAGTGCCTTTCCGCTCGTGCGCAGCAGCCCCAGGTCCCGTACCAACCAGGTATCGCGCATCTGGAACACCTGTGATATTTTGTGCGGGGCTTCAAACCTCGCTATATTTCCGGCTCTCGCCAGTCGCGTTATCCATGACCGATAAGCGCACCGCTTTCTTCGTCTCCGACCGCACCGGCATCACCGCGGAGATGCTCGGGCACAGCCTGCTCACGCAGTTCGACGGCGTGCGCTTCGAGGAATTTACCCTGCCTTTCGTCGACTCCGTCGAGAAAGCGCGCGACGTCGTCGCCCGGATCAACGAGCACGCCGCGCGCGAGGGCATTCGGCCGATCCTGATCAGCACGCTGGTCAACGCCGAGATCGCCACCGTGGTGAGCAGCGCCAACGCTTTGTTCCTCGACTGCTTCGAGATCTTCATCTCGCCGCTCGAGAAGGAGCTCGGCCTGCCCGCCTCGCACGCCATCGGCCGCAGCCACAGCGTCACGGACTACGTCAACTACCACCACCGCATGGAATCCGTGAACTACGCGCTATCCCATGACGACGGCGTGGCCGCGCGTGACCTTTCGGATTCGGACGTGATTCTCGTCGGAGTGTCACGATGCGGCAAGACCCCGACGTGCCTCTATCTCGCAATGCAGTACGGCGTGCGAGCCGCGAACTTCCCGCTCACACCGGACGACTTCGCCACCATGCAGCTGCCCGCGCAGATCCGCGACCTGCGCGAGCGCCTCTATGGGCTCACCATCCGCCCGCAGCGGCTGCAGCGCATCCGCAACGAACGTCGCCCGAACAGCGAGTACGCGACGCTCGCGAACTGCGAGTACGAGGTGCGCGAAGCCGAGGCGCTGATGCGCCAGCAAGGCATCCCCTGCCTCGATGTCACCACCAAGTCGATCGAGGAGCTGGCCACCACCATCCTGCAAGAAGCGAAGCTGGTCCGGCGAATCTACTGACGACGGCGTGCCGGCACTTGCGGCACGCAATCATAACTGGCTGCTTTATCTAGTTTTCATGGCCTGTAGTCGAGAGCTGCCGCACGCGCTCGAACAGGCACACCGCCACGGTTGCCGCCACGTTGATCGATTCCATCCCTCCCGGCATCGGGATCGTGACTTCGGTATCGGCCTGCGCCGCGAGTCCACGAGTCAAGCCGGCACCCTCGTTGCCAACGGCAAAGGCCGTGGCCAGCCGCAAGTCGGTCTCGAACACCGACCGCCGGGCATGCGCCGCGGTTGCGACGACCTGCCCGGCGTACGCCTCGGCAAACGCCACGAGGTCGGACCGCTCCACGATATTCAGCAGGAAATGCGCCCCCATCGCGCCGCGCAGCACGCGGGGCGACCAAGCATCGGCACAACCGCGCGAGAGCAGTACATGTTCCAGACCCGCCGCGGCTGCCGACCGCAGAATGCCGCCGAGATTGCCGGGATCCTGCACGCCCTCGAGCAGCAGGCAGCAGGCGGTGTCGCGCGGCACTGTCATCGGCGCGGGAATCTCCACAACCGCCAGGATGCCGGTGGGCGTGGTCACCGGCGACAGTTCACGGAATAGCCCGTCCGCGAGCACGATCGGCTCGAGCGGCACGGTGCGGGCAAGCAGCGCTCGGATT
>Ga0326597_10008787_pt1 | contig 13584 bp, 10 predicted proteins | sample RVTome_12_FD_203789 | JGI IMG/M metagenome (GOLD analysis project Ga0326597, IMG submission 203789) | Soil microbial communities from uranium-contaminated site in the Upper Colorado River Basin, Wyoming, United States - RVT100D185 | ecosystem: Environmental > Terrestrial > Soil > Contaminated >... | reverse complement strand
GTTGATCGTCTCGGCGAGCTCCGGTCGGCGCGCCCACAGCACGACCGGATTGGTCCGGGCGGCGAGTGAAGCGAGAGTCGTCCCCCACGATCCCGCCCCGATGACAGCGATGCGCATGGCGGCGGACCCTACCGCTCGACTTGGACCCGTCGCCGGCCCCGCTACCTTTTCCTCCGTTCCCCCTCACTGGAGTCCCGCCTGTGGCGCTGCAAGTAGGCATCGTCGGCCTCCCCAACGTCGGTAAGTCGACACTCTTCAACGCCCTCACCGCAGCCGGTGCCGAGGCGGCGAACTATCCGTTCGCGACCATCGAGCCGAACATCGGGGTCGTTCCGGTTCCCGACGACCGACTTGCCCAGATCAACTCCGTGATCGAGACGAAGCGGGTGATCCCGACCGCAGTCGAGATTCTCGACATCGCCGGATTGGTGAAGGGCGCGTCGCGAGGGGAGGGACTCGGAAACCAGTTTCTCGGCCACATCCGCTCCGTCGACGCCGTCATCCATCTGGTGCGGTGCTTCGAGGGGGATGTGACCCATGTGGACGGTTCGGTCGATCCCGCGCGAGACATCGACACGGTCGACCTCGAACTGGTCCTCGCCGACCTCGCGGTCGTCGAGCGGCGCCTGGACCGCCTCCGACGAGTGGTGAAGACGGGCGACAGGTCGTCGGCGATCGCTCTCGACGTCACCGAGCGTCTTTACGCCTGGTTGTCGGACACCAATCCCGCCCGCACGCTCCCGGGTGACGAGAGGGAGACGCTCGGAGATGCACAACTCATCACGGCCAAGCCCGTTCTCTTCGTGTGCAACGTCGACGAGGCGGGCCTCGGCGGGAATCAGTACGTCGACGTGGTGCGTCAGGCGGCCGCGAGATCGGGAGCAGGCCTGGTCGTGATCTGCGCCCAGGCCGAGGCCGACATCGCCGAGTTGGATGGCGACGATCGGGCGAGCTTCCTGTCGGATCTGGGCCTCGAGGAGCCGGGTCTCGCCTCCCTGTCGCGCGCCGCCTACGGCCTTTTGGGTCTCGACACGTTCTTCACGGCCGGTCCCAACGAGATCCGCGCATGGACGGTCCGGCATGGCACGAAGGCTCCCCAGGCGGCCGGCGTCATCCACACCGACTTCGAGAAGGGGTTCATTCGGGCCGAGGTGTACACGATTCCCGATCTGCTCGAGCACGGGTCGGAGGCGGCATTGCGGACCGCGGGAAAGATCCGCGTGGAGGGCAAGGAATACGTGGTCAGAGACGGCGACGTCGTGTTCTTCCGGTTCAATGTCTGACGGGCTTGCCCCGGCGGTCACCGGTAACGTCGACTCGATGTTCCTCGCCGCCACAGGAGCGCCGCTCGACGAGCACCAAGTGCTCATCTTTCTCGTCCAGCTCGGCCTGCTGATCGGTGTGGCGCGCCTGCTGGGCGGCGTCATGAAACAGCTGGGACAGCCTGCGGTCGTCGGGGAGCTGCTCGCCGGCGTGCTACTCGGTCCCAGCGTGTTCGCCCGGATTCTGCCCGATGCCTACGACTGGGTCTTCGGCGAGGATGTCGTTCAGTCGGTGATCTTCGCCTTTGCGTGGCTCGGTGTGATCATGCTGCTCGTCGTCATCGGCTACGAGACCGACCTCGGGATCATCGCCCGTTTCCGCAAGGCGGCGGTTTCCGTGTCGGCGGGTGCGCTGCTGCTGCCGCTGGCGGTCGCATCCGTTGCCGCCTTTCTCACGCCGAGAGACTTCGTCGGAGAAGGCGTCGACAGGGCGGTGTTCGCTGGATTCTTCGCTCTCGGACTGTCCGTCTCGGCGCTCCCGGTCGTCGCCAAGATCCTGCAGGATATGGGGTTCCTCCGCCGGAACTTCGGGCAAATCACGCTGGCGGCGGGAATGACCATTGACGCCGCTGGATGGCTCCTGCTCGCTGCTCTGTCGGGAATCGCACAGGACGGGTTCGCGCCGGCCCTCCTGGCCCGCTCGTTCGGCGGTCTGGCGGTCTTCCTCGTGCTCACGATCACCGTGGGACGATGGGCGCTCGATTCGATCTTCAAATGGATCCTCGACCGCGGGTCGAGCCTGACCGCGGCGATCACGACGACTCTGGTGGCGGCCCTGGCCGGTGGAATCATCACCCAGGCTCTCCGCTTGGAGGCGATCCTGGGTGCCTTCATCGTCGGCATACTGCTCTCGACCCTCCGCCATCAGCTGCCGCAGGTCGAACACGTCATCGAAACGACGACGACGTCGTTGTTCGCTCCCATCTTCTTCGCCTTTTCGGGGTTGCGGGTCGACATCGGTCTGCTCGTCGACACCGAGCCACTGATGTGGACGCTCGGGCTGACGGGTGCGGCCATCGCCGCCAAGATCGTCGGCACCATGATCGGCGGTCGCTTCGCCGGAGTGGTGGGCCGCGAGGCGCTCGCTCTCGGATCCGGCCTCTCCGCCCTCGGAGCAATGGGCATCGTGGTGGCGATCGTCGGTCTGAACCTCGGCGTCGTCTCCGAGACGGGATACACCGTGATGGTGGTCGTCGCCCTGGTGACCTCGATGATCGCGCCCGCCCTCCTCAAGTTGGTGGTGAAGGGGTGGCAGACGCCGGACGAGGAGATGAAGAGGCTCGACCGCGAGAAGATCCTCGAGTCGAGCGAGATCCTCAACAGCCGGCGCGTTCTGCTTCCGACCCGTGGTGGCGCCAACAGCCGCTATGCCGCTCGGGTCATCGCCTGTGCGCTGGAGGACGCGGAGATCACGGTGATGGCGATCGACGTCGAATCGTCGAGGTGGGAGCGGATCATCCATCGTGTGAGGCGAGGAGTCTCGGATCCAGCGGACGTGCTCGACGAGCTCGCCGACGTGAAGCATCGGGTGGTGAGAAAGGTCGCCACGGATCCCGCCGAGGCGATCGCCCGCGAGTCGAGGCTCGGGTACGACCTGGTCCTCATCGGAGCATCGGAGGTCGCCACCGAAGGGGCGGGGGTGTTCTCGACCGTCGTCGATCGGGTCCTGGCGGCAGTGGACGTCCCCACGGTGGTCGTTCGTTTCCCCTCGGGGATGGCGAACGATCTTCCCGGGCTTCCGAAGCGATTGCTCGTACCGGTCGCGTCGACGAGGGCGACCCGAGCAGCCGAGGAACTCTCCTATTCCCTCGTCCGCCACACGGGCGGCAGCGTACTCGCGTTGCACGTCGTCACGGCCCAGAGCGGGGCGTCGAGTCTCGATGCGCACACCGTCGAGGCATCGAGGAAGGCAGGCGTGGAGATGGTGGCTGCGGCTGCGGCATTCGGTGAGCGCCTCGGCGTCACGGTGGAGACCGGAGTCCGGGTGGCGACCAACCCGGAGGCCGAGATCGTCGACGTCGCCAATGCCGGATCGTTCGATCTGGTGGTCATCGGCGCGGCTAATCGTCCGGTGACCGATCGACCCTATTTCGGCCACCGCGTCTCCTACATGATCGAACGCTCGACGATACCGCTGGCTGTCGTGGCGCTGCCGGCGTCCCGGACGTGACGAAGCCCCGGTAAGGGGGGACCGGGGCTTCGTCATCTCTCTCCCTCCACGGGAGGCTCCGAACGGAGTCTCAGCGGGCATGCCAGGGGATTGCCCACTCCGTCGCGGTCAGCGGCGCAGGGGTGTGGGGGACACCTCCCGCCCGTCCGCAGCACCATAGAACCGGTTCCTGGCCGCATGCAACAAGTGTCGCCCGGGTGACGAGTTGTCGACGCGACGTCGATTCGTGACGTGCATCCCGGGGCGGCCGGTAGGCTGAAATCCGCCTACGAACCTGGCGGGAGAGACCCTCCCGAGGAGGGCGCCGAAGGGGCAATCCATCCCCGGAAACTCTCAGGCATCAGGACCGCGCAGGGAAGGCAGCGCTGTGCCGGGCATCCGGCCGAGGCGGGGGACCGGACGACTGGAGACCTGATGGAACCCCGACCTTTCCACGAGCGCCACATCGGACCCGACCAGACGGACATCGAGCACATGCTTGAGGTCATCGAGGCCACGTCCATGTCGCAGATGGTCGACGAGACCATTCCCGCCGGTATCCGCGACCCCTCGCTCTCGCTGCCCGAGCCCCTGACCGAGATCCAGGCGGTGGCGCGGCTCCGCGCACTCGCCGACCGCAACGTGAAGGCGAAGTCGATGATCGGTATGGGCTATCACGGAACGGTCACACCGCCCGTCATCCAACGCAACGTCCTCGAAGACCCGTCGTGGTACACCGCGTACACCCCGTACCAGGCGGAGATCTCACAGGGGCGGTTGGAGGCCCTCCTCAACTTCCAGACGATGGTCGAAGACCTCACCGGGTTCAGCGTGGCGAATGCCTCGCTGCTGGACGAAGGGACGGCGGCTGCCGAGGCGATGGCGATGGCGCATCGGACGGACAAGGCGAAGCGTGACGTGTTCCTGGTGGACGCCGGGTGCCATCCGCAGACGATCGCTGTCGTTCGCACCCGCGCCCGGCCGGTCGGGATCGAGGTGCGGGTCGCCGATCCCGCCGACTTCGAGATCGACGGCGCGTTCGGGGTGCTTCTCCAATACCCCTCGTCGACTGGCGCGGTCGTCGACTTCGCGCCCCTGGCCGGCCGTGCTGCGGCTGAAGGACTCACGGTCGTCGCCGCCGCCGACCTCCTGTCTTTGACGCTGCTCATCCCTCCGGGTGAGTGGGGGGCGCACATAGCGGTGGGTTCCACCCAACGCTTCGGGGTTCCAATGGGCTTCGGCGGTCCCCACGCCGCCTACATCGCCACCAACCCCGATCGCGTCCGATCGCTCCCTGGGCGGCTCGTGGGAGTGTCGCACGATGCGGCCGGTCGCGTCGCCCACCGGCTGGCTCTTCAGACGCGTGAGCAGCACATCCGCCGCGATCGCGCCACGTCCAATGTGTGCACCGCTCAAGTCCTGTTGGCGGTCATCGCCGGGTTCTACGCCGCCTGGCACGGACCGGGTGGACTCACCGCGATCGGGCGTAACGTGCACGAACGTGCCTCCGAGCTGGCCGCCGGGCTGGGGGATGGGGGATGGACCCTGTTGCACGACTCCTGGTTCGATACCGTCACGGTGGCGACGGGAGACCGCACCGACGAGGTGATGGCGGCGGCCCTCGACCGGGGGATCAACCTCCGGCGGGTGGACGATTCCCATGTGGGCGTCAGCTGCGACCAGACGACCGGACCAGACGATGTCGACGCGGTGCTGGCGGCGTTCGGCGCCGGGAGATCCGACCCGGCGATCGACGGCATACCGGCCGCGCTCGTCCGCACCAGTGAATTCCTCACGCATCCGGTGTTTCATCGGTACCGATCCGAGACCGAGATGCTCCGGTACCTGCGGATGCTGTCCGACAAGGATCTGGCGCTCGACCGGACGATGATCCCCCTCGGCTCCTGCACGATGAAGTTGAACGCCACCTCGGAGATGATCCCCATCACTTGGCCGGGGTTCGCGGAGATCCATCCGTTCGTGCCCGCCGACCAAGTGCGGGGATACCACCGCCTCATCGAGGATCTCGAGGAGTGGCTGGCCGAGATCACGGGGTACGACGCGGTGTCGCTGCAGCCGAACGCCGGATCGCAGGGGGAGTTCGCCGGCCTCCTGGCCATTCGGGCGTTTCACGATGCCAACGGAGACCGCGACCGGACCGTCTGCCTGATCCCCTCGTCCGCCCACGGTACGAACGCCGCCTCGGCCGTCATGGCCGGCTTCGAGGTGGTTGTCGTGGCGTGCGACGACGATGGCAACGTCGATGTCGCCGACCTCCGGGACAGGCTCGCTTCGCATGGGACTCGGGTCGGGGCACTGATGGTCACCTATCCGTCCACCCACGGCGTCTTCGAGGAGGCGATCGGTGAGATCTGCTCGCTGGTGCACGAGGCGGGCGGGCAGGTCTACGTCGACGGGGCGAACCTCAATGCCCTGGTCGGCATCGCCAAGCCCGGACGGTTCGGCGCCGACGTCTCTCATCTCAATCTGCACAAGACGTTCACGATCCCGCATGGCGGCGGCGGACCAGGTGTCGGTCCGATCGGTGTCAGAGCGCACCTCGCTCCGTATCTTCCCGGTCATCCGGTGAGCGGGGGCCGGGCTGTCGTGGGACCGGTGTCGTCGGCCCGGTGGGGTTCGGCCGGGATCCTGCCCATACCCTGGGCGTACATCGCCATGATGGGTGCCGACGGCCTGCGGCGGGCGTCGGAGGTGGCGATCCTGAGCGCCAACTACCTCGCGGTACGTCTCAGTGATGCATATCCCATCCTGTATCGCGGACGCAACGGTCGGGTCGCCCACGAATGCATCGTCGACATACGCGATCTGACGAAGCTATCGGGGATCACGGCAGAGGACGTCGCCAAGCGGCTGACCGACTACGGATTCCATGCGCCGACGCTGTCGTTCCCCGTTCCGGGGACGCTGATGATCGAACCGACCGAATCGGAGTCGTTGGCGGAGCTGGATCGCTTCGTCGAGGCGATGCTCTCGATTCGCGGCGAGATCCGGCGTGTGGAGGCCGGAGAGTGGCCGCGAGACGACAATCCGTTGGTGCACGCCCCGCATCCGGCTGCGGATGTGATCGGCGACTGGACGCGGGCCTATCCGGCTGACTTGGCGGCCTACCCGGTATCATCTCTTGTCACCAAGGCATATTTCCCACCGGTCGGCCGGGTCGACGGACCAGGGGGAGACAGGAATCTCGTGTGTGCGTGTCCTCCGGTGGAGGACTACGAGCAATGAACGAATTCCTTCACCGGGCTTGCAAACGTGCCGATCCCTGGGGGGTTGCTCCGACCTCCCCGGTTTCGCATGGACCCGGCGGTGGTGGCACGACGAGTTTCTCGCAACGGAGACGAATTAGGTGGATTTCAGGGGACATCTCCGGTTACCGGAGGATGCCGGCGCCGGCATCCCCGTCGAGCTGCGTCTCGACGACATCTTCGTCATCATCACATCCGCCGGCAACGAGCTGGGAGCGTGGCGCGCCGACGACGTCGTCATCGACCGAATCTTCTCGAATCAGTTCGCCATCGAACTCGACGGCGAGTCCATGGTGTTCATCGCCCAGGATGCGTTGGGATTCGCCTACGACGGTATTTCGGCGATCGAGGATCTGCAGGAGCGGCTGACCAAGCGGCGGACCTTCAAGCGGTCGAAGAAGAAGAAGAAGGTCGAAGCGGCGTCCGAGGAGGCGCCCGCGCAGGCAACCGCTCCCGCCCCGAGCGAGCCGGCCGTGGACGAGGACGAGGAACGGCAGTTGCGTCGGCTGCAGCCGATCTGGTCACCGCCGTCCGTCGCGGCCACACCGACGCCCGCGCCCCCTCACGAACCGTCCGTACCGGAGCCGATCCGGGAGCTTGTCGAAGCCGAACCGAGCGAACCCCTGGACGTCCGGATGTCCTACCCGCAGCCGAGCGCCCCGCCCGCTCCGATCGCCGCCGAGAGCTTCGTGCCGCCATCATCCGACGCTTCGACGCCGGCACGAGTCTGGGTTGAACCGGAGCCCCACTCCGCCCCGGAGCCGGCGAGCCGCACGGTCGAGCCGGCCGCCAAGTCGGAGCCGGAGTTGGAGATCGAGGAGGTCGCAGCCGCCGCCACCGGCGCAACATGGCTGGACGACCCGGCCGCCACCGAAGACGTCGAAATCGAGATCGAGGACTACGTCCTGCCTGCCGCCGGACTGACCGACACCTACACCGCCCCGTTCCCGGCCCCCGGCGCCGCCGAATCCGGACCCGCCGAGGTGCGTGCGGTGGACGACGCAGGCGGCGACGAAGAAGTCGGGACGCCGCCGGCGCCATCTGAAGCTGAGAACCTCACGAGAACCGGTATGTGGTCGGCGGACGAACCGGGCGCCTCCCAGGAGGCCGAGGTCCCGACCACGCCCGCCGTCCAGTCGAACGGTCACGGCGCGGTCAGGGAATTCGCCACCGACGATGACGCAGCCGATCGCAGGGTGCGACGGCACTCGCTGTTCGGACGGTCCCGCGACAAGAAGGTCCCGCCTCACGAACACCGCTACGGCGACCCCAAGACGATCGCCGGTCTCACTCGCTCGGTGTGTGAGGTCTGTGGACACGTCACCTTCAGGGGCGAAGACGCGTATCAGGGCTGGTGAGAGACCCGTCGATTCATCCGGGTGCTTTCGTGGCGCCGGGAGCCCGCATCCTCGGAGACGTCACCATCGCCGACCGGGCTGTCGTCCTGTTCGGCGTCGTGATTCGAGCCGAGTTCGACCGTATCGAAGTCGGGCTCGAGTCCAACGTGCAGGACGGGACCATCGTTCACTGTGACCGTGGTGTGCCCACGGTGATCGGCGACCGCGTCACCATCGGGCACGCCGCGGTGATCCACGGGGCGACGATCGGCGATGATTGTCTGGTGGGCATCGGGAGTCGGGCTCTGAACGGGTCGCGATTGGGGACGGGAGCATGGCTGGGCGCGGGTGCGATCCTGACTGAGGACCGTGTGATCCCTCCTTGGACCCTCGCCCTCGGGATCCCCGCCCGACCGGTGCGGGAACTCACGCCCGGCGAGATCGATCGCCAGCGGAACGGTGTGGCCGACTACCAGCGGATCGCCGACATGCTCCGGGAGCAGTTCAGCTCCTGACGCGTCGACCGGGCTCCCACGTGAAGCGTCGTCGGGCCACCCATGAACCGATCATGCCCCACGCCATGAGCACGGCCAGATCGGCGAGCGGAAAGGTCGGATCCACGAGGGGGTTCCATTGTTCCGAGAATGCCGACACGAACGGTCGCAGCGGGAACACCCCGGCCACCGCCGCAAGCCACTCCGGGCCTGACTCGACGGGAAAGAAGACCCCCGAGATGAAGGCGAGGGGGAGGATCGTCGCATTGGCTATGGCGGGTGCAGCTTGACCGTTGGCCGTGAGTCCTGCGACGGCCAACGCCAGCGCGGACCAGCTGGCAGCGCCGATCACGAGGACGAGGAATGCGAGCGGGAGTCGCGCCCACAGGATGCGGACGTCGAAGGCGACGACGCCGACGACGAACATCACGACGACGCTGAGAAGCCCGATTCCCGAGGCCGCCGCCACCCGTCCCCCGATGTACATGGACGGCGCCAGCGGAGTGCCGAGCACTCGTTTCAGGATGCCCTCCTCCCGATCGAGCGACGTCGTGATGACCAGGTTCGTGTAGCAGGCGGTCACGATCGAGAACACGGCGATGGCAGGCGTGAAGAACTGGGAGAAGGCGAGCCCGCCGAGTGACTCGATCGAGGCGTCGCCGTTGAGGAGGTTGAACAACACGAGGAACATCAGCGGGAAGGCCACGGTGAAGAACGCCGCCACCGGTACTCGCCAGAAGACCCGCGTGTGGTGGGAGATCTCCCACCAGAGTGAACGGATCATGCGCCGTCTCCCGCCAGGGTGAGATAGGTGTCCTCCAACGAGGGTCGGGTGACCTCGAGGCCTTCGAGTTCCATTCCGTGCGCTAGCGCCCAGGTGGTGAGCACGTGCAACGTCTCGGTCGGCCGCACCGCCGACACGAAGGTCCATCCGTTCTCATCGAGCGCCCCCGTGACCGGCAAGGGTCCGATGTCGGTCGGCGTGCGGAAGCGGATGCGAGCCTCCGCCATGTCGCGTCCACCCAGCGTGGACGGGTCGCCCTCGGCGACGATCCTGCCGTTCGTGATCACGGCAACCCGGTGCGCCAGGTGCTGGGCTTCGTCCAGGAAATGGGTCGTGAGGATCACGGTGGCGCCACCGGCGGTCAGGTCGGCGACGAGCCTCCATGCCTCGCGCCGTGCGGCCGGATCGAATCCGGTGGTGGGTTCGTCGAGGAAGATCACTTCGGGCCGGCCGACGATCGCAGCTGCCATGTCGACACGACGGCGTTGTCCGCCCGAGAGGGTCTTGATGCGGGCATCTGCCTTGTCGGCGAGTCCGACGCGTTCGATCGTTCCGACGACATCATCCGGATTGGAATACAGCCGTGACAGGCGCGTCAACGCCTCGCGCACAGTCAGCTCCCGTTCGATCCCCGACTGCTGGAGGACGATCCCGATCCGGTCGCGCCACTCCGGACCCGCGCTGCGCGGGTCGACACCCAGCACACGCACCGAACCTGCATCGGGGAGGAGATATCCCTCGAGGATCTCGACCGTGGTGGTCTTGCCTGCACCGTTCGGTCCGAGAAGGGCGAACACTTCGCCCTTCTCCACCGAGAAGTCCACGCCGTCCACGGCGACGACCTCGTCGTATCGCTTCTCGAGCCCGACCACCTCGATCACAGCCATGGAGCAAGTATGCCGCCGTGCACCCAGAAAACTCCGCGAACACCGCCGGACGGTGGGCGACGATAACGGATGGAGGCCCGAGGCACTGTCGGTAGCCTGACCGGGATGTCGTTGCCCGTGATCCCGGTGCTCATGTCAGGTGGTCGAGGCACTCGCTTGTGGCCGTTGTCGCGACGAGACCATCCGAAGCAGCTGCAGCCGCTGCTCGGGGGCGGGACGATGCTTCAGGCCACTGCCACGCGGCTGACAGGTGTCCCGGAGCTCACCCGTCCCATCGTCGTTTGCGGCCGCGGTCAGACCGAAGTGGTTCTCGAACAGCTTGCTTCGGTCGATTGTCAGCCGATGGTCACCGTCGTCGAACCCGTTGGCCGGAACACGGCAGCGGCCATCGCCGCCGCGTCACTGGTGGCTCCCTCCGAGTCCGTTCTCGTCATCCTCCCGTCCGATCACATCGTGGGCGATGTCGTGGCATTCCGGGAGTCGATGACGGTGGCGGTGGGGGCAGCAGCCGACGGCCACATCGTGACGTTCGGTGTACAGCCCACCAGGCCGGAGACGGGATACGGGTACATCGAGGCCCTGGAGGGCGGGGACGTGCGCTCCGTCGTCGAGTTCGTCGAGAAGCCGGACGCAAGGACGGCCAGCAGGTACGTGGAGAGCGGCCGGCACTTCTGGAACTCCGGCATGTTCGTCGTCAGGCCCGATGTCGTGCTCGAAGAGATGCGCCGGTTCGCGCCGGGAATCGTCGAGGCGGTGAACAAATCGCTCTCACCCCCCAGAGGCGGCGTCATCGAGGCGGGGCCCGAATTCGCCGAAGCCCTCTCCGTGCCGTTCGACGTGGCCGTCATGGAGAAGACAGCGCGGGCTGTGATGGTCCCGCTCGATGCCGGCTGGGACGATGTGGGCTCGTGGCGTTCGGTGTGGGAGGTCACCCGCCGCGATCACGATGAGAACGTCATCCTCGGCGACGTCGTCGTCGACGAGGTTCATCGCTCGTACGTTCGCGCCGCCGACAGACCCATCGTCGTCCTGGGGCTCGAAGACGTGGTGGTGGTCGACGCCGGAGACGTCGTGTTCGTCTCCTCGATGCGCCATGCCCAGGACGTCCGCGATCTCGTGGCGCGCCTCGACCGGGACCGGCCGGAGCTGACCTGACCAGCCGCGCCTGCGGCCGGAGGTCGGGCGGGGCGGGGGAGTGACCCGAGATCGTGGACGGCCGCGATGAGCCCTTCCGGCGCGGCTTCTACCATCGCCCCGCATGCGCCGTCTCCTCCTTCTGCTGCTCGTCGCCCTGGCCGCCGCCTGCATCGGCCCTCCCGCCGAGGATGCCACCGGCGCCGAGATCTTCGGTCAGTTGTGCGCGTCGTGTCACGCTTCCGATCTGTCTGGCAACATCGGTCCTGCACTCGGGCCCGGATCGAACGCCGTCGATCTCTCCGATGGGGTGATCACTGCCACGATCGGGCGTGGTCGGGGGAGCCGTATGCCTGCCTTCTCCCGGACACTGTCCGATGCCCAGATCGAACGACTCGTCGGATTCATCCGAGAGAGCCAGTCCGGATGAGCCTCGGTGAGGTCGATCTCCATCCGGTTCGGATTCCGATGCGAGTCCCCTTTCGGCGGGTCACGTGGCGGGAAGCGGTGCTGATCGAGGGTGCCGCAGGCTGGGGTGAGTTCAGTCCGTTCCCCGAATACCCGCCGACGATGACCGTCCGCTGGCTGGCCGCCGGCCTCGAATCGGCGGTTCGGGAGTGGCCCGAGCCCGTCCGTGATCGGATCCCCGTCAACGTGACGATTCCCGCAGTGGATCCAGAGATCGCCTATCGAAGTGTCGTCGAGTCGGGCTGCCGTACCGCCAAGGTCAAGGTGGCGGACCCGGGCGACGACGCCCTCGCCGACGATGCCCGGGTGGCGGCGGTACGGGAGGCGCTCGGGCGCGAGGGGAAGCTCCGGATCGACGTGAACGCGGCCTGGACGGTCGACGAGGCGACGGTTCGTCTCGAACGGCTGGCCCGGTACGACCTCGAATATGCAGAGCAACCCGTGGCAACGGTCGACGAACTCGTCGAACTCCGCCGCCGAACCGATGTCCCCCTCGCGGCGGATGAGTCCGTTCGGCTGGCGGACGACCCGATGGAGGTCGTGCGTCGCGGAGGCGCCGACCTGCTCGTGCTGAAGGTGCAGCCGCTCGGCGGCATCCGCCGGACGCTCGAACTGGCCGAGCGCAGCGGGCTACCGGTGGTCATCTCTTCCGCCTTGGAGACCTCGGTCGGGCTGGCGGCGGGGTTGGCTGCTGCTGCCGCCCTGCCTGACCTCCGCCATGCGTGCGGGCTCGCCACGGGCCGGCTCCTCGAAGGTGACGTGACGCCCGATCCGATCCAGCCCGTCGACGGCGAGATGGTCGTTGGCCGACCGGTGCCGGATCCCACCCTTCTCGACCTGTGGCGTGCCGATCCCGAGACGGAGCGGCGCCTCATGCGGCGCCTGCGCGACGCAGCGGAGCTGCTCACATGACCCACCCGAATGCCTCGACTGCGATGGCCGAGGTCGTGGTCGACGAACTGCTGCGGGGTGGTGTGCGACATCTGGTGGCATCCCCTGGGTCTCGTTCCGCCGCGCTTGGCATCGCCGCCGCCCGACGACCGGACATGCACCTCGTCATCGTGATCGATGAGCGCTCGGCGGCCTTCCATGCCCTCGGCATCGGCCGTGTGACGGACCGGCCGGCGGCGGTGCTGACCACCTCCGGTTCAGCGGTGGCGAACCTCTTTCCCGCCGTGGTGGAAGCCGACACCGGGATGGTCCCCCTGCTCTTGCTCACCGCCGATCGACCGCCGGAGCTCCACGGCGTCGGTGCCAATCAGACCATCGAACAGGGTGGCCTCTTCGGCGAACATGTGCGCTGGTCGGCTGCCATCGGGCCCGCGGAGCACGAACGGAGCTCGAACGACCTGTGGCGATGGACCGTCTGCGAGGCCGTGGACCGGGCCATCGATGGCCCGGTCCACGTCAACCTCGCCTTCCGAGAGCCGGTCGTGCCCGAGACCGACGACGGCCGGGACGTCGATCGACCGTTCCGCTTTCCGACGGACGGTCGCCCCGACGGTGGCCGCTGGGCGAGCGAGGCTCCCCGCCGTCGATGGATCGCACCCCTCACGGAGCGCTGGACGGATCCCGAGCGCGGCGTGGTCGTCGTCGGAGAAGCCCCGTTCGTGGGAGTCGCCGAGGTCGACCGCTTGGCGGCGTCCCTCGGCTGGCCACTGATCGCCGAACCGACCGCAGGTGGCCGGCCGCCGCAGACGATCTCCACCGCCCATCATCTGCTGGCGGATCCCGTACTCCGCC
>Ga0326597_10008786_pt1 | contig 13587 bp, 15 predicted proteins | sample RVTome_12_FD_203789 | JGI IMG/M metagenome (GOLD analysis project Ga0326597, IMG submission 203789) | Soil microbial communities from uranium-contaminated site in the Upper Colorado River Basin, Wyoming, United States - RVT100D185 | ecosystem: Environmental > Terrestrial > Soil > Contaminated >... | reverse complement strand
TCGCAACACCGGTATCAGTTTTTAAATGCAGGCCCCACTTACAAAATGACGAATAGTAATTTACGATTTTATTTCGATAAACGCCGGAATTGCCGTCACTTTGAAAATTGGCGCCTTTTTGAGCGCAGTTATAGGTTTGCAGGGAGTTAACTGTGCAAAAATAACATGGCTCCCGCAACGCAAGGCCCGGATTGTACCAGCCGAAATCGACGCCGTTCAAATTTGCGTTATTTTTGCAATCAATAGCCAAATGCCCATTGATAGTGACGTGCATGCCGAGGCTTATTACTGCGTCGGCGGATGCCACGCCGAGTGTGCTTCCTGCGGTAAATACCGTGCTCTGGCAGTCCCAGGTTACTGGCGTAGTTACGATAATTTGCGACGCGCCCGGTTTTGCACCTTTGTCCCACAGTTGGGTGTTTTGGTCGCGCTGGTATGGGCCTGGGCCGGTCGTTAGCGTGTTGGTGTAGGCAATGGCTGCGGCCCACTCTGTGTCACAATTCACAGTGTCATCCGACTGATGCACACCCCATTGCTCTGGATAATACCCGTTAGGAAATTGGCCCACCAATTCCTGTGTCCCATTTGCCAATTTTACTACGCTTCCGCCATCATCACTCGCACCTGTTACGGCTCGCACAAGATAGCGATTGGCGCCGCGATGGCCGCGCCCGGCAGTGTGTTCGATAGTTTCAACCACGTCACCGTTAACGAGATCGATTGCGGCTATTGCCGACGCGATTGTAGAAAAGAATCGCCCAGTGCCGACAATTTTGGGATTAAGCAATTCGAACCAATCGTTAGCCGCGTCATACGCGATGTTAACGCGCCCGGAAATATCCCCGGCACCAGGGTCAGCCCCGCCAAAAAGTTTTATGCTTTTAACACCAAGCCCAGCAACATTGACAGTACACGCCGCACCTGTGCTTGCATTATCCGCAACAAACTGCGCGTAAAAACCATCAACATATGCCGGGGGGTTTTGCTTAGACCCGATTGTCGCGAGCACGTAGACGTTAGCAGAACCCGAATCCGTATAAAAGTTACCGTGCGCCACATATCCGGCGATACCTTTACCTAGTTGGTTCAAATCGCCGCTTGACAGTGACTGGCCCAACTGCGTTATTACATTCTGTAGCTCGCTTGGGATTTCATTAAATTCGGGGGCGGTCAGCGCGCTACCGGTAGTTTTGTCATTTAAATCTTGCATGTAAAATCCTCAAATCTGCCGGAATATAATATCACTGTTCGCGGGCTTTAGACGCGAAAATAAGCATTTTAATATTTCCAATTCGTCCCCTTCAAATGTTATGGGGAAGGTGTACGGGAAACGCTCTACTGCTAAGCTGGTCATCGTTATTATGATGGTAAATCGAGCCTGACGGGTTGAATCAAAAAAAACAATGGGGAATGTCATCGGGAAAATACCTGCAATAGCGCCTTGCGTTATCTCCACTGTCACGCCGAACGTAGCGCCCAGCGCTATAAAATCATCGGCGGTTTGTACTCCCGATGCTGCCAATTTGACTAAAACCGCGCGGCGTCGTTGATCCAACGTGCCCTGACCGTCAAAACAATGATCAGGTATGCCTAGCATTTTTTCCCATTCGCCTATGAAATTTACTGTAACATCTGGTAAAAAATCCTCACTATATTCTTTCAATAGGCCATTGGCGTTAAATAATTCACCAGCCATGCCGCGCAAAAGCTTGCGAAAATTACTGTTCTGCACTGATCGGGCTTCAAAAAGCCGACCGCCGGGTAGATATGCAGCCAAGCTATCAGTATATTGTTCGAGATCGCGACGTTTAAATAATATCATGCGGTTACCGTACCCAATACCGGTATTTCACCAACCCCTACGGTTATATCGCCAGCTGGCGAAATAAGCTCAAAGTCACTTATTTCCTCACCATTTAGTGTATCAATCGTGTTGAATATGGCCGCCCGGTACGCATCCTCCTGTACATTTTCATCCACCACCGTATCCTCTTTAAAAAATTGATCTAGGTTGGCTGTAACCGCTGCGAGCATTGAGGGTGTCGATGGCGTGATACTGCTAAATAAAAACGGTATTGTAATTGGCGTGGGAGCCGAGACAATAACGTCATTACCGGTGTCCGTGTTAGCGGGTGCGATTTCAATTATCTTGGCTTTCACGGCGTTAACCTCCGACGCCGACGGTATTGGGTTAGCGTCATTATCGCGCATAAAATAGATAGTAACTTGCCCAACCCCCGGGGTAATAGGCTGGACAAAAACGCGCGTTACCCCGGCAACTTCCTTGGCCTTGTCGATTATTGCATCAACATTAAAATGCGAAACAGGGTTTTGTATCCTATCGAGCACGCGCGTGCGAAATGCGCCTTGCGTCTCTTGATCGGCACCCCCGCCTATTTCGCCAAAATCTACGGTTAACAAATCGTCAACATTAAGTAAGGGTGTTTGTAGTTTTAAATTAGTTCCTGCGTCTAAATTTGTGGCCGCCCCGAAATCATCGGACTCAATTGGTACGCTGGCTGCTGTAAAATCGGCTTCAATAGTGCCGGTTGCGGGAGTCGCGGGGCTGCCCGCAACAGTGTAGGCGAATGTTTTTAATCCAGTGACGGTTATTTCCGCATCTGTCACATTGTAAGCGCTCTCTACCGCACCGCTTATTGTCACGGGGACATTATTGCCAAGGCCATGATCATCATCCGTAGTCACCACCGCATTTTGGCCGCTACGCGTAATTGACGCGACAGAGAGCGTTTGCGCGGTGATAGTCGCGTTTGTCGTGCTGGTATAAATCAAACCACCAGACGCCATACTGGTGCCTGAGCTTATGACTGTGGTAGCTAGTCCGGTTGCAGTACAATTGCCCGTGGATTTTGTTGCAGAAAGTAGTGTTTTTCCCCAAATGGCTCCAAACCGTGATAAGTTGTCACCTGTTGCGGTGTCTGCAAAATTTTCCCTTATTGCAATTTGCAATTGCAAATAGAAATCATAAATTCGATTAGAAAACGATGCTACCAAGGCGCCAAGCCAGGAGTTTTTCAAAAACGGGTTAGCGTTCGGCAACTGGCGTTGAACATCCGTTTTTGCTCGGTTTTCGACTTCGGCCGCTGAATCAGGAATATCAATCGACATTATCTAACACCTGTATTTTTCCACAAAACATAATAGCGTTTTTCAACTTTTGAGCGGCTGACCTCGGTAGTTATTTCTAAGAGGACATTATTAGCGGATAATGTGGCGGCGGCGTTCACCTGTACTGCGAAACCGTCATCTATTAGCCATTGCAAGCGGTTAACGGCTTCGTTTTCAATCTTATTCAAGTTTGATCGGGTGATACGCGCTTGCTCAAAAAGCCACAATTTGGAGCCATTTTCGTAGTCCTTCCCCTCGTTGCCGATCCACCCCCGGCGCAACTGAGGTTCTAAGACCTCAAGCGCGCTTGCTCGCTGCTCGCCAAATAAGCTATATTTTATCGCAGTATCGAAAAAATCCTCTGTTAAAATATCACCATTTTCATCAAACTGAATGTCATAAACACCAGCGGCATTTTGTTCGATAAGCGCGTCTAATTTAGCTGCCATAAGTCACACCGGTGGCCCTGAATTACTACCTCCCGATTGTACACCACTATGCCTGTGCGTGCTACCAACGTCGACCCCGTTGGATGTCACAGACCCCAGCGCGGTGGCGCCCTGCACGAGCAAATCGCCACTAATCGTCGTGGTGGGGCTATCAATCGTAAGGCTACCCGATGCGGCAATACTCGCCTGAACACACATTATATTAATGTTGGCGGCACCGTCGTCACCGGCAACGATGTTAAGATCACCGTTTGCCCGCCAAATAATATGCGCGCCCGTGGGCGGATGATAAAATGCCACTTCGCCACTTTGTAATTCTGGACGGCTGCGCGGCTCCCAGGCGATAGTACCCCGATTTTCAGCGTTACCTTGTATTGCAAAGGTGACGCCCAGGCTGTCTGGTGGCACGTTTCCATGCAGGCCGTAGGGGAAAATCATTAGCGTTTCGCACAACTTGCCTAAATACGTAATTTGCTGCACCGCAAATTGTTTTGTGTCGTCTGCCGCGCGTGTGATTTTGCACCAACGCAATAAATTCTTTAACATTTAAACCACCAAATCCGCACTTTCACTTGTTGTGGGCTTTGTCAGGTCGAGTAAGTACGTAGTTTCGTCGACAAAACCCAGCGTCGTTACCTCACCCTTATCGACCGATAATTCAAAAAGCACGCGATTGCATAACATGGGTTCGGATTTACCTACATAATCGTCTATCACTTGGTATAGTCGATTTATTTGCCATAGGTCACTCTTTGGATCGCGCGAATCTACCCCATATCCCGGCACTGTGACGCTATATTTCAATCCTCGCGCACGGCGGATATTACGTTCCCATTGCGCGCGCGGCCCGTTTTCTTCATTCGAGTACGGGGACTCTGATATAAGTACAAGTTGGCGCCCGGCGCGAATATCGTTATCTTCGGTTCCGCCGCTTTGCGCCACAAGCTCATCGATGTCAGTTATGCCCAGCTCATTTAACAGGGTAATATTTAATTGTGACGCAAATTTGTATAAATTATACCGCCCCGTCGTATCGTAGGTAAAATTCGCGGAAATCACGTTATTATCAGTCGCGCCGATAATATTTTGCACGCTGCCAGCAGCCTTTTGCGGGTTACCCTTTTCAATAACAACATCGCCCGCCCCGTTGGAGGTTAATAGAACCTGTCGCTTTCGCGCATACTTTTCAATAAACGCAAACGCATTCGTGCCGGGTTCTACGGCAAACAAATCGGTTGTTTCGGTGAAGCTTGGGGGGGCGGCCCGGTCCACGACTTCCAGGTTTGCGCCAATATTTTCTATAACCAGCTCGATTAACTGTTTCAACGTGATTTGCGCCCGCGTGTCCGATAATTGATCCAGATTGCTGTCCAACAAATCGCCGGTTTTATCGCGCCCCAGGATATGGATTTCGTGTTGTGTGGCGGAATAGGCGATATCTATAACTTCAATATAGCCGGTTAATACCGTGTTGCCGTTAACAATTATCTTACAACTGTCGCCACCCTTGAATGGTAATGGTTCGCCTCGTTTTGGTGTCGCAATAAATTCAAAAGTATTTGATAAGGCGTCCAGACGAATTTCACAACTAGCATAGGAAAAGTTACCATACTGCACACCGGCCACTTCCAGTAACATCGTCATACCGTTATTACCTCAATGTCTCCTTCGATGAAAGAAACATCCGAAATACCATTAAGCCCTATTATCTGATCGGAATTTTCACTTGTGCCGTAATATTGATATGACAATAAGCGCGTGCTTGTTCTGTGCGTCTCTATTTCGATTATCTGCTTTAATGTTGTTTTTTGTTCTTCGAGAAATTGTTGCACCGTTGTGCGCATGTCCGAAATGTCGGATAGCAACGTTAACGTGTCCGACAAACTGCCAATCGCGTCTGACAAACCCCCGGCGGACGTATAGGAGTCAATTATAAAAATGTATTGCTCTTCGAGAGTGTCTGCAACCTCTTCAAGCTCCCGCACGTTATCAAATTCTATTTGTGTAGCGTTAACATACGCGTATGACAACGCCAGGGTGTTTATCGTTAAATTTAAAATCTCACGATTATTCCTACGCTCTATACGCCCCGCCGTGGTAGTTTCAACTTCTTGCTCGTCATTGCCGCCGAAATGAAAAATGCCCAAGAATGCTTGCGTCGTATTGTCTACTGTGGCAAACAGGCCATTAACGTTCTCAAACACGTTACCTATAGCCAGCGCCAACTGGTTAGGCGTATTAATCAGGCTGTTAATGTCGGCGGCGAGGTTGCCCAATAGGTAATTGAATTCATTTATATTTGCGGGTGACGGTAATACAAACGCAACAGCCTGATTAACGGTATTGAAAAAATCGGTAATTTTCTCTTTCGCGTCAAAAAAGTTATTTTTATATCGTTTCAAAACCGAAAAATTTTTACCAATGGTGCTTTTGCCGGAGCCTAACACTTTGTTCTTACCTTGCGTTAATTCTGAAAAAGACGTTATGGTCTTTTTAGGTATGCCCGTGTCATTGTTAACTTCAAAATTTACGCTTAGTGTTGAATCACCAAAATTTGAAAAATTTTCATCCAGGGAAAACGTCATTGCAACAACGTTTTCAATTTTCCCATAAAATGGATGGATAAGGTCGCCGGGTTCACCATCTTCCAACGCCCGTAATAAATTATCCCGATATTCAAAATAGTCTTGTCGCGCAACTCCGGATTTTGTTAGTGGGGCGGTAAGTATCTCAAGCGTAAATGCTCGCGGGCGCAAGCCCATGTCAACCACGGTTTGTGTATCACGATTTGGGAATTCATGTTTTACTTTTTTACGCCCGCCGGTTAAATTCCCACTTGAAATTCTAATGGGAATATTCTTATAGGAGCCGTTCTGTATTTTATCCGTGTCGGCCATTATTGCGTTACCATGTTTAGGCCAAAATTCATGTTTTCGGACATTTTAGAATTTTTCATCGACATTATTTCAGTCCCGCTTTTAGCGCGAATCACAAGTTCACCGTTAAATTTAGCGTTTTGGGCGGGTTCGCGCATAATTTTACCAGTTGCCAATGCTAGATTTTCAGGCGTTGCAGTAGTTGCCGGGCCGCCCGATAAAAACTCACCCACCAACGCGCGTTGAAACTTTAAGCCTAAGCCCAGGGGCGTAAAGTCGCCCATTGAAAACTCGGATTTAGCGGTTTTGGTGGCGGCACCACTCACTTTGCTTACAAGACCACCTCGCCCCATATCGGTTTTAAGTTCGATTTTAGCCGCCGTTTCACCAATTGCAGTGCCCACGCGACCCATTACATCCGCAACCGCACCACCGGCTTTAGCGAGCCCTTCCATTAATTGCAAAATTCCCTTGATCGAGTCGGCAAATGCCTCAACCTTTTTATCGTCAACCGTGTCCAACCACGCGCCAAACGACTCGGCGCCACGCGTTAAAACGGGCTCCAGCCGAATAAACGTTTTTATCACTTTATCCGTAATAATTACACCCAGGCGGCGCAAGCCAGCGTTAAACGTAGCTAATCGCACAGCGGCTTGTTCTTGCGCGGTGTTTGTCCCGGTCACGGCTGCCGTCCATTGTTTTACAAGCGGCACGTTACTGCGTAATATCAAAATACCCTTTAATACTTCCGCGCCAAATTCATTTAATATTTGTACATTCGATAGGCCAAGTTTTTCAATGACTTCCAGGCTTTTTATAAAGCCAATTTTTGATGGGGCAAAGCGCCCGCCTCGGATGCTTTCCAATTTAGAAAGCGTGGCACGTAACAATGTGCCCGCCTCTGAGCCTTTAATTCCATTTTTTGCAAACACTTGTAAGGTGGCGTTTGTTTCTTCAAAACTTAAGCCAAATTGCGCCGACACGCTACCCGCATTTTTCAAAGCCTGCACCATCTCGCCAACCAGCGACGCACCTACCTGGCTACCGGCAGCCAAGCTGTTTACAAAACGTGACGCTTGGTCGGCGCCCAAATTAAACTGGTTCAACGCTCCAACTGACGCATCTATTGCGTCCGGAATGCTTACGCCAGCAGCATTGGCTAAGGTTAAGACTTGACGGGTAACATTAATCAGACCTTCCGGATCGCGCAACAATTCGGATTTCGCCGAGCCGATTTGCGCCACTGCGGTAGCAACTTCCGTTTGCGCTGTAGCAAACTCTTTTGACAAGGTCAAAATTTCATTTTGATAAAAGGCTAAATCCTTACCGGCCGCTCCGGTAATGGCCGAAATGTCAGCCATACCGTCTTGAAATGCCGCGCCCGCTTGTAAAAATGAACCAATGCCGACACTGACGCCAGCAAAGGCCAAGGCCCCCTTAAGCTGGCCCCCCAATTTATCCAAGCCTGCACCCATTCCCGCGACTTTTCTATTCGTTTTTCCGGCTTGGCGCTCAAGCACGCCCATGCTGCCAGCGACTTTTTTGGCGGCGCCCGAGAATTTATCTTTCAGATTTACCAACCAGCCAACACTATTCGCCATTTATTGCACTCGATAAGCCAACACACGTGTGAAAAAGCAAGAAAAGCTCTGACATCGGCAAACTCTCCAAATGGCTAACGTCGTATCCACCCTTTGAAAACCGCATTATACATAGCACAACCTCAATCAATTCCTTGCTTGTGTGCGCCCGCGCTACCCGTGTTGCCGCGTCCTCATAAACAACTGAACAGTTTAGGCAATCGTAAAATTTACGATATATTCCCCCACCATATTTTGAAAATCGCCCACCTCCATTTTTTCAATCAGCGGCGTTGTCATTTTCTCCTCGCCGTCGACGAGCGCGCCGCCGTTTTTAAACAACGCCTTAGCTTGTTCAAAAATAACATTTATATCGACATCCGGGTTAGAGAATAGCAAAGTCATTATTGCCTCACCGGTCAACGGCGAGTCATCGGGCACGGCATCCTTATCAACCACCATATTGCGAGTAACCGCGAGTATGCTTTTACGGACCGACTGCGTCAACGATGCCGCAAAATTGTTATTTTTCATTGTCGGCGCCAATAACGTCACGAATTCGGCTGTACGCGTGTCGCCCTTATAGGCATACTCAAAGGGTGCTTCGAGATTGTAAATAAATTCTTTCATAACTTACTGCGCCGGGTTGCTGTTAAAATCCACATCAATGTTCCCATCGGTTGATGCGTTAGATTCTGGGTCTTCCAGAATCGCCGCTTGTGTGAAAATTTTACTAAACCGAGAACCCGGAGGACCAACCAATTCGACAACGTTGTTATTGTCGTTAGCTTTCCATTGCCGTTTCAACGCTTCGTTCTCCGCCGTGGTGGGCATAGAAAAACTGACAGAACCCATTTTCGTAGACAAATCCTTGGAAAAAACCTGTTCGGTTTGCCCACCGCCGATCACGGCATTGCGCACGGCATACGTACCAAAGCCATCCCTCCATTTTAGGCTGTCGGCAGTGTATGCGACAACTCGATTATTCACAATTATCGAAACATCATTTAATTGCTTAGCCATTTACAAGCACCTTATTAGGTTGTACTAAATTTAATTCTTTGGGTTGCAATGATAGTGCGTAATTGCGTTACTATTGGCAAATCCATTTGCAAGGTGGCCTCGCCGTCAGCCTTATTTATGGCAATAACTAAGTTATCGTCAAAGAACAAAAGCGCATCCTCACCCGCCTCGACTAAGACAAAATCTGGACCGCTCAAATCTTGATAGAGACGCTTGTTGTAGCTTCGAATGACCTCTTCGTTCGCCATGTCACGACCTTTTACAACGTCGCCCTCTGTGAGCCGCGATTGGGCAAAGCGCGCGCGATTATTGTTAAAAAAGTATTCGCGCGCCTGACTGCCAGTGTCAACATAGTTCAAGTAGGTGAAAGTTACATCCGGGTTACCTGCTGAATCGGTCTTGTATGTGGTAACGACTTCGCCGCAAATCACAGTATTGTTGGCAATATTATTACCGATAACGGCAATACCCGCGTCTTTCAGTGCTTCGATTTCTGAATCGTCAAAACCACGGCCAACTTTCATCGGTACCAACTGCGCAAAAGGAGTATTAAAATACGGCTTGGACGCCAGCGCCGGGCCGCCAAACGCGTCAAGAGCGCCATTCGCGCTGATAACTAAGTCGCTAACAGATGCGCCGTCGGCATCCAGGCGTAACGCCCGGTAACTTGCGAAATAGCTTGCAACTACAAGCGGCATTTCGACAATTGCCGGGCCTGCATACGCGGTTTCGGTTTCTTTTTTATCGCCAAAAATCACCAATGATTTGCTGTTTAGCCCGTTGCCTAATGTCAGCAAATTACTATAGGTGTCAGCAATGCCGGTGAACGCTACACCATCAAGTACTTGGCCATCAGCATTAAATCGCGCATCCAAAAGCGTGCGCACTTCGGTGGTTGCCGACGGGTATCCCCACACTATGGTTTGATAACGTTTTTGTGCAATGACGTCAAAAACTGAGGTTAATGTTGGATCGGTTGCGCCAGATGCCATCGTGGTAACCGTGTAACTCACGCCAGCCACAGTACCGCGAATTTCCAGCGGGATAGAGTTGCCGAACGTGCCTTCATTTACTGCTGTGATCGCTACTGTACCCGTGGTATTAGCCGCGTCGACCGGGCATCGTGTATCTGCGGTAATGGCTGTCTCTACTGCGTCACCTATGGCCGTCGCAGTATCTCCCGACGCTACTGCGATCTCATAAATATGATTACGTTCAGAGCCAGCGATAACGGTCAGCGTGCCATCTTCGGTTGCCGTGCCGGTGAACGCCATTTCACCAGTCGCCGCGACGCCGCTACCATGATCGCTCAGCGCGATAGCGTCGATCTTTATCGACTGGTTGCGTACTTTATTCGCGCGCACCAGGGCGGCGAGCATGCTATCTGCACCAAATAGCGCATCCTCGGCGCCCCCGTTCGCAACGTTCTCGGTCAACGCATCGGCGGTTGCCGTACCTGCCGAAGTTTTTTGCCCAACAATCAGGATGGCTTGCGATAAATTCGAAACCGTCTGGTTTGCATTTGTGATTGCGAAATTAACTCGCGGCTGGCGTATCGTGGTCGTCATTTAAAATAGTCCTCTTAAAGACATTCTTAACGGGTTTACTCTTTACCGGTTGCAGCACTCGCATGCAGTTGTCGGATTTCGAATCAATTAAGCGTCTGCGCCAAAAGCGCGATACAAGTTGTCCGCGCTCATCGGTTCGCAGCCTTACAATTTGCCCAGGTTGTAAACCCGTGCCTAAATTTGCCGCTAAAATTTCAACTTTTATCGTAGCCATTTGCCACCCAATCTTATCAGTAATAGCGTTATAAAGCAAGCTATAGCGGCTCGTCATCCAAGTCTATAGTAGAGTCAATCGCGTCGATCCCGCCCATCACTTGCTCCATAATAATATTGCGAAACGCAACGTCATCATCATAGCCTACGGTGTCTTCGAAACTCATTTTAGCAGTCATTTCGAAACTGTAACGATGCACATAATATGCAGTGTTATACATTTGCAACCCATGCGAATGAAACTGCAAGGGGTTTTGCAATGAGTCGCTTAACAGCGTATCGAATTTGCTAAATAGTATGCTTCTGCAAATAGGGCGAAATAAACTTTCGCAAATATCGCGTGCCTCGCGCGCGGCGATTTGGTCGGTTGTTGGTAAAAATGCAAACAAGTCGATGGTTTGTATTATTCGCTGGTCGAATTCGTGCCCGCGTTGGATATTGTCGGTCGAATCAATTTCTATTTTTCTGCTTTTGCTGGCATTAACGTCGCCAAGTACGACATATAGCCACGCGCTATCTTGCGGCTCCTCTGTGTAAACATCAAGCAAGCGCTCAAATGTAGCGGAACTAGAAATTCGCGGCGATTTTTTAACAACTATGGTGCCTGCCGCCGGGCTGTATTGCCCCTCGTCTGTGACTTCATATTCAAACGTATTTGCCCCCGACACCGCCGTGACTTTTCGCAATCCGTTATATGTTTTGAAATAATTTGAACCGTTTTCCAATAGGGGCGAACCCGTCGCGGTAGTTGCGCCGCTATTGGCCATTTGAAATTTTATAGTGCGCCGATTTGGTATAGACAGAATTTTAAATTCGCCATTAAACTCCGCTTCGCTTGCGCCCGAAATCTCGACGTTAGGTAGATAGTTTTCTGTTAAATCATGATCGCTGTCGGTCACCATTTCGCCAACGATCCCAGAGCGGGTTAAGGTGCTAATGACAATTGGGGTTTTCGCCCCGCTGATATTGACGGCCTTATTAACAGTCAAGCCATGCGGTGTACCCGTTATGACACTCACTGTCGTACCGCTGCGCGATAAGGACGAGACTGCTAAATTCTCAGTAAAGTAATCCGTAAATTTTGGTAAATTAGCCGCCAACTGCAACACAATATCGGAACTTTTCATGACAATAACTTCTCCACTTCGTCGTCAAAATGCTGATACATATCCTTTTCTGACGCGTTGACTCCGTTTTGTATGGACGGGCGCGGCTTCATGCGCCGCGTTTTACCTTCGGGTGTTATTTGCTCCAAATACTTAACATAATCAGGCGCATTTTTACCACTTACGCCATATCCGAATAATATCTCGGATTGCCCCCGCAACTGATACGATAAGCTTTTTCGCGCGGCGCCTGTTAAGTTTGCGTGTGTTTCATAAGGTGCGGACGCAACATGTCGGCGCTTGCGCCCGGATCGATAAACATTATATGTTCGTCCAGATTTAGGTTTTCTCAATATTTCTTTACTGGTTGTGGCGATTAGGGTTTTCCCGCATTTAAACATGGCTGCCCTAAGCCCTTTTTTTATAAGTCGTTCGGTGTTTTTGAGCTTGCTCACCGCGCGCGCGTTGTTACGATCACCCTCCAATTTCGCGCTCATGCTTTTGCCGCCTCGCCTACACCACGGTATCGACACTCCAAAAGCATAAATTCCCCGCGCTCCTCAAAATCTTCAACGTGTATTATTTTGAGCTTTTTACCGTTCAATTCCACCGATGTTTCAGCCGTGACGCTCGCATCGTGCCGTATAGCTATCGTGTGCGTTATATTGACGTCCCGGTCAACGCCGTCGAATAATGTTTTACCCGTGTTGGTTGAGACCATGGCCCACACGTTATTGGACTGATTAAACGCTACATCGAAATCAACGGCTCCGAATTCGGGCGCAACCACATCGCGATTATACAACGTGATTAGTGTATCAAGATCACCTATGCAAATTTTGCGCTTGCGTCTTTTTAAAAAACTGCACGTTGGCATAGTCGCCTCCTAATCGTGTACCCAACCTTGTTTGACTTCGAGCCTTATCAGCGCTTCGCGGTTAAAATCAATCGCGTTGTTGGCTATTTCAACCCCAACAATATACACACCTAATGCCAGCGCGCCCGTTTCAGCGGGGGTCAGGTTTATAACAAATGAAAAGTTGTCCGCCGTAAGCGTTGTCACCGTGCGGCTAATCAACGCGGTAGCAGGCGAGTCCTCCAAACGCACATTCAGATTGCATGTGTACGCTGTTAAGTCGGTTTCCGAATCCAATCCTAAATCAAAGGGGAAATTTTCACCTTGAAATACAATGTCCTCGTAAATCACAGATACTCTCGCCATGCTGATACCTTATTGCTATCCGGTTGTCTTGTTAACGACGAACGACTTACCACCCTTAACCACCGATAACGTAAGTACGCCGGGCGTAAGTTTGAAATTCGCGGAACTTACTGTGATGCCACCTTGCACAATTAAATGCTCCCACGCGGTTCCATTTAACCGCGTGGATTTGGATTTTAAAATATTCCAAACTATAGCCATGATCTACGGCGCCCCTGGATCAGTATCTCGATTATACACCCAAATTTCGCGCGCCAAACCTAATTTCTCATCACTATCCAACACTTTACTCACCACCAAACCGGCTTGCGAATAATATGCGAAATAGGTTACCAGTGGGTTGTTAACGAACGGTTGAGAGGCGTCGGGTTTGGTTATATTGCCCCCAATCACCTCAAATATACCGCCGGTTTTCAGACTC
>Ga0326597_10008785_pt1 | contig 13587 bp, 12 predicted proteins | sample RVTome_12_FD_203789 | JGI IMG/M metagenome (GOLD analysis project Ga0326597, IMG submission 203789) | Soil microbial communities from uranium-contaminated site in the Upper Colorado River Basin, Wyoming, United States - RVT100D185 | ecosystem: Environmental > Terrestrial > Soil > Contaminated >... | reverse complement strand
AGCCGGAAATCGTCCTCGCCGGCGAGGCCGTGGAGCGCGTGCAGGAGCGAGACGGAGTCGGCGCCTCCGGAGAGGCCGGCCACCAGGGTCGGGCGGGTGGAGCCCTCCCGCACGTTGCGGAGCGACCGAGCGACTTCCGTCTGCAGCCTCGAGAGGGACATGGTCAGCGCTTGGCGAGGAGGCCGAAGTGGTGGCGGTGCAGGGACTTGAACCCCGGACTCCGCGGATATGAGCCGCGTGCTCTAACCAACTGAGCTACACCGCCAAGGCCCGGCTTCTCCGGGTAAAACCGGCATCACACATAGTACTACGAACCTTCCGGCCCTCCGAGACTCAAAACGGCCCGCGCGCGGGCGGTATACTCGTCCTCCCGATGGAATGCATCACCTGCAACGCCAGCGACAAGGATCAGCGGCTGGAGAAGTGCCCGATCTGCTTCAAGTGGACGTGCGTCACTTGCGGCATCGGCCAGTACGGCCGGATCTTCTGTACGAGGAAGTGCGCGGACACCTTCTTCTTCGGCGATGACGACGAGGGTGGCGACGTCTAGGCCATGAGCTTTCCCCAGCACCGGCCGCGGCGGCTGCGGCGCACCGAGCGGCTGCGTTCGATGGTCCGGGAAACCCGTCTGACCCCCGACCGCCTCATCTATCCTCTCTTCGTCGCGCCCGGCAAGGGGGTGCGGCGGGAGATCGGCTCCCTCCCGGGGTGCTTTCATCTTTCCGTCGACGAGGCGGCCCTCGAGGCGCGCGAGGTGGAGGCCCTGGGCATCGCGGGCGTCATCCTGTTCGGCCTGCCCGAGGCCAAGGACCCGGAGGGCACGCACGGGTACGCGGAGAACGGCGTCGTCCAGCAGGCCGTGCGCGCGATCCGCGCCGCCTGCCACGACCTGCTCGTCGTGACCGACGTCTGCCTGTGCGAGTACACCTCCCACGGCCACTGCGGGGTGACCTCCGGCGAGGAAGTGCTGAACGATCCGACCCTCGACCTCCTCGCGCGAATGGCCGTCTCGCACGCCCAGGCCGGGGCCCACGTGGTCGCGCCGTCCGACATGATGGACGGCCGCGTGGCCGTCATCCGCCGCGCCCTGGACGCCGCGCGGTTCACCGACGTCGCGATCCTGTCCTACGCCGCCAAATACGCGTCCGGCTTCTACGGTCCCTTCCGCGAAGCGGCCGACTCCGCCCCGCAGTTCGGCGACCGCCGCGGGTACCAGATGGATCCCGCCAACGCGCGCGAGGCGCTGCGCGAGGTGCGCCTCGACGTGGAGGAGGGCGCGGACATGGTGATGGTGAAGCCCGCGCTGGCCTACCTCGACGTGATCCGCGCCGTGCGCGAGTCCTGCGACCTTCCGGTGGCGGCCTACAACGTCTCCGGCGAGTACGCGATGGTGAAGGCCGCCGCGCAGCGGGGCTGGATCGACGAGCCGCGCGTGGTGAAGGAGACGCTGACGTCCATCGCCCGCGCGGGGGCGGACATCATCCTCACGTATCACGCGAAGGACTTCGTCCGCTGGACGAAGGCCTGAACCCGTGACGCAATCCGACGAGCTGTTCGCCCGCGCGCGCCGCGTCATCCCCGGGGGCGTCAACTCGCCGGTGCGGGCCTTCAAGGCGGTGGGGGGCTCTCCCCTCTTCATCCGCAAGGCCGAAGGCTCGCGGATGTGGGACGCGGACGGGCGCGCCTACATCGACTACGTCGGCTCGTGGGGCCCGATGATCCTGGGCCACGCCTGGCCGCCGGTGGTGGAGGCGATCGCGGACGCGGCGCGGCGCGGGACCTCCTACGGCGCGCCTTGCGCGCTGGAGGTGGAGCTGGCGGAGCGCGTCGTGCGCATGGTCCCGTCCATCGAGAAGGTGCGGTTCGTGTCGTCGGGCACCGAGGCGACGATGAGCGCCCTCCGGCTCGCCCGCGGGTTCACCGGCCGGCGCAAGATCCTGAAGTTCGACGGCTGCTACCACGGGCACGCCGACGGCCTGCTCGTCGCGGCGGGCTCGGGGGTGGCGACACTGGGGATCCCCGGCTCGGCCGGCGTGCCGGAAGGCGCCGTCAGCGACACGCTCGTAGCGCCTTATAACGACCTCTGCGCGGTCGAGCGCGTGGTCGCGGCCCACGGTCCCGACCTCGCGGCGGTGATCGTCGAGCCGGTGGCCGGCAACATGGGGTGCGTGGCCCCGCGCGACGCCTATCTCGCCGGCCTGCGCGACCTCACGCGCAAGGCCGGCGCGTTGCTGATCTTCGACGAGGTGATGACCGGGTTCCGCCTCGCCCTCGGAGGGGCGCAGGCCGTCTTCGGCGGCAAGCCGGACCTCACCTGCCTGGGCAAGATCATCGGCGGCGGCCTGCCCGTCGGAGCCTACGGCGGCCGCGCGGAAATCATGGACCACCTGGCGCCCGACGGGCCCGTCTACCAGGCGGGCACGCTGTCCGGTAACCCGCTCGCGATGGCCGCCGGCTGCGTGACGCTCGACGCGCTGGCGCGCCCCGACGCCTACGAGAGGCTCGAGGCCACGTCGGCGCGCCTGCACGGCGGCCTGATGGAGGCCACGTCGTCCAGCGACGTCAAGGCGACGATCAACCGCGTCGGCTCGATGATCACGCTGTTCTTCACTCCCGGCCCGGTGACCGACTACGCGAGCGCGAAGGCCTCCGACACGGGCCTGTACGCACGCTTCTTCCACGCGATGCTCGAGCGCGGCGTCTACTTCCCGCCCGCGCAGTTCGAGGCGGCGTTCGTCTCGCTGGCCCACAGCCCCGGCGACGTCGACGCCACCGTCTCCGCGGCGCGGGATGCGTTCCGCGCGATGCGGCACTGATCGAGCCGGCCTCAACCCCTCCGCACCTCCGCATCCAACGCGTCGACGAAGAGAAACAGCGCGAGGCCGGCCAGGAACAGCACGGCCGACACGATGGCCGCGGGTACGGCGGTCTCGTAATGACCGGCGAGGTGCAACTCGAGCGCGGCGGTCAGCAGCCACATCTGGACGACGAGGAGCACGGCGATGAGCGCCAGCGCGCCGTCGATGGAGACGAGGCCGCCGAGCGCCTTCTCGCCGTCGTTCGGCGATCGGTCGCTCACGAGCGGCGCTCCGTGGACGCGCCGGGGTACGAGCCGGATGCGACGTGCCCGCCGCGCCGGGGAAGGATCTCGACGCCCGTTGCCACCAGCTCGGCTCCGCGGCGCTCGAGGACGATCCGCGGCAGCGGCCGGGGTGGCGGCCCCTGCAGGACCGAGCCGTCCTCCACCGCGAAGTACCCCTCGTGGCACGGGCACTCCAGCCGGCGTGCCTCGGGCACATAGAGGACGGCGCACGACAGGTGCGTGCACTTCTGGCTGTAGGCGACGAACGTGTCGGCCGCCGTGCGCACGAGGATGCACGGGTCGTGCTCGCCCGGGTAGCTGAAGAGCTTCACCCCGCCCACCGGCGTCTGCGCCGCGCCCGCGATCGGGTGCGGCTCGAACACCGGCTCACGGCGGAAGACCGACCGGATCGCGATCCACACGTTGCCCACCAGCATCCCGAGGCTGATGAGGACCAGGAACTTCGCGAACTGCCGCCGGTTCACGTAGCGCTCTTCGGCCTGGTCGATGGCGAACTCGTCGCGCCACAGGGGCGTCGCGCTGGGACGCCGGAAGAGCCTCATGCCCCGCCCTCCCACATGTAGTCGGCCACGTCGAGCGCGATCGCGTCGCGCGCCGCCGGCGCCATCATGCGCACCTTGGTGGTCACGCGCTCGCGGCCGAAGAAGAAGACGTCGGTGGGACGGTCGCGGCGGGTGGCCGCGATCGCCTCCGGCTCGACGTAGGCCAGCGCCTGGCTGGGGCACACCGTCGCGCACATGGGCCTCTTCCCCGCCGACGTGCGGTCGTAGCACATGTCGCACTTCATCATCTGCTCCGCCGCCACCATCATCTTCGGCACCCCGAAGGGGCAGGCCAGCACGCAGTTGTTGCAGGCCACGCAGCGCGGCTTCATCGACGACTGCACCACGCCGTCGTCGGTCATCTTGATGGCGTCGGCCGGGCACACCTGCGCGCAGGTGGGGTTGCGGCAGTGCATGCAGACGGTGGGCACGGTGGCGATGGTGTTCTTCCGGTCGATGAAGTCCACGTGGATCATCGGCGTGCCGCGGTGGGTGTCGCACTCCGCGCAGGCGTTTTCGCAGGCCTTGCAGCCGATGCAGCGGGACGGATCGACGTAGAACTCGTAGCCGAACATCAGCTTTCCCTCGCGGGCGCGGGCGGTGAGACCGGGCCGGGGCCGGTTGGCGGCCCCGCGGCCTTCGTCACGTGACACGCGGAGACCTTGAACTCGGGGATCTTGCTCCGCGGGTCGAGGGACCGGTGGGTCAGGCGGTTCGCGCTGCGCGCACCCGCCCAGTGGTACGGGATGAAGACGGTGTCCGGCCGGATCGTGCGCACCACCGACGCCTGCAGGGTCATCGCGTCGCGGCGGGTGGTGATCGTCACCCAGTCGCCGTCCGCGATCCCGAGCGGCTGGGCCATTCGCGGGTGCAGCTCGACCCTGGGCTCGGGGTGCATGTCCACGAGCGGACCGATGCGGCGGGTCTGCGTCCCCGAGAGGTAGTGGCCGACGAGGCGGCCGGTGGTGAGCAGCGTCGGGTACGTCGCGTCGAGCGGGTCGCCGCTCGGCCGCCACACCGTGGGCAGGAACTTCGCCTTGCCGTCGGGGTGGAAGAAGCGCGCGCCCTCGAAGAGCCGCGGCGTGCCCGGATGCTCCGGCCTGGGGCACGGCCAGAAGACGCCCTGCATGCGGTCGATCTTCTCGTAGCTGATGCCGTAGTAGTCGGCGACGCCGCCCCGCGACGCCTCGCGCAGCTCGTCGAAGATCTCCCGCGGCGACGCGAACGCGAAGTGCCCCGGGTCGCCCAGCCGGCGGCCGAGCTCGCACAGGATCCAGGAGTCGGTGCGCGCGTCCGCGGGCGGCGTCACCGCCTGCTGGATGTGGATCACCCGGCCCTCGGTGCTGCAGGTGACGCCCTCTTCCTCCTCTTGCAGGCTCCCCGCCAGCACGACGTCGGCGTGATGCGCGGTTTCGGAGAGGAAGAAGTCGATGACGGCGAAGAACTCGAGCTTCTCGAGCGCCTCGCGGGTGAAGCGGGAATCGGGGAGCGAGACCAGGGGGTTGAAGCAGATGGAGAGGAGCCCCTTGATCTCGCCGCGGTGGATGGCCTCCATGATCTCCTGCGCGGAGAGCCCCGCCGGCGGGATGTCGTCGGGCGAGACGCCCCACACGCGCGCCACGTGCTCGCGCGCGGCGGGGTCGGCGATCGAGCGCTGGCCGGGGAGCTGGTCGCACTTCTGGCCGTGCTCGCGGCCTCCCTGACCGTTGCCCTGCCCGGTGATCATGTTGCAGCCGGCGCCCTCGCGGCCGATCTGGCCGGTGGCGAGGCACAGGTTGATCACGGCCAGGCAGTTCTCCACGCCCTTCACCTGGTGCTCGAGGCCGCGGGCGTGCAGCGCCATCGCGCGGTCCGCCTCCGCGAACCAGCGCGCCGCCTTCTCGATGGCCTCCGGCGGCACGCCGCTGACCTCGGCCGCCCGCTGCGGGGTCCATTCCTTCGCGTCGGCGGCCACGGCGTCGAACCCGGCGGTGTGGGCGGCGATGAACTCCTTGTCCTCCAGGCCGTCGCGCAGGACGACGTGGAGCATCCCCAGCAGCAGCGCCAGGTCGGTCCCCGGCCGCAGCGGCAGGTACAGGTCGGCGTTGCGCGTGATCGGCGTCATGCGCGGGTCGGCCACGATCAGCTTCCCGCCGTTGTCGCGGCACCGCCAGACGTAGTCGGTGGTGATCGGCGCGCACTCCGCCACGTTCGCGCCGATGACGAACAGGACCTGGGCCTTCGGGATGTCGCTCCACGGGTTCGGCGAGCGGTCCACGCCAAAGGCCATCTTGTAGGCGGTGCCCGCGGACACCATGCAGAGCCGGCCGTTGTAGTCGACGTGCCGCGTGCCCACGCCGAGCCGCGCGAACTTGCCCACCAGGTACGCCTTCTCGGTGGTGAGGGACGCGCCCCCGTAGACCGCCACCGCGTCCTTGCCGTGGCGGTCCTGGATGCCGCGCAGCTCGCGGGCCACGCGGTCGAGCGACTCGTCCCATCCCGCCTCGCGGAAGCCGCCCTCCTCGCGGACGAGCGGCGAGAGCAGCCGGTCGGGATGCGATCCCTGCAGGTAGCGGCGGACGCCCTTCGGGCAGAGCATGCCGCGGTTGAAGGGGAAGTCCTCCCAGGGCTCGAACCCCACCACCGCGTTGTCGCGGACCTTGAGCTGGATCCCGCACTGCTGGCCGCAGAAGCAGCAGTGCGTCTTCACCAGCCGGTCCGGCGCCCGGCGCGTGTTCTCCTCCCACCCGCCGGGCGGTGCGTCGTTGCGATGCGGTCCGTAGCGTGCATGCAACGCCTCGAGGGTGGCAGGCGGCCTAGCCACGCGCTTCCTCCTTCATCCGGAGCTGGGCCGAGGCCACGCTCTTGCGCTTGCAGGGCGGGCACAGCGCCTGCCAGTGGCCGGCGGGGCCGTCGATCGTGTAATCGAACCCGAGCTCGGGGAGCACGCGGCGCAGGTCCTCGACCTGCATCCGCGAGGCGAACCGCTCGCCGCAGCGCGCGCACGCGGCGCCCTCGCCTTCCGCTCCCGCGTCCTGGTACAGCTTGACGCCCAGCTGCGCGGGCCGCTGGAAGATGTGGAAGAACTTTCCGAAGGGCAGGTAAAGCAGCGCGGCGATGACGGTGATGGCGTGCAGGATGGAGAGGAAGCCGTAGAAGCTGCCGCGCATCCAGAGAGTGGACGCGGTCAGCGCGAGGCCGGTGACGGAGATCGCGAAGAGCAGGATGAGCGGGAAGAAGTCGTTGCCGAACTGCTGGACGGCGCGCGCGCCGCGGTCGAGCATGCGACGCCACAAGGCGAGCGAGATCCCCGACAGCACCAGCACCGCGGCCACGTCGAGGCCGTGGAAGATCAGCCACGAGACGACGGTGCGCACCCGGAACGATCCTACCGGGAAGCCGAACAGGTACGTCACGTACGTCATCTGGTCGTCCGGACGCGAGCCGAAGTGCACCCAGCCGAAGACGAGCGGGAACGTGATGGCGACCGCGAGCAGGCAGCCCCAGAACAGGAGCTGGTGCATCCACCAGCGCAGCACCGAGCGCTCGCGGATGAAGCGCTGGGCGAGGAGGTGCGTCCCCGCGAGGCTGGTGAGGCGGACGACGCTGCGCACCACGCCCCGCTCCCGCACCAGCTGCCATCCGCGCCGCCAGAAGACCCGCGTCGGCGGCTTCTGCAGCCAGACCGCGTAGTGATACGCGACGCCCCAGGCCGCGAACACCACCGCGAAGGTGTAGATGACGAGGGCGGCGTCGAAGTTCTGCAGGTTGCGCGAGCCCACCACGATCGCCGCCACCAGCAGGCCCGTCCACAACGTCGCGTACGCGCCCGCGCGCAGGCGGTCCGCGGTGCGGCGCAGGTGCGCGGGCAAGGTGATCTCCGCCGCCTCGTCGCGGGGCAGGAAGAGCCGCGCGTTCACGCGGCCGAGCACGACCGCGGTCAGCGACAGCAGGACGAACGCGGGCCACACCGCGCCCAGCCGGTCGCGGAACACGCCGAGCAGCAGGGGCGGGAAGAAGCCGCCCAGCCCGCCCATCGCCCCCACGAGGCCGGTGACGGTGCCCGTCGCCGCCGGGAAGTACTGCGGCACCAGCTTGAACACGGCGCCGTTCCCGAGGCCGAGGAGCGCCGCGCACCCGAGCGCGCCCACCGAGAACGGGACCATCGACGGCCACGCGAGCAGGAGCGCGAACGGGGCTACGCCTTGGAAGACGCCGCGCAGCACGCGGGCGCCGCCGATCCGGTCCGCGAGCCAGCCTCCCATGGGCCGCATCGCGGTGGCGAGGAGGACGAAGCCGGCGGTGCGGAAGCCGGCGTCGGCGGCGGTGAGGCCGAACGTGTCTCGGAGCAGCGTCGGCAGGTAGATCGAGAAGGCGACGAAGCCGCCGAAGGTCAGGAAGTAGAAGGCGGCCAGGGCCCAGGCCAGCCGCTCGCGGCCGAGGACCTTCATCGCGGCGGCGAAGGAGCCGGGCGGGGTGCGGGCGGGCGCGTCGCGGGCGAGGACCGCGAACGCGATGCCCCAGGCCACGAGCAACGCCGCCGAGATCCGGAAGACCGCGGGCGGACCCACGACCGCGGCCAGCAGCGGCCCCAGGAAGACGGCGGCCGAATGACCGGCGTTGCCGAGGCCGTAGACGCCGAGGGCCGTCCCTTGCCCCGCCGGCGTCGCCCATCGCGACACGTACGTGACACCCACCGCGAACGACGACCCGGCCAGGCCGAGGAAGAACCCGACGGCGAGGAGCGATCGGAAGCTCGCCGCGGCCGGGACGAGCGCCACGGGGACCGCGACGGCGATCATCAACGCCGCCAACACCCGCCGGCCGCCGAGTCGGTCGGAGAGAAGGCCCATGGGCAGCCGCGCGACCGAGCCGAGGAGGACGGGAACCGCGATCAGCAGCGCCGTCTGCGTCGCGCTCAGCGCGAAGCGATCGCGGAACCACGGCGCGAAGGCGCTGATGAGGCCCCAGGCCATGAAACAGACGGCGAACGACACGGTGGCGAGGCCGAGGTGGGTGCCGATCGGTTGGTCGCTCTTCATCGGTGTCCCTCGCCGCAGCCAGCGCCAAGCGTAACCTACCTCGCAACCGTCCGTGCCTGTTCGCGCGTGTCAGCCTCGCGGCCGGGCGAGGATGGAGTGGCTGAAACATATCGATCAGATCGCCTTGAGGTACTCGACGAGATCCGCCTTTTCCCCGGCCGTGAGGCGCAGGTTCAGGACGCGCTCGTAGTGGTCGACCACGGCGGCCAGGGTGGACGCGCTGCCGTCGTGGAAGTAAGGAGGGTGCTGCCACAGGCCGCGCAGGGGCGTCGTGCGGTATCGTCCGGTGGCGCTTCGCGCGGCATGGACCGGCTCCATCCCGGTGTCTGAAGGCGAATGGAGCTGCGCCTCCGTGCGCGTCGGCCCGCGGTGACAGCTCGCGCAGCGGGCGGCGCCGTCAAAGACGGCCCGTCCGCGGTCGGCGGCCGCGGCGTTGAAGCTCATCGGAGGGGCGGCCGGCGCGGCCAGGCTCAACTGATACTCGCGTAGCGCGCGCAGCCGGGGCGCGACCAGGTCGGGGACGCCCCGCGGGAGCAGGTATTCGATTCCCAGGCGCTCATCCACGAACACGCCCTGCCCGCCCATCTGCGTTACCGCCACGTAGTTGTTCCAGTAGCTGACATCTCCGTCGCCGGTGAACGTCGCGTGCGGCACGCCGCTCAGGCCGTAGGCCGGCGAAATGACGACCGGGAAGTTCTTCCCGTCCTGGTTGAAGCGGGGGTCGTACCGGCCAGGTCCCCACGAGTTGTAGACCGCCTTCTGCCCCGGAGTGAGGGCGGGGGAGAGCGCGATGATGGCTCCTGGGTTCAGGGTGGTGTTGGCCCACCCGTCGAGGCGGCGACCGATGCCCGGGATCACGGAGTCGTCCACCGTGGAATGGCAGAGCGCGCAGGTGACGCCGACTCGCGTCAGTCGGTCGCGCCCGCCCTCGGTCACGACCGTGCCCTTGACGCCGACCACCGCGCCGAGCTTCAGGAGGGCCACGGTAGTCGCCGGGTTGGTGAGGTCCGCGGTCTGGAGGATGCCCGGGGGCAGCGCGTCCGCGTCGACCTTCAGACCAACCGACAGAGCGGTCGCGGGATCCACCGCCGACTCCATGACCTCGTGCATGCGGAGCACGTCCGTCCAGAACCGCTCGTCGCCGAAGGTCTCGTGGCGGAAAATCTCGCGCCCGTCCGCGACTCGCGCCGGATTATCGACCGGATCGGGCGATGTCGGCGCGCATGCCACGGCTGCGAGGGCGGCCGCCAGGAGCAGAGCCCTCACGATCGAATCCTCCTCTGGGACTCGAGGCCAAGCCCTGCGACCAGCGGCCTGCGAGCAGTCCACAGCCTCCACCCTCGTCCAGGCGCAGGCCCTTCCTCGGTTGCTCCAGCGGCTTCGCGCACCTCCGTCAGGCGGGCGAGCGTGTAGGCTGCAAGCGCCATCTCGACGTCGCGCACGGCCACGTCGAAGAATCTCCCCGTGGTCAGCAGCGAGATCGCAATGCCAACGAGCCACGCCATGACGATGTACCCGCCGACGCGGGCGAACCCCGCCAGGATGAGGACGCCGACAGCCATCTCGATCGCACCGACGACACGCATGAAGACGTCGCCGCTCACTGGAATCAGCTCCTTCACCATCGGACTCAGGTACAACCCCCAGTCCGTCAGGATGTTGAAGAACTTGTCGAGGCCGGCCAGAAACGCTGCGAGACCCAGGCCGATCCTCAGGGCCCACCAGGCCGAGTTCAGTTTCGGATTCATACGGTCACCTCCCACCCGAATAGAGGCGCGGGGGAGATCCTGGTGACAAGCGCACTGAATTGAATTGAGGCTGTCACCTTCCGGCGCGCGCCGACTCTGTTCCAATGGAGGTGCGATGGCCGTCCCCGAGTCAGCCCTCAGCGACGAGGAGGTCGTCCGCCGCGTGCGCGCAGGCGAGACGGCGCTTTTCGAGATCCTGGTACGGCGCTACAACCAGCGCCTGTTCAGGGTGGCACGGGCCATCCTGAAGGACGAGGCGGAGGCGGAGGACGTCATGCAGCAGGCCTACGTCAACGCTTTTACCCATCTCCATCAGTTCGAGGGGCGCGCCCGCTTCGGCACCTGGCTCACCCGGATCGCCGTGTACGAGGCCCTCGGCCGCCTGCGCCGCCGCGGCCGCTTCGAGGAGGTCGATTCCATGGCCGAATCCCACGAGAAGACGATGGAGCGTCTCGCCTCCCGGGACCGCAGTCCCGAGGACGAGGCCCTGTGCCGCGAGCTGCGCGGGATCCTGGAGTCTGCGTTCGATGCGCTGCCCGAGATCTACCGTTCGGTCTTCCTCCTCCGCGAAGTGGAGGCGGTCAGCACGACCGAGACCGCCGAGTCCCTCGGGATCACCGAGGACACGGTCAAGACCCGGCTCCACCGGGCGCGCGCGCTGCTCCGCCACGAGCTGTTCGAGCGGGCGGGATTGACGGCGGCCGAGCTTTTCCCCCTGCACCTGTCCCGGTGCGACCGGGTGTTGGCGGGCGTCTTCGCGCAGCTCAACCTGCCGCCGCCGCAGACGCCCCATTGTTCCTGTCCCGGCGAGTCCTGCCGGTTCGATCGGCCGCCCGGGGCCTAGCCGAGTCCAGACCGCTGAACAACTCTCGATAGGCGCGTGCCACCCTGAGCGGCGTACCGTCGAGATCGGGGTCTTCGAGGTCGAGGCCGAGCGCCTCCATGACGTCCCGGAAGCGCTGGGACACCAGGGCGGTCTGACCGGCGTCCGAGAGAGCACGCCCCGCGTCGGCTCGAGCCTTTCGCGGTACGGCGTGCATCGCAGGCGCGGTGATTCGGTTGGGAATGCGACCTCCATCCAATAGAGTTGCTCGCCGGGGAAAGGTGACGGCACAAGGTGACGGCACGATGATGGGAGCTTTGAGAATAGCCGGCGGCCGGCCCGCGGTCAGGGCAGCCCGGGATCCTCCTCGCGCAGGGCCCGCTTGCGGTCCTTCTTCCTCTTGACCTCCGCCACCGGGTCGTCGGTGTCGAAGTTGGCGACCAGGGCCAGAGGCTGCGGCTGCAACCCCGTGAAGATGCCCCCGAGGGTGAGCGCGGTCGCGGGCAGTCCGCGATAGGTCGCGATCTCGCGCCCCTGCGGGAGGAGCGCCAGCGACTGCGCCTCCTCGGGCCCGAGGACGAGCAGGAACGGGTGCGACGACGCGGCCAGGCCCCAGAGGTCGCAGCGCTCCTGCACCACGATGCGCGCGTCGAAGAGGAGGTCGCGCTGCACCCGGACGGGATCGCTGCACAACACGACCGCGGCATCCGGCCGGTACCGGCGCTCCCGGACGACGTCCGCGGTCAGCCTCCCGTTCGGCTGCGCGCCTCGGAAGGCGGGAAGGAACCAGGAGGCGAGGACGAGGAACACCGCGGCCGTGCCGCCCCCGAGCGCCGCGGCCACGAGGCCGGGCGCCGGTCGCCACGCGGCTATCAGGGCGAGGAACGCCGCGGTCACGGTCACGACCACGAGGACGACCTGCGCCGGGGCGGGGGCCAGCCAGTCCAGCGGCACGCGCCCGGCGGCGAGCGGCACGAGCAGGATGCCGGCGGCAAAGGCGGCGGCCGCAGCCTGCGCCCAACGACGGTCGATCGCTTTCCAGTGGCGCGCGGTCAGGAAACGGGCCACGACCAGCGACGCCGCGGGCGCGAGCGGCAGCAGGTAGTAGTCGATCTTGCCCCGGGCCAGGCTCAGCGGCACGGCCATCAGCGCGAGCCAGACCAGGATCTCCCGCTCTCCGCGCGGCAGGCGGAAGGCGGCGAGCGGGAAAAGCAGCGACCACGGCAACCCGACCGCGAGATAGGCGCCGAGGTAGTACGCGGGCGAGCGCCCCGCGTCGTAGGTTTCGCTCGCGAAGCGCTCGAGGTTCTCGCGCAGGAAGAAGTACTCGAGGGGCGGCGTGCCCAGGCGCCGGTAGACCAGCGCGAACCACGTGAGGCCGGCGACCGCGAAGGCCACGATCGCCAGCGTGCAATCGGCGGCCCGCAACGGGAGGCGGCGGCGCCGCCACGCCCACGTCGCGATCCCGAGCCCGGGAAGCAGGAGCGCGATCGGGCCCTTCGTGAGGAAGCCCAGGCCGAGGACGATCCCGAGGGCAAGGGCGGTCCCACGCCCGCGCAGGCCGGCCGCGGTCCCGCCTTCGAGCGCGAGTGCGATGGCCAGCGTCGTCCACAGCGCGAGCAACATGTCGGACATCGCAACCCGCCCGAAGCTCAGGAACAGCAGCGTGGAGGCCAGCACGGCCGCCGCCGCCACCCCCGTGGCCCGGTCGAAGATCAGGCGCCCCAGCCACGCGGTGGCGAGAAGCAGCGCCAGCGCCGCCGCCACCGGCACCAGGCGGGCCGCGGTCAGCGTGAAGCCGAAGACGTGGAAGGACGCGGCCATCAGCCAATAGGTCAGCGGCGGCTTGTCGAAGAAGGGCTCGCCCCGATAACGCGGGACGAGGTAGTCGCCGCTTTCGACCATGGCCCGCGCGGCGTCCACGAAGTAGATCTCGGCGCGCTCGAGCGGCGCGTCGCCGAGGGAGACGAGGAGCAGCACCGCCGCCGCGGCGAGCACAGCCGCGAGCGGTCTCAGGACGCGACGGGCGCGGGGGCGGCTTCGCGCTTCAGGTGGAGCTGGCCACACGCGGCCAGGATGTCCTGCCCGCGCGGACGGCGGACGGAGACCATCAGGTCGGCGTCGGCCAGGACGCGCCGGAACGCTTCCACCGCGGCGGGCGTGGGCGGCGCGAACGGGATCTCGGGCGCGGGGTTGAGCGGGATGAGGTTCACCTTGCTGCGCGATCCATGGAGCAGCCGCATGAGCTGGCGGGCATGGCCCACCGTGTCGTTCACGCCTCCGAGGAGCACGTACTCGTAGGTCACCACGCCGCCGCTCGGGATCGGATAACGCTGTGCCGCCGCGATCA
>Ga0326597_10008784_pt1 | contig 13588 bp, 12 predicted proteins | sample RVTome_12_FD_203789 | JGI IMG/M metagenome (GOLD analysis project Ga0326597, IMG submission 203789) | Soil microbial communities from uranium-contaminated site in the Upper Colorado River Basin, Wyoming, United States - RVT100D185 | ecosystem: Environmental > Terrestrial > Soil > Contaminated >... | reverse complement strand
GAGTGCGACCGGCGGGGTCTCACGGAGGAGGCGCCGTACGCCACGAAATTCGTCAGCGCCTACGAAGAGAGCAAGGTGAAGGCCGAGCAGTGGGTCCTGGAGCGCGCTCGGGCGACGGACCTGCCGACCGTGCTCATCCGGCCGGGCATGGCCTGGGGTCCCCGGGACCGGGTCATGCTGCCCGCCATACTCCAGGCCTTGAAGTCCCCCTTTTTCTTCATGGTGGGCAATGGCCAGAATACCCTGGACCTCAGCTACGCGGGCAACATCGCCCATGCACTGTGGCTGGCGGCAACCTCCCCGCAGGCGGCCTATCGCGTGTACAACGTCGCCGACGGGTTCAGCATCACGTGCCGCGAATATCTCGGTGCGCTGGCACAAGGGCTGGATCTGCCGGTTCCCCGGCGGCGGCTGCCCCGGGGCCTGGTCCAGTTCCTGATGCGCGCCGTGCTTCCCCTCGAGCCCGAACCCAAAGATGTCACCCGGCCCTCCCACGGGCATCTCCTGCGGATGTGCGCGCTGTTTCGCGACAGCGAACCCGACACGACGCGCATCCGGAAGGAACTGGGCTACGCGCCGCCCGTGGATTTTGCCACGGGAATCGCCGAAACGGTCGCGTGGTACCGGCAGACGTTCAACGACAAGGGGACAAGGTGACAGGGAGACAAGGGGCAACGGCGTTCGGTGGTCTCCGCCTCTGGCGGATTCGGTGGTTCGGTTGTTCGGGGAACGACCGAACGACCGAACTGCCGAACGGTCGAACGCTTGTGGGATGACATCATGAGTGAGCGGACGGACAGATGATTTCTCACGTGATGCGCTGGGTTAAGGAGAGGATTCAGGGCCGAGCGTTCGAGGCCTTTCAGATCGAGGTGACCTCGCGGTGCAATCTCCACTGCGTGATGTGTCCGAAGCGTGCCCTGGCAGACCAATGGACGGCGCAGGATCTCCCCTGGGAGGCCTTCCAGCGCATCGCGGCGGCCTTCAATCAGGCGCGGCACATCCACCTCCAAGGGTGGGGGGAGCCGCTCCTGCATCCCCGCCTAACGGACATGATCACTGTGGCCAAGGAGGCCGGCTGCCGGGTAGGCCTCACCACCAATGGCACGCTCCTCGGCGAAGCCACGAGCCACCGGCTCATCCAGGCGGGCCTGGACCTCATCGCTGTCTCCATCGCGGGAGCAACGCGGGAGACCCACGGGAGCCTGCGGGTGGGCTCTGACCTTTCGGTCATCCTGGACAACGTCCGGCAGTGCGTCGCGGTGCGCGGTCAACGTCGGGATCGCGGACCGAAGGTCGAGATCTCTTACCTGGTGACTAAAACCAACATAGCCGAGCTACCCAAAACCGTGGAGCTGGTGGCATCGCTTGGCGTTGATGAGCTGTACGCCATTAACCTGGATTACGTGGTCACGCCGGAGCAGGAGGACCTGAAGGTCTTCGACTGCCCCGGGCTCCGGAAGACGTACAGCGGGATTCTGGAGGCCGCCCGGGAGACAGCGCGGCGGTCCCGTCTCGCCTTCCGGGCCTCCCCCCTGGAATCCGAGGAAGTCGCCGTCTGCGAGGAGAACCCGCTCAAGATTCTCTTCGTCTCTGCTGACGGCTGGGTTTCGCCCTGCACCTACACGGGCTTGGCAGGACGGACCGACATCCCGCGCCGTTTCCAGGGCCGCTCAGTCACCGTCAGGCGTGTGCGGTTCGGTAACGTCCTCGACCAGGATCTCCTGGACATCTGGAACAGCCCGGCCTATCGGACCTTCCGCCAGGAGTTCGAAACGCGGCGCCTGGAGTTGGGGGCGCGGGCCCTGCTCGCGGTGAGTGGCGGAGAGGAGATCTCGGATATGGAGATGCCTCCCCCGCCCCTGCCGTGCTTGACCTGCTACAAGCTGTACGGGCTGTGATCGAGTCCGCCGACGCTGTTACCGAGCGGTAACCCCGCCTTGCGGGGTGTTCCCGGTCGGTAACATCATTCCCCCTTTCCCAGCTCTTTGCCTCCCTCTAACTGCTCGATACCACGAGGGTTCGAGAGCGTCCCAAGCGGACGCGTCAGCGGCAGGGTCTTTGCTATGACAGGGAGTGGGAACGAGTGTGCGCGGGCGGGTATTAGTGTCTTCATAGAGGAGGATGGAACATGCCCGGCGAAAAAGCAAAGGAGAAGGCGGAAGGTGGATGGTTGGACGTCATCAAGAAGGAGGATTGGCTGGCGGTCTGGCTTGGCTTCCTGATCATCGCCCTGATCCTCCTGGGGGTCCAGGTCAGGCTGCCAGGGTTTAAGTGGACCACGGAAGGGGAGTTCGGCTCCCTGGCGGCGACGATGACGCCGGCGGTGGAGAGCCTTGTCAAGGGAGCTGGGGAGAAGCAGGAGGCCGATCTCCTGGCGGCAGCTACGGCCCTGAAGACGGCCCTGGGAACGGGGGACCGGAAGGCCATCGGAGATGCGGCAAAGACCCTTGGCGACGTGGGCAAGAAGGCCAAGGATGCTGGCCTCAAGTCAAGAACCGACACCGTCAGCAAGGAGCTGGTGACCCCGGCGGGTCAGCTTGCCGGCAAGGTGTTCTCGGGCGAGAACATCTGGCGCGCGGTTCTGATCGGGATCGGGTACCTGGTCCTCGCCTCGATCGGCATCGCCCTGATGGGAGCCCGGGTGGCGAAGTTCATCGTGGGGTTCCCGGCGGTGTACATCCTCGCCTGGCTCTCCATGGTGATTGCCGGCAACTTCAGCGTGAGCTACTGGGGGCTGGAGTTCGTCCTCTGGGCGCTGTTCCTGGGCCTTTTCATCAGCAACGTCCTGGGCGTCCCTGGGTTTCTGAAGGAAGCGGTCCGGACCGAGTACTACATCAAGACCGGGCTGGTGATCCTGGGGGCCGGGATCCTGTTCAAGGAGATCCTGCAGGCGGGTGCCTACGGGATCGTCCAGGCCATCCTGGTCGTCAGCGTCGTCTGGTACGTCTGCTGGTGGATGGCGAAGAAACTCCAGGTGGATGACGACTTCGCCGCCATCCTGGCGACGGGCGTCTCCATCTGCGGCGTCTCGGCCGCCATCGCGGCGTGCGGGGCGATCCAGGGCGACAAGAAGAAGCTCAGCTATGTCACCTCCATCGTCCTGGTCTGCGCCGTTCCGATGATGGTCCTGATGCCGTGGATCGTAAAGGCCTTCGGTATCCCGGATGTGGTCGGCGGGGCCTGGCTGGGAGGCACGCTGGACACCAGCGGTTCGGTCGTTGCCGCCGGCGCCCTGATCAGCGAGGCTGCCATGAAGACGGGCGTCATCGTGAAGTTCTCCCAGAATGTCCTGATCGGCGTGGCGGCCTTCATCCTGGCGGTCGTCTGGGCCTTCAAGAAGGGGGCGGAGACGGGTGAGCGGCCGAGTGCCATGGTGATCTGGCACCGCTTCCCGAAGTTCGTCCTGGGCTTCCTGGTCGCCTCCATCGTCTTCTCCTTCTTCCTGAATCCGGCGACGGTCAAGACCGTCGGGGGCACGCTGACCGGCCTGCGGACGTTCTGGTTCGCCATGGCCTTTGTCTGCATCGGCCTGGACACGAAGTTCACCGAGCTGGCGAGCATGGAGGGCGGCCGGCCGGCTGCGGCCTTCGTGGTGGCCCAGGCGTTCAACGTCATGTGGACGCTGCTCCTGGCCTACATCCTGTTCGGCGGGGTGCTCTTCCCGGCGCCGGTGATTAAGTAGGGAAAGGCGTTCGGAGGGTTGACTGTTCGGCAGTTCGGTGGTTCGGGGGGTCTTCTGCCTTCGGATCTCCGAACTGCCGAACCTGTGCATCAGCCGAATACGCGCACCTGAACACCCGAATGCTTTTTAGGGAATGATGCCTAGCACGGGCAAAAGAATGCCGGCCTTGGCACATGTCGACCCTCCGGTACAGGAGCGGCCACTGGGGAAAGTGCGGGAGCAGGCGGAGCGGGAGCACATCCTCTCCGTCCTCCAGCTCACGGGTGGGAGTCGGGCTCCGGCCGCGCGGATCCTGGGGATCAGCCGGAAGACCCTGTGGAAGAAGCTGAAGGCGCTCGGGGTCTCCTGGCCGCCCGACGTTACCAGGGGGTAACGCGCCCTGATGGGTTGTTACCATTCGGTAACAGGATTGATCCAGGTCTCGTTCCAGCAGAGGTCTTGCCTCTCGGGCAATTAGGAAAATGGACAGGTCGGCAAAGTCCTTGCTGAGGCCCTCAGGGGGGCGCGGGCGACGTGCGAGGACTGCCCGACCGCAGAGTTCCCAAGAAAGGAGAGTCCGGCGTGGCCGTAGTGGTCAAGAAGGTCCGCAAACTCGGGGCAGGGTTGGCCGCGGCGCCAACCGATCGGATCACCTCGCCGCTCCGGCCCCTGTTCGTCCTCAAGACGCCGCCCTGCTCCGAGGGGTGCCCGAACCACACGGACATCCGAGGGATCCTGACGACTATCGCTCAGGCCGAGAAGAGCGGCATCTCCTACGACGAAGCCTTCGAGTGGGCCTTCTACCTCATCACCGAGAAAAACCCCCTTCCGGCCGTCTGCGGCCGCGTCTGTCCCCACCTGTGTGAGACGCAATGCAACCGGGCACACCTGGACGGCCCGGCCTCCATCAACTGCCTGGAACGATTTGTCGGCGATTTCGCCCTGGAGAAGGGGCTGCCGCTCAAGCGCCTGACTGAGGAGCGCTGGGCCGAGAAGCTCGCGGTCATCGGGGCAGGGCCGGCGGGCCTCTCCTGCGCCTACCAAATGGCGCGCCGGGGATATCCCATCACCGTGTTCGAGGCATTCCCCAAGGCGGGCGGCATGTTGCGCTACGGCATCCCGACCTATCGCCTGCCGCCCACCGTCCTGGACGCGGAGATCGATCGGATCCTGTCGCTGGGGGTCGAGCTCCGCTACAGCTCGGCGGTGGGAAAGGATGTCGCCTACGAGGATCTTCGAAAGGAGTACGCCGCCATCTTCGTCGGCATCGGGGCCCACAGGGGGATGCGCCTGGGGGTGCCGGGCGAGGATGGCACGAACGTGCTGTCGGGCGTCGAGTTCCTCCACCGGGTGAATGCCGGTGAGCGGCTGGATGTGGGTGGGAAGGTGGTGGTGGTGGGCGGGGGGGACACGGCCGTGGACGCGGCCCGCGTGGCGGGGCGCCTGGGGGCCAAGACCACGATCCTGTACCGCCGGACCGTTCAGGAGATGCCGGCCATAAAGCAGGAGGTGGAGGAAGCTGAACGGGAAGGGATCGAGATCCGGTTCCTGGCGGCGCCCAAGGAGGTCGTGACCGAGGATGGTCGCGCCACCGGCCTCACCTGTCTCCGGATGAAGCTGGGCGAGCCTGACAGCAGCGGCCGCCGTCGGCCCGTGCCCATCCCGGGCTCGGAGTTCTTCGTGGGGGCCAGCACCATCATTGCGGCCATCAGCCAGGAGCCGGACTTCACGGGGCTGGAGTCCTTCCAGGGGGAGCGCGGGGGGATCCCGGTGGACGAACACGGGGAGACGGGCGTGGCCGGCACCTTCGCTGGCGGGGACATCCTGGAACTGGGGATCGTCACCACCGCCATCTTCCACGGCCGCCGCGCCGCCGAGACGATCCACGCCCGCCTGCGGGGCATCCCGCCGAAGGCCAACACGCCCCCGCCGGTGATCACGCACGACAAGATGCGGCTCGACTATTACGCCAAGCAGGCCCGCCAGGTGGCGGGCTCCCTGGCGGTGGCGGAGCGCCTGCAGGATCCAGATCGCGAGGTCAACCTGGGCCTGTCCCGGGAGCAGGTCATCGAGGAGGCCAAGCGCTGCATGAGCTGCGGCCTCTGCTTCCAGTGCGACAACTGCTGGAAGTACTGCCAGGACGAGGCGGTGATCAAGCCCTTCGGGAAGGGCCAGATGTACCGGTTCAAGATGGAGTTCTGTCACGGATGCAAGAAGTGTGCGGAGGAGTGTCCCTGCGGCTATATCGAGATGCGGTAGCCCCTGTGCGGCCTCGGCCCCGATCAGCCGTAGGAAGGGCCCTTGTGGCCCTCCGGACTCGGAGGGCGGGTACCCGCGCGACGCGTGGGTGCAGCCCCCTCCCTACTGTCTGCCGCGTCACGGATTTTCCCGACGTGGAGATGTGTAAACACACGAGGAGCGAAAACCATGGGTGATGAGAAGAAGTTCCCGACGACGCCGAAGCTAGATGACCTGGAGCGCGGACCGTGGCCCAGCTTCGTGCGGGAGATCAAGAAGGCGGCCGAGATGAGCCCCATGAGCCGAGGTCTCCTCGGCGTCCTGGAACGCTCCTATACCGACAAGGTCGGGCACTGGAAGCACGGCGGCATCGTCGGGGTCCGTGGGTACGGCGGCGGCGTGATCGGCCGCTATTCGGATCTCCCCAACGAGTTCCCGGAGGTCGCCCACTTCCACACCATCCGGGTGAACCAGCCAGCCGGCTGGTTCTACACCTCGGCGGCCCTGCGGTCCATCTGTGACCTGTGGGAGCGGCACGGCTCCGGCCTCACCAACCTTCACGGGTCCACGGGGGACATCATTCTCCTCGGGACCCGAACGGAGGAGCTGGAGCCCGCATTTTCCGAGCTGACCCAGGCGGGATTTGACCTGGGGGGGTCGGGGTCCGACATCCGAACGCCGAGCTGCTGCGTGGGGCCGGCCCGCTGCGAGTGGGCCTGTTACGACACGCTGGATCTCACCTATGACCTGACCATGCACTACCAGGACGAGATTCACCGGCCGTCCATGCCCTACAAGTTCAAGATCAAGGCGGCTGGGTGCCCCAACGACTGCGTGGCCTCCATCGCCCGGGCCGACCTCAGCATCATCGGCACCTGGCGCGGCCCGATCCAGGTGGATCAGGCGGCGGTCCAGGCGTACACGAAGAACGGGATCGACATTCAAGCCGATGTTGTGGACCGCTGCCCCAGCAAGTGCATGGCCTGGGACGGGAAGGCACTCACCATCGCCAACGAGTGGTGCGTCAAGTGCATGCACTGCATCAACGTGATGGGGAAGGCCCTGCGCCCGGGACCGGACCGGGGTGCCTGCATCCTGGTCGGCGCCAAGGCGCCCATCATCCAGGGGGCGATGCTCTCCTCGGTCCTGGTGCCTTTCATGAGGATGGAGCCGCCTTACACGCCCCTCAAGGAGCTGGTGGGGAAGATGCTGGAGCTGTGGGCCGAGGAAGGGAAGAGCCGGGAGCGAGTCGGGGAGTTCATCCAGCGGGTAGGCCTGGGCAGCTTCCTGGAGGCCATCGGCCTCGAAGCCATACCCGAGATGGTGGCCCATCCCCGGGAGAACCCGTACGTCTTCTACGAGGAGTACCTGGAGGAGGAGCCCAGCGAGGCGAAGGCTTAACAAAGCATTCAGCGGTCAGCTATCAGCCTTCAGCGCACGGCGGAGAGGAGCCGAAAGCTGAGTGCTGATGGCTGAGAGCTTAGCGAGAGGGAGAATCCAGCCATGGCTGAGACTGTTGCACAGCGCAGGACCGACATCGGCCCGCCCCACTACCAGAAGTTCCTACCGCCCGTGGTGAAGCAGAACTACGGGAAGTGGCGCTACCACGAGATCCTGAAGCCCGGCGTCATGGTCCACGTGGGGGAGTCCGGTGACAAGCTGTACACCGTGCGCGCCGGTACCCCGCGCCTGCTGTCCATCCAGACGATCCGCGAGTTCTGCGACCTGGCGGACACGTACAGCGAGGGGCACCTCCGGTTCACCAGCCGGAACAACATCGAGTTTCTCCTCACCGATCCCGGCAAGATCGAGCCCCTGATCGCCGACCTCACCGCCCGGGGCTTCCCCGTGGGGGGGATGGCCAACGCCATCTCCAGCATGGTGCACACCCAGGGATGGATCCACTGCCACTCGGCGGCGACGGACGCCTCGGGCATCGTGAAGGCCGTCATGGACGAGATGGTGGACCACTTCACGACCATGAGGCTGCCGGCCAAGCTCCGCCTAGCCCTGGCCTGCTGCCTCAACATGTGCGGAGCGGTTCACTGCTCGGACATCGCCATCCTGGGCATCCACCGCCGGCCGCCCAAGATCGACCACGAGCGGCTCCCCAAGATCTGCGAGATCCCCAGCGTGGTCGCCTCGTGTCCCACCGCCGCCATCCGACCCAGGCGGATCGACGGGAAGGAGACCGTCGAGGTGATCGAGGAGCGGTGCATGTTCTGCGGGAACTGCTACACCGTCTGCCCCGCCCTGCCCCTGAGCGACGCGTTGAACGACGGGGTCTCGATCTGGGTGGGCGGAAAGGTCAGCCACGCCCGGACTGCACCGACCTTTTCTAAACTGGCGATCCCCTACCTCCCCAACAACCCGCCCCGCTGGCCCGAGGTGGTGGAGGCGGTAAAGCACCTCGTGGAGGTCTGGGCGGCGGATGCCAGGAAGTATGAGCGGATGGGCGAGTGGATCCAGCGCATCGGCTGGCCCCGCTTCTTCCAGAAGACCGGGATCCGCTTCACCAAGCAGCACATTGACGACTTCCGGTACGCCGGGCTGACCTACCAGCGTTCCGTGCACCTCAAGTCGTGAGGAGCGAGCCATGGCGGAAGCCGTGACCGTCGAGCAAGTGGCCGAGGCGATGTACCAGATGGTGACGGACGCCACCGGCGTCAAGAAGCTGAAGCCCACCGACCTCACCAAGGCGATGATGGAGCACTTCGGGTCGGAGCGCTGCAGCAAGGACACCTGCAAGGAGGCGCTGCGGCGGCTGATGGACTCCGGCCGCTGCGTGTACACCTACTACGGGGGGAGTTTCGTCGAGCTTCCCCCGAAGGAAGGCCAAGCCGCCTGACCCCCTCACCCCATCTCTCCCGCGAGGGGAGGGGGGGAGGAGTGCAGAATGGGTGAGCCAGCAAACCCTCTGACCGCGGCGTGCCCGCGGGTGATGATCGTCGGCCTCCGTGGAAGCACGGGCAAGACGCTGGTCGCCCTCGGGATGATCAGCGCCTGGCAGGCCCGCGGCGTCTCCGTAGCGCCCTTCAAGAAGGGGCCGGACTACATCGATGCCGCCTGGCACACCCGGGCGGGGACCCGCCCCTGCCGGAATCTGGATAGCTACCTGATGACCGAAGAGGCGATCCGCGGCTCCGTGGGGCAGCACGGGCAGAGCGCGGATCTCGCGCTGATCGAGGGGAACCACGGCCTCTTCGACGGGGTGGGGGCCGAGGCCACCGCCAGCTCGGCCGAGCTGGCCAAGCTGCTCCGGGCACCGGTGATCCTCCTGGTGGACTGCACCAAGACCACGCGGACTGTGGCGGCCATGGTCCTGGGGTGCCAGCACATGGATCCGGACCTACGCCTGGCCGGGGTCGTGCTGAATCACGTGGCCACCCCCCGCCAGCAGAAGGCGGTCCGGACGGCCGTGGAGGAGATCTGCGGCCTCCCCGTGCTGGGCAGCATCCCTCGCCTCTCCGACCTCGCATTTCCGGAGCGGCACCTGGGCCTCCTCACCCCGGCCGAGCACCCGGAGGTGGCGGGACCGATCGCCATAGCCCGCCAGGCGGTGGAAGAGCACGTGAACCTGGACAGGATCCGGACCATCGCAGAGAGCGCACCCCCGCTCACGTGGAGGAGACCTGAGACCCCCGAGTTCTCTGCAAGCGCCCGCGGCGGGGTGCGCGTTGGCGTCGTGCGGGACAGCGCCTTCACCTTCTACTATCCGGAGAACCTCGAAGCCCTGGAGCGGTTGGGCGCGACGGTAGTCGAGGTGAATGCCCTCACCGACCCCGACCTAGCGCCCCTGGACGCCCTTTACATCGGCGGGGGCTATCCCGAGACTCACGCCGCCGCCCTGTCCGCCAATGGCGGATTTCGCGCTGCCGTGCGGCGGGAGATCGAGGCAGGCCTGCCCGTGATCGCGGAGTGTGGGGGGCTGATCTATTTGGGCGAAGCCATGGTGATGGACGGCGTCGCTCATCCCATGGTGGGCATCTTCCCCGTGACCTTCGAGCTGGGGAAGCGGCCGTGGGGACACGGGTACGCCGCCGTCGAGGTGGTGGAGGCCAATCCGTTCTTCCCGCCGAGGACGATGCTCCGGGGCCACGAGTTCCGGTACTCCTATGCGCGCTCCGCGCGGACCGAGGCCCTCCGCATGGTCTTCCGGATGCAGAGGGGCACCGGCTTTGACGGAGAGCGGGACGGCCTCACCTACAAGAACGTCCTCGCCTCCTTCTGTCATTTCCACGCCGGCGGCACCCGCGAGTGGGCGGGAGCGATTGTGCGCCAGGCTTGGCTCCATGCCGAGCGGTGCCGCGTGTCTGCCGGGTGGGCCGACGCGCGGGCGGAGCAGAGGATGGAGCCGACTCCGGCTCTGGCAGGTTCGGCTGGGACTCGGCCGGGAGCGGGCTGAGGTGCCTGGAGACTGCCCCCCCCCACCTGCCCCTCCCCCACGGGTGGGGGGAGGGTGGAGGGGGGTGAAGCGGTTCGACAGCGTTTCGGAAATCACTGATCGAAAGGGGAAAGACGATGACATCCATTGTCCTGGCCGGCAAGGAATTGGAGCTTGACGAAGATGGGTTCATCCAGGCCCCGGAACTCTGGGACGAGGCGGTGGCAAAGGAGCTGGCGAAGCAAGAGGAAGGGATCGAGGAGCTGACGCCAGATCACTGGAAGGTGGTGAAGTACCTCCGGGGCTACTACCTGGAGTACAAGATCGCCCCAATGATCCGCAAGCTCTGCAAGGAGACCGGGTTCCCTCTTCAGAAGATTTACGAGCTCTTCCCCAGCGGCCCGGCCAAGGGAGCGTGCAAAGTGGCGGGCCTGCCGAAGCCCACGGGCTGTGTGTAGTCGGGCGGGCGTGTTCCCGCGGGGAGGCCGGGACGGACCGGGGCGGAAAGGTGGCCGTGTCGGCGCCGGATGGCTGGCGGGCCAGGAGAGATTCCGTGGGAGCGTCAGCGGCTGCGGTGCTGATCCTGTGGACCGCAGGCTTCGTGTTCCTGCTGGCGGAGTGGGTCGTGAGCGCCGCGGCCCCGTGGAACAAGCCTGAGAGGCGATGCCGCGTGCACCAATGGACCCGTACGGAGAAGGGGTTCCTGTGCCAGGCCTGTGGCTGGCGGTGCGAGAGCGGTACCGACGATGAGAGGGACCTGCCGCTGCCCCCGTGACACCGGCTGACAAGGCGGGCACGGCCGGCCGGGTGTTGCATGGGGCGGAGGCGGAGGTGTGTCGGGGTCCTGCCTCTCGGTGGGGAGGAAGGGATTCGTCGTGCCGATCTACGAATACCGCTGCGAGGCGTGCGGGGCTGAGTTCGAGCGGTTGATCCTGCGGCCCACCCAGGTGAGCTGCCCCCGCTGCCGGGGGACGCAGGTGGAGCGGCTGCTTTCTCGATTCGCGCAGCGGAGCGAGCGGGGCTTCGTGCCCTCGGTGGGAAGTGCCTGCGGGCCGTGCACGGCCACGAGCTGCGGCGGCTGCCCCCTGAAGCGCGCGGCCGCATGAACGAGGAAAGCCAGCGATGGCCGGAACAACGGGGGAGAGCCTGGGTGAACTCCTGGAGCGGAAGGTCACCCGCCGCGTGCTGGGCGCGATGCAGATCTGCGCCAACTGCGGCATGTGCGCGGAGGCCTGCCACTACTACGTGAGCACCGGCAAGCCAGAGACCATTCCCGCCTACAAGGCTCTTCTCTTCCGCGATGTCTGGTTCCGCCATCGAAATCCCTTGGGCTTCTGTCGCCGGACCCCCCTGACAGCCCTGGATAAGCCCACCGTGGATCGGCTGGTGGATGCCGTCTACGGCAACTGCACGGGCTGCCGGCGCTGCGGCATGTTCTGTCCCATGGGGATCGACATTGGGGGCCTGATCGGCGCCGGCCGGGCGGTGGTGGCCCACCAGGGCGGGGTCCCCAAAGGCCTCCAGGATACGGTGGATATCCACGTGCGGTCCGGCAACAACATGGGGATCACCCGGGAGGACCACCTCGAGACCCTGGAGTGGCTTCAGGAGGAACTCCAAGCCGATCTGGGGGATCCCACCGCGAGGATCCCGGTTGACAAAGCCGGGGCCAGGGTCGCGTACACCTTCAACCCGAAGGAGCCGAAGTTCTATCCCCTGTTCGTCCTGGCCGCCGCACGGATCTTCCATGCGGCTGGCGAGGACTGGACGGCTCTCTCCGAGGGGTGGGACGGGACCAACTATGCGCTCTTTACCAATGACGACCCCACGGCTACCCTGATCGCCCGGCGCCAGGCGGAAAAAGTGGAGGCATTGAACATCTCCACATTAGTCTCCACCGAGTGCGGCCACGGCTTCCGTGCCATCAGGCACGAGGCCGTCCGCTGGCTCGGCCGCCCGCTCCGGTACACCGTCAGGAGCCTCCTGGAGGTGGTTCTGGACTACCTGAGGGGCGACCGAATCCGCCTGGATCCCTCCAAGAATCCCGCCCCCGTGACCTACCACGATCCCTGCAACCTCGTGCGCAACGGGGGCGTGGTAGAGGAGCCCCGCCAGGTCCTGCGACGGGCGGCATTGAACTTCATCGAGATGCAGCCCAACCGGGAGAAAAACTGGTGCTGTGGCGGCGGCGGAGGGATGCTGGCCATGACCGAGTACACCAAGCGGCGGATCGAGGCGGCCCGGAAGAAGGCGGAGCAGATCAAGGCCACCGGCGCCAAGGTTGTGGCCACCTCCTGCCACAACTGCCTCGATCAGCTCATGGAGATCAACAAGCATTATCACCTGGGGGTGGAGGTCAAGCTCCTGGTGGAGCTGGTGAGCAAAGCCCTCGTCGTGGGGGCGCGGCCCCAAGGGGTCACGGAGGGGTGAGTTCATGGACCTTCTGGAGCTGGCGCAGGGGCCATTTCTCGACGGCGCCGCCATCCTCTTCCTGGTGGGCATGGGCATTCGGACCGTCCAGGTCCTCGCCCGCCCACGGGTCCGGGTCATCGAAGGGTATGCCCGGGCCCCGGCGGCGAGCGTCTTCAGGTCGTTCCTGCTCTGGGTCCTGCCCACACCACGTATGTGGAGGCGAAACCCGCTGGTGCCCATCGCCGGCTGGGTATTCCACCTGGGGTTCTTCGTGACCCTGTTCGGCACCAGCGGCCACGGGCTCATCTGGGACCACTTCCTCGGGGTGTCCTGGACCGGGCTGCAGACGGGTCTCCTTGCCTGGTCGGCAGCGATCACGCTGGCTGCCCTGGTGGTGCTAGTGGTCAATCACTTGGCGAACCCAGCGGTGCGGGTGCTGGGAACCCCGGGGCAGCTCGTGACCCATTTGATCGTGGGCCTGCCCCTCTTGACCGGGCTCGCCCTCACCCAGGGCTGGCTCGAGCCCTTCACCGTCGCCATGACTGTCCACATCTTGTCCGCCGAGCTGTTGCTGGTCTACATCCCCTTCAGCCGGCTGTCGCATGTCCTGCTCTTCTTCGTGATGCGGACGGCGTGGGGACTGGAGGCGGCGCGCCGGGGCGTCCGGCCATGAGCGGGGGGGCTGATGGGAATCTTCATCGGTTCTGTCCTGCCCTCCCGTGCGACGGACGGGAGCGGCGAGCTGAACGAGGTTGCCGAGATGCATCCCCCCGGGCCGGCAGAAGGGGCGTACACGCTCGCTGGCCTGCCCAAGGCGACAGGGCGCATATAGGGAGAGATTCATGAAGGTTGCGGATGCCCAGCCAGTGATGGAGGCACTGGCGGCGAAG
>Ga0326597_10008783_pt1 | contig 13588 bp, 10 predicted proteins | sample RVTome_12_FD_203789 | JGI IMG/M metagenome (GOLD analysis project Ga0326597, IMG submission 203789) | Soil microbial communities from uranium-contaminated site in the Upper Colorado River Basin, Wyoming, United States - RVT100D185 | ecosystem: Environmental > Terrestrial > Soil > Contaminated >... | reverse complement strand
CCGGGGAGATCATGACCGTGAGCGGCTGGGGAAAAACCAAACCGCGCGTCGAAGGCACTTCGGATGCGGCGCGAGCGAAGAATCGCCGGGTGGAGCTCGGGATCGTGAACAGCCGGGTGAACTATCGCTCCGCGGCCTTCGACAACCGGTAGAGGTCGGCGAGCAGGTCGGCCATCCTGGGATAGCGAGATTCGGGCGGCTTTCGCATCGCTCTCTGGATGATGCTCTCGAGCTCCGGCGGCATCTTTGGGTTGACGGCGCGGGGAGCCTTTGGCTCTTCCTGGATATGCTTCATCGCGATCGCGATGGGCGACTCACCCCGAAAGGGAAGAGCGCCGGTGAACATCTCGTAGAGCACGACCCCGAAGGAGTAAACGTCGCTCCGGTGGTCCAGATCGCCCCTCCCCATCGCCTGCTCGGGCGACATGTAGTCCGGGGTTCCCATGATGGTGCCCGTCTGGGTCATCCCCGACCCCTCCGATTTCGTGGTATCGCGCACGATGCCGAAATCCATGATCTTCACGTCGCTCTGAGGGGTGAGCATGATGTTATGGGGCTTCACGTCCCGGTGTACCACGCCCATGTCGTGGGCGGCGATTGGCCCGAAAGTACCCGGCATTGACCGGCCCGCCGTTACCGGGCGTCGCCTCCCGCGCAGTTCTTACTCGCGGAACTCCTTTGAATGGCGTGAGTGAAAGGGGTCGGGCTGGAACTCGCTGCGAGTGCTGCTCAGTTCGTGGCACGGAAGTTGCTCTGAGGGTTTGTGAACGGAAGAATCGAGGAGGAAATCATGAAGAAGCTCACTAGTGAGAGCGGATTCGTACGAGCCGGGCTGGTGTTTCTGGTTGTCATCGTCATCGGAGTGCTCTACCTGACGAGATGGCGCGGCGTGGACATGGACGCCGCCGAGGCCGGCAAGGCGGTGGCCGGAGATCTGGAGCAAGCGGCGGAAACTGTTCGGGATACCTCGCAGGACGCGTTTCTGACGGCGAAAGTAAAGACCGCGCTGGCGTTGTCGAAGTCCGCTTCCGCGTTCGGCGTCGACGTCGATTCCGACGGCGGGACGGTGACCCTCACCGGCGCAGTTGCGTCCAACGAGATCAGAGCTGCGGTTCTCGAAATCGCGCGCGATACCGCGGGCGTGCGGAAGATCGTCGACCGAATCCGTGTCGATCGCAAGTGATACCCGGGACCGAGGAGGACCAGCTCGTGGAGCGGTTGGCGGAGCTCGAGATCGAGAGCGAGGTTCATAAGCGGCTCCTCCCCGCCGAAGGAGTCGACGCCAGGTGAAGGAGTGCTCGACAATGACGACCCAACGAATGGTGGGGCTTGCTCACCGACGACGACTTGGACCGCATCGACGGCAGCGTCGACAAGCTCGCGGGAACGCTACAGGAGCGGTACGGCTATGCCCCTGAGGAAGCCGAACGCGAGATCGAGCACCGTCTGGGAGCCCTTTAGCCGCGGTTCGATCAAAAACATAAGGAGAAGAACCATGGAAAACAACGGCGGTTATGGATTCGTGACTGGCCTCTTCCTCGGTGCGACAATGGGCGCCATGGCGGCGCTGCTCCTCGCTCCCAAGTCGGGCCGCGAAGTGCGGGCGGACCTCTACGCCGGCGGAGTGCGGCTGAAGGAGCGCGCCTCCGTCATGGCGACCGACCTCATCGACCGGGGCGAAGCGGCGATTGAGAAGGCCAAGGAAGCTGCCCGAGAGACGGCCGACGGTGTAAAACGCGGCGCCTCGCGGCTTCTTCGAACGGGCGATGAGGCGATGGAGGACGAGGTCCTTTCCTCTCCGCCGATCTCCACCCGAAGCTGAGACCCCAACCAGGGGAAGGGCCGTTGCTGGCGCGCGGCCTTTCCCCTGCTTTTCGCCACACGGGACGTGATGCCTGCGTTGGCTGCGAGCTTCAGGTTGAGAGGCGGGATAGGCTGCGTTCGGCGGAGCTCGACATCGTCGAGCGCCAGGTCCCGAATCTGGTGCAGCTGGTCGACGATGCCGGAATGACCGGACGCGGTCGCGGGCCGCCGGGTTCGAGGCTCATCTCGAAAGCCTCTGGAATTTGCGGTGCTGAACGAGGCGTTTCTCGAGGTAGGGTCGCCCCGGACCGGAAAAACTTTCCTAGTACGTTTTGGTAAGCGGTAAGAACTACAGACGTGGGCTGTAGAGAACGCGACCTGTTCGGTCTCGACGAAGAAGTTGTCGGGGTTGCGGTTCAGCACCTGGCGTCCGACTGGGGTCACCGGGACGAGCTCTTCGGGAACGATCTTCGTCGGGTCGACGGTTCGAGGCCGGTTCGTCCGACTCAGCGTAGATCAGGTACTTCAACCAGGCGATTTGCGGCCAGTACCCGATGTCGGGACCGTCCGCAGCTGGCTTAAAAGGAGGCCTACGATGTTACCCATAGGAGATGACGTCGAAGCAGGAGCCACGCCGTTCGCAAACTGGGCGCTCGTGGCTCTGAACGTCCTCGCGTTCCTGGTGGAGATGGCGCAGCCATCCGCCGCACTCCAGTCATTCATCCAGGCCTGGGGTGTGGTGCCACGCGAATACGCGGCCGCTCGCGACCTGGCGCCGACGATACCGCTCCCCTTCTGGACGACGCTGCTCACCTCGATGTTTCTTCACGGCGGGTGGATGCATCTCGGCGGGAACATGCTCTACCTCTGGATATTCGGCGACAACCTCGAGAGGCGCATGGGATCCGCCCGCTTTCTCGCGTTCTATCTGCTCTGCGGACTCGCGGCGGGGATCGGCCACATCCTCTTCTCCCTCCACTCCGACGTCCCCACCATCGGCGCCTCCGGTGCGATCAGCGGGGTGCTCGGAGGCTACCTCCTTCTCTTTCCGCGCAATCGCGTGCGCGTACTCGCAAGGGGCGGCGTCGTGGCGATGCCGGCGATCGCGGTGCTCGGCTTTTGGATTCTCATCCAGATCGTCAGCCAGATGAGCGCGAGCTACGCCCCGTCCGGCGGCGGAGTCGCCTATTTGGCTCATATCGCGGGGTTCGTGGCCGGGCTCGCGCTCGTCCACTTGTTCGCGTCGGCCCCGCGCCGCCGCACGGCCCACGTCTGAGGGAGAAAACTGCGCGAAAGCTTTCCGAGAACGAGCGGTCGGAGCTAGCGGCGCTCGACAGATGTCCGTCAAGAATCAATGCGCCGCAGAGAGCCGCTCAAAAGACACCGAGAAAGGCGATGACCCGAACAGGGCAACCATCGCCTCGAGCACCGCCTCCCAGGAAATGGGCGGCGACGGCGGCGACGACAGCTAGGCCGCTCCGAGGGCTCTCAGGGTCCGCTGGCTCTTGAAATGGACGGTCACAACGGGAATCGGGTTCCTTCTTGCTGAGCTCGCCGATGCTCGCGCTTCTCATCCGGCGGGAGCAGCTCGTCGACCTGCGGCTCCTCCGACGGGGCGGCCGCGGGAATCGGCGAGAGATTCTCGGGCTCGTTCAGCGACTTCTTGACCCTGGGTGATTTCGTCGGCGCCTTCGGTCGGGTCTGTTTACCCATGGTTTCCTCCTGCGCGAGGATAGGCTCGAGTCGTGGCGCGCCGCCATACGGCGCGAACCGGAGCACGAAGGGCGGACGGACCCTACTCGGCGGTCAAAGGATCTGGAGCGGCTTTCGCTCGCGTTTCCGCCCGCGAGCCGAGCTCGCGCGCTTGGACCTGGCTCACTCGGCGCCGAAGAGAAGAATCCGCGACGAGTAGTACACCCAGAACAGAAAGACGATGAGAGAGCCCGCGGTGCCGTCGACCGAGCCGATGCTGCCCAGGTACCAACCGATGAGCACCCTGCCGATAGTCAGGAGACAGGAAGCGAGGAAGCGACTACCGCGCCGAACCAGACGTCCCTCCGCGCGATCTTCACGTCGGGCCAGGAGCTTGTAGATGACGGCGAGAATGGGTATCGGAGCGAGGGAAAAGAGCAACTAGCACGCCATCGCCGCCCCATACTGGCTTCCGTGGTCTTCGGTCCATTCCGCGAACGTCTTACCGAGGAGCGCTCCGGCTTGTTTTGCCGCGCGGAGAATGAGCATCGTTCCTTCGGGAGGGCCGGTCTTCGAAGCGTCACCGATCCGTACGGATCAAAGCCATCGTCGCACACGGTAGGCGAGCCACTCCACGAGCCTGCGCTGTGCCGGCCGGCGTCTCCATTCCGCGAGTCTCACTCGATGGCACTCTCGCTGATCTCGTGCGAACTGTTCGTTCATCCACGCTCCGAAGCTCGGGCCGACGGACTCGATGACCAACTCATTGTTCCGGAACAAGCTGACCGAGTCCAGGTTGTAGCTCCCGACGACGCTCCAGACTCCATCGACCACGGCGGTCTTCGCGTGCATGTGAGTCTCGCGCCATTGATAGATCTCGACCCCGCGACGGAGCAGGCGGTCGAAAAGGTGCTCGGACGCTCTCTGCACCAACGGGACGTCGCTCTTCGACGGAACGAGGATCGCCACCCGAACGCCGCGAGAGGCCGCGCGCCTCAGCGCGCGGATCAATCCGCGATCGGGGACGAAGTAGGCGTTGGCGATGAAGATCGTTTCCCGTGCCGCCAGAATCGCGTGGAGATAGTGGCGTCGAATCACCGAGCGGTGGCCACCGTCGCTCGCGATGACCGCTGCCAGGAGCGAGTCCTGCGGCGCGGTCGTGTCCTCCTCCGCCCGCGGTGGATAGGCGGGGTAAGCCGCGCCGCTCGATCGTAGCCAGCTGGAACGGAACAGAGTCTCCAACTCGGATACCACCGGCCCCTCGGCCTTGACGTGTGTGTCCCGCCAACCCTTGCTCGCGAAGCCGATGGAAGCGTAGTCCGAGCTCACGTTCAGCCCCCCGGTGAAGCCCACTTTTCCATCCACGAGGAGGATCTTGCGGTGATTGCGGCGGTACCCTAGTCGGCTGAACAGCAGCTTACGGACCGGTCGGAACTCGATCACTTCGACGCCGGTGTCCGTCAATTGACGAACGTAGTCCGACGGCAGACGCAGCGATCCCAAGGAGTCGAAAAGTACTCGAACAGAAACACCGGCCCGAGCCCGCTCGCACAGAGCGCGAGAGAAGAGCCGGCCCACTTCGTCGTCGGCGAGAATGTAGGTCTCGAGATGCACGAAGCTCGTCGCTCGCTCGATCGCTTCCAACATGGCGGGGAAGGCTTGGTCGCCATCGATGAGCATCTCGAGACGATTGCCCGGAGTGTGGCATTGGGGGGAGCGCGAGTATGCGAGCGCCCCCTTCACGTCCGACGCGGGCGCGCCGGGGATCAAGCGCGATCTAAGGAACCGGCGCAGCCGCCAAGCCCTCGGCCGAGCGACTAAAGGATCGTTGGGTCGAGCGAGTCTAGCGTCGATTCTCATCTCCACGTCGTTACGGGCTACTGATCATAGCGAGGAGCACTCGGCGTGCACATACGGGAAAGCCCCGAGATCGACCCGGTGGAAGCTTGGCTTTTTGCCGTGCGGTCAGGTCCCTCCGCCGCCGCGCGCCCTCCCGAGGGGCAGCGCGACCACGGAGAGCTGAATAGACCGAGATTCAGCGGCGCACGCGATCGCTCGTACAAGAGGACACCGCCCATCTCCCTCTCGAGCGCCTGATGAAGCTCCGTAATTTTGCTCTTGATTCTCCTAGTCCTCCTTCATCGACTGATAGGCATTTGTATCGTCGACGTTGAGGGCGACGAGGAGAATCTCACCAACGAGATGAGTATTTCGTCGTCGGAGAGCGCAGGGGTGAAGGGAATGATCGGACGCCGGCAGCAGCGCGAACGGAGGGCGGTGGCTGTTTCAAGGTGGGAGACACACGGGAGTGTGAATTTGCGCGGGCCCCTAGTGGACGGTGAGTTCGGACGGTTGGGGAGGAGCTCTAGGTGGGGCTTGGTGGTCGAGATGGTCCAAGATGCGTCGGATGACGGCGGGGTCGATAATGAAGGCGAGGAGCTTCATTTTTCCCCCGGATCAGCTTGGGCTCGGTAATGAAAGAGACGATGCGCATTTTCCCGCCGCAGTTTTTGCAAATCAGCGGATCGGTTTTGAACACACGGCGGATCAAGTTGGCCCATCGTCGGCGGAGGGTTTTACGGTCGGTGGCGCTGGAGTGGTCAGCGCCTGAGGGTGGTTGCTTTCGAGAATTTTTTCTCCGTCGTCGGGCATACTCGCCATAATACAAGATCGAATGTTGGTTGGGCTCGGGGACGTGGATGAGCACGCGGGCGAGGAAGTCGAGAGGATTGAGGAGCTCGGCTTTTGTGTTTTTGGATCGGGGCTGATAGAGGACGAATTTGCTCTTGGTATCGTAGTGAAGTCTCTGAAGAGAGACGGGGCATCGAACGATGTATCGGCAGAGGGTTTCGCGGGCTTGGGCATCGGAGGGAGAAGAGGATGGGGAAGGCGGTAGTCATGGCCGCTCATTCTGCATCCCCGCTAAAGAGAAGTCACGCGCCCGCAGGAGTCCGCGAAGAAGCTCGCGAAGCTCGCCCTCGAGCGGTTCTCGCGCTAGGCCCTCGCGTGAGGCGCGACGTCACCGGTCGGTATCAATAGGACACCGTGACCGTGCGGTCGAAGCCGTTGTTGGCTTCGTTCGATTCACTGACGTGGCCGTCGACGTCGGCCTGGAAGCGCAGGATGTAGGTGCCGGGAGTCGACGGGGTCCAGTCGAACCGGACGTTCCCCGATGAAACCTCGCCGGGAGCGAGCGAGGCGTGGCTTCCATAACCGACCTGACTTCCGTTGACGAACCATTTCACGTTGAAGGCTCCCGACGGGCTCTGGCCCACGTTAGCCAGCTGGGCGATCGCCGTGGTGCGGACCCCGACGCGGGGTACCACGGTGAAGCTGATGCCGCTCACCTGGAGGTCGGGACGCGACTGGACGGAAACGCTCACCGTACGGGTGAAGCTGTTGTTGCTCTCGTTCGACTCGGAAACGTGATTGTCGACGTCCGCCTGGAATCGCAGTGTGTGGGTGCCGGCCGTCGGCGTCCAGTCGAAGCGCACGTTGCCGGAAGAGACCTGGCCCGGAGAGAGCGAGGTGTGACTCCCGTAGCCGACTTGAGCTCCGTCGAGGAACCACTTCACGTTGAAGGCTCCCGAGGAGCTCTGGCCCACGTTGGCGAGCTGGGCAATCGCCGTCGTCCTCACCCCGGCGCTGGGAGTGGACGTGAAGCCGATGCCGCTGACCTGAAGATCGGCCTTGGGCGGGGGGGCGGCGACGGTGACCGTGACCTCGAAGGCGTTGTTGGCCTCGTTCGATTCCCTCACGTGACCATCGGTGTCGGCCACGAAACGCAGTCTGTGGGTCCCGGCGGTCGGTGTCCAGTCGAATCGCACGTTGCCCGAGGAGGTCTGGCCTGGCGCGAGAGAGGTATGGCTCCCGTAGCCTACCTGAGCTCCGTCGAGGAACCACTTCACGTTGAACACTCCGGAGGGGCTCTGACCCACGTTCGCCAGCTGTGCCACCGCCGTCGTGCGCACGCCGGCGGTCGGGGTCGCGGTGAAAGTGATGCCGCTCACCCGGAGATCGGCGAGAGAGGTGGGTGAGCCGGGAGGGAGGATCATCAGGAAATCGTCCAGCGCCACCCGGCGGTTGCTCTCGCCGGTGTTCGTGGCCACCTCGAGAACGTAGGTCTCTCTCGCGGTCAAGGCAGCGGAGCCCAGCCGGACCCAGGAGTCTTTCCGAATCGACTGATCGACCGTGGTCGAGATCAGGGCCACACCGGTCAGAGACCTCACCAGCCGGTACGGCACCTTGGTGCTCGACTGATGCTTGTAGGGCACGAAGGCGAAGATCTCCCAGGTGCCGGTTCCCGTGGCCTGCCAGGTGAACTGGGCGTAGTTGGTCTTGGTGGCGGTGGTGGCAGCCCACTTCATATCGTCCATGTCCCCGGTGTCGGAGACCGCATTCCAGGTGCCGGTGGTGGTGAAGTGATGCTCGTCGATCCAGTTCGCGATCTGGTAAGCCTTGTGAGCGGTGATGAACGGTATGGGATCCTGATACTCGTCCGCCACTTTGCTCTGCGGCGTGTTGTGGTAGGAGCTCGCGTTGTTTCGAGCGGAATGATCCTGCTCCCGGATCTCGAAATGGAGGTGACAGGCGAAGCTGTCCGGACCGCCCGACCCGGTGCCGCCCACGTCCCCCAGCCACGCGCCTTTCCCGATCGCCTGGTCCACGGAGTATTCGACGCTGTACGCATGGCCGTACTGCGAGGTCCAGTAGCTGGGCCGATAGTAATGCTCGACCGCGGCCGAGCCCCAGTCGGTGGTCGAGGCCATCACGTCTCGGACGCAACCGTCGGCGGCAGCATAAAAGTCGTCGTTGCAGTCCGCTTGATAGCCGCCGCGATTGAGATCCGCCCCCGTATGGTAGCCGCTGCAGCAGTCGGGGTTGTCCATGAAGTGATATCCGTACCCGTCGAAGGCCATCGGGCTCTGGAACCCGCTCTGGGCGGTGGGAGTGGTGCACACGGTGGCGGTGGAAGAAGCGGTGAAAGTGTCCGAAGCGGCCCGCTGCATGGCCCGGAGCTGCTTCACCTCTCCGTCGGGAAGAAAGTATAGACCGTCGATTTTGGAGAACCGGACCGCGCCCGAAGGCAACGTGCGGAGCACGCGTCCCTTGTCCACGACGCAGGGGTTTTTGGAGGAGCAGTCGCCGTCGTGGAGGAGCTTCTCGACCGGTTTCAACGGAAGTTGCCCCGAGGCCATCGCCTCGAATACCAGAACGTTTGCCATCACCAGCTCTCGATCGACGAACCTCGGATAGTTGGCAAGGATCTCGCGCTCCGCTTGCGCGGCGGCCCGGGCGTCGCGCAGCTCGAGGTACGCACGGGACAACTGGCGGAGAGCTTTCGCGCCAATGGGCTTGCCATCGACGACCTGCCTGCCGTGAACGTCGGCCGCCCGGCGGTAGGCGGCGAGAGCCCGCGAGACGTCCCCCTCCAGCATGGCGGTGTCGCCGTCCCAGATCGCCATCAGCCCCGCCAGCCGGGGCCTTTCGGCAGCGACCCGTTCCGTCACCGTCCGCGCCGCGTCGGGCGCGCCCGCCATGCGATGAACTACCACCAGGCCGGAGGTTCCCGCCCATGAATACCAGCGATGAGATGAGCGCTCGAGCTGCTGGTAGAGCTGCAGCGCCTCCGGGTACCGTTTTGAATTGGCGGCATCGACCGCCCTGCGCAGCAGAAGGTCGAGGGCGGAACGATCCTGGACGGGTTGGGATTCGACGCGAGCTCCCACGAGCAGAAAAACCATGACGCCAATGGAAGGGAGGGCTTTCAGCGAGCTCATAGCCGTTTCTCCTATGGTTCCGAGCTGCACGAATAGACGCTCATTCTTGGGTTTCGCAGATGTAGTGTCTCCAGGCGTCCAGGAGTTCCCGAAAATCGGTTGGATTGGATGCCGCGAGAGCGAAAGCGTTCTCGCGCTACGGCTCTCGCGTGAGGCGCGACATCACCAGTATCGAGAGCGCCGAGATCGCCATCGCCGGGAGCACTTCATAGGCGACGCTCGAGAGCGCCGGAACGTTGCGCCACAGGAGAACCGTGAGCGCCCCCGAGAGCATGCCCGCGAGACAGCCGGCGCGAGTCATCCCTCGATAGAAGAGCGCGAGGGTCACGGGAGCGGAGAAGCATCCGGCGAGCCCACCCCAGCCGTAGAGCACGAGCTTGTACACCGTGGCCCGCGGGTCCAGGGGATTCGTGCCGAGCGCGAGCACGAGAGCCGAGGCACCCAGAGCCAAGGTCACCGCCCTCGAGACGAGAACGAGCTCCTTCTGTCCTGCGGCGGGACGGAAAAGGCGATGATACACGTCTTCCGTCATCGAGCTCGTGACCGAGAGCAGGAATCCAGAGGCCGTCGACATGATCGCCGCCATGATGGCGGAGATCACGAGCCCGGCGAGCCAGGGGGGAAGAACCGCCATCGCCAGCCGCGGCAGGACCTCTTCGGGATCGTGAAGCGGTCGCCTGAGGTCCGCGACCCCGGCGACGTCGCTGAAATGGAAGGTGCCGTGTCCCAAGAGCCCGGCGGCCACCGCCCCGGCGCAGACGAGGACGGCAAAGAGGATCGAGAGCACGAAGGCCGGCATCAGCTCCCGGGAGTCCCGGATCGCCATATAGCGCACGGAGATGTGCGGCTGTCCGAGGTATCCGGCGCCGAGGCCCGCGTCCTCGAAGAGAAGCGAGAAAAGGGACAGACCGATGAGCCCCGCGAACCAGCTACCGAGGTGCGAGCTCGTATTCGCGAGAGGCGTCCCGGCCGCCTCGGCGGAAGCGCGCGCGAGCCCGGCGCCGAGGCCCTCCCACCCGCCCACCTTCACGAAACAGGCGAACGGCAGGATGACGAGCGCCGTCAGCATCATCATCGCCTGGAAGGCATCGGTCCACACCACCGCGCGGTATCCGCCCTGGAAGGTATAGATAATGATCACCAGAGCCGAGAGCAGGAGCGCGGGCATGTAATTCATAGGAAGTTAGATTCGTGTCGAAGCATGGAATCGGGCGGAAATTCGCCGGTTCGGATTGAGGAAGCTGGGCGAGGAATGTCAAGGGGAGCTGCCGGAGAGCCGAGCGAGGGGAATCAGCAGGTCAAGTCACTTTAGGGAAGGCATTTGGGGCGAGCCGGTGGACTGATAGGCATTTGTATCGTCGACGTTGACTGATAGGCATTTGTATCGTCCTTCTCGATTTCGAGAGGATCGTGGTTTCCGACCTTCCCCGAGTCGTGGAAGAACGCGTCGAGGCCGTCATCGACTGGATGGTCGAGAGCGAGCTCCGGCAGTGGCAAGCGGTGATGGAGCACATCGACAAGCGCCGGAGCTCGCGGGACGAGAACGAAGAGAGAATGGTGGGCCGGCTTCCGGGGACGTTCGCCCAGGATCGGAGGCGGCTCCTCGAGACGGTGGGGGCGGCGGCGGGCCGGGCGATCGAAGGCTACGACCGGGACCGGGAGTCGAGCCGGCTCGCGGGTGTTGAACCTGGGCGAGGACTCGATCAAATTCGACTTCGACAAGGCCGAGCTCAAGCCGAAAGAGCGAGAGCTCCTGAGCCGTATCGCCGGTATCCTCCTGACCTCGTCGGACTACACCGTAAGCGTAAACGGCCACACCGACGACGTCGGGACCGAGGATTACAACCAGAAGCTCTCGGAGCGCCGGGCGGAGGTCGTGCACCGATACCTCATCGAGGCCGGCGTTCCCGGGGAGATCATGACCGTGAGCGGCTGGGGAAAAACCAAACCGCGCGTCGAAGGCACTTCGGATGCGGCGCGAGCGAAGAATCGCCGGGTGGAGCTCGGGATCGTGAACAGCCGGGTGAACTATCGCTCCGCGGCCTTCGACAACCGGTAGAGGTCGGCGAGCAGGTCGGCCATCCTGGGATAGCGAGATTCGGGCGGCTTTCGCATCGCTCTCTGGATGATGCTCTCGAGCTCCGGCGGCATCTTTGGGTTGACGGCGCGGGGAGCCTTTGGCTCTTCCTGGATATGCTTCATCGCGATCGCGATGGGCGACTCACCCCGAAAGGGAAGAGCGCCGGTGAACATCTCGTAGAGCACGACCCCGAAGGAGTAAACGTCGCTCCGGTGGTCCAGATCGCCCCTCCCCATCGCCTGCTCGGGCGACATGTAGTCCGGGGTTCCCATGATGGTGCCCGTCTGGGTCATCCCCGACCCCTCCGATTTCGTGGTATCGCGCACGATGCCGAAATCCATGATCTTCACGTCGCTCTGAGGGGTGAGCATGATGTTATGGGGCTTCACGTCCCGGTGTACCACGCCCATGTCGTGGGCGGCGATTGGCCCGAAAGTACCCGGCATTGACCGGCCCGCCGTTACCGGGCGTCGCCTCCCGCGCAGTTCTTACTCGCGGAACTCCTTTGAATGGCGTGAGTGAAAGGGGTCGGGCTGGAACTCGCTGCGAGTGCTGCTCAGTTCGTGGCACGGAAGTTGCTCTGAGGGTTTGTGAACGGAAGAATCGAGGAGGAAATCATGAAGAAGCTCACTAGTGAGAGCGGATTCGTACGAGCCGGGCTGGTGTTTCTGGTTGTCATCGTCATCGGAGTGCTCTACCTGACGAGATGGCGCGGCGTGGACATGGACGCCGCCGAGGCCGGCAAGGCGGTGGCCGGAGATCTGGAGCAAGCGGCGGAAACTGTTCGGGATACCTCGCAGGACGCGTTTCTGACGGCGAAAGTAAAGACCGCGCTGGCGTTGTCGAAGTCCGCTTCCGCGTTCGGCGTCGACGTCGATTCCGACGGCGGGACGGTGACCCTCACCGGCGCAGTTGCGTCCAACGAGATCAGAGCTGCGGTTCTCGAAATCGCGCGCGATACCGCGGGCGTGCGGAAGATCGTCGACCGAATCCGTGTCGATCGCAAGTGATACCCGGGACCGAGGAGGACCAGCTCGTGGAGCGGTTGGCGGAGCTCGAGATCGAGAGCGAGGTTCATAAGCGGCTCCTCCCCGCCGAAGGAGTCGACGCCAGGTGAAGGAGTGCTCGACAATGACGACCCAACGAATGGTGGGGCTTGCTCACCGACGACGACTTGGACCGCATCGACGGCAGCGTCGACAAGCTCGCGGGAACGCTACAGGAGCGGTACGGCTATGCCCCTGAGGAAGCCGAACGCGAGATCGAGCACCGTCTGGGAGCCCTTTAGCCGCGGTTCGATCAAAAACATAAGGAGAAGAACCATGGAAAACAACGGCGGTTATGGATTCGTGACTGGCCTCTTCCTCGGTGCGACAATGGGCGCCATGGCGGCGCTGCTCCTCGCTCCCAAGTCGGGCCGCGAAGTGCGGGCGGACCTCTACGCCGGCGGAGTGCGGCTGAAGGAGCGCGCCTCCGTCATGGCGACCGACCTCATCGACCGGGGCGAAGCGGCGATTGAGAAGGCCAAGGAAGCTGCCCGAGAGACGGCCGACGGTGTAAAACGCGGCGCCTCGCGGCTTCTTCGAACGGGCGATGAGGCGATGGAGGACGAGGTCCTTTCCTCTCCGCCGATCTCCACCCGAAGCTGAGACCCCAACCAGGGGAAGGGCCGTTGCTGGCGCGCGGCCTTTCCCCTGCTTTTCGCCACACGGGACGTGATGCCTGCGTTGGCTGCGAGCTTCAGGTTGAGAGGCGGGATAGGCTGCGTTCGGCGGAGCTCGACATCGTCGAGCGCCAGGTCCCGAATCTGGTGCAGCTGGTCGACGATGCCGGAATGACCGGACGCGGTCGCGGGCCGCCGGGTTCGAGGCTCATCTCGAAAGCCTCTGGAATTTGCGGTGCTGAACGAGGCGTTTCTCGAGGTAGGGTCGCCCCGGACCGGAAAAACTTTCCTAGTACGTTTTGGTAAGCGGTAAGAACTACAGACGTGGGCTGTAGAGAACGCGACCTGTTCGGTCTCGACGAAGAAGTTGTCGGGGTTGCGGTTCAGCACCTGGCGTCCGACTGGGGTCACCGGGACGAGCTCTTCGGGAACGATCTTCGTCGGGTCGACGGTTCGAGGCCGGTTCGTCCGACTCAGCGTAGATCAGGTACTTCAACCAGGCGATTTGCGGCCAGTACCCGATGTCGGGACCGTCCGCAGCTGGCTTAAAAGGAGGCCTACGATGTTACC